>VOFE01002032.1_pt1 | contig 64000 bp, 64 predicted proteins | sample 5384071 | NCBI WGS metagenome assembly VOFE01 (sample SAMN12384724, study PRJNA508395) | human gut metagenome | isolation source: healthy gut D | host: Homo sapiens
CTGTCGCGTTGTTGGCTTTTGAAAATTCAATCTGGATTTCCAAAGGTTCAATATAAAAATCTCCGCAGCAGACAAGGCCGCCCTCCCCCGGCAAAAGTACCGGGAGAGAAGTCTCTTTTTGCAGCCGCCCATCTGCCATCAGATGGTAAAAGACGGCAGCTTCGGGAAAAGAAAGCGTATCGGGGGAGAGCTCGACCAGCCGCGTTTCAAGGAGAGCCGCACAGGAAAGCCCTGTTTGGGTAGAAATCGTATCAGATGCAGTCATAGGTTCTCTCATTTCTGCGCACGCTTTTTGTGCATGTCGAGTTTGTGCCAAGTGCGCGCGGACACAAATCTCGTTTATTCATGACAATAGAATACTGGCAGAGCGTGCATTCTATTATTCCTTTGCAACGAGAAAACGGTTTGAGGGATCGCAGAGGAAGAACGTATCTCCGGTATAGAGCTTTTCGGAGACGTTCGGGGCGAGCTTTTTCCCATTTCCAAGGAAGGTTCCATAGGAGGAACCGAGGTCGGTCAGGACGAAGCAGCCTTCCCCCCGGATTGTAGGAAAGCTGGCAGTGGCGGCTGCTGATGCCGGGCGTGCTCTTTTCATAAACGATGTTGCAGAACGTAGGATCTCTGCCGATGGTAACCTTTCCCTTGAGCAGGTCGAAGCTCTGCCCTGCGTAGCTGCCGGTCATTCCACGCAGGATCGCATGAGCACTGGAGCTGCCTGCCGCACCGGAGTGTACAGGATTGCCGTTTAAGCCGCTTGCTGCGCCATTCGCCAGACCGCCGCCCAGGTTGCTGCTTCGATCTGCCAGGCCGCTGCGGCTATTTGTAACGCTGGCTGCAGCCTTCCTTTCCTTCCAGAAGAAAAACGTGCCCGCTGCGATCAACAGAATGCCGAGTAGGAGCAGCACAGCACTGCCGGGACCGTGGAACAGGGAAAAACCAGAGCCAGAAAACGTGTAAGGAATGCGCTCAACATCCAGGATTTTTGTCAGCTCGTTGATGATGATGGCATAGTTCATGCCAAGGCTCAGCCCGGTATTGGGATCAATGGCGCCTGCAACGTTGATACCGATTACGTTTCCTTTTTCATCGACCAGAGGACCGCCGGAGTTGCCGGGAGCGATGGAAACGTCCATTTGAAATGCCTCATAGGTGGAAAAAGAGGTGGTTGTACGTTTGCTGATGATGCCTCGGGTGATTGTAATATCGTCTATATCGTAGGTGGCAAAATCCTGACGCTGGGAGGAATTGCCGGGATAGCCGAGCGCGTAGGCGGTGTCGCCGATCTTGATGTCGCCGGAGTCGCGCAGCGTCAGGGCAGTCCGTTTATCCGTCGGGGAGGGCAGCTGCAGGATGGCGATATCCTTTTCCTCCTGAGGGGAAAAGTAGACGACCTTGGCTTTTACATAGTCGTTTTCCGCTGCGGAAAAAAAGACATCAATTTCCCCTCCGTAAAGACTGGAATCATAGCGGGGATAGGTATAGGCTTTATTGACGACATGCCCGTTTGTCACGATGTACTGAATCGGCTGTCCGGGCGTGCCGATGGCCCAGCCGGTTCCCATTCCGGCTTCGCTGTTTCCTTCGTTGTCATAGACTGTCGCATAGACCATGACGATACCGTTTCTGGATTCATAGGGATCCTCAGAGGAGCTTTTGGTCAGCCCTGTGATGCCGAAAATGGATGAGACAGCGCCGATCAGGATTAGCACAAGGGCGATCAGCTGTTTAGAAGAGAGTTGTTTGGTTTTCATTCAGTATTCTCCTTTTCCCCGTAATAATGTAAAACGATTGCGGTATAGTTATCCTGTGTGGGAAGTGCGGCTTTTCGGATTGCTGTTTCAAGCGCGCTGCAGCAGTCCTGAACCGGAAGCTCCATCGCCTCGCGGATTTGTTTCAGGGTCAGCGGATCGCTGATTCCGTCGGAGCATAAGAGCAGGACGTCCCCCGGGAAAAGGGAAAGTGGAATGTAGGTGCGATCCGGCGTGACCTCCTCCTTCCCGATATATTGGGAAAGTGCGCCTGCCTGTGGGTCAGAAAAAGCTTCCTCGATGGGAAATGCGCCGTGAAAGGAACGCAGCAGCAGGTCCTTTTGAAATTCCTGCCGGGTGTTTAATGCATAGAGCTGATGTTCCCGGAGCAGAAAAAGGTCACTGTCTCCGACGCTCCAGAAGTGCAGTTGATTTCCCGAAATCCAGGCAGCGACAAGGGTGCAGCCGCCATGGCCGTAAAACTGCTGATAGATCTTCCGGGTGCATGTAAAGATCAGCTCCGATACAGCTTTTGTCTGCGGCTCAGGAAATGGGAAATGGTTTAACAGACAGGATACGGTTTGAATTGCGATCCGTTGTCCTTCCGCCATTCCGCCCATGCCGTCACAGAGAACGGCTAAAATTCCGTCTGTTTCATAGCGGTCTGCCGGAGAGATTCCGAAGGCATCCTGCTGCTGCTCACGCTGCCCGATTCCCTGCAGGTTTGCAATGTCCAGAATAGAGGTTCTGTTCCGAAGTCAGAACGGTGGTAACGCAAAGCGACTCCGGTGCTGGTTCGGATGGCTGCTGCTGAGTCTGTACTTTTTTTCGCTTTTTAAAAAAGAACATGGGCTATTCCTCGCTCCACTGAAACTGTTGGCTGCAAAGAGGCAGGAAAAGCAGTCGGCTTTTCCCGACCTCGATGATGTCGTATGCTTTGAGTGGATGAACCATTTCGACCTGTTCATCATTGCAGTAGGTAATGCCGCGTCCCTGCCCGGACGAAAGGGAAAAGGCATTGTGTTTGGCATCGTAAGTGACCAGTGCATGGCTTTCACGGGATACGGTATCGTCGTCTGGCAGGGAAACATCCATCGCGGCAGCCCGGCCGATAAAGTTTCTTCCTGAAATGAGACGGAAATCCGTTCCGCGGTGTGGACCTTCGATGCAGATCAAAAAGCCGACTGCCGGATCAATACCGATTTTCTTTTTCATCACAGCGACTGTTTTTCCGCTGTCGAAGGCTGTCGCAGCTGCTGCAGCAGGATTGCCCGGAAAGGCAGCCACTGTCTTGCCGATATCCGCTGCAGCCATCGTCTTTCCGATCCCTGTATTCTCCTTGCAATACGGACAGCTTTCAAATCTTGCTTCATCATAGAAATGACCATTATCACACTGATTCATAGAGTCCTCCTTGTTTTCCGAAGGAAAATGCGACTGCATTGAACGCTGCGCTGCGGTTTGCGTCAGGCGGGCATTTTCCGTTTTGCAGTTTTATTGTTACCTTCAGTCTACGCGTCGGGCGGTCATCCGGGTATGCCGTATGCGCGCCAAAACGGCGAAAAATGCGGTTTGGCGCTGGTGCGCCAGGGGAAAAATAGGGAGAAGTGTGGATTAGGAATCGATTTGAGTCGGTAATTTGAGAAAAATGCAATTTATCGAATCATACTTTAGTAAATCGTAATTGACTAAACCGTAATTCGATACTATGATGAAAGAAACAGGAGGTACGGCAGAATGTTTATCGGACGGGAAAGAGAGCTGCAGACGCTGGAGCGGCTGTTTTATTCGGATCATTTTGAGTTCGCTGTTATTTACGGCAGACGGCGTGTGGGAAAAACTGCTTTGATCAGTCGTTTTATTCAGGATAAAGATGCGATTTATTTTATGGGTGTTGAAAGCAGTGAAAAACAAAATCTTGAAAACTTGAGCAAAAGTATTATGGAATACAGCAGCGGGATAGAGGCTGAGACGTCCTTTCTTTCTTTTCAGGCGGCACTGGAATATGTGTTCCGACTGGCAGAAAAGAAACGGGTCATTCTGACGATCGATGAATATCCGTATGTGGCGCGCGCTTCCAAAAGCCTTGCTTCCACATTACAGTTGTTGATTGATAAATATAAAGAAGCTTCAAAACTGATGTTGATTCTCTGCGGATCCTCGATGTCCTATATGGAGGATCAGGTTTTGGCATATAAAGCCCCCCTGTACGGACGGCGCACTGCCCAGATGAAAATACAGCCGTTTGATTTTGCGGAAACCTGTCGTTATTGCCAGTATTTCAGCCCGGAAGAAAAAGCCTTGATGTATGGAGTTGCAGGAGGTACGCCACAGTACCTTTTACAGATGAATGATCATCAGAGTGTGGAGGAAAATATTAAAAATACCTTTTTAAATCCGAACTCCGCAATTTATGAAGAACCCTCCAGTCTGCTGAAGCAGGAGGTACGGGAACCTGCTATTTACAATGCAATTATTACAGCGATAGCAACAGGGGCATCCCGGATGGCTGAGATTTCGACGAAAGTAGGGGAAGATTCCAATGTTTGTTCGACCTATTTGAAAAATCTGATTGCACTTGGTGTTATTCGTAAGGAAGTTCCTTATGGAGAAAAAACGACGCGCAAAACAATTTATTCGATCGAGGATAATATGTTTCGGTTCTGGTATCGTTTTGTTCCGGAAAATAATTCGATCATCGCCCGTGGCGCGGTGGAACTGGCTTACAGGCGGATTGAGCCGCACTTGTCAGATTATATGGGACATATTTTTGAGGATATCTGTTCGCAGTATCTCTGGGCATTGCTGCTGAAAGGAAAAAGCCCGGTTGATTTTTCGGAGCTGGGACGTTGGTGGGGAACAGATCCGCGTACCAGAAGCCAGACGGAGATCGACATTATGGCAGAGCAGGATCGGCAGGCAGCTTTGTTTGGAGAATGCAAATGGACGAATGAAAAAGTAGATGTTGGTGTGTTGGATACGCTTGTTGAGCGTAGCCATTTGTTTCATTATGATCAGACCTTCCTCTATCTGTTTGCCAAGACCGGTTTCACCCAGGGCTGCATAGAAAAAGCCGAACATCTTGGCAATGTCCGGCTTGTGACATATTCGGATATTTTAAAAGAGCTGGTTCCTGAGACTTAGGAAGCAAGACTTTACGGAAATATAATTTCAGCTCCGGTTACAGGTTTTTGCGCTGCCATTCGATATAGGACTGGTACAGTCCCATCCGGGATTTTGCACCGACCTTTTCATAAATGGATGTGATATAGCGCTGACAGGTTCTTCGGGAGATGAAAAGGCTGTCGGCGATTTCCTGGATGCTCTTTTCTGTGTTGACGAGTTGGTCAAAAACAGACTGTTCCCGGTCAGTCAGGGAAAATGCCGTGGAAAATGTGGAAAACGGGTCTGGGTTTGGAGTGCCCTGTGGATAATCCGGATCGGAGGAAATGTCCGAAGCCGTAGAGACGGATGAATCGTTGCCGAGGGCGGCCTTTGTGTTATGGCTCGCGTTCGCTTCGCAAGCTGCCTGCATTTTGTGAGTCATAGTGCCGCCTGTCTCAGTCTGTACGCCCGGCGCATTTAACATGCTATAGGCTGCGATCAAAATGCTTACCGTTGCGAACAGGACAAGAGCCGTGATAATCAGCGTGATGCTGCTGTTCGATGCGATCAGGGAGAGAGACAGGTTTGAGACCAGGGCAGCGCCCGCATTGTTGACGGCACGCCCCATTCCTGCCCAGAGGCGCGGGCAGCGGGTATCTTCGGACAGCGCCAGAAAAGAGGTCGTAAAGAATACGACGAAAAATCCGGAGGACAGGTAAAAGACGATCAGTCCAATCAGGAAAGAACCGCCAAGCTGCAGGATTGCGACGCTGAGCGTGGAAAGCATCATAATGCAGTACATAATGAGATTCATGAAACGTCTGTTATGGAGGTCAAACAAAAATCCGGCAGCAAGCCCACTGCAGGCGAGCAGGATACGAGGCCACTGACCGATATCCATGGTCCCGTCTGCGTGTCCCAGTGTAACGGTGTTGTCCAGCGTACTGAAAATACAGGTCATAAAAATGACGAGAAAGATCAGCAAAACGAGCTGCGGCAGGGCACCGGAGGCAGATGGAGCAGGGAGCTTATGCTGTGAGCCGGTGTTGCCGGAAGCAGCGCAAGCTGACGCGTCTGGCATATGTGGACAGGGATTTGTCATATCGGACACTTGAGGACAGGGATTTGTCGCATCGGACGCCTGAGGGCTGGAATTTGCAGTGTCCGGCATCTGGGAGCTGCGGCTTGCCTCCCGGTGCTGAAACCGGAACAGGAAAAATACGATAAAAAGCAACGCAGCGCAAAGCAACAGCTGTTCTGCCAGGGCAGAAGAAATCAGGCTGTTGTTTAGAAACTGCAGCAGGATAGCAAACCCATAGGAAATGCCAACCATGCGTGCGAAATATTTTTTGTCAGAAATTTCACAAAGAAAATGGTAATGCACTGCGCTGCCGAGGATGCCAAGAACCAGAAACAGAAGCATTCCGGCGGCAGTCAGAAGACCGGACGGAACAGGACTGCCAAGGATGACAAAGCAGACGATTGCCAGCATCGCAAGTGTGAAAAACACAGCGCTGCGCAGACGATCGCGGAAAAACCGAAACAGCAGCGGATAGAGGCAAAAGCCGACCGCACTGATACCGAGCGCATAATTCTGGACGTTTACCGTCCGGGCGCTGGAAGCGTTCTGAGCGATTTGGTTGACATAGAAATATTCTGTGCTCAAAAAGAGAAATGTAAAAACCGCCAGCATGGAAATGGCGCGGAGGGATGCGAGTTTTGTAAGTTCCTGTTTCATAAAAGGGAAAGCTCCATTCGTATCGTTCACGAGTGTCGGTTGGCAGCTCTTTAAAAGGAGAAATGCCGTAAACCTTAAACCCGGACTTTATCTTTATTATATAAAATTTCAAAAAGCAGTGCAATTGCTTCGTGACAAATGACATCGCGGTGGAGGTCAGCAGGCGGAGAATACTGCTGAGCAGGATTCTTTTTTATTTCATAGGAAAGTGCGTCCTATGAAACAAAAACGCTCCGAGTGGATGCACACTCGCGTGAAGAAGAATTATGTCGCAAGCGACCGCGCTCGGCGCGAGAATGTGCCAGGACAGTTTTTGATACCGTCACGAACTGGCAGGATGATCACCGCTTCTTAAAGGCGGCGTTTGACACTTCGGTTCAGAGCCGTTTTGCAAGAAATGAAGTACAGTTTGGTTATATCGAGCGTGCAACCTACCGCAACACGTCTTGGGAAAAGGCGAAGTTCGAGGTTTCCAACCATAAATATACCGACCTTTCCGAGCCAGGCTACGGCGTAGCAGTTTTGAAAAACGGCACACCGCATTCTCGTTACTTTAGTGATGAGTTAGGTGTGCCAAATTTTTTAATTAAAACACAGAACAAATGTTTGCCATACAGAGAGACGTATTGTATAATACAAATATGAAAAAAGATATGTTTGCTATTAGGAAAAGTGAATTTTCATATGGTAGAGGATATGTATATTCTTTACAATACCATCTTGTTTGTGGAATCCATCGTATTGTGCAGTTACCGTAAGTGACCGAAGCCGGGATCAGGTAACGGCATATATCGAGGGACAAAAAGAGAAGGGAAAAAGAAAGTAGGGAACTTTATGCAGATTGTATCCAGCTATGGAGTAGAAATGAAAAAAAAGAATATACCGCTCCGTGCTACGCTGGATATTTTTAGGCAAGCAGTTTCCTATCTGATTCCGGTGTATGCAGAGACCTGGGAAGAACTTTCAGAAATCCGGAATCCACAAAAACGCTTTAATGCAGCGGAGCATCTGGTACATGAAACGAAAAAGAATCATGCCAGGTTTGCGTTTGATCGGCATTTTCCTAAAATGCCATCTTACCTGAGAAGAGCGGCGATCCAACACGCATTTGGAGCAGTGTCCTCCTATCAAACACGTCTCGGTTTGTGGGAAAAGGGAGAGTTAAAGGGGAAACCAAAGCTGGTCTGTGAGAATCATGCAATGCCGGTATTCTATCGGGATGTCATGTATAAGGAAGCAGAATATGGAGAAGATGTTGCTTATTTAAAGTTATTTGATGGACGCGAGTGGAAATGGTTCCAGGTAAAATTACTCCATACGGATATGGAATATCTTCGGAAAAAATGGAGCGGGAAAAAGGCGTCCGCCCCAACGTTGGAAAGAAACATCATACATATTTCCTTCGATTTTCGTACACAGAGGAAGTAAGCTTATCGAAAACAGCGGTAAAAGAGCAGGTGATATGCAGTGTTGATTTAGGGATCAATACGGATGCGGTCTGCAGTATCATGCGTGTGGATGGCACTATCCTGGGACGGAAATTTATCAATTTTACCAGTGATAAAGACCATTTGTATCATGTACTTGGCAGAATCCGCCGTTTTCAGAGAGAACATTCCTCCAGACAGGTGCAAAGCCGATGGAATTATGTAAAAAGGTTGAATATGGAGCTGTCCCGCAAAATAGCTGCGGCGATCACGAAATGTGCCATAGAATATCAGGCGGATGTAATTGTGTTCGAATATCTGGAAACGCAGGGGAAGCTATCCGGAAAAAAGAAACAAAAGCTCCATTTATGGAGAAAGCGGGACATTCAGAAGCTGTGTGAGCATCAGGCTCATCGGAACGGGATCCGTGTATCCAGAGTCAGCGCCCAAAACACCAGCAGGCTGGCCTGTGATGGAAGTGGAGCAGTGGTAAGAAATCCGGAGAACCATAGCCTGTGTACCTTTCAGACAGGAAAACGATATAATTGTGACCTGTCAGCATCCTATAATATAGGAGCGAGATATTTTATACGGGAACTTTTAAAACCCTTACCGGAAACGGAAAGGTCTTCTCTGGAGGCAAAAGTACCTGCAGTGAAGCGCAGAACCTCATGTGTTTATGCGGATTTAAGAAAGCTTTATGCAGAATTAAAAGCAGCATAGATACAGGCAGATATACAGCGGACTACCTGTAATGTGGAAACTGCCGTATCCGGCGCAGAAAAAGTGCGTATCCGCACGAATTCTAAGTTACTGGCGTATCCGCCGATATTTGGTCTTGTCGTTTAAAACGACTGAGAAGCACGTGACTTTAGTCATGTGAGGTTCACCGATTGCAAATATGGCGTCAGCGTGGAAAACGGACGCATCTGGCTGTCTCTACACAAAGGCGGCTGCTGCCCGGATTACAGAGGCGATAAGGGAATTCACGAGTGCACCTACGCGCTGCTTCCGCATAACAGCGGCTTTGGAGCGGAAGCGGTCGTACAGCCTGCTTATGAGCTGAATATCGCTCCGATCGTTATGCCCGGCAGAAAAGATATGGAATCCTTCGTAACCGTGGATGTGCCGAACGTTATCGTAGAAGCGGTTAAGCCGATGGAGGATGGAAACGGTTATGCGATGCGTCTCTATGAAGCAGAAGGAACCTCCGTGCGGACAAAGATTCATCTGACAGAAACCGGTGAAAAGGTCATGCTGACAAATCTGCTGGAAGAGGAGATCGAAACGCTTCCGGATGAAAAGGAAATCGCGCTGGAGTTTAAGCCGTTTGAGATTAAGACGATCTGTGTATCGATGAACGAATAAAAAAAGCATGTGCCTTGGCACATGCTCCGCCTGCGGCGGGTCGCAGAAGCGACGGAGTGGATTATGCCATTTCGTCGCTTCTGTGATATGAGGGGAAAAACGGGCGCTGGAAAAGGTGGGGGAGCCAGCGCCCGACTGTCCAAAAGGTATTGGCAGATTAAGAAGCTTCCGACAGCAGGAGAATCATGCGAACCGGGAAGGCGCTGTCGTTGCCGTTTGCAGCATAATTGACTTCGAAACTCAAAGTCTGCGCATTGTCGGGCGTCATTACAATCTCTGACTGCGTGCCGTCAGTGTGAAGCGCAACCAGACGGTGTCCTGCAAGCAGGGAAGCCGGAACGGTAAAGCGCACGATGCCGGTCGGCTGTACTGCCCGGTGATGTTTGATCACTGCTGCGGACATAATGCCTACGCCGTTGTCAAGCGTGCCGATGCAGAGAACCGGCGATCCGGCAGGAAGCGTTCCGGTTACAGCCTGTGCGGAAACATCGGAAACCGGCGACAGGAAATCTTTGCCGTCTTTTTTACCGCATGCCGGGCAGAAAGAGAAGTTCGACAATCCTGCGGACGGAAGAGAGAGGGTAACCGAATGACAAAAGCTTTCTGTAGAGACAGCAGAGCTTTCGGTCTGTCTGAAACCGTTGGAAACAGAAGCAACAGGCTCAACTGCCGGAGCAGATTCCGGCACAAGGGTCGGCGTTTTTACCGTATTGAGCTTTACATTACTGCTTTTGCCATCGAGAATATCCGAGCCTTTTGTTCCGTTGATATTTGTATTTGCTCCAATAGAAATATCGATTGTGCTGGAAGCTGTACCGCCGCCAATGGCGATATCGGAAGAACCGTCGATATTGGAGACAGCCGCGTTGCCGGAAATTTCGATTTTACCGGTTCCGGTCGGTTCAGAAGAAGCTTCACCGATCAGGGGAGTTCTGGAAGTGCCGAATTTGGTGTCACTGCCGATTTTTACCTGGGCGTTATCTGTTATGGTAATGGTTCCGTTCATCGGGGCTTTGGCAGGGTTATAACCCGGATTGGCTTTTTCAGAAGCACCGATGGCAGGATTGCTGCAGGACGTGTTCTGGGAAAAACCGTTGGAGCCGATTGCGGTAACTTTGGAATTATCCTTTATTGTGATTGTTCCGCCGGAAAAGGTGCTGTCCCATCCACTGCCGATTCCGGCGGATGCGGAACCTCCGGAGGCAGTAACCTCAGCATTGCCGCCGATGATAATATCCCCGTTATAATCTCCTTTTTCTCCGCAGCCGATGCCGGGACCACACCGGTGGCATCTGCGTTGACTTTTGCATTTCCATCAATGGTAATCGTGCCGGTAAAATTGCCTTTTTCGCCGGAACCGATAGCTGCAGAGCCGGTATCGGAAGGATTATAGTATTCTCTTGTTGCGGAGATTGTTACATCATCGGTGATGTGGATAGAACCGGTAAAATCTTCTTCTCCCTGTCCGGTGTCGCTGCTGTATCCATTGGAGCCGATTTTAGCGCCATCGGTCCAGCCGGATAGCGTGAGGGAACCGTCGCCGCGCAGGGTGAGATCACCATCGCTGACATGGATCATGGACGGGGAGGATTCGTCTTTGCGGTTAATCGTATTCGTACCGCGAACCGTGATGTCTGCCTTGGAGTCGCCTTTGACATCAATGGCAGATTCCTGGGAATGCTTCAGGTTGATGTCCTCAATCGTGATGTTCGCTGTCGCGTCATCGGAGGTTGTGATCGTAATGGTGCTGTCGGAAGCAACATCGGAATCCCGATTGGTAAAGGTCGGATCGTTATCTCCTATGGTATTGTTGTTCTGGGAAACGGTCTGCCCGCTCTCAGAAGCGCTCACGATGACGTCACCGTCTTCCATATACCAGGTGGCAGCATAGGCGGTCGATGAAAGAGAGCCGGAAAGAAGAGCGATCGTCAGAAAAAAGGCGGAAATTCTTTTCTTTTTCATAGGCAAAGTCTCCTTGGAATTGTTCTGTTTGGATGTAGGGCGAAAGGTGTGCCGTGTATCAGAGTTTTAGTCCTTTTGCCCAATGTTTCATTCTAATTAAATGATACTATAAGTCTCAAAAGAATAATAGCCGTTATTTTCTCAAAAAAACCAGTGAAATCAGACAACGGTTTGGTTTACTCGTGACATTTCCCAGTTTTTTCCCTTGACACGATGGAAAAAGTCGATATAATAAATTGAAAATGATTTTTAATTTCAAAATGAACCGCGGCGGTTTTGGATATCGCCGTGCGGGAGTATGCGCGGATGCCGCAGTGGTTCACAGGGGGAGAAAAATGGCAGAACGTGTCAGATACAGAACGAAGCAACAGGAGCTGATCCGGGATTGTCTGGAAAAACACAGCGACCGGTTTGTGACGGCGGAACAGTGTATGGACTGTCTCAAAGCCGAAGGAATTCACGTTGGACAGACGACGGTTTATCGGGCTCTCGACCGTCTCACAGAGGAGAACGCCGTGATCAAAATTCCGGCAGTGGACGGCGCAGGCGCGCAGTACCGCTATATCGGAGAATTGAGGCCGGGCAGCCCGGGGCGGCTTGTCTGCCTGCAGTGCGGGAAGATCATTCCTCTGGAATGTAACAAGCTCCATGGATTTTCCGAACATATCCTGAAAGAGCATGACTTTGCGCTGGATTCCTCGCATCTGATCTTTTACGGCTGCTGTCGGGAGTGCCGCAAATTCAGGGAAACACAGGAAGGACTGCAGGACAGAAATGAGGATGAATAGAAAAAAGCAACGCGGGAAGCATGCTGTGATTTCCGGCATCAGAATGCCGCAGCTGCGCTGCACACGGGTATCGGAAAGCGGCATCCTGCGTCGAGTGGCGTTGGCGCTCTGCGCGTGCTTACTGTTTACCACAGTGTTTGTCGGCTGCGGCACGGAAGCTTCTGACGAACCGGTGGATCCCAACAAGCTGCAGGTGATGGCGAGTTTTTATACGATGTACGATTTCGCACAGAAAATCGGCGGCGAGCACGTCCAGGTGACCTGCATGGTGCCGTCCGGTACAGAGCCCCACGATTGGGAGCCGTCCACAAAGGATATTACCCGGATGGAGCAGGCGGACGTTTTTATCTATAACGGTGCTGGGATGGAGCACTGGGTTTCGGATGTTCTGGCGGGGCTTTCCAATAAAAAATTGATTTCCGTGGAAGCGTCGCAGGGAGTGAGCCTGCTGCGCAGAGAGGCAGAGGAAGAGGACGGTCACGACCATGAGGCCGAAGAGGACAGCCATGACCATGGGACCGCGCATGCTGATGAGGACGGTCACGATCATGCGGATGAAGAAGACGCCGCTGTGAGCAATGCGGCCGCGCATGAAGACGATGCCGCCGACCACACTGTTGTCGCCGCACCGGACGGTCATGACGCCCACGAGCACGGCGAGTACGACCCCCACGTCTGGCTGGACCCGATGAACGCAAAGCAGGAAATGCAAAACATTTGCGCAGCGTTTTCTGAGGCGGATCCGGAGCATCGCGCAGACTATCAGGCAAATTATGAGAAATGGGCAAAACAGCTCGACGAACTGGACAAAATCTATCAGACGACGCTGGAAAATCTGTCGGAGCGAAACATCGTTGTGGCGCATGAGGCGTATGGATATCTGTGCAGGCGTTATAACCTGACGCAGGTGAGCATCGAGGGCATGTCGCCGGATTCCGAACCCGACCCGGGACGGATGGCAGATATTATCGATTTTGTCCGGGCAAACAACGTCCGTGCGATTTTCTTTGAAGAGCTGTCCGGCTCGAGGACGGCGGAAACGGTAGCGGCGGAAACCGGCGTGAAGCTTTTGACCCTCAGCCCGCTGGAAGGCCTAAGCGACAGACAGGAAGAAACCGGCGGAGATTATTTTTCCGTCATGGAAGAAAATCTGCAGCAGCTGACAGAAGCTTTGCGGTAAGGAGCAGACATATGAATGCGATAGAAATCAAAAATCTGCACTTTTCCTATGGAAAGGAAAATGTGCTGGACGGCGTCAGCCTTTGCCTGAAAGAAGGGCGGCTGGCGATTCTCGCAGGAGAAAACGGGGCAGGAAAATCGACGCTTTTAAGGCTTTTATTAGGAGAGCTCCCGATCGGGGAAAACCCCAAAGGGGATCAGGAGGAAGGCAGCAGCGACGGCAGCATTGAGATTTTAGGGCAGGACATCCGACAGTTTAAAGACTGGTCGAGAATCAGTTATGTGCCCCAGAACGGGATGGGTGGCTGGAAGGATTTTCCGGCATCCGTGGAAGAAATCGTGCGCGCAAACTTATATAAGCAGATCGGATTGTTCCGGTTTGCGGGGAAAAAAGAGCGGCAGCAGGTAAGAGCTGCGCTGGCGCAGGTGGGCATGGAGGAATACCAGAACCGTTTGATCGGCAGACTTTCTGGCGGGCAGCAGCAGAGAGTGCTCCTGGCACGCGCCCTGGTCAACGAGCCGAAGCTTCTGATTCTGGATGAGCCGACGTCGGCATTGGATGAAAAAAATGCGTCACACTTTTACCGACTGCTCAAAAAAATCAATGCGGAGAAAAGGATCACCGTCCTGATGGTGACGCATGACCTCAAACGTGCATCGTCCTATGCAGATGATATCTGGGTGCTGGAGGACGGAAAGGTAAAACAGGAAGCTGGGAAAGGAGACGGGCAGGCATGAGAATTTTTGAGTATCTGTTTATGCAGCGGGCGTTTGTTGTCGGAATTTTGCTGGCGGCGGTTGTGCCCTGCGTCGGAATGGTCGTTGTCTGCAAACGTCTTTCCATGATCGGCGATGCACTTTCCCATACGTCGCTCGCCGGTGTCGCAGCAGGACTTTTGCTGGGCGTCAATCCGGTGGCGGGCGCAGCAGCAGCCTGTGTGGCAGCGTCCTTCGGCATTGAGGCGATCCGCAGAAAGCTTCCGCGCTATTCGGAAATGTCGATATCCATTATCATGTCAGCAGGAATCGGTCTGGCGGGTGTGCTGTCCGGCTTTGTGAAAAATTCGGCAAACTTCAACAGCTTTCTGTTCGGCAGCATTGTGGCGATCAGTGATGCCGAGATGATTTCAGTCATCGTGGTGTCTGTTGTGGTGCTTGTGTTATTTTTGCTTCTATATAAAGAACTGTTTTATATTTCATTGGATGAAAGAAGCGCGCGGTTGGCGGGTGTGCCGGTCGGCATCGTCAATTTTATCTTCACGATTATGATTGCAGTGACGGTTTCGGTTGCAGCACGGACAGTCGGCGCGTTGATGGTATCGTCGATGATGGTCGTTCCGGTAGCTTGTGCGATGCAGCTAGGAAAGAACTTTAAACAGACTGTATGGTACGCTGTCGGTTTGAACGTGCTGTTTATGATTATCGGGCTGTTTGCGGCGTTTTATCTGGGCTTAAAGCCGGGCGGCACAATCGTTTTGGTGGGCGTTGCAGCACTTCTGATCATTTTTATCGGGAAACGGATTGTGTTCGGAAAGCAGGAATAAAGTCGCAATTGACACAGGAAAAAAAGCGTGCTACCATGTTCGTGGTTAATAGTAACTAACCAAAGAAAGCCGTGCCGTACGATAGGTAGTATAGACATATCCTGCGCCGGTCGAAGGAGGAAACGAACATGATGAAAGCATCTGATGCAAAGAAAATCGGTTTATTTTTAGGAGGCGTATTATTCGGAACAGCCGGAATCAAGATCCTTTCCAGCAAAGACGCGAAGAAAGCATACGTACAGTGTACAGCGGCAGCGCTTCGCGCAAAGGACAGCGTTATGAAGACCGTAACAACAGTTCAGGAAAACGCTGGCGATGTTCTGGCAGAAGCAAAGCAGATCAATGAAGACAGAGCTGCAGAAGAAGCGGAAGCTGAAGTAAAAGAAGAAGCCTGATTCAGGGCAGTGGGGGACGGAGCCGGAGACGGCGCCGTCCTTTTTGACGGAGTCCCGTTTTCTGAAAAAGCGCGAAGCGTATCAGCGGAGTGGAGATAAGATTGAAAAATAAAATTTTCAATCGCGAGATTTGTGTCTGCGCGCACTTGACACAAACTCGACATGCGCAAAAAGCGTGCGCAGAAATGAGCGGAAAAAATGAACTTTAAAATCAAACACAAAATTCCCGGGCGAATCCGGGTGCATATGGGGCAGTCCAGAATGAGCTTTGACCAGGCGGACACCCTACAGTATTTTCTGGAAACACAGCCAGGTGTGACAAAAGCGACCGTATACGAGCAGACGCAGGATGCGGTGATCGAGTATGACGGCGAATTAAAAGAACTGATGGAGGCGCTGAAAAGCTTTCATTATGAAGACGTCCAGCTGCCGGATTCCGTCCGTTCCAGTTCGGGACGTGCGCTGAATGTAGAGTATAAAGAAAAGCTGATCGGGCATGTGGCAAAACGGTTATTTACAAAATACATGCTTCCCTTACCGATCAGAAATGTGTATACTATATGGAAAGCTTTCCGTTATATAAAAGAAGGTGTCCTATGCCTTTCCAAAGGAAAACTGGAAGTCCCGGTTCTGGATGCGACAGCGATTACCGTATCGATTCTGCGGCGGGACTGCCGACGGCAGGATCGGTTATGTTCCTGCTTGGTCTGGGTCTGATGGTGAAAGTCCTGTCGAGGAGTGGACATGTCATAAAAAGTCTGTCGGCGATCTGGATTCTGCGCAGCATGTCGTAAGCGATGATCAATCAGGCATTCCGTTTGACGGCGTAGTGGCAGACCGGATGATCAATCAGGAGACCGGTGTCTGTCCGCAAGACGGTTGGGCGGATATGTTTATGCAGGAACGGTGGAAGAGGGAAGGTGAGACGATTCGGAGGTCAAACAGGTAAGCGGAAACAGCCGCTTTGATAAGATCGTTACGATGATTGAAGAATCTGAGAAGTTAAAATCAGGAGTAGAAAGCAAGGCAGAACATCTTGCAGACAGGCTTGTACCGTATTCACTTGGTGGAACAGCTCTTACCTATCTGCTGACGAGAAATGTCACAAAGGCCCTTTCAATCCTGATGGTGGATTTTTCGTGTGCTCTTAAGCTTTCAATGCCGATTTCGGTGCTGTCTGCAATCCGTGAAGCAAACCTTTACAATATTACCGTAAAGGGCGGAAAGTATCTGGAAGCCGTGGCAGAGGCAGATACGATCGTATTTGACAAGACGGGTACACTTACAAAAGCAACACCTACCGTGGTGGATGTGGTTCCCTTTGATGGAAGAACACCGGATGAACTGCTCCGTATTGCAGCGTGTCTGGAAGAACATTTTCCACATTCTATGGCAAAAGCAGTAGTAAATGCAGCAAAAGAGAAAAATCTGGATCATGAGGAAATGCATTCCAAGGTAGAGTATGTGGTTGCACATGGCATTTCTACAACGATTGATGATAGAAATGTAATTATGTATCTGGCAGTTGAAGCTCTCATTTTGTATTTGAAGATAATTGCGGATATTACAGTCGGTGCGGACAGCCTGCAGGAGCTGGTTTACCTGCGCCGCTTAAGCAAAGAAATGATGCGTCGGATTCATGTCAACTACCGTGCAATCCTTGGCATCAACGGCAGTTTAATTGCAGCCGGTGTGACCGGGCTGATTCAGCCTACGACATCCGCGCTGCTGCATAATACGACAACACTGGCCCTGAGCCTGAGAAGCATGAGCTGGAAAGTTCCGGGAGAGGCAGGGCAGGAATAAAAAGAACGGAGACAGAGAATGAAAAAGGCGATGATTGCCATGAGCGGCGGCGTAGATTCGAGCGTTGCGGCATGGCTGATGAAGCGGGACGGATATGATTGTATGGGCGTTACCATGCGCCTGTTTGCCGGAGAGGACAGCTGCGAACGAAAAGGGCATACCTGCTGTTCGTTAGACGATGTGGAGGATGCAAGAAGCGTTGCACGTCAGCTGGGCATTCCGTATTTCGTGTTCAATTTTACGGAAGATTTCGGCACACAGATCATGGACCGCTTTGTCTGCGCCTATGAAAACGGATTCACCCCGAATCCGTGTATCGACTGTAACCGTTATATGAAGTTCGAGAAGCTGATGAAGCGGGCAAAGGAGCTGGATTACGATTACGTTGTAACCGGACACTATGCCCGAATCGAAGAACAGGACGGAAAGTTCCTCCTGAAAAAAGCCATCGATGAAAAGAAAGACCAGAGTTATGTGCTCTACAGCCTGACGCAGGAGCAGCTTGCACATACGCTGTTCCCCCTGGGCGGCATGACGAAGCCGCAGATCCGGGAAATGGCGGAAGAACAGGGACTGATCAATGCGCGCAAGCATGATAGTCAGGATATCTGCTTTGTACCGGACGGAGATTATGCAGGGTTTATTGAACGATACACCGGCAAAAGCTTTGAGCCGGGCAATTTTGTAGATCAGGAAGGACATGTGCTGGGGCAGCATAAGGGAATTATCTGCTATACGATCGGACAGCGCAAAGGGCTGGGACTAGCCCTGCATGAGCCGATGTATGTGTGCAGGATCGATCCAAAGACCAATACGGTAGTCCTTGGACGCGACCGGGATCTGTGGTCGAAGGAGCTGACGGCGAAGGATTTCCATTGGATCAGCGGCGAGGTGCCGACGGGCACGCAGCGCATCAAGGCGAAAATCCGTTACCGTCACCAGGAGCAGTGGGCGAACGCAGAGATCACCGGACCGGACAGCATTCATCTGGTCTTTGACGAGCCCCAGAGGGCAATTACCTGCGGACAGTCGGTTGTACTTTATGATGGCGATATTGTAGTGGGCGGAGGAACGATCAATGGATTATGTGGTTCTGGATCTGGAATGGAATCAGGCGTCTGACAGCCGCGATGCCCGCAACAGACTGCTTACGTTTGAAATTATTGAGATCGGTGCGGTAAAATTAAACAGCCGGATGGAAATTGTGGATACCTTTGAGGAGCTGATCCGTCCGCAGGTTTATGATACCATGCACCATATTACAGAAAAGCTGATCGGCATCCATATGAAAGATCTCTCCGGATGTCGGACATTTGATGTCGTGATGAAGGACTTTCTGGCGTGGTGTGGCGAGGATTTCATGTTCGGTACCTGGGGACCGCAGGATCTGACGGAGCTTCAGAAAAATATGCGGTTTTTCGGTATGGAGCCCCTTGGAAAAGGACCTGTCCGGTTCTATGATATTCAGAAGCTGTTTTCCATTGCCTACGAAGATCAGAAGGTGCGCAGGAGTCTGGAATATGCAGTAGATTATCTGCAGATTCCAAAGGATATTCCGTTTCACCGGGCGATCAGCGACGCGGTGTATACCGCACGGGTATTTCAGATGATCAAAGACCCGATTGCACTGCAGCGGGTTTCCTTCGACACGTTCCAGCTGCCGGAAAATCACCGCAGCGAGGTGCATGTCGTATTCGATAATTATGCAAAATATATTTCCCGGCCGTTTCCGGATAAGGAGGCGTTGATGGCGGATAAAGAGGTTCTTTCCACCAGATGTTATCTGTGCCATCATAACCTTCGCAAAAAAGTCCGCTGGTTCTCGCCAAACGGCAAGCACTATTACAGCCTGTCGTGGTGCGATAAGCACGGTTGGATGAAAGGAAAAATCCGCGTGAAAAAAGCGGACGATGACATGGTTTACGCCGTCAAGACGACGAAGCTGGTCGGAGAGAAAGAGGTTGCCGCCCTGATGGAGAGAAAAGATCACATCCGCCAGCTGCGTAAGGAGCACAGACACCGCGAAGCGCAGGAAAAGCTCGGAAAACGGTGAGGCGGGGGGCTGACATCGGAGACACGCCGGGGAGCCCATATAATAAAATAATACGAAAAAACGCCGCAGACCGGTTTCAAAAGAAATGGTCTGCGGCATTTTTGTGCATCCCGTCCTGTGTCTTACGCGAAGGGATCGGTGTAACGGTCGAAGTCGATGATTTCATCTTTGCGGCTGCGGTGTCGTTTCATGATATCGCGGCGCTTGCGATTGCGGCTGTGTCCGATCAGAATGGAGCGGATCACCAGAATGACGATCAGGATAACCGCGACAATGCTGACTGCAAGCAAAATTTTACGGACGTTTAAGAAAATAACATTTCCCCCCGGTGTGGAAACTGCGGTCGGAGAAGTTGTGGAAGCAACGGATTCAGACGCTGTAGTGCCAGCCTGCGCGCTCGTGGCGCCCTGTGTGCCGGAGGAACCGTTTGCACTGGAAGCATTCACATTGCCATCCGTGCCGGAGCTGTCTGTGCTGCTTTGCGCATTAGAAGCGCTGCTTTGTACGCTGTTCGCATCTGCCTTGGAAGAGCCATCCGCTGTTGCGATGGCTGCGCTTTCCGTTTCAGAAACCGGTTCTGCACTGAAATCAAAGGGCGTTATGCTGGAAAAGAGGATCGGCGCGCTGCCGAGATCCTGACCTTCGTAGGAGTAGTGGATGACAGCGGCCTGTCCATCCTTCAGGTTATCATAGCTCAGCTCGGAATCCAGATCGGCAAAGGTGAGCGTATCCGGAAGGAGAACTTTCGCATCCGGGTCGATAGAAAGGATGTCGGACTGATTGAACGTATTTGCGAACAGGTCGCCGTTTTTTACCTGATAGGTGGTGTCTTCTTTGGATGCTGTAACAGAAGAAAAGTTGCTGAAACCGTAATCAAATAAGCTTATCGTATCCTTGAACTGCTGCGGGGACTCCTCCATCATAACGACGCAGATCAGCTTCAGCCCGTCTTTCTGGGCGCAGGAAACGAGTTAGAGCGAGCGTTTGCGGTGTAGCCGGTCTTACTTCCGACGAGATATTCGTAAGCGTAGGTTTTACCGGGCAGCAGCTTGTTTTTGCTGTTCGGAATCAGATCCTGTGACAGCGTTGCGCTCGCCGGGATTTTGTAGCTTGCCGTGTCAGACATGCGGCAAAGCACGTCATCGGAGAAAAACTTCTGCCCGATCAGAGCGAGGTCATGGGTGGAGGTATAGTGATTGTCATCATGCTTGCCATTGGTATTGACGAAATGGGAATCCGTGCAGCCGAGCTCCTTTGCGGTTTGGTTCATTAAATCTACAAACGCTTCCATACTGCCGCTGATATGTTCGCCGATGGCATTGCCGCATTCACTGCCGGAGCCCACCAGCAGACCGTAGAGGGATTGTTCCATCGTGATCGCTTCACCGGCTTTGATGCCGATGTTGGAATCACTTCGCCAGTCGATGCTGTGCACCGCGGTATCGGAATATTCGATCATCTCATTTAATTCGCTGTTCTGACGCGCAATATAGGCAGTCAGAATCTTGGTTGTGCTGGCGGGATAGAGCTTTTCGTGGATATTTTTGGCATAAAGGATTGCACCGCTGTCCGCATCCATCAAAATCGCGGAGCGAGCGTTGAGGATCGGACCCTCCGGCCAGTTTTTGATTTCGTTGCTCTCAACCGGGATCGAAAGGTTGGCCTCCGCCAGCGCCTGGTAATCGATGACCTCGGCGCGAGCCGTTAAAACAGCGCCACAAAACAGATTGGCGCCGACTCCAAGTGCTATCATAAAAGAAAAGAAGGATCTTTTCTGGAAAAATTTCATGTAATGTACCGTCCTTTATTGAAAGATAGTAACATCATACACTATTTCCAGGCAGATTTTAAGGGCAGAACAGCAAAATTCAAAATTTTTTAAAATTTAGACTACAGTTCCCTCGTGGCATCCCGTGGGCAGAATTCCATGCTTGCATGAGAATTTGCCCACGGGATGCCACGAAGGGAGCGCCGCCAAAATGCAAAGCTTCCTTTTTATCCCGAAATATAGTAAGATAAATTGATATCAGGATTGTGGGAGTGCGCAGCACGGAACAATCCGTAGGTATCAAAGCCAGGGTCAAAAGGTCTGAGCCCACATGAGCTTGCTCATAAGTGGGAGAAAGACAAAAACCCAATAAAATAATAATGAAAAATAGTGAGGATAATTCATGAGATTGCGCAATATTACAGGCTGTCGGGAAATGATCGGGGAGAGCGAGTTTGTCGTACACGAACCGGAAACGATGAAAGGGAAGTGGAGAGAAGCGTTTGGTAATGACCATCCGGTTTATGTGGAAATCGGCATGGGCAAGGGACGTTTCCTGATGGATATGGCGCGCCTTTATCCGGAAATCAACTTTATCGGTATCGAAAAATATTCCAGCGTGCTGCTGCGCGCGGTTCAGAAGCTGGAGGAGGAAGAGCTGCCTAACGTTCGCCTGATCCGCATGGATGCAGAAGATCTGGAAAATGTTTTCGCACTGGGAGAGCTGGATCGCATTTACCTGAATTTTTCCGATCCGTGGCCGAAGGACCGCCACGCGAAGCGACGCCTGGAGTCCAGACAGTTTCTGGCAAGATACAATCAAATTCTGAAAAAAGACGGAACGATCGAGTTTAAGACGGACAACCGCGCCCTGTTTGATTTTGCACTGGAAGAGGTGGAAGCAGCGGGATGGACCTTGAAGGAAAAAACCTTTGACCTTCACGCGGATGCGCGCTTAAACGAGGGAAACGTCATGACTGAGTATGAGGAACGGTTTTCAGCACAGGGAAATCCGATCTGCAAGTACATTATCAGCAGATAAATCCCCTGCATAGGAAAAGCCGTTTTCCGATATACATAATAAAAAGACTCGGACGGACAACGGCATGGACAGAATGGAACAATTAAAAGCGATGCTTTCCCTGTGTCTGATTTTCGGCGTGGCGTTCTGCCTTGGAAGCGTTGTGGGGCATACGGTGCGCGTACGGGATCAGGCAGTTATGGCGCATCCTGCACAGAAGGACTGGGGACTTTCCTTTCAGGAGGACAACAAACCGCCTGTGGCGGACGAAAGCATGGAGCAGCTGGCGCAATATGATGCGTTTTATGCGGAGAATACGACGGAAAAGGTTTTGTATCTGACGTTTGACTGCGGATACGAAAACGGCAACACACCGGCGATTCTCGACGCATTGAAAAAGCATCATGTGCCGGCTGCTTTTTTTATTGTAGGGAATTATCTGGAAAAAAATCCCGATCTGGTCAAACGGATGCGGGCGGAGGGGCATATCATCGGGAACCACAGCTACCATCATCCGGATATGAGCCAGATGGGAAAAGAAGAGTTTCAAAAGGAGCTGGCGCAGCTGGAAGACCTGTACGAGCAGACTACCGGCGAAAAAATGGCGAAGTTTTACCGCCCGCCCCAGGGCAAATACAGCGACAACAATCTGCAGCTTGCAAAGGAGCTTGGGTATCGGACGATTTTCTGGAGCCTTGCCTATGTGGACTGGAAGCAGGAGGAACAGCCGACTCGCGAAGAGGCGATGTCAAAGCTGTTAAAAAGAGTTCATCCGGGAGCGATTGTACTGCTGCACAATACGTCCCGGACGAACGGTGAAATTCTGGATGAAGTTTTAACAAAGTGGGAGGAAATGGGGTATCATTTTGCTTCGCTGGAAGAACTGGTATCCTCTGGCGGCAGAGAAGCACGGAGCTTTTTCTTGACGGATAACCAGGAAAATCCGGTAAAGAGCGCCGCGCCGACCCATGCGGCAGGATCGCAGAAGCAGGCGAGGGGAAAGCTTACAAGCTTCATGGCGATCAGTGCTGTGATCATGCGGGCAAACAGCTCGACTACACCGCCCATCATCGGCAGGAAGCTGTAGCCGCAGCCCTGCATGATGTTTCGGAAAATAAAAATCGTGGAAAGCGGAATATAAAAGACCGCACACATGTAGATATAGGTTTTTGCCCAGGGCATCAGGGAAGCTATATCGATGTCTCCGGAGAAGAACAGGGAAAGCAGCGGGCGCAGGAACAGACCGACGGCAGCTGCAGCGAGCAGCGAGTAGATGACGCTGATCAGGAGAGCGGAACGGACGCCCTTTTCCAGACGGTGATAATCGCCCTTGCCGTAGTTCTGACCGCCGTAGCTTGCCATTGTCTGTCCCATCGACATCATGCCCTGTGTTACGAGGTTCTGCACCTTGCTGGCAGCAGTAAAGGCAGCGACTGCTACAGAGCCGAACAGATTGATGGCAGCCTGCATCACCATTGCTCCGGATGCAGTAATGGAAAACTGCAGCGCCATCGGAATGCCCATTCTCATCTGATATGCCGTGTCTGATGCAGAAAGTCGCCACTGGGTGCGCTCCGGGCAAAGCACGGGAACGTTCTTATAAATATAGATCAGACACAGTACCGCAGAAACGCCCTGAGAAATATTGGTTGCAATTGCAGCACCTGCTACACCCATATGGAAGCAGAGGATCAGGAGCAGATCGAGCACCACATTCAGACAGGCGGAAAATACAAGGAAAAACAACGGAACCTTACTGTTGCCGATGGCCCGCAGAAGTGAGGAAAACAGGTTATAAAAAATACAGGCAACGACTCCGCTGCAGATCAACATGCTGTAGGTATACGCATCGGCAAAAATATCCTCCGGTGTATTCATAAGGAGAAGCAGAGGCTTCATGGTGCTCAGACCGACCACGGTTATAAGGATTGTGACAAGAACAGAGAGCAGGATACCGTTTGCCACGCTGGCGCGGACGGCTTTTTCATTCTTTGCTCCATAACGCTGTGAGGTCAGGATCGTAAATCCGGCGGTAATGCCCTGTGCAAAACCGATGATCAGAAACATGACTGTGCCGGTGGAGCCCACGGCAGCCAGAGCGTTCGCGCCGACGAAGCGGTCGACGATGATCGTATCGGCCATGTTGTAAAACTGCTGGAAAATATTGCCGACTAACAGCGGCAGGGTAAATTTGAGTATGATGGCCAACGGTTTGCCCTGGGTCATATCCTGTTCCATAAAAATCCTCCATCGGTTTGGTGTTTTACGGCGCTTATGGGCGCTTTATGTGATTTTTGTAGCAAAAAAGACTGTTGAAATTTCAACAGTCTTTAAAAGTCGAAGCGACGTGATTTGAACACGCGACCTCTGCGTCCCGAACGCAGCGCTCTACCAAACTGAGCCACGCTTCGATTGCTTCATCAAGCCTTATTATCATAACGAATTTTTCTGAAAAAGTCAACTGGAAAATTTAGAAAAAACAGAAAAACTTATAATAAAGTTTGTGTGGATGAGAACTGGAATAAAAACATATGGTTTTGATAGAATTTTAATATTTGAATAACTAAAATATTTGAATATTTCAAAAAATATTGACACTCAAATAGGTGCGTGATATTATGACACTGTGAAGTGCAAAGGAGCAGGATCAGAGAATAGGATTCTGCTTTTTTTATAAGCCGGCACTTTAATGAGTAAAAGTGATAAATCGACAAAGGAGGAAACATTATGAAAAAATGTCCAAGCCCCTTGCATTATTGCTTGCAGGCATGATGGTATTTGGAACAGCATGCGGGAGCAGCAATAGCACAGACAGCGCGGGAGCAGCAGAAGCCACGGAAAGCACTGCCGCAGATGGAACAGTAGCAACTGATACCAGTGTAGTAATCGGTCAGTCTTCTGAGGTAGCAAATTTGAATCCGCTGATTCAGCCCAGAACACCCGATAGCAATGTTCAGAACATGATTTTCAGCTACTTGGTTGTTCCGAATGAAGAATTGAATTATGAAGGTGATCTGGCAGACAGCTGGGATATTTCCGATGATGGAACAGTTTATACGTTCCATTTAAAGGAAGGCGTAAAGTGGCATGACGGAGAAGACTTTACTGCAGACGATGTGGTATTTACTCTGACGTCTCTGGCTGATCCGAATTATAACGGCGGCGCAGACGGACGTGTTATGTCGATTGCAGGTGCTGCTGATTATCAGGCAGGTAATGCAGACAGTGTTTCCGGTATCAAAAAAGTAGATGACTATACGGTAGAGATTACACTGGAGTCTGCAAATGCGGCATTTCTTTCTAATATGTATACCTGTATTCTTCCCAAACATATTCTGGAAGGAGAGAATCCCGGAGAATGGGGCAATGATGACTTCAATCGCGCTCCGATTGGTACAGGTAAGTACAAATTTGTAGAATGGAAATCCGGTCAGTACATCACGCTGGAACGGAATGACGACTATTATGGCACAAAGCCTTCTATTCAGAATGTAACCGTGCAGTTCGGTGATGACACAACATTGACTGCAGCGCTTCTGAACGGTGAAATCGATGTGTTGTACAATCTTCCTTCTGCAGAGGTAGAAAATGTAGAAGCGATGGATGGTGTATCCGATTACAAATACGAGCAGATGACGGTTAATTATATTGGATTAAACCAGCTGACAGAAAGCTTAAGTGATCTGCGTGTTCGTCAGGCACTGGCATATGGCATTGATAAGCAGGCAATCATTAATACAGTTTATGGTGACGGCAATGCATATGTCTGTGATGATGTATTTCCGAGCAACCACTGGTCTCACAGCGATAATGTAACGGTTTATGATTATGATCCTGCAAAATCCAAAGAGCTGTTGGAGGAAGCAGGATATACCATGAATGATGCAACCGGTTATTATGAAAAAGACGGAAAGACCTTACATCTGACCTATGATATGTCCACCAGTACAGATGGTAAAGCAGTTGCTGCTTTGATCCAGCAGCAGTGGAAGGCGATCGGTGTTGAGATGGAAGTAATTGAACAGGATTTTGCAACACTGGCATATACAAAGCTGCTTCCTGGTGAAGCAACAGAAGAGACAACCGGAGATTCTTTCCAGTGCTATACATTGGGCTTTGGCGTTGAAGCAGATCCGAATGAATATAATGAGTACTTTTCCACTTCTACCGGCGCTGGTTCCTGGAACTTTATTCATTACAGCAATCCGGAGGTGGATCAGCTGTTTAAAGATCAGCTGCTGCTGACAGATCCTGATGAGAGAGCGGAATGCTTCCACAAAATCTCAGATTTGATCTCCAAGGATCTTCCGTGGATTCCGCTGTATAACAAGGCTGGTATCGCAGGCGTAAGTGACAAAGTACAGAACTTTGTATGTGATTACCGCGGTATTACCTTCCAGATTGAAAAGTGGAATATTGCAGAATAAAAGAAATGACAGACTTTTAACAGGTCAGGGGTTTCGGGCTTACTGTCCGAGACCCCTGAAGTATAAATGGACAGTTGTTTGATACAGGAAAAGAAAGGAACGAAAAAATGATAGAACCAGTTGCTTTGTTAAAGGATCTGGTCAGGATCAATACGACAAACCCGCCGGGGGAAGAAGAAAAGCTTCTCCTGTATCTGGAACGTATTTTGCAGGAGCACAGGATTCCTTATGTGTATCAGAAAAGTGCAAAGGGACGCGGAAATCTGCTGGCATGGCAGCTGGCAGATCAGGCAGAAGAGGCACCGTTGATCCTGATGAGTCATACCGACGTGGTTGCCGCGCAGGCAAGTCAGTGGAAATTTCCTCCGTTTGAAGCACAGGAGGTAGATGGCTATATTTATGGACGGGGTACGGTGGATACAAAACAGCTGACAGCAATGGAGCTGACAGCGTTTCTGGCGTTAAAGGAGAAAGAAATTCCGTTAAAACGGGATGTATATTTTTTGGCAACCTCGGACGAAGAAAGTGGAAGTGCATATGGGCTCCAGTGGTTTCTGGATCATGAGATTACAGTTGGTGAAACGACAAAAACAGGCCGCGAGCTCTTTCGGGGCAGCGATGTGATCAGCGAGGGCGGCGGATTCCCGGTAGTTGGAGGAAAAAGGGAATTTTACCTTTGCGAATCCGGACAGAAATCCTGCGGTACAGTGGAATTTACCGTGAAAGCAAAAAACGCGAAAGGTGCATTTTTTACCAGCGAAGATGGTATGGAGCGAGCGATGGGGCTTGCTGAGGACATCGGAAAGCAGAAGCTTGACGGGAGAGTTCTGGATACAGTAAAGCAGTTTGAACAAAAGCTGGCAGGAGTACAGCTGTCTCCCATGATGCAGAAAATACTGACAGCCATGAAACAAAATTCCATGACGGTAACGATGATTACAGGGAAAAATGTAAATGAAGTGACACTGGTTTGCGATGTGAGACTTCTCCCTGGTTTCGGGCAGAAATATCTGGAGGAAGTTTTAAAAAATCTTGCAGAAAAATGGGACTGCAGTTACAGAATTGTTTCTCTCAGCCAGGGGTATGAAAGCAGCCCGGATGGAGAAATGTTAAAAATTCTGGAAGAAGCAACGCTGGAGATTCTGGGAAAAACAAAAGAAGAAGCGGAAATTCTTCCGTTTGTGTCGATGGGCTCCAGTGATGGACGTTTCCTGGCAGACCTGGATACAAAAGTATACGGATACAGCCCGGTTTATGCCTGGGATATGACGTTTGACAGTGCTGTAACAATGGTTCATGGCATAAATGAAAGAATCCACAGGGATTCGGTCGTGTTTGGAAGTAAAGTATTGACGCTTGCAGTCTGCCGGGCAGCACAGAGCGGAATATAAAGAAAAACGGCAATTGCCGAAAAAATGCACGAGAGATTGCCGGTTCATACGGCAGAGCGGGAGGTAAACATGATTAACAGAAACGAAGTAGCAAGAGAAAAAATGCAGCGCGCTGCAGAAATGCTGCAGGATAATAATATCGATATGTGGGTATTTTATGCGCGGCTGAAAACAGATACTGCACTGGAACTGATGTTCAATACGGACAGTAAAAATGAAGTGATGTTTTTGCTGACGAAAAGCGGGGACAGAATTGCGATTGCAACCGCTGCGGATACCAAAGCATATGAAGAATCCGGGCTGTATACAGAAGTAATTGAAGTATCCGGTGACGGGTTTGAAAAAGTATTCAAAGAAAAATTCGATCAATATCAGGTAAAACGTCTTGCAGTCAATGATTCTACTGTTGATACCAGATGCGATGGTCTGACGGTTGGTCTGTTTAAGAGACTGGAAAAAGCGATCGGTGCAGAAACAATGGCGAAAGTGAAATGCTGCAGCTACTCTATGCTGGAGGAGTTAAGAGCGGTAAAGACACCGAGCGAAATCGAGATTATGAAAGAATGCAGCCGTATTACAACAGATATTTACGATGCACTTTTTAAGCGGATTCATGTTGGTCTGACAGAGGTTGGTGTAGCAAAGATGATGATGGAGGAATGTGCAAAGCGAAACGTTGTGACTGCATTTGGAAATCCGCCGGAATATCCTCTGGTATTGAATCCGAAGGGAGGAATGTCCCACAGAGACCCTAACGACATCAACAAAATCGAAGCCGGAGATATGCTGGTGATCGATTTTTCCATTCGTTATAACGGTTATACATCGGATATTGCACGTACCATGTATTTCCTGAAACCAGGCGAAGAGCATGCTCCCAAGGATGCGGTTGATTGTGCAAATGCGGCTATCAATGCAGTAGGAGCGGTTATGGCAAAGATCAAACCCGGCATGAGAGGCTATGAAGTGGATGCAATTGGCAGACAGTCGATCATTGACAGTGGTTTTCCTCCGTTCCCGCATGCGACCGGACATCAGGTAGGACTGGAGGTGCATGATGGCGGTACGACACTTGGACCCAAAAAGAGATATTCTGCTTCCGGAATTCTCCGTAAAAATGAAATTTATGCGCTGGAGCCGACTGTTTTGCAGGACCGCGATAAGCGCAGCGCAATTATTGAAGATAATGTGCTCCTGACGGAGGATGGTTGTGTTCTGATCAGCAAACGGCAGACAGCATTGATTGAAATTCCTTACCGTACCGGTGAGGAAGCATAACAGGAGCAGCCTATGAATCTGGAGGATAATAAGAAGGCATTTATGGAACTGCTCCGAATCCCGTCTGTAACCGGGAGCGGTGCAGATGGAGAAGAAAAGGCCTGTGCGTTTCTGGAACATATTTTGCAGGAAAACGGAATAAAAACGGAGCGGATTGCAAAAGACTTGCATCGACCAAACCTTCTTGCAGCAATTCATGCACCGAGGGCTGAAAAAGAGCCGGTTGTGCTGATTTCCCATATAGATGTCGTACCGGCATACAGGAGGAATGGACACATCCGGTGTTCGGAGCCCAGAAAGCAGACGGGCGAATTTTCGGAAGAGGAACGCTGGATACCAAGCAGCTGACGATGATGGAGCTGTATGCGTTCCTGAATCTCAAAAAACAGGAAAACCATCTGAACAGGGATGTGTATTTTCTGGCTACTATCGATGAAGAAGCAGGGAGCAGTTTTGGCATGGAATATGTCAGACAGGAAAGACCAAACCTGTTTCAAAATGCGATGGTGATCAATGAAGGCGGTGGCTTCCCGTTACATATTAACGGGAAAAACTATATGATGCTGACGGTCGGGGAAAAGGCAGTCTGCAAAATGAAAATAAGTGCGGAAGGAACCGGGGGACATGCAAGTGCTCCCGGAGAAAACCAGGCACTGTTAAAGCTTGCAGAGGGATTACGGAAAATTTTTGCAGCAGAAAAGGAACTGACCTGCGGCAGCCGCCGCACCTGGGAGACCATGCGCAGAATTGTTGGCAGTGACAGCTGGGATAATGCAACAGGGGCTGACATTTTTGCGTATGCTTCTCAGAACAGCATCGGAATGCGAAACTACAGCATCGGAGAGCGCAGCAATGTCATTCCTGCGCATGTAGAAGCAGTGCTGGAGTTCAAAGTACTTCCTTATGGCAGTCAGGAAGAAATCGAGACATTTGTCCGAAAACAGATTGACGGTCTGCCGCTTGAAATGGAAGTACTTGGTTATGAAGCCGGATTTGAAAGCAATTTTGAAAATTCGCATTTAAAACAGCTTGTAAATGATCTGGAAGAGGCCTGCAGGCGGTTCGGATTTGACGGCGGTGTATTGCCGATGCTTGCGCTCGGACGAACGGACGGAAGATTTTTCGGGAGTGCAGGCAGCATGGTTTACGGCTGCTCTCCGCTTTTGATGGGTGATTCCTTCGATGCGATCTTGCCCAAGGTGCACGGAAAGGATGAAAGCATTCTGGAGACATCCTATGAATTTGGCGCGCAGGTGCTGGATGAGGTTATACAGAAAAACTGTCTGAAAGAAGAACGAAAAGGAGACAAAGAAATGAAAGACTATAGCTATCATAAAAAAGTCATAGATGATGTGATTACAAAATTAAACGAGTCGGATATTGATCTGTATTTAATTATCACAGCAGAGGGCTGCGATCCGATGACCGAGTTTATTCCCGGAGTAGATACGGTTGGCTCCAGTGCGTTCCTGTTTACGAAGGACGGGAAAAAGTTAGCGACGGCATCCAGCATTGATGCACAGGATGTCGAAGAATCCGGTCTGTTTGACGAGGTAAGACATTATGAAAACTACGATGAGACATTGGCGCAGATGGTTCTGGAATTAAAACCGAAAAAAATCGCACTTGATTTTTCTGAAGGGAATGCCTTTTGTGATGGTCTGACGATGGGAAAATATGAGAAATTTGTACAATCTCTCGGAGACTTTACATTTGAAGCGTGCAGTGCGGATCTTTTCATTCCTGCGGTACAGGAGCAGAACAAAAAATAAGGAGAACAGATTATGGGAAGATACATCAGAAAGCGTTTACTGCAGGCAGTTCCGGTTGTGTTTGGCATCACAATTCTGACTTTCTTTATTATGAAGATGGCACCGGGCGGTCCGCTGACGGGGATGATAAGTCCCCGTACCTCCAGCGAATCGCTGCAGAGAGCCAGAGAAGCACTCGGGTTAAATGACCCGATAATTGTCCAGTACTGGAATTGGTTAAAGCAGCTGGTACAGGGAAATTTTGGCTACAGTACTTATAACGGACAGGCTGTCCTGACGGAGATCCTGGACAGACTGCCGGCAACGCTGCTGTTGACGGTAACCTCATTTGTCATCAGCTTTGTTGTTGGAATTCCGCTTGGTGTTTATTCTGCAACACATAAATATTCTAAAGCAGACTATGGCCTTACCGTGTTCTCCTTTATAGGTATTTCCATTCCCAGCTTTTTCTTCGGCATGGGTTTGATCTTTGTATTTGCACTGAAATTGAAATGGCTGCCGACCTCCGGTTTTGGTTCCAGTACATTCAATGGGGAAGGCATGGCGTTGATCCTGCATAAGCTGAAATATCTGATAATGCCGGCACTGGTTATGTCTCTGAGTAATTTAGCGACAGTAATGCGATTTGCGCGCTCCAGCATGATCGAAACACTGAACCAGGATTATGTCCGGACAGCAAGAGCAAAAGGGTTGTCGGAAAAAGTAGTTATTTATAAGCACGCGTTGAAAAATTCCATGATTCCGGTCATCACAATTTTTGGTCAGTCTATTCCGAACCTGTTTGGAGGAGCCTATATTACGGAAAAAGTATTTGGATGGCCGGGTATGGGGCTGCTTGGTGTTGATGCAATCAATAACCGTGATTATCAGATGCTGATGGGACTGACGTTGTTTACAGCGATTTTGGTACTTTTGGGCAATCTGCTGGCGGATATTATGTATTCCTTTGTAGATCCCAGAATTCGGTATTAAAGGAGAGCAGGCATGGAAAAGAAAAGAATGAAATACAGACAAAGACAGAACTTCTTCAAAACAGATGCCTGGAAGCGTTTCCGCAAAAATAAGCTTGCGCTTGTTGGAACAGCTGTGATTTTACTGCTGATTCTGGTAGCAGTATTTGCTCCTGTTATTGCGCAGAATGACCCGTATGTCAGCCTGCAGGATGGAAATACTGTTCTGAAAAACATGTCGCCATCCAAAAGCCATACGATTCTTGGAACAGACAGTATCGGGCGGGATGGGTTCAGCCGTCTGGTCTATGCGGCACGTGTATCTATGAGTGTTGGTCTTGTAGCTGTTGGCATTTCTACAGTTATAGGTATTGTGCTTGGAGCAATTGCAGGATATTTCGGCGGTGTTGCTGATACGATCATTATGAGATGCGTGGACGTTGTGAACTGCTTTCCGGTTTTGTTTCTTATCATTATTGTTGCAACTATTTTAAAGCCGAGCATTTACAATGTCATGATTATCATTGGTTTATGCAATTGGACCGGTACAGCACGTCTTGTGCGCGGTGAAATTTTAAGAGTTCGTGAAATGGAGTATGTGCAGGCTGCTGTTTCTCTTGGCGCGACAGATTTTCGAATCATTTTCTCTCATGTAATCCCGAATGTTCTTGCACCTATTATTGTAGAAGCGACCATGCAAATGGCGAGAGCAATCCTTACAGAGGCATCACTTAGCTATCTTGGCTGCGGAGTTCAGCTTCCGACGGCAAGCTGGGGGAATATGCTGATGGATGCAAATAATTTGGCGACACTGACAAAAAGACCGTGGCAGTGGATTCCGGCAGGCGCATGTATTTTCCTGGCAGTGCTGAGTATCAACTTTATCGGCGACGGTCTGAGAGACGCATTTGATGTGAAACAGAAGAAATAAAGAAGGAGGAAAAATGGACAGAAAAGAGACTTATCAGAAAAGACTTGCAGGAGTTTACAGCTATATGGATGCACACCAGTTGGATGGTGCCATGTTTACCTCCTATGAAAACAGACGTTATTATTGCGGCTTTACCGGAAGCAATGGATGTCTGATCATTACAAGAGATAAGGTCTGTCTTGTAACCGACAAGCGTTATACAACACAGGCACAGCAGCAGACGATCGGTGTGGAAGTCATTGAGCATGCAGCAAATAGGCTTTCGCTGGTGGCAGATACGATTAAAAAGTGTGGTATTAAAAAAATGGTGATGGAATCCTGCATGACAGTAGATGAATATTTCCCGTTAAAGGAGAAAATGGGTGATATTGATGTCGTGTTTGAACAGGAATATTTCCTGGAACAACGTATGGTCAAGGATACAGAGGAAATTGCGTGTACGAAAGCTGCAATCGCCGCAGCTGAAGCAGGGTTTGATAAGCTCCTCCCGAGATTGAAGACTGGCATGACAGAAAAAGATCTTGCAGATGAGTTACATTATCTTGTTTCCAAGGAAGGAGCAGAAGCCATGAGCTTTGGCACAATCGTTGGATCCGGTGCAAGAGGTGCGCTGGCACATGCGTTTCCTACTTCAAAAAAAATAGAAGATGGCGACATGGTTGTTGTGGATTTCGGTGTTTTAAAAGATGGCTACTGTTCAGATATGACAAGAACGTTGCTGTTTGGCAATGTTTCAGAAGAACATATGAGAATTTTCAATCTGGTACAGGAATCACAGGATAAAGCGATTGCTGCAATCCGTCCGGGAGTTATGGCAAAAGATGTCGAGGATGCACACCGTGCTGTATTTCTGCGGGAAAATCTGGATGATTATGCACTTCGCGGACTGGGACATGGCATTGGTTTGCAGATTCATGAATGTCCACGTATCGTTATCGGGAATGAAACCGTTTTGAAACCCGGGATGATTTTTACGGTTGAACCTGGACTTTATTTCCCGAATGATTGTGGCGTGCGGACGGAAGACGATGTGCTTGTGACCGAGAACGGTGTGGAGAACCTTTCTCATACGCCTCATGAAATCCATATTGGATAAGGAGAACAGCCATGAGTTTATTGGATGTAAAAGATTTAAAAACTTATTTTTATACGGATTCCGGTGTAGCAAAAGCGGTAGACGGGGTTACATTTTCTGTAGATAAGGGAAAGGTGCTCGGAATTGTCGGAGAATCCGGCTGCGGAAAGAGTGTAACCAGCCTATCGATCATGCGTCTGGTGGATCCTGTGACCGGGAAAAATGAAGGCGGAGAAATTCTGTTTGACGGGACAGATATCCTGAAGCTTCCGGAACCGGAAATGCGTAAATTGCGCGGTAATCGGATTTCCATGATTTTTCAGGAGCCGATGACATCCCTGAATCCCGTTTTTACAATTGGGTATCAGATTGAGGAATCGCTGATCCTGCATAAAGGAATGGATAAAAAGGCTGCAAGGCAGCAGGCAATTCATTTGCTGGAGCTTGTTGGAATTCCGGAGGCAGGAAAACGTGTGGATGAATATCCGCATCAGCTTTCCGGAGGTATGCGGCAGCGTGTCATGATTGCAATGGCACTGGCAGGCGATCCGGAGCTGCTGATTGCCGATGAGCCGACGACCGCATTGGATGTAACGATTCAGGCACAGATTCTTGATCTGTTAAAATCTCTTCAGAAGAAATTGAACATGTCGATCATTATCATTACGCATGATCTGGGTGTTATCTCGGAAATGGCAGATGAAGTTGTCGTTATGTATGCCGGAGAAATTGTGGAAAAGGCAAAGACGCGGGAGCTGTTTGATGATCCGAAGCATCCCTATACGGTCGGGCTGATGAATTCGGTTCCGGATGTCGATGAGGATGTGGAGCGCCTGCGGACACTTGAGGGACTGGTACCGAGCCTATATGATATGCCGAAGGGATGTCGGTTTGCTCCGAGATGTCAGTTTGCTTGCCCGGAATGCGAAAAGGAGCGGATAAAGCTTCTGGATCTGGAGGATGGACGTCAGGTCAGGTGCAGGAGGTATGAGAAATGAGTGAAGTTTTAGTAGACGTAAAAAATCTGAAAAAATACTTCCCGACCGGCGAAAAGGGAAAAACAGTAAAAGCTGTAGATGATATCAGCTTCCAGATCTATAAGGGAGAAACGCTTGGCGTTGTCGGAGAGTCCGGTTGTGGAAAATCCACAACAGGTCGCCTTGTGCTGCATCTGTTGGAGCCTACGGAAGGTACGGTTACATTTGACGGACAGGATCTGAGCCGGTTGAAGAAAAGCGAGATGCGTACAATGCGCAAAAGGATGCAGATTATCTTTCAGGATCCGTATGCGTCATTGGATCCCAGAAAAACAGTCTTTCAGATTCCTGGAAGAGCCTTATCGTATCCATCATCCGGAGATGAGCAGGGAAGAAATCTATGCGCAGGTAGAAAAGCTGATTGCATGTGTCGGTCTGCGCCCGGAACATATTACCAGATACCCGCATGAGTTTTCCGGTGGTCAGAGGCAGCGTGTCGGCATTGCCCGGGCAATTGCACTAAATCCGGAGTTCGTTGTTTGTGACGAACCGGTTAGTGCACTGGATGTTTCCATTCAGGCACAGGTTATCAATCTGATGCAGGATATTAAAAAGGAATTTAGTTTAACATATATGTTTATTTCGCATGATCTGCGAATCATCAAGCATTTTTGCGACAGAGTTATGGTAATGTATCTGGGGAATATTGTAGAAATAGGAACGAAGGATGCAATCTATGAAAAGCGTCGTCATCCCTATACCCAGGCGCTCCTTTCTGCCATCCCGAACATTCGCAAACAGGAAAATGAGCATCGAATTCTGCTTACCGGTGATATTCCGAGTCCGGTCAATCCACCGTCCGGGTGTCCGTTCCATCCGAGATGCCGTTACTGTATGGATATCTGTAAAAAAGAAAAGCCGCAGTTGAAAACAATGGCGGATGGAACACAGGTGGCATGTCATCTGAATATTGAATAAAAAGAAACAAAAGATGGAGGAAGAAAAGATGAAAAAGATTGAAACTTCTGTAGCTCCTGCTGCAATCGGACCTTATTCTCAGGGAATCAAGATCGGAAACGTTGTATATTGCTCCGGACAGATTCCGGTAGATCCTGCAACCGGAACTGTCGCAGGCACAGCGATTGCTGAGCAGGCGGAACAGTCCTGCAAAAATGTTGGAGCAGTTCTGGCAGCAGGCGGCGCATCTTATGAGCAGGTGGTAAAGACGACCTGTTTTCTGGCAGATATGACAGATTTCCCGATATTCAACAGCGTTTATGAAAAATACTTTATAAGCTGTCCGGCTCGTTCCTGCGTTGCCGCAAAGGCACTTCCCAAGGGTGTTTTGTGTGAGATTGAAGCGATTGCATATACGGAGGAATAATAGAAAATGGCCTTATTTGATAATTCGAATATTAAGCTGGATGTGCTCAAAAAACGTGCGTTTAATTATCGCTGGGCAGAGGTACCGGACGGAGTAATTCCGTTGACTGCGGCAGATCCGGATTATCCGGTTGCTCCTGAAATTCAGGAAGCAATGATGGATTATGTGAAGGATGGTTATTTTTCCTATACGCCTAAGCTTGGATATCCGGAATTCAGGGACAGCATTTCCAAAGCACTGATGGAAAGAAAAGGAGAAGAGATCGATCCGAATCTGATTCTTCCAATTGACAGTGCAGCGAGAGGAATGTATGTTATCGCTCAGACTGTTTTACGTCAGGGCGATGAAATGATCGTTTTTGACCCGGTAGATTATCTGTTCCGTGAATCCTGTCTGGCGGCAGGCGGAAAGGTTGTACTGTTTCCGGCTAAGTTAAAAGATGGATATATCGATCTGTCTGAACTGGAAAACTACATCACACCGAAGACCAGAATGATTGGCCTGTGTAATCCGCACAATCCATATGGTGTTGTATATCGCCCGGAAGATCTGGAGCATATCATGTCGCTTTGCGAGAAGTATAATCTTTATATCATGAACGATGAAATCTGGTCGGATATTGTATTCCCGGAAGAGCCATTCAGAAGCATTTACTCATTGGGTAGTAAGCGGTGCCGCAGAGTCATGTCGGTGTTTGGTTTTTCCAAGAGCTTTGGAATTGCCGGCTTGCGGGCGGGCTGCGTGTATACAACAGATGAAAAGCTGTTTGAGGAAATCGTGGAAAATTCGGATGTAATGAGTACAGCCGGAGGTATTGCCTCCATTTCACAGATTGCCGGAACCGCATGTATGAGCAAGTGCTACTATTGGGTGGATGCTTTTCTGGAACATCTGAAAAAGAATCGGGATTATGCCGTTGATCGCTTAAATCAACTGCCAATGATAAAAGCATATCGCCCTCACGCAACGTATCTGCTATATGTGGATATTCGAGCCTTTGGCATGAAGAGCGAGGAGTTTACCGATTACATGAAAGAAAAGGTAAAACTGGCGGTAGTTTCCGGAGGGGAAAAGTTTTTCGGAAGTGGTTCGGAAGGGTATATCCGTATCTGCTTTGCAACAAGCCATGAAATTTTGGAAGAAGGGCTGAACCGTCTGGAAAAAGGAATCGACATGCTGATCCGGGAAAAAAATCTGGAAAAGTAAAGGATTGAAATAGTATGGAAAATAGGGAACTGCATCCAAATTTGCAGGCGGCCTTGCAGCTGGTTGAAGGAATTTTTCAGATGCTTGGAAGCCGCTATGAGGTAATTCTGCACGATTTGAGCCACGTGGAAAGTTCAATTGTAGCTTTGGCAGGAGATGTGACGCATCGAAAAATCGGTGGACCGGTCACAAATTATCTTTTGCAGCTGCTGCAGAAATATGGGGACAGTGCACCGAACAGCATTAATTACCGAAATGTAACTACAGACGGTCGCATTTTGCGGTCATCGACAATTTTTATCCGGGATGAGAATGGGCATATTGTAGGAAGCTTATGTATTAATCAGGATCTGACAGATTATATCGTGGCTTCTCGCCTGCATCAGGAAATGGTATCGTTTCAGCATCCGGCAGAAGAGGATGAGGCAGAAGAGCTGTTTGCACATGATATCAGTGAGGTTATGGAGGATATGGTACGCACAGAGCTTGGAATGGTGCAGAAGCCAGTTGCTTACATGCAGAAGGAAGATAAGCTTAGTATTGTTGGAAATCTGGCGAACAGAGGCATTTTTGATGTCAAAGGCTCCGTTGAATATGTGGCAGAGTGTCTGGGTGTTACGAATTTTACCGTTTACAATTACCTGAAAGAACTTCGGGTAAAAAATAAATAGATTACACAAAAAGACGGTGGCTTTCCGAATCAGGAAACTGCCGTCTTTTTGTTCTTTCTGATATAATGAGCGCAAGTGAGTCAACATGCTTGCATGATTGACGAACGGCAAAATTATTGAGTGAGCTATGCTCACGAAATAATAATTTACTGGAAGAAACTGACAGAATAGAAGAAATCGGTTATACTTAAATGGAAAAGTTATAAAATGGGTGTACTGTAAAAGCAGGGTACTGTTTGATGAAATAGAACGGGGAGGAAGGGATATTTATTTATGGCAGTTATGGATCTTCATACCTATGATAATACATTATATGAAAAGGTTTACCAGACCGCTTATCAGGCGGCAGTGGAGCTGATAGAGACAGCTGGGATGAAAGCGGGTCAGATTTTAGTAGTCGGCTGTTCGACCAGTGAGGTTGGCGGGGAGAAAATCGGAACCTATTCCAGTCCGGAGCTGGCGGCAAAGGTCTTTGGCGGAATTTATGCGGCTGTGCAGGAAAAAGGCATTTATCTGGCGGCCCAGTGCTGCGAGCATTTAAACCGTGCACTGATTCTGGAGACAGAAGCGGCAGAAAAGTATGGCTATGAGCCGGTCAATGTTATGCCGCAGCCAAAAGCAGGCGGATCCTTTGCAACAGCGGCATGGCAGGCATTTGCTGATCCTGTGGCAGTGGAGCATATTGCGGCACATGCAGGAATGGATATCGGAGATACGCTGATCGGGATGCATCTAAAGGATGTGGCGGTTCCGGTCAGACTGTCCATTCGACAGATCGGGGAGGCACATCTGGTATGCGCACGGACGCGGCGGAAATTTGTCGGCGGGGTTCGGGCAGTTTATGACGAAAGATACCTGTAAACAGCATATAGAATAAGGCTGCAGGCATTTTCGCGGGAACGCCTGCAGAAATCAGGAGAAGGATAAAAGAGGGAGCATGGTATGGTGTTGGAAAAAATAGCCGTTTTGAAGGAGCTGACCATTTTTTCCGTGCTGCTGAGAACTGTGCTTGCGATGGTTTTCAGTGGAATTTTAGGGTATGAAAGGGAAAAGAAAGGGCGTCCGGCAGGATTTCGGACGTATATGGTCGTCTGTATCGGCTCGGAAATTGCGATGATGACGGGAATTTTTCTGAGCCGGGAGCTTGGAAGCACTGACCCGAGCCGGATTGCTGCGCAGGTGATCAGCGGGATCGGATTTCTGGGAGCCGGGACGATCCTGGTGACCCGGCAGAACCAGGTAAAGGGGCTGACCACCGCAGCGGGGCTGTGGGCAGATGCCTGTCTGGGACTGGCACTTGGTTCTGGCTTCTACTCCGGAGCAATTGTCGGCTTCGCAGCCATCTGGTGTTCTCTGAAAATCCTGAGCACAGTAGATAAGAGGCTTGGAAAAACAGCGCGTGTTTTTGGAGTTTATGTGGAGTTTGTAAGTATCAAGGATCTGAGTGCCTTTTTGGCCTATGGACGGGGACATGGCTGTAAAATGGACGGGCTGGAGATTGTACGCAGCAAGGATGTGGATGGAAACAGGGTGGTTGGTGCAACAATGACCCTTCATTTTGATACACCTGTATCCCATGAGAAGGTGATTGAAGAGTTCGGCAGACTGGAGGGCGTGCAGTTTATCAAAGAGATCTGAGCGCGGCATGTGAACGTTTCGATAGGCAAGACGATGATTTGTACGACGAACTGTACTTTGACGACAGCCCGTATTGACGCAAAAAGTAAATTTAATACCATATTTTTCAAAAAGGGTATTGAAAACGCAGAGAGTTGTAGCATAATAGTGGTGTGGGGTATAACTACTATGAACAATTATGAATTTTTAGAGAAACTCGGCTTTTCGTCAAACGAAGCAAAAGTATACGGAACACTAATTAAACATAAAGTGTTAAACGGTTACGAAATCGCAAAACTTTCGGGCGTTGCGCGTTCGTTGGTGTACGAGGTTATCAATCGCCTGGTGGCAAAGGGCGCGGTTATTCGTATAGACGGAGAGCCGAATTTTTACAAGCCTATCGAGTATCAAGACCTTATACGCAGCATCAAGGAAGAAAACGAAAAGAATATTGCCTGCGCCGAACGCGAGCTACAACAACTTGCAACGGAAAACGCCGACGTCGATTATGTAATGAATATAGTGGGCGAAGAAAAATACGTTGCTAAGGCAAAGGAACTTATCGACAGCGCGCAAGCGGAAATTTCGCTGTCCATTTGGCGAGAGCTGTTCGAAGTGCTACGTAGTAATATCGAAAACGCAATATCCCGCGGGGTAAAGGTGTATATTTTTACCTTCGGAAGCATTTTGGTCGAGGGCGCAACGGTGTATTCGTACAATATCAACGACGTTTCAACACTGTTTCCATACCGTAGAACAACAATTATAATCGACGGCGGAGAGTGTTTAGTCGGAGAAGAAGGCGATCGCAACGTTTACGTGCATACGCGCAATCATTCGGTTGTTTCCCTTGCCACCGACGAAATTGTTTTGAATGTTTTTTGGAATAAACTTATCGAAAAAGAAAACCTGTTGTCTAAAGGCTGCTCCGGCGCGGATTTCTTGCAAGCCATACACAATTTGGCGGAGCGCTACGGCATTACCGACGAGATGACCAAGAATTTCCTTGTTTACAATTTTCAAAAGGAGAAAACTCAAAATGGCAAAAAACGTTGAACGATTACAGGCGCGCGAAGCCAAGGAACTTATCCGCCGCGAAAAGCAGTTGGGCGCAAGAAGCAACAAGTTTTATTTGATTTACTTGTTTATGATTTTGTCGCTCATCTACATAACGGACGAAATCGCGTCTACTATATCCATTCAGTTTCAGGCGAATATAGTTACAGAATTCTTCGTAAAAAATATGGGTATGGAATACGGCGCGGGATTATCGCTCTTTTCCGCCATAGGTTTTATTTCCTATCCGGTAACACTGCTTATTATTTTCTATCGTCCCCTTGCGGACAAATTCGGGCGTAAGCCGTTTTTGGTTATTAACACGTTATGTATGGGCTTAGGGCTGTTCCTTGTGTATTTATCCAAAGATATCTACGTTTACATGATAGGCGGCACGTTGATGGGTTTTATGGTCTCGCACGATATGCAATGCGTGTACATACTGGAATGCTCCGACAAAAAGTCTCGCGCCCGTAACTACGCAATCGTAAAAGCGGTGGCGATACTGGGCACGTTACTTGTTCCGTTGCTTAGGGCTACACTCATGCAAAACGTAAGCGAGCGTTGGCACGTAGTATATTTGGTGCCGGCAATTGTCGGTTTTGTAATGTCGTTATTCGCGCTGCTTTTTGCTAAGGAAACAAACGCATTTTTGATTAAAAGAATAGAGTATTTAAAAACGCCTATAGAAGAACGTGAACAACGCAGCAAGGAAGGACGCGAACAAAACGCACAAGGCGGAATTCTGACCGCTGTAAAATTCGCATTCAAACACAGACAATTGCGCTTTTTGATTATTGCTTGTTGCTGCTTTTATCTCGCTTCGTTAGGTACGGCAACGTACAGTACGGTCATGGCAAAGTCGGCGCTGATGACGGAAGAAGAAATAACTCGTGCTTTGTTTCTGTATCCCGTCGGCAACGCGCTGTTTACATTGATTTCCGGTTTTGTGTCGGATAAATTCGGACGTAAAGTAACTATAGTCGCAATGTCTTGTTCGGCGTTGACGTGTTATTTGCTGTTTATCTTTAGCGGTATGTTCAAATGGACTCCGTATTTGACGGGTTTTGCTATCGGCGGATTTATGGGCAGTTACTGGGGCGCAGGCGATACCATCGGCGGAATTATGTTTTCCGAATCGTCTCCTACAAACCTGCGTTCGTCGGTTACGGTAATCAATACGTTGCTTAACGGAGTTATGGGCGGACTTGCAACAGTTATTACTATGATACTGCTGCCTATCATTCCCGAAAGCATGTTCGGTTATATGTATTTGGGCTTGACGGTTCCAGGGCTTGTAGGGGCAATTGTAATAATGTGGCTGTTTGTCGGCGAAACTCGCGGACTTGATCTTAAAACTGTAACCGGTACGGAATGGGATAAGCCTAAAAAGGTTAAAGAAGAACAACAGGAGGGTGAATAAAATGAATAACAAACGATTTGAAATCGGCGCAAGCGAACAGCCGTTAGATATTATTAAGGAAACGTGCGGTTTTGCGGGCATTTTTAAGCAAATAGGCGTTATAGGGGATTCTTTGGCATCGGGCGAGTTTGAAAGTCACGATGAAAACGGAAATATAGTTTATACTGATATGTACGAGTACTCGTGGCCCGCCGTTTTAGAGCGCATTACTGGAACAAAATACAACAATTATTCCCGCGGCGGGATGACCGCGCGCGAGTATGTTCAAAGTTGGGCGGACGCAAACGGATTTTGGCAATGGAATCAAGCGTATATTATTGCGTTAGGCAACAACGATTCGTTTGTGTTCGGGCATCCTCTGGGAAGTGTCAAGGACGTCAACGTCGATTGTCCGCAGGATAATGACGATACGTTTTTCGGTAATATGGGCAAAATCGTTTCCAAACTTAAAACAATAGAGCCTAACGCGCGTATTTTTGTTGTAACTCCTCAACTGCGCGGTGAAGCGTGTGATAACGATATCCGTTATATCGCAAGCGAACTCGCCAAATTGTGCGATATGTTTGAGTTTACTTACTTGCTGGATATGACTGCGCATGCGCCCGTATACGATGCAGAAATGCGTAAATCGTTCGGGTTGGGCTTTCATCCGAACCCGATGGGCTACTATGCATATGCGTTGATTGTGGGAAATTATATCGATTACATTATCAGAAGTAACCTGCAGGAATTTGCTACGATACCGTTTGTAGGTACGTTGCTCAAAAACAAAGATTACAAATAGGAAAGGTATTGACTTACCGGTCAAAAGAACTTTATCAGGAAGCTTAAAAAATATGGCAGCCGCGTCAGGAAAATTTTCCTGACGCGGCTGCCTTTTAGAGTGCTGGACTGCGCTAAGCCATGTTATCATATTGCATGTCGTGCTGTCCTTTTGTCACACGGTTCGTGTCGTCCATTTGGAAGCGTCCCAGACCGTATCTGCGAGCCCGTCATAGAACTCGGGCTCATGGCATACCATCAGAATGCTTCCGCGATATGCGATCAGTGCACGCTTCAATTCGTCCTTGGCATCCACATCGAGGTGGTTGGTGGGCTCGTCGAGGACGAGTACATTGGAGGGACGGTTGATCAGCTTGCAGAGACGCACCTTTGCCTGTTCACCGCCGGACAGGACTTTGACAAGGCTTTCAATATGCTTGGTTGTAAGGCCGCATTTTGCGAGGGCGGAACGCACCTCATACTGGCTGTAGCCCGGAAACTCCTTCCAGATCTCCTCGATACAGGTTGTGGAAATATCCTGACTCATTTCCTGCTCGAAATAGCCGATCTCCAGATAATCTCCCTGCTCTACGCTGCCGGAGAGGGGATCGATCAGACCGAGGATGCTCTTCAGCAGAGTTGTCTTACCGATTCCGTTTGCACCGGTGATGACGATCTTGGAGCCGCGTTCCATGGACAGATTCAGCGGGGAGGACAGCGGCTCGTCATAACCGATTACGAGGTCGGACGTCTGGAAAATATATCTGCCGGGCGTGCGTGCCTCTTTAAAATTGAACTCCGGCTTCGGCTTTTCAGCCTGCAGTTCTATTACATCCATTTTATCCAGCTTTTTCTGACGGGACATCGCCATGTTTCTGGTGGAAACACGAGCCTTGTTGCGGGCAACGAAATCCTTCAAATCTGCAATTTCTTTCTGCTGCTTGTTATAGGCGGCTTCCAGCTGCGCTTTTTTCATCGCATAAACCTCCTGGAACTTGTCATAATCGCCTACGTAGCGGGTCAGCTGTTGATTGTCCATGTGGTAGATCAGGTTGACGACGCTGTTTAAGAACGGAATATCATGAGAAATCAGGATAAAAGCGTTTTCATAATCATTTAAATACCGTTTGAGCCATTCGATATGAGAAACATCGAGATAGTTGGTGGGCTCGTCCAAAAGCAGGATGTCCGGTTTCTCCAACAGAAGCTTACCCAAAAGTACCTTAGTACGCTGACCGCCGGACAGCTCGGAAACATCCTTGTCCAGACCGATTTCGGAAAGCCCGAGGGCGCGGCCAACCTCCTCAACCTTGGAATCGATCATATAAAAATCGTGTGCAGTCAAAAGCTCCTGCAGCGTTCCGGCGTCCTCCATCAGCTGCTGCATGGTATCCTCGTCTGCTTCGCCCATCTTTTCATAAATCCCGTTTAATTCCTGCTCCATATCCAGCAAAAAATCAAAGGCAGAGGTCAGTACCTGACGGATGGTCATGCCCTTTTCAAGGGCAGTGTGCTGATCCAGATAACCGGCGCGGACATTTTTGGACCATTCGACCTTACCTTCATCGGGCTGCAGGCGACCGGTGATGATGTTCATAAAGGTGGATTTTCCCTCGCCGTTTGCGCCGATTAAGCCGATGTGCTCACCCTTTAAAAGACGGAAGGAAACGTCATGGAAAATGGCTCTGTCGCCAAAGCCGTGAGACAGATGTTCTACGTTTAAAATACTCATATTGTTCTCTCTGTACTTTCTGAATTCTGAGTGTCGATATCGGATTGCTTCGTGCTTTTGTGCCCTCACAATCCGCAAAGACTATGTCCCGAAAAGTATAACGGGAAAAAAAGGAATTGACAACCCGTAATTCACAGAAATTCTTGAGCTTTCCCTGAAATAGTTACTGTTCACCCGTACCATTCGCAAAACCGCGTCTTCGACGCTCTCCGCTGCTTCGCAGCTCTTTTTGCTCATAAAATGGCGCTCCCTTCGTACTCTTCTGAGTTCAGATTTTCGTGCAAGCACGGAATCTGGACTCAGAAGGGTACGAGTGAACTGTAGCTTAAAACATTGATAGCGAACAAAAGTTAGTCTATTCTACTTCTGAAAAATGAATTTTTGAACCCGATGGATATGGCGTCAGGGAAAAAGGGCTCTCACCCACCTATGAGTAGGCTCATGTAGGCTTAGCCCTTTTGCCCCTGATATCATGAAGATTTCCATGGGCGGGATGATGTGGCTGGTCAGCTTTTTGTAGTTCTGATATTTGCAGTTCTTGTTTATCTGCTGAGTAAAATTATCATTGAAAAAAATGCGCAGTCGATTTCCATGGCAAAAATTCTCGGTTACTCCAAAGGAGAGATTGCAAGGCTCTATGTTATGCCAACCTCAATTGTTGTCGTGCTCTGCGTGCTGATCAATATTCCGCTGAGCGTCAGGATTATCGGTATCATCTGGAAAGCAATGCTGTCACAAATGATGACGGGGTACCTGCCTTACTGGATTGACCCGAGGATTTATGTGGAAATGTTTGTGGCAGGAGTCATCTGCTATGGGGTTGTGGCTGCACTGGAGCTGAAACGAATCGGAAAAGTCCCGATGGATATGGCATTGAAAAATGTGGAGTGAGGAGGGAAAATTATGTTTGACTTTCAGGATAAAAAGAATCGGTATAAAATGACCGCAGCAGCGCTTTTTACCGCTGCTGCAATGTGTGTCGGCGGCTGCGGTGACGCGGCAGCGGCGACCAGCGGCGCAGGATTTTGAACTGGATTTCACGGCGACCATGGTTTCCAACGGACTTCTGGAAGAAAAGGACTATGAAAAAAATAAGGCTAAAAGGGCGGCAGGGATAAAGGGAAATTCCTGCCGCTCTTTTTTTGACGTGGATTCTATGATATGAGGGATAAAGGGAAATTCCGCATGATTGACGAACGGCTAGAGTGAGCTATTTTTGACAGGTCAACATTCTATGACGAACAATGAGCTCACGCCGGGATGAGCGCAAGTGAGCACAAACAGGCGAAGCCTGCTCAGAAAGGGGGCAAATCAGATGTGGAAAAATCCGGACATTGACCCGTCGGCGTTTATTGCGCCCAGTGCAGACATATATGGGGACGTCTCGATCGCAGAAAACTGCAGTATCTGGTTCCACGCAACCGTGCGTGCCGGAGCAGGCAGCGTATCGATCGGCACGGGTACGAACGTGCAGGATAACTGCGTCATTCATGTGGACAAGGGCTACAGCGTGACTGTGGGAAAAAATGTCACGATCGGGCACAGCGCGATTGTGCACGGCTGCAGCGTTGGGGACAATACACTGATTGGAATGGGTGCAATTATCTTAAACGGCGCGTCCGTCGGCAAAAATTGTATCGTTGGAGCAGGAGCGCTGGTGACGCAGAATATGCAGATTCCGGAGGGCTCACTGGTTTATGGAAGCCCTGCCAAAATCATCCGCAGTGTAACGGAAGCGGAAATCACCTCCAATCTGGAAAATGCAGCCCATTATGTCCGGGAAGGACAGGAATATGCAAAACATCTGGGGAAAGGAAATGAGAGCCATGAAGGATGACCGTTTTTTGAAATTTACCCTTTCTCTTTCCAGAATGAATAAAAAAGTACAGGCAGTCAAAACAGCTGGAATGGGGATGGTAGGATTAAAGGCTGCACACACGGCGGTGCTGTACGCGCTGAGCGGACATCCGGAGGGACTTCAGTTTGCAGAGGTGGCAGCGGCCTGTGACCTTGACCCGGCGCTGATTTCCCGGACATTTTCGGAGCTGATCGCAGCCGGAATGGTGGAAAAACAAGGAGAACCGGGACGTTACCGCGCCCGCTATGTTCTGACAGAGCAGGGTAGCCTGCAGACCGCCAAAATCCGTCAGGTCATCGGGCTGGTACAGAAAATGCGGACAAAAATATCGCGCCGGAGGATTTGCAGACGTTTTACCGGGTGCTGGAACAGCTGCTGAATAACTTTGAAGAAATGTCGGAGCATTACGATACAGTGTTTGAATCGCTGCGGAGAGAATGCTGAGGCAGCAGTGCCGCCTGAATTGAATAAAAGAGACAAAAGCGCAGGCATTACGGCATGCTGCGGGCAACCGGACCATATGTGGAAAATGCTGTAGAGCCACTGCCCATGCGCTTACAGAATGGAGACGAAAAATGGATGCCATGCAGAAATTTCTGGAATATGCGTCTGCCTATGACGACGGAAGCGATACCAGGATCAAACTAAAAATTATTCACACGCAAAGGGTGACGGAGGTGATGGAACAGCTTACAGCGGCGCGCCTACTTTCGGAACAGTGACAAAGAACTGGCGTATCTGTGTGCGGTATATCACGATATCGGAAGATTTGAGCAGCTGAAGCGCTATCACACGTTTCTGGATTATAAAAGCATCGACCACGCGCAGTTAGGGTGCGAAATCCTGCGGCAGGGCGATTTTCTGGGTGAGCTTTCTGACAGGGAAAGAGAGCAGGTTTTGACGGCCATTGGAAACCATAACCGCCTTGCGATTGAGGATGGCCTGGATGAAAAGACGCTGCTTTTTGCGAAGTTAATCCGGGATGCGGATAAATGCGATATTTTCCGGGTGTTTGCCCAGGAGGATCCTGTAGATACCACCGGTTTTTCCGCAGAGCAGGTGGGACAGGAAGCAGTTTCAGATGTGGTATATGAGAGCATTTTGGGTCATTACTGCATCAAAAAACAGGAACGAAAAACCGGGCTGGATGTCTGGGTCAGCTTTCTCGGCTTTTTCTTTGATCTGAATTTTGCAGAAAGCCTGCGAATTGCGCTGAAACAGGGCTATTATAAAAAGCGTTTTTTAGAGCTGAATTTTGAAGATCCTGCGACAGAAGAAAGGGTGCGGCGCTGTATTGCAGAAACAGAGCAGTATGCTTATGCACGTCTTAGAATGGAGGAATTGCAATGAAATTATACATGCCAACAAAGGTTTATAACGAGAAAGGCTGTGTCCGGCAGCACAGCCAGGAGCTGGCGGAGCTGGGAACAAAAGCACTGCTTGTAACGGGAAAGCATTCTTCCCGTGTAAACGGTTCCCTGCAGGACGTGGAGGATGCGCTGAACCGCGAGCAAGTGCCCTATGTGATTTTTGACGGAATCGAGGAAAATCCTTCGGTGGAAACTGTGATGCGGGCGACTGCCCTGGGGCTTTCGGAAAAGGTCGATTTTGTGATCGGAATCGGCGGCGGTTCTCCCATGGACGCTTCTAAGGCAATTGCGCTGATGATCGCCAACCCGGAGAAAAAAGCAGACTTTTTATATGAAACAGATGCAGCGGTCAAACAGGCGGCAAATAAAGCCCTGACGGTCGCGGCAGTACCGACGACAGCAGGAACCGGCTCAGAGGTTACACCGTATGCGATCTTGACGAGAGTTGTGATGCCGAAGATCGAACTGACTACGGCGGCAGCTTCGGAGACTTCCACAGAAGCCAAGGCGGGCGAGCTGGTAAAACAGAGCATCAGCCACCATATTTTCCCAGAGCTTGCATTGGTGGATTCTACGTATCTGCAGACTGCTTCCAAAACCGGCTGTATCAACACGGCGGTGGATACGTTAGCACATCTGGTGGAGAGCCATTTAAACACGAACGCTACGCCCTACAGCCGTGTCTACAGCGAGATGGGCCTGCGGACCTTTGTGAAGGTAAAAGACGCGCTCGCTTCCTATGAAATCGGCGAAGCACAGAGGGAGCTTCTTATGCAGGCATGTACCCTCGGAGGTATGGCGATTTCTCATACCGGTACGAGTCTGCCCCACGGATTGAGTTATCGCGTAACCTGCGAACTGGGAACGCCCCACGGCAAAGCGGTTGGTATGTTTCTGCCGGGCTTCCTGCGCTGCTACGGTGACCAGGAAGAGGCGATGCGCGTTCTGACTTTGCTTGGTTTTGGCAGTCATCAGAGCTTCGAGGCCTATATTTACAGTCTGATCGGAGAAGAAAAAATTTCCCGTGAGCTCTGGGAGCGCACCATGAATGATCTGCTTTCCAATCCCGCGAAGCTCAAAAACTATCCGTTTCAGATGGATCGGGAAAAACTCAATGGACTGAGATAAAACACGCCGCTGCACACAGCATTATTTGATTTTCCGAAACTCTAGCGGTGTCCGTCCGGTATTTTTGCGGAACATGGCGATAAAGTGACTCGGATCGGAAAAACCGGTCTGCGCAGCGATTTCCTGCACCTCCATCCGCGGTGCTGTCAGCAGAAGCTCTTTGGCACGGTTGATGCGGCAGGTCATCAGATATTCGTAGACCGAGCAGCCCAGAAAACGCTGAAACAGCCGTGATAGATATTGGGGCGTGACAAATACCTGACGACTCAGCTGGGCCACTGTGAGGGGCAGACTGTAGCAGGTTTCTATTTCTTCGATGACCGGAGCAACATAGCGCAGATACAGCGGATCAGAAAGGAGCTTCTGTCCGTCCGGGACATCCGCAAACTGTAAAAGCACCTGATAACAGTTGACGGAGAGTACCGGGATGTTGACCGGAGGATGTTCGAAAAGCTGTATAGCATCCTGCAGCAGCGCGCGTATATTCCGACATTGCTCTTTTGTGGTAAAAAGAATCGGCCGGTTGTTCAGGATTTTGGAAATACTGCCTTCGACTGTTCCGGAAAAGGTACAAAAGCAGGTGTACCACTCCGGAGTCTGGGCCAGATAAGAGTGTCGGATGGAGGGAGCGATCAGGACGCCTTCCTGTTCATGAAGCAGATAAGATTTTCCCTGAATGGTAATCCGCCCGCAGCCGGATTCGGTCTGTAAATAGTGATAGAAAGGGTAGCCGTTTGGACGCGAGGTCGCATCCTGCAGCCAGTGGTTTCCGATGGAATCGTAGATAAAGGGTTCACGCACCGGGGCGTTGCGAAAATAAATCGGCATAGGAGTCCTTTCTTTTAGTTTCAAAATGTTATATTTTTCGGACAGACTTATTATACATCCGAATAGAATTTCATACTATAATAAAATTGCCGAGCCGGTGGAGCGCTGCAAAAAAGTCTGTGCAGCGCGTCAGCGTTTTCGGAGCCGCCATGCGGCAGATTGTGAGGAAATATGTACGCAGAAGCCATTCTGAAGAAGGGCGAAGGACGCACGCTCAAAAGCGGCGGTGCCTGGGTTTATGACAACGAGATCGATCGCGTTGAAGGAGACTATGAAAACGGAGATATTCTTGCGGTAAAGGATTTTGATGGTTTCTTTTTGGGATGGGGCTTTATCAATACCCGTTCCAAAATTACGATCCGGGTGATGAGCCGCAGAAAAGAACATGAGATCACAGAAGAATTTCTGGAAAAGCGGGTGCGCAACGCATGGGAATACCGCAAAGCGACCGTGGACACAGGATGCTGCCGACTGATCTTCGGGGAAGCAGACTGGCTGCCGGGGCTGGTAGTGGACAAGTTCTCCGACGTGCTGGTGGTGGAATCCCTGGCGCTTGGGATCGATCGTTTGAAGCCGACGATCCTTTCTCTTGTGAAAAAGGTGCTGGCAGAGGACGGTATCATGATCCGCGGCATCTATGAGCGCAGCGATGCAAAGGTACGCCTGCAGGAAGGCATGGAACGCTTCAAGGGCTTTATCGGTGACCCGTTCCCCACAAAGGTTGAAATCACAGAAAATGGCGTCCGTTACATCGTGGATGTGGAAGACGGACAAAAGACCGGATTTTTCCTGGACCAGAAATACAACCGGCAGGCGATTCACAGACTCTGTCCTGGCAAAAAAGTGCTGGACTGCTTTACCCATACCGGTTCTTTTGCGCTGAATGCGGGGATTGCGGGCGCTAGGGAAGTGCTTGGCGTGGACGCGTCCATGACCGGCGTAAAGCAGGCGGAAGAAAATACGGCATTAAACGGACTTTCCGATCGCGTAAAATTTACCTGTGCAGATGTCTTTGAACTGCTTCCCGAGCTGGAGAAAAAGGGCGAGCAGTATGATGTCGTAATTCTGGATCCTCCCGCATTTACCAAATCCAGAAGTTCCATCAAAAATGCGGTAAAAGGATATCGTGAGATCAATCTGCGGGGCATGAAGCTGGTAAAAGACAACGGGTTTTTAGTGACCTGCTCCTGTTCCCACTTTATGGACCCGGAGCTGTTCGCAAAGACCATCCGCGAAGCGGCCCACGGAGCGCATAAGAGACTGCGTCAGGTGGAATTTAAAACACAGGCGCCGGATCATCCGATCCTCTGGGCGGCGGAGGAATCCTACTACCTGAAATTCTATATTTTCCAGGTGTGTGAGGAGCTGTAAAAAAGAAAGCCGGGACAAAATCCCGGTATCAACCAAAGGATATAAAAAGGAGACAACCAAATGAAAGTGCAGAATTTTTATGAAAATCTCTCCACTTTGCATGTCGGCACAATGGACAACCGCTGCTGGTATGTGCCGAAACAGGATGGAAGGGAGAGCCAGATCCTGTTGAGCGGGGACGACTGGAAATTTGCCTGGTATCCCAGTGTGGAAGAAGTACCGGAGCATTTCTGGGAAAAGGATCTCGAAAAAGAGGGCTTTATCAACATGGAAGTGCCCTCCTGCTGGCAGATGAAGGGCTTCGGACAGAAGCAGTACACCAATATCCGCTATCCCATCCCTATGACCCGCCGTATGCGCCCGGTGAAAATCCCAGCGGCGCTTATGTAAAGGATTTTACTCTGACAGAAAAAGAAGCCGGCGAACGTCAGTTCTTATATTTTGAGGGCGTAGATTCCTGCTTCTATGTCTGGATCAACGGCGAATTTGTCGGTTACAGCCAGGTTTCCCACAGTCCCAGCGAATTTGAAATCACCGGCAAAACCAAAGCAGGCAGCAACCGTATGGCGGTTCTGGTTTTGAAATGGTGTGACGGTACTTATCTGGAGGATCAGGATAAGCTGCGCTTCTCCGGAATTTTCCGGGATGTTGAGCTGGTGCTTCGCCCGCAGGAATTCGTACATGACTTTACGGTTCAGACTCCTGTTGCAGAGGATGGCAGCGCAGAGGTTACGGTTCGTTTTGACCGCGTAGAGGGAACGCTGAAATCAACTGCACGCTGACGGATGCAGAGGGCAAAGAAATCGGCAGGGCAGTTTCCCACGGAGAAAACATAGCGATTCCTGTAGCTGCTCCGGTGCTCTGGAACGCAGAGCAGCCCTATCTGTACACCCTGACGCTCCAGACAGGCGCTGAAACCATCGAGCAGAAGGTCGGCATCCGCACAATCTCCGTTGAAGATGGAAAGATTTTAATCAATGGAAAACAGGTGAAATTCCGGGGTGTCAACCGTCACGATTCCAACCCTTATACCGGTGCAACCGTGACCAGAGAAGACGTGATCCGCGATCTGCAGCTGATGAAGGAAAGCAATGTCAATGCGATTCGTACCAGCCACTATCCCAATGCGCCTTATTTCCCGGCATTGTGCAGCGAATATGGTTTTTACATGATCGCGGAAGCGGATCTGGAAAGCCACGGCGTAGGAACTTTGTATACAAATGACGGACACGACTGCATGGGCTACATCGCGCAGGATGATGCCTGGGCGGAGTCGATCCTCGACCGTCAGAAGAGAAATGTGATTCGGGACAAAAACCAGAGCGCGGTTATTTTCTGGTCCCTGGGTAATGAGAGCGGCTACGGCGGCAACTTTGAGGACGCCGGAAGATGGGTAAAGGCTTATGATCCGACCCGTCTGCTGCACTATGAAGCAAGCATCTACAATTCCGCAGGCTATCACAACGATGTTTCCATGCTGGATGTGATGAGCCGGATGTATGCGGATACCGAGTGGGTAAAGGAATACTGCGAAGACCGCAGAATGAGAAAGCCCTTTATTCAGTGTGAATTTATCCATGCAATGGGCAACGGCCCCGGGGATATCCATGATTACATGGAGCTGATGTACAAATATGACAAGTTCTGCGGCGGCTTCGTATGGGAATGGTGTGATCATGCGACCTGGGAAGGCAAGGCTGCAGATGGAAGAGATATTTTCCATTACGGCGGCGATGCAGGTGAGTTCCCTCATGACGGCAACTTCTGTATGGATGGCCTGGTGTATCCGGACCGCAGACCCCATACCGGGCTTCTGGAATGGAAAAACGAAATCCGTCCGGTACATGCAGCAGGAAAAGATCTGGCAGCAGGCACTGTAGAGCTGTGGAACGTGCAGGATTTTGCTGACCTTGCAGATACTGTACAGATCCGTTATGAAATCAAAAAAGAGGGCACCCTGTTAGCAGAGGGCGAGATCCGGGAGATTACCTGCCCTGCACATGAAAAAGTGTGCATCACGATTCCTCAGCTGGGAGAGCTTTCCGGAGATCAGACCTATCTGAAGCTGACCTATGTGCAGAAAGCAGATCAGGCGCTGACCAGACAGGGCAGAGTCATGGGCTTTGACCAGATTGCGCTGTTTGAGGAAAAGGAAAAGGTTCTGGAAATTGCAGAAGCCGGAACAGTTGCACTGGAGGAAAACGATGCTTCCTGGATCATTACCTCCGACAGAATCCGCTATGTATTCGGCAAGAAGAAAGGTGCATTTACAGAGCTTGTCAGAGATGGTAAAGCGCTGATCGAAGCACCGATGACCTTTGAAACCTGGCGTGCGCCGGTTGACAATGACAGAAATGTCCGTCAGGTCTGGGAAGAAGCCGGATATGACAGACCGTGGATCCGGGTTTATGACTGCACCGCAGAGAACGCCGGTGAAAAAGTACGCATTCACTGCGATTTCTCCATCGCCAGTGTATACAGACAGCCGTTTTTACGCGCGAAAGCACTTTGGGAAGTCAATGCAGACGGTCAGATCAAGCTGACGCTGGATGCCGACAAGGATATGACCTTCCCTTATATGCCTCGGTTTGGCTTGCAGCTGGTACTGCCGGAAAATCAGGATCAGGTGGAATACATCGGATACGGTCCGACAGAAAGCTATCAGGACAAGCACAGAGCCTGCTGGGTAGATCGCTTTACGACAACAGTGGACGAGCTTCTTGAGGACTATGTAAAACCTCAGGAAAATGGCAGCCATTATCACTGTGCGTATGTAAAGGTGGGTGAACTGAAGGCGGAAGGCAACAAAGCCGATCTCCTTTAACGCTTCTTACTACACTGCCCAGGAGCTGACGGAAAAGATGCACAACTACGAGCTGGAAAAATCCGGACATGTGATCTGGCATCTGGACTACGGCATGAGTGGTGTTGGTTCTAACTCTTGCGGACCGGAGCTGTTAAAGCAGTATCGCCTGAATGAGAAAAGATGCACTGGGAGCTGGTGATTGGCTGATCGCGCAGCTATGAATTGAAATGCTATAAAGGGCTCTGCTACGCAGGTGGAGAAAACTGTAGCACAGAATAAAACGACCTCCGGGCTGCCGTCGAAAAGACGACAGACCCGGAGGTTTTTGCTTCGGTGTTAAAGAATATTTACAAAACTTCCTGTGTTTTGTGCTGGACAGGAAACGTTCAGGCACTATAGTCCTGATTCAGGTAAGCCTTTAGCAGCCGGAATGTATTCTCCATTCCCTTTACATGGCTGCGCTCATAGCCGTGAGAAGCGTATACACCGGAGCCGATCAGCCCGTGGCGGCAATCGATACCGGAACGAAGCCCGGCTTCTGCGTCGGAGCCGTAGTGGGGATATACGTCAACTGCAAAGTCAACCTTGGCGGTGCGTGCTGCCTCGATCAGAGCAGAAACAATATCGTAATGATAAGGACCGCCGGAATCCTTTGCGCAGATGGAAACCTGGGTTTCTTTGCAGGAAAGACCATCTCCGACGCAGCCCATATCGACTGCAAGAATTTCTGCGACGTCAGCAGGGATCGAAGCGGAGCCGCCGTGACCGACTTCTTCAAAAACGGTGATATGCTGATAGATTTTGCGGGCGGGCTTTTTGTCGGTTTCCTTTAAATATTTTGCAAAGCCGAGCAGGATGCCGACACTCAGCTTATCGTCGAGAAAACGACTCTTAATGTAGCCGGATTCCGTTACGGTCGTGCGGGGATCGAAGCAGACGATGTCGCCGGTCATGATGCCGAGCGCTTCGGTATCCGCCTTGCTTTCTACAGGCTCGTCCAATACAACCTCCATTGCATCATAGGAACGGGCAGTGTCGTTGTAGCTGCCGTTTACATGGATCGAGGCGTTTTTTAATTGGAACGTGCCGGAATAAACCTTGCCGCTTCTGGTGTAAACGCGGCAGTTTTCCGCCTCTGCATTGTTTGGATTCATGCCGCCGAGAGCACTCAGCATCAGACGTCCTTTTTCGTTGATGCTGCAAACCATACCGCCCAAGGTATCCATGTGCGCTTCCAGCAAAATCGGCGCATCCGCGGGATCGTCCGACTGGGCAGGACCGTCGTTGACGCATACAAAAATGCCGCCCTTGTTGGTCAGCTTTGCATCGTAGCCCAGCTTTTGATACGCTTCGAGGACATACTTTGCCGCGTGTGCGGTAAAGCCGGTCGGACTGTCGATGGAAAGAATTCTTTTTGGCCTGTTCTAACATATAAGACGTTATATCGTTCATCTCTTTCTCCCATTTCTGCGCACGTTTTTTTGCGCATATCGAGTTTGTGTCAAGTGCGCGCAGACACAAATCTCGGGATTGAAAAATTTTATTTTTCAATCTTCGTACCCCTTTTCGAAATTGTTTTGCGGTCGGGTTGTTGTAGGGGGGCCCTCTTCAATCCGATACTAACAGGATACAAAAGCACACCGCGTCTGTCAATTGGAAAGCGTCCACGCTCTGTCGCCTGTCAGGGCACCCCGTCCATGCTGCATCCCGTCGCGTGCCCACATGGGACAAAATGTTGCTTTGTGGGAAAATATGCCACAAAAACGGGAATTTGGGCAATGAAAAGAATCAAAAGCCGTCGTAAGATGGGGACAAATGAAAGAGAAATAAATTTAGACAGAGCGAGAAAGGAGTCAGAACGACATGACTGAAAACAAAGTAGTACATGCAGCGCAGCGTGCCGCTTTCAGTGTTGCGATCGACGCAGCGATTAAAGCAGTAAGAGGAAAAGGAACAGAACATATGACAGAAGAGGCGGTCAAGCTGATCAATCTGGCAGAGCCGCTGCTGAGCAAGAGATATAAGGCGAGTGCATTTGATGCTGCCCGCAAATTTGTGCAGGATCCCAATGGAAAATGGATGGAGTACGCGTACCGTGCCATCAACGAGATCGATCCTCATATTTTAAAAATGAACGTGCTGAACCTTGGTTATGAAGGTATGTTTTCCGGTTACAATTATGTGATGGAGCTGAGAAAAAAATACGACTGCAACATGCCCTGGATCCTGTTATTTGATCCTACCGCATCCTGTAACCTGCATTGTAAAGGCTGCTGGGCTGCAGAATATGGCAAGACCCTGAACCTGACCTATGAAGAAATGGATAAGCTGGTAACAGAGGGCGAAGAGCTGGGGATTCACTGGTACATGTGTACCGGCGGTGAACCGATGTGCCGTAAAAACGACCTGCTGAAGCTGGCAGCAGCACATCAAAATTCTGTATTCCATCTGTTTACCAACGGAACCCTGATCGATGAGGAGTTCTGTAAGGAGGTACAGAAGGTCGGAAATATGGCATTCTTTATTTCCATCGAAGGCATCGGGGATGCAACAGATGACCGTCGTGGGAAGGGCGTATTCGACAAGGTGATGCATGCAATGGATCTGATGCAGAAGCATGGACTGCTTTATGGTACTTCCATTTGTTATACGAGTCAGAACTACAAGGCTGTTACAAGCGACGAGTTCATCGACATGCTGATCAGCCACGGCGTTCGCTTCAACTGGTACTTCCATTACATGCCGATTGGTGATGGTGCAAACGTGGATCTGATGCTGAACGCAGAGCAGAGAGAGTATATGATCCACAGAGTTCGCGAGATCCGTGGCCTGACCGGCGGTAAGCAGATTTTCTGCATTGACTTCCAGAATGACGGCGAATACATCGACGGATGTATTGCAGGAGGGCGGCAGTACGCACATATCAATCCTGCCGGAGATGTGGAGCCCTGCGTATTCATCCATTATTCCAACGCAAATATCCACGATAAGAGTTTGCTGGAATGTCTGCAGCAGCCTCTGTTTAAGGAATATCATAAGGGACAGCCCTTCAACCATAACCATTTAAAACCCTGTCCGATGCTGGAAAATCCGGAGCTTCTGGGAGAAATGGTAAAACGCAGCGGCGCTCATAGCACCGATATGCAGCAGCCGGAATCCACACAGGACGTATTCAATCGCTGCAGACCCTATGCACAGCAGTGGACGCCTGCCGCAGAGAGAATCTGGGCAGAAGAGCATCCTGACTGTGGTTCTTGCACAGCCTGTTCCAAATAAAGCAGGATAAGCCGGAATCTTCCAAAGCACCGCAGCATGCAGAGCTTTTATAAAAAGATAAATGAGCCTCGCTGGTTCTGTAAAATATTCATCACGATATTTTGCAGGATTGGCGGGGCGTTTTTATCGTATAGGAAACTTCGTTTCCATACGATAAAAACGCTCCGCGAGGATGCGCACTCGGCGCAGGGGTAGATGGTTGCCGAGGCAACCGCGCCTCGGCGCGAGAATGTGCCAAGGCACATTCTTTTTTATTCTCCTGACAATATCGCATTACAGAAAATATTTATTGAAATTCGATAAATAAATATTGACTTTCAATGTGAATGGTGCTATCTTCACGGTAAGAGAGACCTATTTTGAAAGCCGCACAGGTACGCGGCAGGATGGAGGAACCAATGAAAGACAGATTGACACTGTTTACCAAATATCTTCTGGATGTGCTGTTTTATGCCGGAATTGTTGTGACTGTGACGCTGCCCTTTAGCATACGCTTTTATGGGAAGTATGACAGTTATTTCGGTCAGCACTGGCTCAGACTGACGATCCTGTTCGGAATTTCCGGAATCTTTGCATTGATACTTTTGCAGGAGCTGCGAAAGATGTTTAAAACGGTGCTGAACGGAGACTGCTTTATCCGGGAAAATGTGCAAAGCTTAAAGCGGATGGGAATCTGCAGTTTCTGCATTGCGGCAGTTACTGCGCTGCGCCTGTTTCTTTATCTGACCCCTGCGGTACTGATCACGGTCCTGGTATTTGTGATTGCGGGACTTTTTTCTCTGGTGCTGTCCCGGGTCTTTGATACAGCTGTGACCTATAAGCTGGAAAATGACCTGACGATCTGAGCATCGGATGGAGGAGAAAGACATGATCATGATCAACCTGGACGTAATGATGGCGAAACGCAAAAAGGGACTGACAGAGCTTGCCGGAGAGGTAGACATCACGCTGGCAAACCTTTCTATCCTGAAAAATAATAAGGCAAAGGCGGTGCGGCTGTCTACGCTGAATGCGATCTGCAAGGCGCTGGACTGCCAGCCCGGTGATATCCTGCAATATGTAGATGATGAGGAGGATGTAGAAAATGAATGAGAAAACAGAAAAAGATGGAACCGGAAAATTGCAGAACAGCGCAGGCATAGCCAAAACAGAGAGTAGCACTGCCGCGACTTGCGCACAGACATCTGCAGACGCTGATCGTGCCTCCAGAACCATCCCTGCTGCGGCCAGCCGCCGTCTTGGTGCAGCGACCGCACTGTACGCCTTGCTTTACACGATCTGCCTATATCGGAATACATCGGGGATCACCTATCCTTTTTTCGTTGCAGGAACCTTGTACTATTCTTACTATTGTACCGCAAAGTGCAGGGTTCCATCCGACAGAGACAGTCTGCAAAAGAAGCTTATCAGGGCGCTTCCGTATGGGGCGGCAGAATTTTTGCTCGGTATCTCCGTGTTTTTAACAGCTGACCTGAAAATTCACCTGATGACAAAAGGAATGCTGTTCGGACTGACGCTTTTATGGACGTTGCTGCTGTTTTGTAATACAGAAAATTGGGGATTGGGAGATTTTATCCGAAACGGCTGGAAAGGTCTGTTTGGAACCTTTTCCTATCTGGATACGCCGTTTTCTGATGTTGCCGCAGCACTGAAAGCAGAAGAAAAACAAAAAGAAAATGGGAAAGGTCACTATATCCTGATCGGTCTGTAATCGGCATTCCGCTGCTGATGGTTGTCGCAGCACTTCTGCTGAGTGCGGATGCGGTGTTTGCAAGTCTGGTATCGCGGTTTTTCGGAGAACTGGCATGGTCGGATTTTATTACTGTTTTCCTGATGCTGGTGCTTGTCTATCTGTTTGCATACGGATTTATCCGTGGACTCCTTACCAAAAGCCTGACCGGGAAAAGACGGGAGTGCCTTGGGGAGCCACTGGCTGCAATTACGGTGCTTTCTCTTTTAACGACAATATATGCGGTATTTTGTACAATTCAGATTGTTTATCTGTTTTTACGGGCAGGGATGCTTCCGGAACAGATGACATGGGCACAGTATGCGCGTCAGGGATTTTTCAGCTGTTGGCAGTTTGCGTGATTAACCTTGCAGTTGTGGCGGTGTGTCTGTTTGGGTTTCGCAAAAACCGGGCACTGCAGATTCTTCTGACGGCTGTGTGCGCAATGACTTATGTGCTGATCGCCTCGAGCGCATGGAGAATGTATCTGTATATTCGCCAATATTCCCTGACGTTTCTTAGGCTGATGGTGTTGTGGGCGCTGCTCGTGATGGCGGTAATCTTTGCAGGGACGATGATAGCGGTCTGGAAGCGTGATTTTGAACTGCCGAGGTTCTGGCTGATAGCAGTCGCATTTTTGTACCTGATTCCCGCGTTCGGGCGTCCGGATTACTGGATTGCATCTTATAATGTATCCCGCGAAGCCAATACCCAGGAGTCCGTCATGTATTCGCAGGATGCTGACGACGCCCTCCCGACAGCCGCGGACTACTCCTATCTGCGCGGTCTGTCTGCGGATGCAGCGCCGGTTCTGATCGGACGAAAAGACCTGACCGGAGACGCTGTGCCATGGATGCATGCCTATGAAGAAGATCAACGTTCGGAAACGAAGAATCTTGGCATTCGAAACTTCAATCTGTCCCTCTGGCAGGCAAAAAGGAGACTCTCGCAGGGATGAAAGGCGCACCTGCCGTATCATCGTGTTTTCTGTCGAAGATTTCCGGTAAAATCATTGGTAAAACTGCCGGAAGGTATGCTATACTTGTGCAGAAGCAATACCCTATGCCGGCAGGGCTTTATGCAGCAGAACCTCTGCGTGGGCGGCACTGGCACAGAAAAGAAAAGAGACAGGAACAAAACGATGATATTTGATACACATGCCCATTATGATGATGAGGCGTTTGGAGAGGATCGGGGAGCGCTGATTGCTTCCCTTGCAGAACAGGGGATCGGAAGAGTCGTCAATGTGGCTGCGGACCTTGCTTCTGTATCCACGAGCCTGACTCTCGCACAACAGTATCCGTTTATTTACGCGGCGGTCGGCGTTCATCCGTCCAACGTGCAGGAGCTGACGGAGCGGGACTACGAATGGCTGGAAGAAAAACTGGCGGCTCCCAAAGCGGTTGCTGTCGGGGAAATCGGACTGGATTACTACTGGGACAAAGAGCCCGAGGTGCAGGCGCGTCAGCGGGAAAGCTTTTCCAGACAGCTTCAGCTTGCCAAAAAGCTGGATAAGCCTGTCATCATCCACTCCAGAGATGCGGCAAAGGACACGCTGGATGTGATGGCAGCGGAGGGCGGAAGCCAACTCCGCGCAGTGATTCACTGCTTTTCTTATACGAAGGAAACAGCACGGGAGTTTCAAAAATGGGACTACTATTTTGGCATTGGCGGCGTGCTGACCTTTAAAAATGCAAAAAAATTAAAAGAAGCGGCGGCAGAGCTTCCTATCGAGAGAATTTTACTGGAAACAGACTGCCCGTACCTTGCACCGGAGCCGTATCGCGGCAAACGCAATAGCTCGCTTTATTTGCCTCAGGTTGTAGCTGCACTGGCAGAGATTAAAGGACTGACCTGTCAGGAAATCGAGGATATTACCTGGCACAATGGATGTCGGTTTTACGGATTAGAATAAACGAACGGAGAAAAGAGAGGAAAATGGCAACACTTGGAATTCCTTCCAATACCATTGAGGTATTGCAGAAATATCACTTTAATTTTCAGAAAAAGTTCGGCCAGAACTTCCTGATCGATACCCATGTGCTGGAAAAAATCATGAACGCGGCACAGATTTCCAAAGATGACTGTGTTGTGGAGGTGGGACCGGGTATCGGAACCATGACCCAGTATCTTGCGGAGCGGGCGGGACATGTGGTAGCGGTCGAAATCGACAAAGCTCTGATCCCGATTTTGTCGGATACGCTGTCCGCTTATGATAATGTAGAAGTAATTAACGAAGACATTTTAAAAGTAGATTTAAACCGTCTGGTGCAGGAGAAAAACGGCGGACGTCCCATCAAGGTCGTTGCCAATCTTCCTTATTACATTACGACCCCGATCATTATGGGACTGTTTGAAAGCCATGTGCCGCTGCAGAGCATCACGATCATGGTGCAGAAAGAAGTCGCAGACCGTATGCAGGTTGGACCCGGTACAAAGGATTATGGTGCTCTTTCCCTGGCGGTGCAGTATTATGCAAAGCCGGAGATTGTTGCGAACGTTCCGCCGAACTGCTTTATCCCGCGACCCAATGTGGGCAGCGCGGTCATCCGTCTGGATCGATATGCAGAACCGCCGGTACAGACTGCAGATGAGCAGTTTATGTTTTCCGTTATCCGCGCATCCTTCAATCAGCGCCGCAAAACCCTGGTCAACGGCCTTTCCAATGCGCCGGGGCTGAACGTGTCCAAAGAAAAAATCAAGGAAGTGCTGGCTCGGATGGAGCTGTCAGAAACCGTCCGCGGCGAAACCCTGACACTGGAACAGTTTGCACAGCTGGCAGATTTGCTTCGAGGCTGACGTGTTGTCAGAGGAAAGGACAGCATACCGATCCGTGTGATACGGACAAAAATCTTCTGATTGCGTTTATCGGACTTGCAGTGGTTGCAGGAATTGCAGCAATTTATCGGAAGGTTTCATGAGGGTATTTGTCCGGTTATTTTTGCTCTGGTAAAAAATTTTCAAAAATATACATACAAAACTGCTTCTGACACTGCTCCAATTCCTTTTCCGAGCGAAGAACCCAGGCGGCGCAGGGGGCATGGAACAGACCGTGCGCCAGCTTCAGGGAGATATCCCTTTGGAACAGCAGATTATAAGAAATAAAATCCGGTCTGCTGATAAAATTCAGGATCATTTTTCCGAACAGATACTGGAACGGACTCAGAGAGTGATTTTCAATATTGAAATTGGTGGAAAGCTGCCCGCGGAAAATCTGCGGGCGGTTTTTTCGATACCAGTAAAGTGCGGCAGGATGAAAGGATTCGATACAGTAATCCCCGGAATATTCTGAAAGCAGTGCGTCTGCTTCTCGGGGAATGTCGAAATCCAGACGTTCCATTTTAAGCTCAACCAGAAGCGGAACCTTCCCGTTTACAAGGGCTAATGCTTCCTGAAAAGAAGGAATCTGCTCTTTCGTATTTACAAGGGAAAGCTGACGAAGCTCTGCAAAGGTCAGTTCGTCTACCCGTCGGTCGATACCGCACATTCTGCCGAGGGTCGCATCATGGAAGACAACAGGGGTCCGGTCGGCAGAAAGCTGGACATCCAATTCGATCCCGTATCCGGCATCTACTGCTCTCTGAAAGGCGGCAAGGGAGTTTTCAGGAATCTGATGGTTATTATCATGCAGCCCCCTGTGGGCAAAAAATGTGCCGAGAAAGGGGGAGCTGTCTGCGCGGCGGATTCTGGGGTGCATCAGAAACACATACAGCGCAGCGAGGCAGATGAAGATCTGTAAAAATATCATGGCAAGTCTCTTTTCTTTTTTAATCAAATCTGAGGATCATTCCGTGCAAGCACATCATTCCGTGCAAGCATATCATTCCATGCATGCACAGTATAGGACTGTTCTTTGAAAATGTCAAAAAGTAAGGCAAGGTCAAAAAGGAGTGGCTAGCCGGAAGGAAACGCGGTATACTATAGGCACGAGTGAACTGTGAATATATGTAAGGAGTAAAACAAATGAGAAGCATTCAGGTAGAAAAGGTGCGGGACGCGGTAAGGGATATGTGCATTGAAGCCAATTACAGTCTGTCCCCGGATATGCGCTGTGTATTTGAAAAAGCCTGTCAGGAGGAAAAATCTCCTCTGGGGCGTCAGATTCTAAATCAGCTTTCTGAAAATCTGGAAATTGCCAAAAAGGATGAGATCCCGATCTGTCAGGATACCGGAATGGCTGTCGTTTTTCTGGAAGTGGGACAGGAGGTTCATTTTGAAGGCGGAAGCCTGGAAGAGGCAGTACAGGAAGGAATCCGTCTTGGTTATACAGAAGGATACCTTCGCAAATCCGTTGTTGGAGATCCCGTTCTGCGAGTCAATACCGGGGACAATACACCCGGCGTGCTCTATTATGAAATTGTGCCCGGAGACCGCGTGACGATTCAGGTTGCGCCCAAGGGCTTTGGAAGTGAAAATATGAGCCGCGTTTTTATGCTGAAACCGGCAGATGGCCTGGAGGGCGTCAAAAATGCTATCCTGACGGCGGTAAAGGATGCGGGACCGAATGCCTGTCCTCCCATGGTTGTCGGTGTCGGTGTCGGCGGTACCTTTGAGAAATGCGCCCTGATGGCGAAAAAAGCACTGCTGCGCACGACAGGGGAACATTCAGAAATTGAATGGGTGAGCAACCTGGAAAAAGAGGTTTTGCAGGAGCTGAATCAGACAGGAATCGGCCCCGGCGGACTGGGCGGTACCACGACCGTTCTGGCGGTTCATGTTAATACCTATCCGACGCATATTGCAGGGCTTCCGGTTGCAGTCAACATCTGCTGTCATGTAAACCGCCATGCCAAAAGAGAACTCTAAGCGCATAAAGGGGAGAATACAAATGGAAAAGCATATCAAAGTACCAATGACCCGCGAGGAGGCAAAACAGCTCAAAGCCGGGGATTATGTATATCTGACCGGAACAATTTATACCGCGCGTGATGCGGCCCACAAACGGATGCAGGAAACGCTTACAGCAGGAAAAGAGCTGCCGATTTCAATCGACGGAACAATTATTTACTATATGGGACCGTCCCCGGCGCGGGAGGGAAGACCGATCGGTTCTGCAGGACCGACAACCGCGAGCCGAATG
>VOFE01000692.1_pt1 | contig 63408 bp, 73 predicted proteins | sample 5384071 | NCBI WGS metagenome assembly VOFE01 (sample SAMN12384724, study PRJNA508395) | human gut metagenome | isolation source: healthy gut D | host: Homo sapiens
TTCAGTACGATGATTTGCTGTGCCGAAATGATGGACGAGAGACGGTGTGCAATGATGATAACCGTCTTATTCTGGATCAGATGTTGCAAAGCCTGCTGCATCTTATATTCATTTTCGGGATCGGCAAAAGCAGTCGCTTCGTCCAGCACCAAGATAGGGGCATTTTTCAGGATAGCCCTTGCCACACAGACACGTTGCGACTCGCCACCGGAAAGGTAGACGCCCTCATCTCCGATGCGGGTTTCGTAACCTTGCGGAAGGCTTTTCTATAAACTCATGACACTGTGCGGCTTTTGCGGCAGCTATCACTTCCTCGCGTCCTGCACTGGAGTTCCCTACCCGGATATTCTCATAGAGGGTATCAAAGAAAAGAAAGCTATCCTGGAAAACAAAGGAAACAATGTCCATCAACTTTTCGGTGGGAATATTTTTGATGTTGACTCCTCCGATCCGTATTTCGCCTTCCGCTACATCCCAGAAGCGGGGAATCAGATTGGCTACTGTCGATTTTCCTGAACCCGAAGGACCTACGAGTGCTGTAATTTCACCTTGGCGTGCTGTGAAGGTGATGTCGCGCAGCGCTTTCGGTACGGGTTGTCTCCGCTTTATTCTCATAAGCGAAACTAACCTTGAGGAATTCGATGTCATAACCGGCGGGTACTTGCGGCGTTTGTGCTTCCGGTACGGGCGGCTCGGCAAAGATACGATCAATACGTTCTACGCCCTCGTCTATTTCCCGTGTGCCCGATCCGAGGAACATCAGTTTATAAATAGGGAGGCTACCGGGGCCCATAATAATAAAGAATAGATAGACAGCGGCTAATGCTAGATTTTGTGGCTCATGGCTCAGTAATAGTAAACCTATCGGCAGAATGAATGTAATAAGTGAGTTCAGTAATATGGTGAAGACCACCATACCGGGTTCGTATGTATCACATACTTTCAGTGCATATTCCTTATACGCCTCAATCTCACTATTGAAACGGCGGAATGACCGGACGCTCTGACCGAAGATTTTCACGACCGGCATACCGCGTACATATTGTACAGCTGAGGCGCTCATTCGTTCCTGTGTATCAAAGTAGATTTTAGTAAACTCCTGTGCCTTTTTCCCGAAGAAGTTGGCAAACTGTAATCCTATACTCAATGCGATACAGAATAGACATATCGCTGCCATCCATCCATTCAGGGAGAAGAAGATAATAAACATCAGAGTGACCGTAGCCAATACATTCACAAGGTCGGGGATGGTATGGGCAATGAAGTTCTCAATCTTTTCTACATTCTGTTCCATAATTTTCTTGATGCTTCCGGTAGATGTACCGTTCAGGTATCCTAACGATAAGCGTCCAATGTGTTCCGATAGCTTGATACGCAGTCCGTATAGGATACGGAAAGCAGCTACATGTGAGGCCATCAGTGCCGCATAAAGTAGCAATAATCCTCCGATCAGTCCGAAGAAGGCAAACCATCCCCAGTATATCAGTATCCCGCTATCTATTTTTTCTAAGTCACTGGCGTGAAGCAGTAACTCCTGCAATACGCGGTATACCGACCAGTAGGGAACCAACATACACGTAGCACTTCCTGCCGACAAGATACCGGCCAGGATCAGCAACCCTTTCCGCTCGCCTGCAATCTCTCCATGATATCTGCTCCATAACGGCCATGATGTTCGTGCAGCATTCTATCGAATGCACTGATCACGGGCCGTACTACTGTACAGAAAATATCATCCTTGCTTTTGAAATAGTTATAGATATTGCTCAACCCTACTTGGGCTTCTTGCGCAATTTCACGCATGGAAGCCTTCGGAAAGCCGTTTTCGAGGAATACTTTTTCGGCAGCTTTCAAAATTTCTTTTTGTATGTCATCTTTAGGGTATTGCATAAGTTTTATTTCTCGACTGCAAAGTAGGGGAGAATCCGCGTTTTCTGAAATACCCATTAATGATGGTTTTTTGTTAGATTTTTATAAAAATCACAATTATTGGGTATTGCCAAGGTCACTGAAAGCATGCAACTTTGCGCGTATAATCTAACTATAAACTACTATATGGTGAAACTAGCCAATCATAAAAAGGCAATTGACAGACCTTTAAGTTGTAAGAGATGGGGAATAATAGCTATTATTATTCTTTTTGCAGGTAGCTTATCTTTTTTACTGTACTCTTACTTTTCTCATGATGCTGATAATCCTCAGTGTAACTGTTTGCTATGTATGCTTAATCATGTTCCTGAAGAGGGAGAGTACATTTATAACCGCTATTTGATATTTATTAGTTTTATCTGGATTGCTGTGATCTTTGCGGCTGTCTTTTTAGTGAATTACTGCTTTGTAAAAAAGAACAAAAAGAAATAGTGTTCGTTTAAGTACCTACTTGTTATTATTTTTAATAACACAATACTCATATTTGGGTATTGCTCGCCTTTTTAACTCCCTCTACCTTTGCGCCAACAAAATTTAAGATAAAAGATGAGAAAATTAACTTGCTTATTCGCCTTAGGTTTCTTGCTTTTTAACAATACTTTACGGGCTAATGAACCTGAAAAAGTAACCTCAACAGAAGAGGTATCTGAAACTACGGCAAAGAAAGAGAGAATAAAACAGGTAACAAAAGATGACGACTACGAAAAGTTCCGTTTCGGTGGATACGGAGAAATGGTAGCAAAGTTTATGAATTACGGAACGAATCGTTTCTATGGTGGGGTCGATAACAGTGATCACCGCAATACCATTGCAATTCCTCGTTTTGTGTTGGCTTTTGACTACAAGTTTAATTCCAAGTGGATACTGGGTGCTGAAATAGAATTTGAAGCAGGAGGCGTAGGTATTGAAACAGAACTTGAGAATTCAGAAAACGGTGAGTATGAAACAGAAATGGAAAAGGGTGGAGAAGTTGCTCTTGAGCAGTTTCACATTACCCGTCTGATACATTCGGCTTTCAATGTTCGTGCAGGTCATTTGATTGTACCTATGGGATTGACCAATGCACACCATGAGCCTATCAACTTCTTTGGAACATCTCGTCCTGAGGGTGAAACTACAATTATTCCTTCTACTTGGCATGAGACAGGATTGGAATTCTTCGGCTCTTTTGGTAAAGGATATGCGCGCTTTGATTATCAGGCAATGATTGTTGCCGGCTTGAATGCTGATGGATTTGGTCGCGATAATTGGGTTGCCGGTGGTAAGCAGGGACTCTTTGAACAAGATAACTTTACTTCGCCTGCTTATGTAGCACGTCTGGACTATAAAGGGGTACCGGGACTGCGTGTAGGTGCTGCCTTTTACTATTGTAATGACGTGACAGCCAATGCTGATAAGAATTATAAGTATAGCAGTGTAGGCCGCTCATCAGTGAAAATCTACTCTGCCGATGCACAGTATAAAAATAAATATGTTACCGCTCGTGGTAATATCATTTATGGTGATTTAGAGAATTCTTCCAAGATCAGCAAGGTTACTCTTTCCAATAACTCCAATTATTACCACGGTGCTATGCGTAATGTAGCTAAGAATGCCCTGTGCTATGGCTTGGAGGCTGGTCTCAACCTGAGTGCTTTCTTCTCACAGAAGAAATGTCCGGTTATTTATCCTTATGCCCGTTATGAATACTACAACCCGCAGGAAGAGGCAGAAGGTTCTGCCACAATGGAGAAACGCTGCCAGGTAAGCAAATGGACGGCAGGAGTTAACTGGTTTGCATTGCCGAATCTGGTTGTGAAAGCCGATTATACTACCCGTCATATTGGTACGAACAAGGTATTTGGATCGACTAAATATAACAATGAAAATGAATTTGCTATCGGCATAGCTTATGTCGGTTGGTTTACCAAGAGATAGTTCAAATAGGTATTTATAATTAATTTAATGTTTAAGTAATATGAAAAAGTTTTTTTATTTGTCGGCTCTTTCATTGGGCATGATGTGTTCCATTACGGCTTGTAGTGATGATGACACTACGACTATAGATGCTAAGAATCTTGACTATACGGCAGAGAATGCAAGTAGTTGGGGAAATTACATGCGAGTAGTTGCACAATTGTTGGTGAATGATGCTACTGCTCTTTATGATGACTGGGCGGTTAAATACAACGAAGGTGGAAGTTATGCAGATTTCTTTAAGAATCAAGATGCTTTGACGAGCGTTGAGCAGTTGATTGATGGCTGTGTAGACATTGCCAATGAAGTAGGTACTGCCAAAATTGGTGACCCTTACGATCTTTTCATACATAATAATGAAGAAAAGGCTTTGTATGCTGTAGAGTCATGGTATAGCTGGCATTCTCGTGAAGACTATCGTAACAATATCTATTCTATTCGTAATGCTTATTACGGAACACGTACAGGAGCTATTAGCGAGTCATCTCTCTCAAAAGCAGTAGCTGCAGTAAATGCTAATCTTGATACTGAAGTGAAAAAAGCGATTGATGATGCAGCAGCAGCAATTTGGGCTATCCCGAGTCCTTTCCGCAACAATATCAATAGCCCGGAAGCAGTAAGTGCTATGGAAGCTTGTGCCACTTTGGAGGGAGTACTCAAGGGAAGCTTGAAGAATTGTATCGAAAGTATTGATAAAACAGTGTTGGCTGAAGTCGTAAAAAATTATGTGGATGTAGTTGTATTACCTACTTACTCTGATTTGAAAGCGGGAAATCAAGCTCTTTTCGATGCTGTTGAGACATTCCGTACTTCTCCCAGCAATGCTAACTTCAAAGCTTGTGCCACAGCATGGCTTGCTGCTCGTACACCGTGGGAAACCAGTGAGGCATTCCTTTTTGGTCCGGTTGCCGACAAAGGTCTTGACCCCAATATGGATAGCTGGCCACTCGATCAGGATGGCATCGTACAGATTTTGACTTCCGGTAACTATTCAGACTTAAACTGGGATGGTGACTATGATGAAGAAGATGATAAAATTGCCGGTGCACAAGCTTTGCGTGGTTACCACACTTTGGAATATTTGATCTTCAAAGATGGTGAAGCCCGTACCATTCAGTAAGATTTTTACTTGTTAGAAATAAGATTTTGCGGAAACAGCGGGATAATGAATATTCTGTTGTTTCCGCAACATCTGCGTTAAAAAGATAAATGTTAGTTACGTATTTTGCAATAATAATTCAATAACGAATGAATGGCTTATTAAAATACTCATTTCCAATCTGTTTTTCGCTTCTGGCATTGTTCGCTTGCGAAAATGATGGAATTGATGTGGATAATATAGAAGTACCTGCCGGCTTTGCCCTCTCTGCCGGTACTGCTACCAACTTCCTGACTTCCTCTTATGCTTATGACAGGTCTGCTGACTGGATAACAGGGGCATACGATAAACGTTTCACCCGTGGTGACAAATTGTATGATGATATCCGCACCAGTAGTAATGGAATAGGTGGAGGACTGGGACCGGTTTATGCCGGCTATTCTTGTGGTAGCTGTCACCGAAATGCCGGACGTACGCAACCTACTTTGTGGAGCGAAGGTGGTTCCGGTAGCTCCGGTTTTTCGTCTATGTTGGTTTATATTAGTCGTAAGAATGGGGCTTTCTTTCAGGATTATGGACGTGTGCTTCATGATCAGGCTATTTATGGTGTGAAGCCCGAGGGAAAACTGAAAGTGGAATATACCTATGAGACTTTCCAATTCCCTGATGGTGAGACGTATGAACTCTGCAAACCCAATTATTCTATTTATGAATGGTATGCGGACAGCATCAAACCCGAAGACCTGTTCTGTACGGTGCGTATTCCTTTGCGCCACGTAGGTATGGGACAAATGATGGCGCTCGATCCCACTGAAATTGAAGCTTTGGCTGCTAAAAGTAATTATCCGGAATATGGTATCAGTGGCCGTTGCAATTATATCTCTGAGAGAGGAGTGAGAAGTTTAGGCTTGTCCGGTAATAAAGCACAGCATGCCGACCTGACAGTGGAACTTGGTTTCTCCAGCGATATGGGAGTTACGAACAGCCGCTATCCCGAAGAAATCTGTGAAGGACAGGCGCAAGTAAATCAAGGCAGTATGATGGGACTTTCTTATGCCCAATTAGATGTATCAACAGAAGAGATGGAGAATGTAGACCTCTACATGCAGAGCCTTAGTGTTCCGGCACGTCGCAATGTGAATAATGAACAAGTGATCAAGGGTGAGCAGAATTTTTTATAAGGCGAAGTGCCATCTCTGTCATGTAACCACCTTGCACACAAAACCACGTGGGTCTGTACTGCTGAACGGAACTCGCCTTCCTTGGCTGGGTAGTCAGACAATTCATCCATACTCGGACTTCCTGCTTCATGACATGGGCTCTGAAATTATGGGCGTAGGACTGAATGACAACTATGTAAGCGGTTTGGCCCGTGGCAACGAATGGCGTACGACTCCGCTTTGGGGTATCGGATTGCAGGAAACTGTGAATGGTCATACTTACTTCCTGCATGATGGGCGCGCCGTAACTATGTTGAGGCTATCATGTGGCACGGGGGTGAAGGTGAAGCATCGAAGAATCTCTTCAAAAAGATGAGTAAAGAAGATCGTGATGCTTTGATCGCATTCCTGAAATCATTATAAAACAAATAACGAACAATAAAACCAATAAGTATTATATAAGCAATTATGAAGAAATTAATTTTAATGGTTGTAATGGCTGCCCTTTCGTTGGCTGCTATGGCACAGCATGAAGAAGATACAGAAAACGGTGTAGTGTCACTTGCCGGAAGAGAGGGATTTACGATAGAAACCAAGAAGGGAGACTTTGTATTCAAGCCCTATCTGTTGGTACAGACTTGTGCAAATTTCAATTGGTATGATGATGAAGGCCTGGATAAGGCATACAATCAGGATAATGTAGCTAATTCCGGTTTCTCAATTCCCTATGCTGTATTGGGCTTCACTGGTAAAGCTTTTGGTAAAGTAGCCTTTAATCTTTCTATCAATGCGGCTGCCAGTGGGGGAGCATTGCTTCAACAAGCATGGTTCGATGTACAACTTAAAAAACAGTTTGCCGTGCGTGTCGGTAAATTCAAAACACCTTTCTCACATGCTTATCTGACGACGTTGGGCGAAACATTGTTGCCGCAGTTGCCAGTATCATTGACTTCCACCATCATTCTGCCTTATTCCTTGAATGCGGTAACGCCTAACATCGGTACCGGTTTTGACCTCGGTGTTGAAATTCACGGATTGGTAGCTGATAAATTTGGCTATGAAGTAGGTTTATTCAATGGCACCGGTTCTTCTGTAAATACAGCTACAAAAACTTTGAGTGATGATTGGCATATTCCTTCTTTACTGTATGCGGACGCTTTACTTATATGCCTAAAGGTGTGATGCCGTCCACTCAAGGTAATCCCAACCGTTTGAATGAAGATAAGATCATGTTCGGTGTATCGGCTTCAATCAATGTGGAAAGTGAGAATGAAAGTACCAATGATACTCGTGTGGGAGTGGAATTTGCCATGTTAAAGAACAAACTATATCTGGGTGCCGAAGCATATTATATGAATGTGGGTTTCACGGATCGCCAGAAGATCAATGAAAGCTACAATTATTTGGGTGGTTATGTACAGGGCGGCTACTTTGTTGCTCCCCGTTTGCAGGCTGCCTTGCGTTATGACTTCTTTAACCGTAACGGTACCGGCGATGACGGATTTTTGAATATGCCGGCTGTGGGTATGAATTATTTCTTTAAGGGTTGTAACCTGAAACTCCAGGCTATGTACCAGTATATTGCCCGTACGGGTCACGATACACAGCTCGACCGCGATAATGATAATTTAGGTCTGGCCACACATTCTGCAACAGTAATGCTGCAATATACTTTCTAAAAAACAAAGAGAGTCGTTATGAAGAAATGTATATTATTCTTTGCTGCTATCTGGATGACACTCTGCTTCTGTTCATGTGATGATGGAAGAATCTATGAGAAGGAGATAGAGGTACAGCGTGGTGGCCGAGTGCTATGAAGTTGACCGGTCGTTTCAGTGGCATCAGCAATTGGACGGACGATTATAGTGTCGTTGTGGCAGGCTTCAATGATAAAAGTGAATACGCCGTTATAACGAAATCACTACCAGTCAATGTAGCCGACGGAACAGATATCGTTATGACACTGGGAGGTATCAGTGATGATGTGAAATCACTCAAATTGTGTGTTATCAGTCGTCTGCGCGAATGTATTGTCGAGTTTAAGACGATGGAAGACGAAGAACTCACAGCCGTCACAGATACCATATTAATGGATGTGGGAACACTGGACGTGGGTATGTTCAGTTCCATCCAGTCACAGGTTTTCGATAAAAGATGTGTAGCGTGCCATGGGCAGACCGGTTCTGCATCGGGTAATTTATTTCTGACGGAGGGTAAGAGCTATCATGCGTTGGTCAACCAGCCGGCGCATAAGAATAGTGATATACTATTGGTGAAACCCGGCAGTGCAGAAGAGAGTTTTATACATCTGGTCTTGAACAGGGCTGGTGATACGAGTATGAACCATACCGATATGCTGTCAGAAGATGAGCAACCCTTATTGAAACTGATAGATAATTGGATAAACGAAGGTATTTTTTTGAATAACGAGTAAATGATATTGGAAATGAACAACAAAAAACAACAAACCAACCAATCAGAGAATACATTAACCGAGATTTTTAAATATGAAGTAAAAGAAGGCGTTTCAGAGTTTCATGTAATGATTCACTCTACCCGGCCGGAAGACACTTATGAAGAACAATTAAATGCAGTGGCCAATGCCTACAACGATTTGCTTGCAGGTGAATTGAAAGGTGCCATGGCTGTGTTTAAACGTTATTTCCTGAGTGATACCGCCAATCAGGCTGACCTCCTGCTGGCTATCACTACCGAAAGTTCCGACTGTGCTCTTTCCGTGGTAGAGCAACCCCTTTGGATGGGACGAAAATAGCTTTGTGGGCTTATTTACAGACCAATGTGCAGACACAAGTGCTGCACAACGGACTGTTTGAAGTAAAACACAATGCGTATCGCCACCTGTGGGGAGGCAGTGCTTTCAATCGTGCTGCTAATTCTGAATACCAGACCCGTTTGTTGCTGAATGACTACGTGATGCAGCTTATGGAACAAGGATGTAAATTGGCGGATAACTGTATCCGTACCTGGTTCTTCGTTCAAAACGTGGATGTCAACTATGCCGGCGTCGTCAAGGCACGCAATGAGGTGTTTGTTACTCAGAATCTGACGGAAAAAACACACTATATTGCCAGTACAGGTATCGGCGGACGTCATGCTGATCCTAAAGTATTGGTGCAAATGGATACCTATGCTGTGGCAGGCTTAAAGCCGGAACAGATACACTTTCTTTATGCTCCTACGCATCTGAATCCTACTTATGAGTATGGTGTCAGCTTTGAACGCGGAACGTATGTCGATTACGGTGACCGGCGTCAAGTGTTTATTTCTGGTACGGCAAGTATCAACAATAAAGGGGAAGTAGTATACCCCGGCGACATCCGCAGGCAGACGGAACGGATGTGGGAAAATGTAGAAGCCTTGCTGAAAGAGGCTGAGTGTACATTTGATGACTTGGGGCACATGATTGTTTACCTGCGTGACATTGCAGACTATGCAGTTGTGAAGAGTATGTATGACAAGCGTTTCCCGGATACTCCAAAAGTATTTGTACATGCGCCTGTATGCCGTCCCGGATGGTTGATCGAAATGGAATGTATGGGAGTTAAGGCTTTGAAGAATAAGGAATATGCACCTTTTTAATTTGAAGAAAAGTCTCGTCTTCTTATATATCTGTCTGGTGGCTTTGCTCGCTGCGGTGACCTTTGTGGAGCATGTACGCGGAACAGAGTTTGTAGAAAAGTATGTTTATCATACAGTTTGGTTTTTGTTGTTTGTGGGGAGTACTTGCCGCATTGGCAGTTGCCGTGTTGGTTAAGCGGCAGTTGTGGCGGCGTCTCCCGACATTGTTGTTGCATGGCTCCTTCCTCGTTATCTTGGTGGGAGCCATGATTACATTTTCATGCAGCAAAAAAGGATATATGCATCTCACAGTAGGTACTGAGGTGGGAACTTTCATAGACCAAGACAGTAAGCGGGTGATCGAATTACCATTCACATTGTGTCTGGACAGTTTCCGGGTGGAGTATTATCCGGGGACGGAGGCTCCGGCAGATTATGTCAGCTATATCCGGGATGCGGAACCAGTTTCCATGAATCGTATCCTCTCTCGTCAGGGGTATCGCTTTTACCAGTCTTCTTTTGATGATGATAAGGAGGGGAGTTGGTTGTCGGTGAATTATGATCCGTGGGGAATAGGGGATTACGTATGCAGGATATATTTTGCTGGGTATCTCCATGTTGTGGATGCTTGTCGGTCGCAGTGGGGAATTTCGTAGATTGCTCAGGCATCCGTTGCTTCGGAAAAGGGGGAATGTTTGTGTGGTTGCTCATGGTTACGGGAGCGGCGATGCAAGCTGAAAACAGAAGTCTTCCGGCACTTGCACTCAGACAGGCGGATAGTCTGGCATCCAAACAAGTGATTTATCATGATCGCGTAGTACCTTTTAATACCCTTGCACGAGACTTTGTATTGAAACTGACCGGGAAATCTTCTTATGGTGGCATGACACCCGAACAGGTTGTCGGAGGTTGGTTACTTCGTCCGGAGGTTTGGCAGAATGAACCGATGATTTATATAAAGAGTGCGGAACTTCGTCATTTACTCCGGTTATCGTCTTCTTATGCCCGTCTTACTGATTTGTTTGATGGACAAAACTATCGCTTGCAGGAATTTTGGAAGGGAGGACAAAAGCCACACATGAAAATGACTTCGTTGGAAAAGGCTATCATGGAAACGGATGAAAAGGTAGGATTGATACTGATGTTACGGAGTGGAACACTTATCCGTCCTTTACCGGAAGATGGGAGTATAAAACCACTGTCTGACGTAAAGGTGCAGGCTGAAATATTGTACAATCGCATTCCATTCAGCAAACTGTTGTTTATGTTCAATTTGACTGTAGGGATGCTGGCATTTTTCTATCTGCTTTATTGCAGCATGCATCGTTCGGCAGGTAAGGCATGGAGCGTTTTTACAGTTGCACTTTATGCGGCATTCCTTTTTCAACTCTTTGGCTACTGTTTGCGGTGGTATATTGGCGGGCGTATTCCGTTGAGTAATGGATATGAAACCATGCAGTTTATGGCACTGTGTACACTTCTGCTTGCATGCATATTCCGGCGTCGCTTCTCTTTTACATTGCCTTTTGGACTGCTCATTTCGGGTTTTGCCTTGTTGGTAGCTTATCTTGGGCAGAACAATCCTCAGATCACTCCTTTGATGCCTGTGTTGCTGTCTCCTTGGTTAAGTATCCATGTTTCTCTGATTATGGTATCTTATGCATTGTTTGCCTTTATGATGCTAAATGGATTACTGGCATTCTGCATAGGAGGCTGGCGAAAAAAGACAATCGATTCGGAGATTCAGGAACAGCGTAAGGTTCGTGTGGAGCAATTGATGCTTTTCAGTCGGTTGATGCTCTATCCGGCAGTATTTTGTCTGGGGGGCGGGGAATTTTTATTGGTGCTGTGTGGGCGAATGTTTCATGGGGGCGCTATTGGGCCTGGGACCCGAAAGAAGTCTGGGCTTTGATCACCTTTTTAATCTATGGTGCGGCATTCCACGGACCATCGCTTGCCGTCTTCCGGCAACCCCGGTTCTTCCATGCTTATATGGTGTTGGCTTTCCTTACGGTGCTGATGACTTACTTCGGAGTAAATTATCTACTGGGCGGTATGCATAGCTATGCCTGATTATCTTTCTATTTTCGGATGATATAATAAAAAAATCCGCCATTTTTTACAAAAACAACTAACTAAACACATGCAAAGTTAATCAAGCGCACCGGACTTTTCTTTCAGTACCGTTCGCATTGCGCACATATATCATAACCTAACATTGCCCCGAGTATGAAATCTTCTTCGGGAGACAGCTTGTTCAGTGGCTGCCTTACCAAAAGACGGATTGCTTCGATACATTCCTTTGCGTCCAAAGAAAAGATTGATCCTACCGTTTCCTACCGGCTGGATAACATAGCTTATCTTTTGGTCTGTCAGGCGTTTCACGGCAAAAGCTTCATACTTTGTTTGTAGTATAGAGTACCATCTGGCGTACTCCTTTCTTAAATTCGTAGATGTGGTTCAGGAATACTTTCAATTCTACCGGGTTAATGTCAGATATTGTCATAAGGCTATGGAATAAGAGAAAATTATGCCAAGTGATTTTTTATGTCGCTCACCCAAGCGTCGATACGTTCTTCCGTCTTATCACTTTCGTTCATGTCATCAAGAGCGAGTCCGACAAACATACCGTCGATGACGGCAATAGAGGAGGAGAAAGAATAATCTTTTGCAGATACCTTACCAACGATGGTACAACCGGAATCCTTGATATCTTCGTATATGATACCCATGCCATCGCAGAATGTATCGCAATAAGACTCAGCATCACCACAACCGAACAGGGCAATTGTTTTTTCTTTCAGGTCTGATTCTTTCAACACTTTAACGCCGTCATACCAGTCATCCTGCAATTCACCGTCACCCCAGGTGGAAGTTCCTAAAAAAGAAGAACTTCGTATTCTTTTACCATGTCGGCATTCATTTTGCTGACATCGATTACATCAGATGCGGGAACACCAAGTTTAGAAGCGATTGTTTCGGCAATGCCTTGTGTAGTTCCGGTTGAGGAACCATAAAATATTCCTATTTTCTTCATACTATAAAATGGTTTAATTTGTACGGTTGCAAAGTAACGGCATCAGAGGGGTTTATGAAATACCCACAAATAATGAAATGTTTCTTTGTAGCTAACCACTTATAGGTATGACTGAAAACAAATGATAATCCATTAAGAAATATAGAAGTTTTATCTATCTTTGCTGATGGATACTAAAATAAATCGATTATGAACACTTTAGAATTGGAAGCTTATAAAGCGGCATTAGCTAGAGAAGTGTTGAACATCAATAACCAAGAGGTGCTCGATACAATAAAAGATATTATACAGAGAAGTGGAAATCTGACCAATGCTCCTTATCAGATAGGTGTCAAAGAGGCCCGAAAACAGTTGCAGGACTCGAAAAGCGCTTTGATGAAGGGGAATACGTGAGTGAAGAGGAAATGGAAGAGTTTTATAATGCACTGCAATAATGAAAATACAATACGACTGATATTTTAAAAGATTATCCGATAGGAGTCTGTGAAGAAGCACCTCCTTATGGAAATATATAATTATTTACGGTTTTTCTTCAAATCAGGCAAAAACCAGGTAACCAATCCGAGTAACGGCATATAAGCGCAGACATTATAAACAGCTTCGATGCCGAACTTATCCGCCATATTTCCCAATACAGCCGAGGCAATACCTGCCACTCCGAAAGCAAATCCGAAGAATAATCCGGAGATCAGTCCCAGTTTACTGGGTAATAATTCCTGCGCATATAACAGTATGGCGGGGAAAGCAGATGAAAGAATCAGGCCGACACAGAAACTCATAATAATTGTGGCAAGCAAGCCGACATGAGGCATCAGCATACTGAAAGGTGCAGCACCGAGGATGGAACCCCAGATGACGTACTTTCTTCCGATACGATCTCCGATAGGACCACCTATCAGTGTTCCGATGGCTGTAACCACAAGAAACACAAAAGAGATAAAGCTGGGAGTCCTGCACACTGACCCCGAACTTATGAATCAGGTAAAAGGTGTAATAGCTATTCAAACTCGCCATATAAATATATTTGGAGAAGATAAGTATCAGCAGGATAGAAATGGAAAGAACCGTTTTCCCCATAGGCAAAGGCATCTGCATATGAGGTTGCAGGGCAATATGATCACGTTTCATCCGGGTAATGTATCCCTTGTACCATTTGCCAACGGGTATCATTACCATGATTGCTATTACCGATAAAATTGCGAATAATGCGATGTTGTGCCTACCATAAGGTGCTACAATTAAAGCTACCAGTAACGGACCCAATGATCCTCCCAGGTTTCCACCCACCTGAAACAGGGATTGTGCCAATCCTCTTCTGCCTCCGGAGGCGAGCGAAGTGATGCGGGATGCTTCGGGTGAAGTACGGAAGAACCTATACCTATGGTGAATACTGAGAACAATACCCAATAAAGATTCGTGGAAAAGGCCAGATTCAACATCCCCGTCATAGTGAACAACATGCCCATCGGTAGTGTCCAGCAAACGGGCGCTTATCAAAAATAATCCGAATACGGGTTGGAATACCGATGCGGACATCTGATAAACCAGCGTAATCAATCCGATTTGTGCAAAACTCAATGTCAAGTCCTCTTTGAAAAGCGGATATGTGGCGGTTATGACGGATTGCAATAAGTCGTTCAGACAATGGGAAATACTTAATGCGATCAATATCGGATAAGCTATCGAGCTTCCGGGCGTTGTGTATTCTGTTGCATGATGGTTGCGTCTCTAATGTAAATCGGGCGCAAAGGTACAAAATAAAATGATTAATACGGATGAGTAAACCAAAAGCATGAACCTTCTCCTTCGGTTGATTCCACTCCGATTTTTCCTCCCATCTGAGATACTAAACTTTTGCAGATGGAAAGTCCGAGACCGGTACCCTGTACAAAGGTATTGAGTTTCACAAACCGTTCGAATATGCTATCAATTTTCTCTTTGGGAATCCCGAAACCTGTATCACGTACATAGAATTTTATTTCGTGAGGTGCCGTCTGTTCATATCCTAAAGCGATAGTGCCTTGTTTCGTAAACTTCAATGCATTGTTTATGAAATTGGTTATGACCTGCATGAATCGGTTCTTGTCTGTATAAATATGGCAATCGGGCATATACTTCTCAAAGACCAGATCCACAGTTTCCGGCACTTTCATCTCCATCGATTTGATGATTTTCATGCAGCTTTCGTTTACATCCAGGTCAGAACGTACGAAGTCGAATGTTCCGGACTCTATCTTCGAAAGATCGAGAATATCAGAAACCAGTTGCAGAAGCAATTCATTATTTGTTTCTACTATTTTGATATATTCCCTGGCGTTCTTCCCTGTCGTCTGTTTCTGCCAGCAGACTGGAAAAACCAACGATAGAATTGAGCGGAGTACGTATTTCATGACTCATATTGGCAAGGAAAGCAGATTTCAAGCGGTCCAGTTCTTCGGCTTTGTCACGGGCAATGATCAGCTTCTGTTCTGTCTCTTTCAAGGGAGTGATATCATAGTTGATACACAGCATTTCAATAACTCCATCCTGAGGACGATAATCCCTGACCATTACGTTTATACTGGTCCACGAATATTTTCCGTTACCTCTGTTGATGCGTACTTCTTTACTTAAACTAGTGGCTTTCCCTTCTTTAACCTGACCTACAAACTGTTTCAGAACAGCGCAATCTTCCGGGTGAACATGAGAATACACTCCTGATAACCTGAGGCATGGGAGTATTTTCTTTTTCACCCAAATTCCTGTACCATGTATTCTGGGCATACCCTGTCTCTTGTCATTATATTAAAATGAGCAAACCCTACTTTGGCATAGTCACCTATTAAGAGGAACAGATTCTCAAACTCCTGTATCTTGGTGTATGCATTGGTCGTTTCCGTCGTATCTATATTGATAAACAGGTAATTGCTGAATTGATTCTGCGAATCGTAAAGCAGAGCCACTTTTGGTTTGAAGATTGATAACATCTTTTCTTCTACTTGTGACGTATCGGTCGATTTTAGAAAAGTCATAATTAATAGAGAAGTCCACATTTTCTCTGGCACGCAATTTTTCTTTCACGTCTTCGGGGATATTGGGATTTTCAAACAGTGATACCCCCTAATGCTTCCTTCATATCCGCCAAGCCGAATATTTCAAGTTCTTTATCATTCATATCTACCAGATACCCGTCTTTGTCGTAAAGTTCGACGCCTGCCGGAAGATTCTTATAAATATTACGAAGAATTTTCTCACTGTGATCCAATGCGCGGCGATCCTCTTTAGCCTGAAGTTCCGCTTTACGTAATTGGAGGCAAATGCTGATGATGTTTCCTAAAGAAGAAAACCATTGATGGTCGATGTTACTCCAGCTGCGGTGTGTTCTGACCATATCGATGCCCATATATCCCCATACCTTATCTTTCGATAGGAGAGGGACTACCATTACCGATTTAATGTCTTGCACCTCCAAGGTATCACGGTAAACTTTTGCTTCGGGAGGCATATCATCCAATGTATTCAGAATGATTGATCTCTTTTCTGAGATTTGGCGATCCCACCAGAGAGAATCATCCCAAGGTACATCTTGCAGGAAATCCAGTTCCTGGGATATTCCTTCGGCTGTTGCTTCGTAAATGCAACTTTGTACTTTATGTTCCCGGTCTATTTCGAATATATAGGTACGGTCTCCTTTGGTTTGTTTGAGTAGATCTGCCAATATTTTATTGATGATCTGTGTAATATCATCCGATTGAAGAAAAGCGAGCAATGAATAAGAAAGGCTGTTTTGTTGATAAAGCAGGCTGTTTACCTGAAGAGAGTCTGTGCTTTCACTCATTTCTCCAGCCTGTTTGTCTATACATTGCAGATATCCTATCATATTTTTGTAACCCTCTTCGTCCGGTTGTTTGAAGCTGATTTTAGAATAGACCCATATATCCCCATCTTTTGCCCGGATGGGGAACATTTGCTCATAGGTTTCTATGTTTGTGAGCGAAAAGTATTCATTCCTGAGTCGCCTCCGATGATCCTCCCGTATTCTTTCATGAAAATCTTCGAAACTGATCCGGTCGCTTTCAAGTCCGAGTAAGTCAATTATAAAGTCTGAACAAATATATTGGCGATTCTTCAGGTCCGATTCCCACCAACCCATTTTAGCCATTTGCGCAATCTGGCGATATTTCTCACAGTCAATATTTGGCTTCTCTTTCATATATCTTTTTGCTCCTGTTTTCTATCCTTTATTAAAATCTCAGTGGGCAAATATAGAGATAACTTTTATATTTTGAGGAATTTGTTGTCAAAAGAATGTTATTGCTTGCAGTATGGTACTTATAAAGGGCTTTGGGGGAACCGTTGAAGGAAGGAGGAGGATGAGTACAAAATAGGCGGTTTTTTCGTCTTTGGTATAGGAATGAATAAGACTCACCACAGATTACACAGATTCACACAGATTTATTATTCTAATAATCAGTAAAATAGAATCTGTGTCAATCTGTGTAATCTGTGGTGAATTAATTCATAACCATACAGAAATGAATAAATAAACTCCTTACTTATATAAATAATTAAGATAAGAATGAAAACTCCGTTTAAATTCCGAATATTCATAGCATCCTTACTGTTGTGGATCGTTGCCAACCCTACTTCCGCTCAACAGATACGTTCACTTCACGAACAATTTCTTCATCCTTCAGAAGAGGTAAAACCCTGGACGTTCTGGTATTGGATGTATGGTGCCGTATCAAAAGAAGGGATTACTGCCGATTTGGAGGCTATGAAGCAAGCTGGGCTGGGAGGTACGTATCTGATGCCGATTAAGGGAATTAATGAAGGAGCGCAATATAATGGAAAAGCACAACAATTGACACCTGAATGGTGGGAGATGGTGCGTTTCAGTATGGAAGAAGCCAATCGTTTGGGATTAAAGTTGGGTATGCATATCTGTGATGGTTTTGCATTAGCCGGTGGTCCTTGGATCAGTCCGGAGGAATCCATGCAGAAGGTGGTATGGAGTGACACAATCGTTGAGGGGGGTAAACATAAGGCGCTCCGTCTGCCACAGCCCGAGGCCTATGAAGGTTTTTTTATGAAGATATCTCTCTGTTTGCTTTGCCCATAAAAGGAAGTACCGGATGAGATGCCGGCTCCGAATAACATGTGTCAATATAGCTATGGAAGAGCATGCTGATTCTCCCAAAGCGGTGAATATGGATGCTGCCGGTGTTATCCGTTCTTCATATCCTTGTTATATCCAGTATGAATACGAGCGTCCTTTTACCTGTCGTAACGTTGAAGTGATTCTGAGTGGTAATAATTATCAGGCGCATCGCCTGAAAGTGATGGCAAGTGATGACGGAGTGAATTTTCATTTGGTGAAACAGTTGGTACCTGCCCGTCAGGGATGGCAGAACACGGATGAGAATTCAACGCATGCCATTCCTGCAACTACCGCTCGCTATTTCCCTTCTATTGGACTCCTGAAGGTAGTGAATCGGGAAGCGAAGATATGGATGCTGCCAAGTGGAAGCCCAACCTGAAGATCAAACAGTTACGCCTTCATCAGGAAGCCCGTCTGGACCAATGGGAAGGAAAAGTCGGACTGGTATGGCGTGTTGCCTCGGCTACGAAAGAAGCGGAAGTCGGAAAGAAAGATTGCTATACCCTTTCACAGATTATCAATCTGACCGATCAATGTAAAGCGGGTATATTGACAACTACTCTTCCCAAGGGAAAATGGAAATTACTGCGTATGGGACATACCGCCACCGGACATACCAACGCCACCGGCGGAGGGGGAAAGGGGCTGGAATGCGACAAGTTTAATCCTGTGACAGTCCGTAAGCAGTTCGACAACTGGTTTGCACAAGCTTTCGTAAAGACAAATCCGGAGGTTGCACGCCGTGTATTAAAGTACATGCATGTGGATAGCTGGGAATGCGGGAGCCAGAACTGGAGTGAGACTTTTGCAGCTGAATTCCGGAAACGTCGCGGATACGACCTGATGCCTTATTTACCGTTACTGGCGGGTATTCCGATGGAAAGTGTCGAACGGAGTGAAGAGATTCTGAGGGATGTTCGTACTACTATATCCGAGCTTGTTGTTGATGTCTTTTATAAAGTATTGGCGGATTGTGCTAAAGAATATGATTGTCAGTTCTCGGCAGAATGTGTAGCTCCGACGATGGTAAGCGATGGTCTACTGCATTATCAGAAAGTAGATCTTCCTATGGGAGAATTTTGGTTGAACAGTCCTACTCATGACAAGCCGAACGATATGCTGGATGCTGTCAGTGGGGCACATATTTATGGAAAGAGTATTATCCAGGCAGAAGGATTTACGGAGGTGCGCGGTACATGGGATGAACATCCCGGAATGTTGAAGGCGTTGCTCGACCGGAATTATGCACTAGGAATCAACCGTCTTTTCTACCATGTATATGTACACAATCCATGGCTGGATCGCAAACCCGGTATGACATTGGATGGCATCGGACTTTTCTTCCAACGGGATCAGACCTGGTGGGATAAAGGGGCAAAGGCACTTTCTGATTATGCCACACGTTGTCAAGCATTGCTACAGTATGGACATCCGGTAGTAGATATTGCCGTTTTCACAGGAGAAGAGATTCCAAGGCGTGCAGTACTGCCGGACCGATTGGTTCCTTCTCTTCCGGGTATTTTCGGGGCGGAGCGTGTGGAAAGTGAGCGTATTCGTCGGACGAATGAAGGACAACCTTTGCGTGTGCGTCCTGTGGGCGTTACGCATTCTGCCAATATGGTTGATCCGGAGAAATGGGTGAATCCGCTTCGTGGATATGCATACGATAGTTTCAACAAGGATGCATTGCTCCGGTTGGCGAAAGTGGAAGATGGCAGGATGACATTGCCGGGTGGAGTCAGTTATAAAGTGTTGGTCGTACCGCTTCCTCGACCGATGAATCCGGAACAGGCAGAGTTGTCTCCTGAAGTGGAGAAGAAGATTAATGAATTGAAGAAAGCGGGCATATTGATTCCTGACCTTCCTTATACCGGAGATGACTTCTCGGCATACGGATTGGAACGTGATCTGATTGTGCCGGAAGATGTTGCTTGGACACATCGTCGGGGAGAACAGGGGGATATTTATTTTATTGCTAACCAACGGGAAGAGACACGTACTTTCACTGCAAGTATGCGTATCTACGGCAGAAAGCCCGAATGTTGGAATCCATTGACAGGAGAAATAGACTTCCGGCCTTCGTATGAACAGAAGAATAATCGAACGGAAGTTACACTGACGTTGGCGCCGAATGAATCCGTATTCATCGTATATCCGACAGAAAAGAACTGTTTCGGTGATGAGAAGAGTTTACAGAAGCAACAGAAGGAGGGGAGTTATTCTGCGAAAGAGTTTTCGGAGGTTGCAGTAGAATTGGGAGAGTATACAGTGAATTTCATAACTAATGGCAGGACCGTAAATCGGAAAGAACTTTTCGATTGGAGCCGGGAGCAGGATGAGAAGATCCGGTACTATTCGGGAACAGCCGTCTACAGGACTGCATTCCATTGGAAAGACAAACCGGAAACAACTGTTTATCTGAATTTGGGAAAGGTCTGCAACCTGGCAACTGTCCGCGTGAATGGTGTGGACTGTGGAACAATCTGGACTGCTCCTTACCGGACTAATATTACGGCAGCTTTAAAGGAGGGTACAAATGAACTCGAAATAGAGGTGACCAATACTTGGGCGAATGCTCTGACAGGAGCTGATGAAGGAAAAGCACCATTCAGCGGAATCTGGACGAATGCCAAATATAGGAGACAGGAAAAACACTGCTTCCGGCGGGACTGCTGGGACCGGTTTCATTCCTTTCTTTTCGGTTTTGAGGGAAAGTTGACCAGTTAACAAGTTGACAAGGGGACAAGGTGCCATGCGGCACAGAAGGGGGCGTAAAGTAAACTGTGTCATGCGCTGTTTTTCTTTCAAGCTCATCGGTCGGGGATCGGCCAGCGCCAAGGGGGTGCACCAGCACTCCCGACGAGCGTAAAATTACAACAACTTAAATCTATCTCCAAACTTTATCGCCAGTTGTTGGGCAATTGTGCCCCAATTAGCCAGTGGCATAGTCCATTTCTTGCGTATGTTGCGATAAGCGAGGTAGACAAGCTTCTCAAGGGCGGTGTCATTAGGGAACACGCCCTTGTTTTTTGTAACTTTCCGTATTTGCCGGTGGTAGCCTTCAACGGTATTCGTCGTATAAATCATACGACGTATATCGGATGTGAACTGGAAGTATTCAGTGAGCTTTTCCCAGTTGTCCTGCCACGACTTGATGACGATAGGATATTTCTCTCCCCATTTCTGATCTAAATCAAGAAGCTCCGTTTCAGCGGCATCCTTGCTGACTGCACCGTAAACCCGTTTCAGATCTTTAAGAAACTCCTTCTGGTGTTTACTGCCGACATATTTGATGGAGTTACGTATCTGATGGACGATACAAAGTTGCACTATGGTATCAGGGAATACGCTTTGGATGGCATCCGGAAGCCCTTCAGACCATCGACACAAGCTATGAGAATGTCGTGTACACCACGGTTCTGTAAATCGGTCAGCACATTCAACCAGAAGTTTGCCCCCTCATTCTTAGAGATGTACATCCCAAGCAAATCCTTACGACCGTCCTTATCTATAGCCAATACGTTGTAGATTGCACGGGTAATGGCACAGCCTCTCTCATCCATGACTTTATAATGAATGGCATCCATCCAAACTATCGGATAAATATAGTCCAGGCTACGCGAACGCCACGCTTTTATTTCCGGAAGTACCCGGTCAGTGATGGAACTGATTGTTTCGGCAGACACACGGTTACCAAGATTCTCTTCCATCCAGTCGCTTATTTCACGTGTACTATTACCAAGGGCATAAAGGCCGATTATGCGGTCAGCAACACCTTCCGCAAGAATGGTCTCCCGCTTCTTTATAAACTGAGGATCGAAGCTGGAATTACGATCACGGGGTGTAGAAACGGTCACCTCACCCATAGAAGTTTGCACCTGCTTCTGCATCTTGCCATTACGACGGTTGCCACTCATGCGTTCATCCTCGGAAAGATGGGCATCCATCTCACCTTCTAAGGCTGCATTTAAAATGCTCTCCAATAACGGGGCAAAAGCTCCGTCCTTACCCAACAAGGGCTTGCCAGCCTTGAGCTGCTCGATTGCCTTGTTCTTGATCCTTTCAAAATCAAATTCTTCACTCATAAAAAAACTGTGTTAGCAAAGTTAATACTTTTTTTGTTTGCTTTGCTGACACAGTTTAAATTACAGCCTCCACAGAAGCATTGCGCAGCCCCTTGTTTCCTTGTCAACTGGTCAACTGGTTCCCTTCCTTTCTTTCCCGATATGAGCTATATAGGAGTGCTGCAAAGAGCATAACTGTCTGTGTGATAATGCACTTGGTGTTCCACTAAGATCAGTCGTAGTGGAACACGAGTTCAGTCCTAGTGGGAAGTGCCTTCAGTCGTAGTGGGAAGTACCTTCAGTCCTAATGGGAACTATCCTCAGTCGTAGTGGGGAAAAGAGCTTATCACTGATGGATTCTAAGCTAAAGTAAATAACGGACTATAAACAACAAGTATCTTTCTGTATGTTAGCGTTAAGCTAATATCTGATAGTTTTTGATACACAGTTCGGATACTTGCCACTGGTAGCTCGTTGTTTGGGCGGGCTTTGCCCGCTAAATTTTCATTTTATTGAGTACAAACTTCCCTCTTTTCCGTCTTCTCTTTACGGAATCCGGTTCTTCTCTTTTTGGGATGCGTATCCTGAACTCTGTGAGAACCCTAAATATACAACGATGAAAAACTTAATAGCTACAGCAGGCACTACACTTGCTATTTTTCTATTTGCAGTTTGCCTGTCAACTCATGCAGAAGTGCACCTGCCTGCCATCTTCTCGGATGGCATGGTTATGCAGCAACAGACCCATGCCAATCTTTGGGGGACAGCAACTCCCAATAAGAAAGTAACCGTCCGCACTAGCTGGGATGGAAAACTGTATGCAGTAACAGCGGATAAACAAGGTGCATGGAAACTAGCCGTTTCCACTCCCGAAGCAGGCGGACCTTATACTGTTACTTTTGATGATGGGACTCCGAAAGTTCTGAGCAATATTCTGATAGGGGAATTATGGCTTTGCTCCGGTCAAAGCAATATGGAGATGCCTATGAAAGGCTTTAAAAACCAGCCTGTAGAGAACGCTAATATGGATATTCTCCGTAGCAGGAACCCTAAGATAAGACTATTCACAGTGAAACGTACCTCTACGTTCACTCCGCAAAATGATGACAGGCTCCGGAAAGAGGCAAGTCCGGCTACAGTGCGTGATTTCAGTGCGACAGCCTATTACTTCGGGCGGTTGGTAAATGAAATATTGGATGTTCCGGTAGGATTGATAGTGGCAGCCCTGGGGTGGTTCGGCTTGCGAAGCTTGGATGACTGCCGATTGGCTGAAAGCATTTCCGGATGCAAAGATACCCGGTCGGAGACAGATATCAAATCAAAGAACCGTACTCCAACCGTACTGTATAATGGTATGTTGCACCCATTGATCGGACTGACCATGAAAGGAGTCATCTGGTATCAGGGTGAAGATAACTGGAATCGTGCCCATACCTATTCGGATATGTTTACCACATTGATTAACGGTTGGCGTGCCGAATGGAAACAAGGCGATTTTCCTTTCTATTACTGCCAGATAGCTCCATACGATTATGGAATTATCACGGAACGTGGAAAAGAAGTAATCAATACAGCCTATCTCCGCGAAGCACAGGCGCAAGTAGAGCACCGTGTACCCAATACCGGTATGGCCGTACTGCTGGATGTAGGGATGGAAAAGGCATTCATCCTGCCCGAAGCAAGTTGCCGGTGAGCGTTGGCACTTCTTGCCCTGACAAAGACTTACGGGATAGAAGGAGTAAACGGTGAAAGCCCTTATTATAAAAGCATTGAAATAAAGAATGACACGGTCATTGTGAGTTTCGAACGTGCCGGCATGTGGATTAGTGGTGAGAACTGTTTTGAATCGAAGAATTTTGAGGTAGCGGGCGAAGATAAAATATTCTATCCGGCTAAAGCATGGATTGAACGCAGCAAGATGCTTGTAAAAGTGAGATGGTACCACATCCTGTTGCTGTGCGATATGGTTTTGTGAATTATGTGGAAGGAGATGTATATTGTGACGGTCTGCCGTTAGGTTCTTTCCGTTCGGATGACTGGTGATACGTGTAGAAATATGATGAAAGAATTTATCTGATTATAATCCTGATTCTTGTTGGCGTGTCGGCTCTTTGGAGTCAGCATGCCAATGTCATTTGGAATACTCCAAGTCGTAATTCTTCTGAATCTATGCCCTGTGGCGGTGGAGATATCGGGATGAATATATGGGTAGAAGAGGGGGATGTATTGTTTTATCTGAGTCGTAGCGGTACTTTTGATGAGAATAATTGTCTGCTGAAACAGGGGCGTTTTCGTATCCGCCTGTCTCCCAATCCTTTTAAAGAAACAAAAGAGTTCCGGCAGGAATTAATGCTTAATGACGGGTTCGTGGAGATTTCGGCAGAAGGTACACGAATTCAAATTTGGGCGGATGTATTCCATCCCGTAGTTCATGTAGAGATTGTCAATGCCCGTCCCTTGCATGCAGAAATCTTTTATGAGAATTGGAGATACGGGACCGGCCGATCCGGAAAGGAGAGGGGCAACAATGCTCTTACAAATGGGCTCCTCCCCGAAGGGAGCAGTAACAAGTGCCGACACCATCCGTCCCTCCCAAACTCTCAATTCTCCACTCTTAATTCTCCACTTATTACGTTTTATCACCGTAATCCGGAAGAGACCGTTTTTGATGTAGCAGTATCCCAGCAAGGTATGGATACAGTCAAATCCCGGTTGATGAATCCTTTAAAGAACCTGACGTTCGGAGGATGCCTGTCAGGTGAGAATCTGGAATATGCCGGAATCTCAGATGCGGTATATGCCGGAACTGATTATCGGCCTGGAATTTTCGTTCATCGAAAGTATCCCGAAAACAACACTTTTCGTTGTACTGCATACAGATCAGACGGAGACAGAAGAACAGTGGATACAAGACTTACAAAGTCGGTCTGAGGAGAATAATGCCACATGGAAAGGTTTCTATGAAAGTGCTTTCGCAAGATAAGAAACAAACCCGCCAATGGTGGAACGCTTTCTGGCAACGTAGTTTCATTGTGGCAGAAGGAGAGGCTGGGGAGATAACCCGGAACTACACTCTTTTCCGCTATATGCTGGGCTGCAATGCCTACGGCAGTGTCCCTACCAAGTTCAACGGTGGATTGTTCACCTTCGATCCTTTACATATAGATCCGAAACAGGCATTTACTCCTGATTATCGGAAATGGGGAGGTGGCACAATGACTGCACAGAATCAACGTCTGGTATATTGGCCGATGTTGAAAAGCGGTGATTCTGACATGATGCCTGCCCAGTTTGATTTCTATAACCGGATGTTGAAGAATGCCGAATTGCGCAGCCGTGTGTATTGGCAACACGGGGGAGCCTGTTTCTGCGAACAGATAGAGAATTTCGGTTTACCCAATCCTGCCGAATATGGTTTTAAACGCCCGGAAGGGTTCGATAAAGGACTGGAATACAACGCATGGTTGGAATACGAATGGGATACCGCACTCGAATTCTGCCAAATGATACTTGAGACGAATAATTATACCGATGCGGATATCACTCCTATTTGCCTTTGATTGAAAGTTCATTGACTTTCTTTGATGAGCATTATCGTATGCTTGCTTCCCGTCGTGGACGGAAGGAGTTGGATGGAGAAGGACACCTGATTCTCTTTCCGGGTTCTGCCTGTGAAACCTATAAAATGACTAATAATGCCAGCAGCACTATTGCCGCATTGCGGACCGTGCTGGAAACTTACGGACGGAAGAACGAAATGCTGGAAGTAATCCCACCGATACCATTGCGTTATATCGAAGTAAAGGATTCTGCGAATTCCATAACTATGCCGGTGCTGAAACAAACGATTGCCCCTGCTAAGAGTTGGGAGCGTATTAATAATGTGGAGACTCCGCAACTCTATCCCGTATTTCCGTGGCGTGTTTACGGCATTGGCAAAGAAAAGTTGGAGGTTGCCCGCAACACCTATTTCTATGATCCCGAAGCGGTTAATTTTCGTTCGCATATCGGATGGAAACAAGATAATATCTGGGCTGCATGTTTAGGATTGGCTGAAGAATCCCGACGGCTTAATCTGGCTAAATTATCGAATGGTCCGCATCGTTTCCCTCCCATTTTGGGGACCGGGATATGATTGGACACCCGATCACAACTGGGGAGGTAGCGGTATGATAGGGCTTCAAGAGATGCTGTTACAGACTAACGGTAATCTGATACTCCTGTTTCCCCGCTTGGCCTCATAGAATGGGATATGCACTTCAAACTTTATGCACCCGGTAAAACGACAGTAGAAGCAACCTTAAAGAGGGTAAAGTGACAGAACTGAAAGTATCACCGGAAAGTAGAAAGTAAAAGAATCATTATAATGATTGAGAAATAGAAAACAGGGCTGATTTAATGAATATTCAAGTAAAACCGTGAAAATGCAAAATTCCCTTTAAACATATCAAACTAATTAAATATGAATAAAAAACTGTTTTAACTTTGTCAGCCTTTTTGTTTTTATTTTCCCATTAGAAAAAGGAAGGCAACAGAAACCTACCGTCCCGAAACATCAGTTGCCGGTTTCATTCAGCTTCCCGGTAGCGGACGGCAGGTGTATGATTTCAATCCGGGCTGGCGCTTCTTCAAAAGAGACATATCATGGCGCGGAAACCGTGACTTCGATGATCGTTCGGAAAGATCGTCTCCACTCCTCATACCGTAGAGTTGATGCCTGCTGAAGGAAGCGGATGCCGCAACTATCAAGGCCCCCGCCTGGTATCGCAAACATTTCGTACTCCGCAGAGACTAAAGGTAAACGGGTACTGATCCATTTTGAGGCAGCTATGGGAAAACAAGTTCTTTACCTGAACGGAAAGCGTATTCAGGAGCATATAGGCGGTTATCTCCCTTTTACACTGGACTTGACCGCCAATGGAGTACAAGCCGGAGACTCCTGCCTGCTCGCTGGTTTCGAAGATAACAGCGATGATAAATCCTTTCCTCCGGGTAAGCCCCAGTACACCTTGGATTTCGCCTATCATGGAGGCATTTACCGTGATGTGTGGATGATAGCCAAATCGCCTATATCCATTACCGATCCACTCGACTCGCAGACAGTTGCAGGAGGCGGAGTATTTGTTCACTTCGATCAGATCAGCGAAAAGAGTGCGCAAGTCTGTGTCAATACGGAAGTACAGAATGAAAATACCCGTTCTGAATCTGTGATTGTAGAGACAACACTGACAGATGCTGACGGCAAAATAATTAGGCGCACTTCCGGCAAACTCTCCCTGCAATCGGGAGAGAAGAAAATAATCCGTCAGCAAATGGAAGTGAAGAATCCGAAGCTATGGTCGCCGGATGCACCTTATTTATATAGAGTGCAGTCTCGCCTTAAAAAAGGTAATCAGTCTATAGATGGAGGCATTACCCGTATCGGTATTCGTCTGGCGGAATTTCGTGGCAAAGATGGTTTTTGGCTGAACGGCAAAACCTTTCGGTCAGCTGGTGGGAGCCAACCGTCATCAGGACTTCGCTTATGTGGGCAATGCTCTACCTAATTCTCAGCAATGGCGGGATGCCAAGCGTCTGCGAGATGCAGGTTGCACCATTATTCGGGTGGCACACTACCCCCAAGACCCTGCCTTTATGGATGCCTGCGATGAGCTCGGAATGTTCGTTATCGTAGCTACTCCGGGATGGCAGTACTGGAACAAGGACGCGAAATTCGGAGAATTGGTTCATCAAAATACCCGCGAAATGATTCGTCGTGACCGCAATCACCCGTCTGTCTTGATGTGGGAACCTATTCTGAATGAAACCCGCTACCCACTCGATTTTGCCTTGAAGCTCTTGAGATTACCAAAGAAGAATATCCCTATCCGGGGCGTCCGGTAGCTGCTGCCGATGTCCATTCGGCAGGAGTAAAAGAACATTATGACGTGGTTTATGGCTGGCCCGGTGATGATGAAAAGGAAGACAGGCCGGAGCAATGTATCTTCACTCGTGAGTTCGGGGAGAATGTGGATGATTGGTACGCCCATAATAATGATAACCGTGCCAGCCGTAGCTGGGGCGAACGCCCGCTACTGATACAGGCTCTGTCCTTAGCAAAAAGCTATGACGAGATGTACCGTACGACCGGTTTGTTTATCGGTGGCGCTCAATGGCATCCGTTCGATCACCAGCGAGGTTACCATCCGGACCCATATTGGGGTGGTATTTATGATGCTTTTCGCCAAAAGAAATATGCTTACGAGATGTTCCGTAGTCAATCACCCGCCAGCCTTCGGCATCCGTTGGCTGAGTGTGGCCCGATGATTTTCGTTGCTCATGAAATGTCTCAGTTTTCCGACAAGGATGTAGTTGTATTCACTAATTGTGATTCTGTCCGTCTTTCTATTTATGATGGAACGAAATCCTGGACCCAACCTGTAATACATGCCAAAGGTCACTGCCGAATGCTCCCGTTGGTTTCGAGAATGTCTGGGACTTTCTGGGAAGCTCGCAGTTATAGTTATACAGAAATTGGCAAAAAGTGAACATGGTTGCCGAAGGTATCATCGACGGTAAAGTGGTATGCACACAAAAGAAAATGCCTTCCCGCCGGTCTACCAAACTTCGCCTCTATGTAGATACTCAAAAAGTTAATCTGATAGCAGACGGCTCGGACTTTATCGTGATAGTTGCCGAAGTAACCGATGATAGTGGCAACGTGCGTCGTCTGGCAAAAGAAAATATCGTATTCACGGTAGAAGGTGAAGGGCAAATCATTGGCGACGCTACGATTGGTGCTAATCCCCGTGCAGTAGAGTTCGGCTCTGCTCCGGTATTGATTCGTTCTACCCGGAAAGCCGGGAAAATAAAGGTAAAAGCTCACGTACAATTTGAAGGAACACAGGCTCCGACTGCTGCTGAACTGGAACTGGAAAGCGTTCCTGCAGAACTTCCTTTCTGCTATGAGGAACAAACTTATGAAATACAAAGGACAACACCGTCCACTCTTAATCAACCCGGTTTATCAAAAAGATACAACCAAAGGTAAGGTACAACTGACAGAGGAAGAACGGCAACGAGTGCTGGATGAAGTGGAGCGGCAACAAACTGAATTTGGAATAGAAAAATAAGTCGTTCAAAAGTCGATTACAGGTTAGTGATTAATTGATTAGTTAATAGCCAACTTGTTTTTTATATGTTATTTGAATTTTATTCGAAAAATAGACTATCTTTGATAAGATCCATTTCCACTAATACGATATAAATGAAGAAAGATCTATTCTAATACTATTACTATCGGTGATAGGCATGTATGCTTCTGCCTACCCTAGTATGATTGTGGAACATTATACAGCCGAACGTGGTTTGCCCAATAATATTGTCAATTGTACTTTAAAAGGTAGCGACGGCTTTATCTGGTTTGGTACCTGGTACGGCCTATGCAGCTTCGATGGAAGCAAATTCCGTTCCTACGATAACCATGACGGCTTTTATTCCACAGATATTCCGCCCCGTAAGATTCAGCGTATCGTAGAAGACAAGAATGGTTCTCTTTGGATTAAGACCATCGATCGTAAACTTTATCTGTTTGATAAGAAGCATGAAAGTTTTCATGCGGTTTATGACGATGTGAAAGAATACTCTGAGAATATCCAGATTATCAAAATTCAGACAACAGAAGACGGAGACGTGTTGCTGCTGACAAAAGATAAAAGCCTGTTGCGTGCAAATACAGATTCAAACGGTAAAATCACCATGAAGCAACTGCACGATTCGCGTCCCAATGTCAACGTCTACGATTTACGTCTAAAGCATAATGTATTTTGCGAAACAGCCGAGTTTATCAATTGGATCGGTATGGATTATCAGATTCTGTCCCTACGGAAAGGGGAAGCGCTGAAAGACAAACCTGCCGATTTTATACAAGAAAAAAGTATCTGCCAACCCGGATCAGTTCACTTGTGCTTCCTACAATTCCAAATTTCTGTGGCTGGGAGATAAGAACGGGCATATTTATAGTGTCGATCCACAAAATGGAGTCGTCAACCGCTACGAAATACCGGATATCAAACAGTCGATTTCCAATATATTGGTCACAGAATCGGGATTAATGTATATTACTACTGTAGACGGTGCATACGAGTACAACATCGGTTACAAACAGTTGACGAAACTTCCATTCTCCATTGCAGGAAAAAAAGTAGGGATGATATTCAATGACAAGTATGATAAAATATGGTTTCAGGAAGGCAATCAGGCTTTGACATATTATGATCCTTTGAACAAAAGTAATCACCGTTTTGCTTTCCCTAACCAGAATGCTATCGGTAACTTTGAAAAACAGGATGCCGGTGAACAAGGTATGTTCTTCCTCACTCCCGGAGGAGAAATCCTGCTCTTTGACAGAGAGAAACTAGAAATGATCCGCATTAATCAATTGAAACCTTTTTCCGACGATCTTCCCGATCAGCTTTTCTTCCATCTATTGTTGGATAAGGATGGGATTCTTTGGTTAGCTTCTACAAGTAGCGGAGTGTATAAAGTCAATTTTCCCAAAAAGCAATTCCAGTTACTGACAGAAGTTTCTCCTGTTCCCGTTGGCACAGAAAAAGCGACTTCATGGAATCAGGGAATACGTGCGCTTTATCAGGCTAAGAATGGGGATATCTGGGTGGGTACTCGTTGGCAGGCACTGTACCGCTTGGATAGCAATGGACAGATAAAACAGGTTTTTACTGATAAGAACTATCTGGTAGGTGCCGTATATCATATTATGGAAGATAAAGGAGGAAACTTGTGGTTTTCCACTAAGGGAAACGGACTTGTCAAAGCCGAACCGGATATGAATTCACCGCACGGGTTGCGTTTTACCCGTTATATCAATGACCCCAAGAATCCGAATTCAATCAGTAGTAACGATGTGTACTTTACCTATCAGGATAGCCAGGGGCGTATTTGGGTTGGTTTGTTAGGTGGTGGTCTGAATCTGATTTCCAAAGAAAACGGAGCGATTGTTTTCAAGCATAAATACAACGGACTGAAACAATATCCCGCTTATGGTCTGTACATGGAAGTGCGCACGATGACGGAGGATAATGACGGACGTATCTGGGTAGGAACAATGGATGGTCTGATGTCCTTTGATGGTCACTTTCACCAATCCCGAAGAGATTCAATTTGAAACCTATCGGCAAGTTAGCGAACGTTCCAATGTTGCTGACAATGATATTTATGTACTCTACAAAGATACTGATTCGCAAATCTGGGTAAGTGTGTTCGGAGGCGGTTTGAATAAGCTAGTCCGCTATGATAAAGAGAAGCGTGAGCCGATCTTCAAATCTTATGGCATGCGCGAAGGAATGAATAACGACGTAGTCAAATCCATCGTAGAAGATAAAAACGGCAACTTGTGGTTTACAACCGAGATTGGCTTGTCTTGTTTAATAAGGATACAGAGCAGTTCCGTAATTACGACAGATACGATGGATTCCTGAATGTTGAGCTAGAAGAAGGCAGTGCCCTGCGTACCTTGAACGGAGATTTGTGGCTTGGTTCCCGACAGGGAATTCTGACATTCTCTCCTGATAAACTGGAAACACAACATACCAACTATGATACGCGTATTGTAGACTTTAAAGTATCCAACCGCGATCTGCGTAGTTTGAATGACTGCCCGATTCAAGAATCTATCACATACACCGATGCGCTTCAATTGAAGTACAATCAGTCTATGTTCACGATAGAATTTGCCGCATTAAATTTCTATAACCAAAATCGGGTATCTTATCGCTACATCCTCGAAGGATACGAGAAAGAATGGCATTATAACGGCAAAAACCGCATTGCCTCTTATACAATGTACCTCCCGGAGATTATGTGTTCCGGGTGGAAACAATGGATGAAGCAAATCCTGAACTCGTTTCTACCTGTACATTGGCAATCACCATTCTCCCGCCCTGGTGGCTAAGCTGGTGGGCAACTCTTATATATGTAGTCCTAGGTTTGGCCGCTCTTTATTTCAGCCTGCGTCTGGCTCTCTTTATGCTCAAGATGAAGAATGATATCTACATTGAACAGAGAGTCTCGGAAATGAAGATTAAGTTCTTTACTAATATTTCTCATGAGCTTCGTACTCCTCTGACTCTAATAAAAGGTCCGATACAGGAACTGAGAGAGCACGAGACGCTCTCACCGAAAGGATGTGCAATATGTGGATCTAATGGAGAAGAACACTAACCAGATGTTACAATTTGTGAATCAGATCCTTGATTTCCGGAAGATACAGAACGGAAAGATGCGCTTGCATGTATCGTTAATCGACTTCAATGAATTGGTAGTCTCTTTCCAAAAGGAATTCCGGGTTCTTTCCGGAGGAAAACGAGGTTAGCTTCACTTTCCAGTTACCGGACGCGCCTATCATGGTATGGGCGGACAAAGAAAAACTGAGCATTGTTATCCGTAATGTCATATCGAACGCGTTCAAATTTACTCATTCCGGAGGAAGTATTTATATAACTACCGGATTGACAGATGACGGGAAATCATGTTATGTACGGGTAGAAGATAACGGAGTAGGCATTCCACAAAATAAACTGACCGAGATTTTCGAACGCTTCTCGCAAGGAGAGAACGCCAAAAACTCCTATTATCAGGGCACGGGTATCGGACTGGCACTTTCCAAAAGAGATCGTGAATCTGCATCACGGACAGATTCGTGCCGAAAGCCCGAAGGAAAGGAGCGGTGTTTATTGTGGAACTCCTGATGGATAAGGAGCATTACCGCCCGTCGGAAGTAGATTTCTATGTGGGAGATACGGAGACAGCCCCTATTGCGGTAGAACAAGATCCTGTTGAAATGCCATATCCAGAAGACGGTACGGAGGAAGAAGAACCGGAAATCGACGCTTCATTACCGACCCTTCTGTTGGTAGAAGATAATAAAGACCTTTGCCAGTTGATAAAGCTGCAGTTGGAAGACAAGTTTAATATTCATATTGCCAATAACGGAGTAGAGGGATTAAAGAAAGTCCACCTGTATCATCCCGACATCGTTGTCACTGATCAGATGATGCCTGAAATGGACGGATTGGAGATGTTACAGTCTATTCGCAAAGATTTCCAGATCAGTCATATTCCTGTTATTATTCTGACTGCGAAGAACGATGAAGGAGCCAAGACCAAAGCGATCACTTTAGGGGCGAATGCCTATATCACCAAACCATTCAGCAAAGAATATCTGCTGGCACGGATCGAACAGTTGCTTGCCGAACGGAAACTGTTCCGCGAACGAATCCGTCAGCAGATGGAAAACCAGACGACGACCGAAGAAGACAGCTACGAACAATTTTTGGTAAAGAAAGACGTACAGTTCCTCGAAAAGATACATCAGGTAATTGAGGAGAACATGGACGACAGCGATTTCAATATCGATACTATTGCTTCTGGAATAGGATTAAGCCGCTCGGCATTCTTTAAGAAATTGAAGAGCCTTACCGGACTGGCACCTGTCGACCTGGTTAAAGGAGATTCGGTTGAATAAATCTATCGAATTGATTAAAAATACGGATTTAAGTGTTTCCGAAATTGCTTTTGCCGTCGGGTTTAAGGACTCGGGCTACTATAGTAAGTGTTTCCGTAAAAAATATAATCAGTCCCCTCGCGAATATATGAACGAATGGCGGAAAGGATAGAGATACCGATTACAAAATGTTTTCTTAATCGTCTCTTTTAGGAAACCTAATTAAGATTCGAAAGAATGAACAACATTAAGAAAGTATTATCAGTATGGATGCTGGTTGCCTGTGTACTACCTGTGGCAGCTCAGTATCCAGTAATTCCGGACTCGGCAAAAGCAAGAGGAGCAAAACAAGAAGCGGAGTTTGAACAGAAATCGGACGCGGCATGGGAAAAAGCCTTGCCGACAGTGTTAGAAGAAGCACAAGAAAGGTCGTCCCTACAAGCCGTGGGCCTCCAAACCCGAAGATTTGGTGAAAAGTAATATCCCGGCTTTTCCCGGCGCGGAAGGCGGAGGTATGTATACTCCCGGTGGGCGTGGCGGTAAGGTAATCGTAGTTACTTCGTTGGAAGATTCCGGTCCCGGTACATTACGTGAAGCCTGTGAAACCGGCGGTGCCCGGACCATTGTCTTTAATGTATCAGGCATCATTCACTTGAAAAGCCCGATTAGTGTACGTGCCCTTATGTAACGATTGCCGGTCAGACAGCCGGGAGACGGTATCTGTATGACCGGTCATTCTTTCCTGATCGATACACATGATGTAGTGATTCGTCATATGCGTTTCCGCCGGGGTGCACAGGATGTAGCTTTCCGTGACGATGCAGTAGGAGGGAATGCGGTCGGAAATATTATGGTAGACCATTGCTCCGCCAGTTGGGGATTGGATGAAAATATGTCTATCTACCGTCATGTCTACAACCGGGGCAGAGTGGGCATGGACTGAAATTGCCTACTGTAAATATCACGATCCAGAATTCAGTTTTTTCGGGCATTGGATGCGTATAATCATGCTTTTGGGGCAACAATCGGAGGGCACAATAGTATGTTCTGTCGTAACCTTTTCGCTTCCAATATCAGTCGAAATAGTTCGGTAGGTATGGACGGCGACTTCAATTTCGTTAACAATGTTGTTTTCAACTGGTGGAACCGTTCCGTTGACGGAGGCGATAACAACAGTTTCTACAACATTATAAACAACTACTTCAAACCCGGTCCTATCACACCATAGGGATAAACCAATCTCTTATCGTATTCTCAAACCGGAAGCCGGACGTGACAAAAACAGACCGCTTCCATTCGGGTAAGCATACGTAAATGGAAATATCGTCCATGGCAATGCAAAGGTTACAAAAGACAACTGGGACGGAGGTGTACAACTAGCCAATGAAGTGGATGCCGGAAAATTTATTCCGCAGATAAGGGTAGATGAGCCTTTCAAAACACCTCCGGTAACTGTAATGGATACTCAAAAGGCTTATACCTTCGTGTTGGTAATGTGGGTGCGAATTTCCCGAAACGGGACGCTGTTGATGCGAGAGTTATTAAGACTGTGACAAACTGGGAAGGCTATCTATGCGAAAGACGCACCAGAGCTCATCTCTCCTTACGTGAAGAGACGGTTGCCTGCAGACTCTTACAAGCAAGGTATCATCACAGATATTCGTCAAGTAGGCGGACTTCCGAATATAAAGGTGAAGCGGTACCTAGACTCGGACGGCGACGGTATGCCGGATGCTTGGGAAATTGCCAACGGATTGAACCCGAATGATCCGACTGATGCTGTGAAGGACTGTAATGGAGATGGTTACACTAATATCGAGAAATATATCAATGGTATAGACACCAGAAAGAAAGTGGACTGGACGGACCTGAAGAACAATTACGATACATTGTCCAAACGGAAAAGTCTGCTATAAAAGTATGTGTGGAAAACAAAGTTTATTGTAATGAATATGCAATTGAGAACTATCCTTCTGGGATTACTGAGTATAGGGTTTGTGCAGGGATATGCGCAAACCTTTGCTTTGCAGGTTAAGGATGAACCGAATTACATACCTGGATGATGAACGGGGAAACCGGATACTTGATTTCTCCTATTGCGGATCTACCATGCTTCTGGTCAGGATATTCCTTCTGTTGGTAATGCAGTGTTTGTACCCTGGAAGGCGGGTGATAATACTGCGCGAATCCAGCGTGCCATTGACTATGTAGCGTCATTGACTCCCAATACTTCCGGTTTCCGTGGAGCCGTATTGCTGGATCGTGGAGAATTTAGCTTATCCGGAACTTCGTATTTCCGTGTCCGGCATTGTTCTGCGTGGTATGGATAGAGAAAAAACTATACTGCTGAAGAAAGGCGTAGACAGAGGAGCGCTTATCTATATGGAAGGAATAGATAATTTGAATGCAAAAGATACCTTGCAGGTTCTTTTCAGCTTATGTCCCTGTGAATGAAAGGACATTACAAGTTGCCTCGGGGCACTTCTTTAAAGAAAGGAGATCGGATAATGGTGACCGTCCTTCCGGTAAGGAGTGGATTACCGCTTTAGGGTGCGATATCTTCGGAGGAGGGATCGGTGCTTTAGGATGGAAGGCGGGGGACATGGATCTCTCATGGGATCGGACTGTGTCCGAAGTAAACGGCAACCAGGTAACACTGGATGCTCCGCTAACCGTAGCGTTAAATGCTACACTATGGTACTTCTACTGTGACCGTTTATCAATGGAACGGACGTATCCGGAATTGTGGCGTAGAGAACATGACATTGGTTTCCGACTATGATAGGCGTTATTCTAAAGATGAAGACCACTGCTGGACAGGAATTTCCATTGAAGATGCAGAAGACTGCTGGGTACGCAGAGTAAATTTCAAGCATTTCGCAGGAAGTGCCGTCATCGTTCAACGTACCGGCTCCCAAATCACGGTTGAGGATTGTATCTCACGGGAACCTGTTTCTGAAATTGGAGGAATGCGCCGCTGCACTTTCTATACTTTGGGGCAGCAGACGCTCTTTCAACGCTGCTATTCGGAACATGGTATTCATGACTTCGCTGCCGGATATTGTGCTGCCGGGCCTAATGCCTTTGTACAATGCGATTCGTATGAATCGTTGGGATTCAGCGGATCTATTGATTCCTGGGCGTGCGGATTGCTGTTTGATGTGGTTAATATCGACGGTCATAATCTTACATTTAAGAATCTGGGACAGGATAAGAATGGAGCAGGATGGAATACGGCGAATAGTCTGTTCTGGCAATGTACTGCTGCTGAGATAGAGTGTTACACTCCGGCAAAAGATGCAATGAACCGTGCATACGGGTGCTGGGCACAGTTCTCCGGCGACGGTGAATGGGCTGAATCGAATAATCATGTGCAGCCCCGCAGCATCTTCTATGCCCAATTGGAAGAGCGGTTGCAGAAGAATGTGCTGAGCGTGCACGTATTCTGCCTAGAAATACAAGTGCAACGAGCAGTCCTACAGTAGAGGTGGCGATGGAACTCGCCAAAGAAGCATATAAACCACGGTCTGACGTTGGAACATTGGATAGGAGAGGGATAATTTGCTCCTTCGGTGCCAGTTGCCGGAGTAAAATCTATTGAGGATATTAAAGAGAAAAAAGAGCGCTTTCGAATAAGAAACTTCTTCTTCTTCTGTCCGGCTAAAATGACCTAACCAGACGTAACGTATCCAATGGACGGTGCTTATTGGTAGGAGGTAGTCATACCACTCCTTGGTGGAACGGAAAGCTTAAAACCAATTATCTGAAAAAGGCAAGTCCTGCCATCACCCGCTTCGTGCCGGGACGCGAAGGGATTAGGATTAACCGACCGCATTGATTCCGTAATCGACTTTATGAAGCAGAAGAATATATTGGTATTTGATCAGAACTACGGACTTTGGTATGACCGTCGCCGGGATGATCACGAACGGTGTTCGCCGCCGTGACGGTGATGTATGGGGACCTTTCTACGAACAACCTTTCGGTCGTAGCGGTCAGGGTACTGCTTGGGAAGGATTGAGCAAATATGATTTGAAACGCCCTAATGCATGGTACTGGATCACGCCTGAAAGAGTTTGCAGAAAAAGGAAACAAAGAAGGACTGCTGCTATTCTATGAAAACTATTTCCAGCACAATATTCTGGAAGCAGGTGCACACTGGGTAGATTGCCCGTGGAGGAGTAGCAACAATATCAATCAGACCGGATTTCCGGAACCCGCCCCATTTGCCGGAGACAAACGAATCTTTGTGGCAGATATGTTCTATGATATCAATCATCCGGTGCGTCGTGAGTTACATAGACGATACATTCGCCAGTGCTTGGACAACTTTGCCGATAATCCGAATGTCATTCAGTTGACAAGTGCCGAATTTACAGGCCCGTTGCACTTCGTACAATTTTGGTTGGACGTGATTGCCGAATGGGAAGCTGAAAGCGGGAAGAAAGCGAAAGTAGCATTGAGCACAACGAAAGATGTGCAGGATGCTATTCTTGCCGATCCGAAGCGGGCAGCTGTAGTAGATATTATTGATATCCGGTACTGGCATTATAAAACAGATGGTATCTTTGCTCCGGAAGGCGGAAAGAATATGGCTCCACGACAGCACATGCGCAAGATGAAAGTAGGAAAAGTCACTTTTACAGAAGCGTATAAAGCGGTCAATGAGTATCGACGTAAGTTTCCTCAAAAGCAGTCACTTTCTATGCACAGAATTATCCGGCGATGGGGTGGGCTGTTTTATGGCAGGAGGTTCTTGTCCGGTAATTCCTTGCAAAGATAAAGCTTTTCTGAAAGATGCTGCAATCATGGAAGTGGAAGAAACAAATACGGAGGAGTACAAGAGAATAGTAAAATCTGATATTGGAAGTATCATTTATTCCAAGTCCGGAACAGAAATTCCTGTTCAATTATCGTCCGGAAAGTATGTATTAAAGTACATTCATCCTGCTTCCGGAAAGATTGAAACGATAAATAAATTACTTGAAAATCAAAATGTATATATAAAAAAGTACCAGATAAGAAAGAAGGTATTTATTGGTTCCATAATTATAGAGCAAAGAATCCCGTTGAATGACCTTCAGCGGGATTTTCTGCTTTTTGCTGGTAATATCTAGTAAAAAAGTGTTATAAAACATAGTACTTATTTTTTCAATCCACAAACCAGATTTTACCCAAAGTTGCGGTCGATACTGCTTAGTTTTGCAACATCAAATCAATCGAATTAATGCTATGATGGAACAGACTAATCATTCAACCGACACTTTGCTTGCTTCTTTTCAAGCGGGAAACATGGCTGCTTTTTCACAGCTATATAACTTGCACATCAACGTCCTTTTTAATTATGGTTTGAAGTTGACCCTTGATAAAGAGTTACTGAAAGATTGCATCCACGACATTTTCGTAAAGCTCTACGTCAAAAAGGATGAATTAGGGACTATTGATAACTTGAGGTCTTATTTATTTATCTCCTTAAAGAATAAACTATGCGATGAGCTTCGCAGGCGTATGTATATGTCTGATACGGCTGCAGAAGAAGTGAATGCAATAGCACCCACAGATGTAGAAGATGATTATATGGAAGAAGAACAACGCAAAATAGTAAACTGTGTCATGCGCTGTTTTTCTTTCAAGCTCATCGGTCGGGGATCGGCCAGCGCCAGGGGGTGCACCAGCACTCCCGACGAGCGTAAAATTGCAACATTTTAAACCTATCTACAAATTTTATCGCCAGTTGTTGGGCAATTGTGCCCCAATTAGCCAGTGGCATAGTCCATTTCTTACATATATTGCGATAAGCGAGGTAAAACAGTTTTTTAAGGGCGGTGTTGTTAGGGAACACGCCCTTGTTTTTTTTGTCACTTTCCGTATTTGCCGGTGGTAGCCTTCAACGGTATTCGTCGTATAAATCATACGACGTATATCGGATGTGAACTGGAAGTATTCAGTGAGCTTTTCCCAGTTGTCCTGCCACGACTTGATGACGATAGGATATTTCTCTCCCCATTTCTGATCTAAATCAAGAAGCTCCGTTTCAGCGGCATCCTTGCTGACTGCACCGTAAACCCGTTTCAGATCTTTAAGAAACTCCTTCTGGTGTTTACTGCCGACATATTTGATGGAGTTACGTATCTGATGGACGATACAAAGTTGCACTATGGTATCAGGGAATACGCTTTGGATGGCATCCGGGAAGCCCTTCAGACCATCGACACAAGCTATGAGAATGTCGTGTACACCACGGTTCTGTAAATCGGTCAGCACATTCAACCAGAAGTTTGCCCCCTCATTCTTAGAGATGTACATCCCAAAGCAAATCCTTACGACCGTCCTTATCTATAGCCAATACGTTGTAGATTGCACGGGTAATGGCACAGCCTCTCTCATCCATGACTTTATAATGAATGGCATCCATCCAAACTATCGGATAAATATAGTCCAGGCTACGCGAACGCCACGCTTTTATTTCCGGAAGTACCCGGTCAGTGATGGAACTGATTGTTTCGGCAGACACACGGTTACCAAGATTCTCTTCCATCCAGTCGCTTATTTCACGTGTACTATTACCAAGGGCATAAAGGCCGATTATGCGGTCAGCAACACCTTCCGCAAGAATGGTCTCCCGCTTCTTTATAAACTGAGGATCGAAGCTGGAATTACGATCACGGGGTGTAGAAACGGTCACCTCACCCATAGAAGTTTGCACCTGCTTCTGCATCTTGCCATTACGACGGTTGCCACTCATGCGTTCATCCTCGGAAAGATGGGCATCCATCTCACCTTCTAAGGCTGCATTTAAAATGCTCTCCAATAACGGGGCAAAAGCTCCGTCCTTACCCAACAAGGGCTTGCCAGCCTTGAGCTGCTCGATTGCCTTGTTCTTGATCCTTTCAAAATCAAATTCTTCACTCATAAAAAAACTGTGTTAGCAAAGTTAATACTTTTTTTGTTTGCTTTGCTGACACAGTTTAAATTACAGCCGATTGATAGTCCTGGAACCCGTCCTTGTAGTGCTTCGATAACATTGTGATAACCGCTTTTCCGAAGTTCTTCGCCCGATATGATATTATCTTATACCTGTATGTTCCCGTCTTCTGATATATCCGAAGCCCAAATCTATCAGTTCCGCATCTTCTTTGGGACTGGATGTTTTCTTCATCAGCCAAACGAATTTTCATACTTTTTTTCCGTCAACAGGTACTAGGTATAATTTTTCTTAATTAGGATCTTTTAAGGTATCATTCGGAAAAACATTTGTTAGTCCGAATTGTCCTTTCTTATTGGTTAATGCGTAGTCTTTCGAAGTATGTACGTATATGTGGGCACCTTTGATGGGCTTTCCTAAACCATCTGTCAGCAATCCGTTAAATGCTACTTTTCTTTGGGCGCTTATGTTCAATGAATATGAAAATAAAAATGCAATAATAAGTAGTAGTGTGTTATTTTTCATTTTATTTAATTCTTTAGATAAGGGTACCCTTTTCAAGTACCCTTATTGATTTTAATTAATAATGCAATGCAAATTATCTTACTTTACTATTCGACTAGACCACTGCCGGCCGTTGAACCATATCCATTGTCACCATATTCTTCTTTATTCAAGATGGTAGACAGGAATTCATAAGAAATCGGGCGATTATAATGATAAGGTTTAAATGATTGGGCAGCACGTTTGTTGTATTGATCTAAACGAGATTCGAATGCATTGTGACGTTTCAGTAAAGACCAGCGAGAGAATTCGCCACACAATTCGCGGGCATATTCATCAAAAATATCCTCTTCAGTAGCAGTTGTAAGTTTCCATGAAGATTCATTGGCTTGATCGCGTGCGGCACGTTTACGAAGTACATTCAGATATTCGGCGGCTTTCGTTCCATTTCCCAATTGCTGCTCTGCTTCTGCTGCCAACAAATAAACTTCAGCCATTCGCATAATGAACATGTCTCCAGTCTTTATTTGTAGGTTACTACCGTAGAATACCCCATTATATGACCAGTTGAACTTAATCAGACTTGGACAGGCGGATGAGGAGGTCAGTCCATTTCCTATAGCCGGAGGATTGGCAGCTTCACTTCCATTGTCTACATTACCATACGGTAAGTCGTTAGAACCAAATAAGTCATCTAAAACAACTACAGCATAGAGACATTTACTTTTATCCTTCAGTGGTTTATGAACAAACACGGTGTTGAAACGATTGTCATCTGGAGCAACAGGGTATGGTATGGCATAAACCTTTGTAGAACCAGCGAAACCCGGCTTCTTGGCTTCTTCCGCACTCTTCCCTATGGATAATAATTTGTTAGATCTCCTGAGTAATCACCTTTAGGCCATACCTTGGCTGGATATTGGTTGCCTGCGCCATTAGAAGAAGCTATGGCATTGCAATCAGCATACGGATAAAGCGTTGAATCCGGATGAACTGTCTCATCTACTTGAATATCGTATTTTGTACAGATACTCTTATTCAATTTCTTTACTCCTGCAGAGTAGGGAACCCAACCGCACTGAACCATACTCCATTCGCAATATGCATATTGGAACGAGTATTCCCTAACGTTTGTCCCATTCGGGATTGAAGCAATAAAGCAGATATTTGGACGGCATCCAGTTTTGACTGTTTAGGCGTCCGTAGAAGTAACCTTTATCGCCAGGCTTATGATTGCTGTTGAAGAATTCACTATAAGAGCCTCCGCAAGAATAGGCTGATAATTTATTGCCTTTACCGATATATTGCCAGGAAGTACTGCTTGCATCCGACCGGCGGCAATCATTAATGCTTCCTTATTGGTTCTATTATTGGCGTCGGCCCACATATCGGCAATATCGGTGTAGAGATAAGCACCATAGGAAGAAGCGTTTTCAATGAGGTCTTTGGCAGTTTCGGCAGCTACTTTCCAATAGGTATTTGCATCTCCATATTTACTTTGTCCAAGACCGGCACGTTGTGCATAAACACGGGCTAGTAAACCTTTGGCTGATTTTTTTGTGAAACGTGCTCTATTTCCTTGATAAGGTTCTACTCCTAAATCTGGAATTGCTTCTGTCAAGTCCTTGATAATATGGTCGTAGATGTCTCTTTCTGAAGAACGTTCTGGATATAAGTCCACATCACCCGTTATACCAGCACTACTCTTTGAGATTTAAAGTGACGGGTCCATAGTGGCATACTAAGATTGAATAATATAAGGCACGCAGTGTCTTAGACTCTGCTACCAGTAGTTTGATTGTTTCAGGGTCGCCATCATTTGTTAGTAGATTCGTTGATTACAGAGTTACAATTTGTAATCATCGAATAACACTGTTTCCACACTTTTTGGAATGTATTGTAGTTGGATGTTGGGTCTTCGTAATTAAATAACTGCTTATAGTTGGTTCCGTTTGATTTAGCAACCCACAAGTCGGTACCACCTTCTGCTAGGTATAGCCAGTCCATGGCAGTATATAGTTCATCGTTTAAGCAAGAATAGCTATAACTGTGCAATCCACTCCATGCATCGAAAGAGGTAAGAGACGCATCACCAGCACTAGGATTAAACTCATCCAAATCGCACGCATTAAGCATTAGACCCGCACAAGCCATTAATGCTATATTTTTGAATATTCTTTTCATATTTTCTGTCTTTAAAAATTAGAATGAAAGGTTCAAGCCAAACACTAGTTGTTTTGTTAGCGGAAGTCCAATCCACCACCCATTTCTGGGTCGTAATCCTCCAGCAAATGACTGTTGGCAATAACCAATGGGTTGGTAATAGTTCCGTATACACGTAGATTGGTCAGTCCTATTTTGGAACAGAGACGTTTAGGCATGGTATAGCCTAATGTAATGTTCTTGATTTTGAAGAAAGAGCCGTCCACGTATGCCAAAGAAGTATAATATTGATCATCTCTCCAGTTGCGGCTGGCATTTAATGACGGGAAGTCGTTGGAGGGATTTTCAGGAGTCCAATAGTTGAAACATGAAGGGAATGCACCACCGGATGAGCTATACCAGGTAATAGGCTCATAGTAAAACATTTGCCCTTGGCGTAGATACATATAGATAGATAAATCGAAGTTTTTCCAGGTGAATGTATTTTGGAAACCTAGTGACCAATCGGGAGATTTATGTCCAATAATCTGCTTGTCATCGGCATTTACAGAATAAGGGTTCTCGGCATCATACCGGTTTGTTTTCCATGTACCATCTTCTTGTTCGAAGGATTTTTCCCAAACGCCATTGCTTATCTTTTCCATATTGGGTATTTCTACTTTTAAGTCACCGGGTTGTTTTCCGAATACGGCGGCATCAGCTTCTTCGCCATATTGCCATACACCTGCGATCTTGAAAGCGCGATATGACTGAAGAGCATCGCCAATATGTAAAGTATAGTCCCCATTCTCGATGAAGTCGGCAGCACCTTCTCCCAATGCTGTTACTTTTTCTTTGTTTTTGAAGAAGGTAACGGTACTTGTCCAATTAAAGTTTCTGCTCACAATGTTACGGGTAGTCAGCGTCAATTCTAAGCCTTTGTTCTGTGTTTTGGCTATGTTTCTGTTTATTTGGAAAACTGACGAAGCATTAAATGTTCCGTTGGTGGCCGGTACATTCTGTTTCCAAATGACACCTGTGGTGTTGGTTATGTAGTAATCTGCATTCAAGTCGATGCGGTTATTTAAGAAAGAAGAATCAATGCCAATATTTGTATTTTTTGAACGTTCCCACGTTAATTGTGGGTTACTGAGCTTTTGCGGGAAAGAGTATTGGGTAATCTGTTCATCTCCCAACCCCATGATACTTTGTGAGAGGATGGCCCAAGAGTCATAGGCGCTAATGCCGGCCGCACCTGTCTCTCCGTAGCCTATGCGAAGCTTTAAGTTATCCAACCAGTCGGAAGTTGATTCCATAAAACTCTCGTCTGAAATTCTCCAACCGGCAGAAAAAGGGAAAAGTGCTCCAACGGACATCTTTAGCTAATTTGGAGTTTCCATCGTAGCGCACAGAAGCGGAGAATAAGTATTTACCCAAGAATGAATAATTTAAGCGTCCTACAAAGCCCATACTTTTCCCCATGGAATATCCTGAACTGACAGTTTTATTTCCAACTGCGGCAGCCAAGTTTGTCCAATAATAAGTATTACTGAGGATGCCGACAGCATTTGAAGAAGAACTCTCGGATTGGCTATCTGAATATGTTGTTACACCTGTCAGCGTAAATTCATGGTCATTGAAATTTTGAAATTGTAAGTCAGGATATTTTCCCATGAATATCCCCAACCGCGGCTGTTGCTTACCGAAGCTGATGTATATTGGGAGGTTTCTTCTTTACTGGCATTTAAAGCTCCAGTTCCTGCTGGTCGTAGAATTGATAGGAACCATAACCAATGAACTTGTTAGTTGTATTGTAGTTTAGGTTCATACTCAAGCGAGATTCCAGACTAAGTCCTTTTAGTGGAGTGATACGGATGTAAGGCTGTAGATAGATTTTGAATTTATTTGCATTGTTGCGATATACATCACGATTTTGGTTAAGCAATAAGTTTACTTGTCTATTATCTTCAAGCACAGGATATTCATTTAATGAACCATCCTCTTTATATAGAGTACCGAATGGGTTAGCTCTCATTGCTTGAGATAGGTCACTGGATGTTTTCTCTTGCGTTGTATAAGAAGTTTGCATATGCATACCTGCTGTGAACCATTTGGTAACTTCCTGATTGATCCGGGCTGTTGAAGAATAAAGTTTATATTCATCATTTGTATACTGACCCCTGCTCGTTAGAATAGTTCAGGGAGAAATAAGCCTGCGTCTTTTTTGTTCCTCCCGAAATAGAAAGAGAATAGTTTTGGGTGGAACCAGTCTGCATCATAGCATCTACCCAATCAATCGTATGACCGGCATTGACTGCATCTTGATAGATTTCATCATAAACAGTTCCATCATCTTCAATAGTCCCTGCCCATTTCCTTGCTTCCATACGTGTGTGTCAAGCCATCGTTGGGGGCTGTTCATTTTAGGTAAGGTGGACCATCCGTTAAATCCCAGATAGGTATTGAAGTTGACACTTAGTTTACCTTCTTCCCCTTTTTGGTGGTGATAATGACAACGCCATTGGAACCGGAGGAACCGTAAACAGCAGTTGATGAAGCATCTTTCAATACTTCAATACTTTCAATATCGTTTGGGTTCAGTGTTTCATAATCGCCTGGCATTCCGTCGATAATAAACAATGGTTTGCCTAAAGCTGTGATAGAACGGTTACCGCGTAATTGCAGCGAAACGCCCGTGCCAGCCTGGACCGGAAGACTTTGTAATATCCAAACCGGCTACTCTACCTTGTAATGCCTCCATAGGGTTGGCTGATGGAGTCAACTTTACAATATCGCTCTTGACAGATGAGACAGCTCCAGTCAAATCTCTTTTTTTCACAGTACCGTAACCCACTACTATCACTTCGTCCAAAGTTTTGGTGTCTTCTGTCAAAGTCACATTGAGATTGGGTTGAGCTTTCACACGTTGTGTGATGTAACCAATGTAGGAAATTTCAAGTGTTGTGCCTGCGGGCACCTTTATTGTGAAATTACCGTCAATATCGGTGATTGCACCATTACTTTGACTCCTACTTGTAGTATGGTGGCCCCAATGATTGTCTCACCGGAAGCGTCCACTACTTTTCCTTTCACTACAATTTGTTGTTGCTGTGTTATGATAGATGTCGTCTGGATGCCAGTTGCAAAGGCGACATCAGGGACAACTAACAGACTTGTACACAGAACTGCAACGGAACATAATGGCCTGTATAGGTTTGACCATTCTGAGAAATGTTTTTGTTTTGATACATAGTACTAACTTTAAAAAAATAACATTTTTAGGTTATAATTCTATTTTGAATGACGTGGATTATAAATTGTAATCAGCTAATGAAGTTTTTTTAATAAATCTTGCATTAGAAATTATTAAAATGTTCTCTGTTGTTTTTAAGTAAAAGAATTGATGATTACAGAATATGAATTCTTACGTCTTATGGTAGAGTTTAAGGTTGACTTAACTTTCGCAGAAAAATATTCTTAGACTTTTTCTATTCTTTTTCTTCTTTGGGAACTAACGGTATTGTTTTTCTGCGAAAACTGAATAAGACTATGAATGGGAAAGAAATTTAGATTTAATTAATGGTATGAATAGACAAGTTGTTGTTAGTATTTATTTACTCCTTTTTATCTTGTTTCCGGCGAAAGCTCAGAATAGAGAGATAGCATGTAATGCGGATTCCGTTCAAGTTCTCCATCGCTATAAAATAGCTGTCTGTGACTGGATGATTTTAAAGCGTCAGAAGATTGGTTCATTTAAGTTGGTGCATGAATTGAATGGTGATGGTGTGGAACTGGACATGGGATCTCTTGGTAAAAGAGAAACATTTGATAATAAATTGCGTGATCCCCATTTTCAGCAACTATTTCGGGAGACGGCTCGGGAATTTCAACTGGAAGTTCCTTCCATTGCCATGTCCGGTTTTTATGGTCAGTCTTTTTTTGGAGCGTGCCAATTATGAGGAGTTGGTTAGGGAATGTCTGAATGCTATGAAAGTAATGGATGCTAAAGTTGCTTTCCTGCCTTTGGGAGGAATTAAGGCGGGATGGGAAGGAGAGCCGGCGCTTCGGGCGGAAGTTGTAAAGCGGCTGAAGAAAGTTGGAGATATGGCTGCTGCCGAAGGTTTAGTTATTGAATTGAAACCCAATTGGATGCCAAAGGAGATGTCAAATTGTTGAAAGAAATAGATTCCTTCGGTATTAAAATCTATTTTAAGTTTCAGAATGCATTGGAGAACGGGCGTGATTTGTGTAAAGAGCTCAAGATTCTGGGAAAAGAGAATCTGCCAGATTCATTGTACGGATACGGATGGGGTGACTCTTCGTTTTTAATGAGAGGCTGGATATGAATAAGGTTAAAAAGACACTTGACAAGATGGGGTGGAGTGGCTGGCTGGTAGTGGAACGCTCACGGGATAAAGATGATGTGCACAATGTTAGAAAGAATTATGGGACGAATATTGAATACCTGAAGGAGGTGTTTCAGAAATGAATCTGTGAACCTTAAACATAGCATATATGAAGAACACAATTTATTTTTTCTCTGTTTTGTTTCTGGTGTGTTATTCTGTACATGGACAGACACAGAAACAACAAAGTGATAGCTTGCGTATGCGTATGGCATTCTCATCTATAGAAATTCCGAGTTATAAGAAGGAACTGGCTCTGCCACAGACATGGTTGATGAACATGTATGGAGATTATCCAGTGGATTTGTCCAGCGGACTTGTAGACATTTCAATTCCTATTTATGAAATAGAAACACCAAATCTGAGATTACCTATTACAGCCAAATTTCATGCGTCAGGATTTAAGAGCTGATGAGCAGATTGGGACAACGGGGTTGCGCTGGATAATGAATGTGGATTGTATGGTAAGTAGAAAGGTGAAAGGATATCCGGATGATTGTTTTTATGGAAGTGCGACTGCTCCTTTTGATAATAGAGTGAACGATCCTAATTATCTGCCGGATTTGGCTACACTATATGGCGGAACAGCATATAATAAAGAATTGTATACTTCTTATGCTATTTCTCCCTAATATATTACCCTATTTACCTAATTACTCCGGTCCGGCTTCAGTCTTTAAGGATACAGAGTATGATTTGTTTTCTTATCATCTACCTTCCGGAAAGTCGGGTAAGTTTATACTCCACGATAGTGCCGGGATAAAGAAAGCATATACGATACCTTATGAACCTGTCAAAGTAGAGGTTAAAAGAGTTAATGGACATGGACTTTTCAATCAGGTTGTAATCACAGACGAAAATGGTATAACTTATAATTATGGCAAAACTGTTATAGGAGATGAAGGGAATACTGATTCGCAACAAATAAATGGTGATCCGATAGTAGTAGGTTGGCATTTGAATGCAATTATCCGCAGACAAGAAAGATTCAATTCTGATTGAGTATCAGAATTTATGGGGAATAAAAACTAAATATTGGCAATCTATGGATTATATTATCAGGGATGATCATAAAGCTCAAATTCCTATAGATTGGCCTCCGTATCCATATTATATAAGTGATTTTTTAGTGAGGAGATCAGAGGATGTAAATTAAACTGTGTCAGCCAAGAAAAGAAATAAAATATTAACTTTGCTAACACAGTTTTTTTTATGAAAGAAGAATTTGATTTTGAGAGTATCAAGAACAAGGCAATCGAACAACTTAAAGCAGGTAAGCCTTTGTTAGGTAAGGATGGTGCATTTGCTCCTTTATTGGAAAGTATCCTAAATGCAGCCTTGGAAGATGAGATGGACGCACATCTTACCGATGAAGAACGCCAATTGGGTAATCGTCGTAATGGTAAGATGCAGAAGCAGTTGCAGACTCCATTGGGTGAGGTCACAGTTTCTACCCCTCGTGACCGTAATTCAAGTTTTGAACCTCAGTTTATAAAGAAACGCGAGACAATTCTTTGCAGAAGGAGTTGCCGACCGTATAATAGGTCTTTATGCAATGGGAAACAGCACAAGGGAAATCAGTGACTGATGGAAGAAAACCTTGGTAATCGTGTTTCTGCCGATACAATCAGTGCCATAACCGACCGTGTACTTCCGGAAATAAAGGCATGGAAATCCCGTATGTTGGATTCAGTTTACCCAATAGTCTGGATGGATGCCATTCACTATAAAGTGACAGATGAACGCGGTTGTGCTGTATCCCGTGCAATCTACAATGTATTAGGAATTAATAGGGATGGTCACAAAGAACTTCTTGGTATGTATATATCTAAAATGAAGGCGCTAACTTCTGGCTTAGTGTCCTGGCAGATCTTCAGAATCGTGGAGTGGAAGATATTCTCATAGCCTGTATAGATGGTTTGAAAGGTTTTCCTGAAGCCATTCAAAGTGTTTATCCTAACACAGCCGTACAGCTTTGTATAGTACATCAGATACGTAATTCCATCAAGTATGTAGGCTCCAAAATCAGAAGGAATTCCTTAAGGATTTAAAATGCGTCTATCAGGCCGTAAATAAAGAATCTGCAGAGAATGAACTTCTCAAACTGGATGAAAAATGGGGTGAACAGTATCCTATCGTTATCAGGTCCTGGCAGGAGAACTGGGATAAGCTGTGTGAATACTTCCAATATACTCTGGCAATACGTAAACTTATTATATACCACAAATACCGTTGAAGGATATCACCGTCAGATCCGTAAGGTAACAAAAAACAAGGGCGTATTCCCGTCGGATACAGCCCTTGAGAAACTGGTTTATCTTGCATACCGTAATATACGGAAGAAGTGGACCATGCCACTGGCTAACTGGGCTACAATCTCACAACAATTAGCCATAAAGTTTGGAGAGCGATTTAAATTATTGTAATTTTACGCTCGTCGGGACGGGTGGTCCCGCCCTTGGCGCTGGCCGTTCCCCGACCGATGAGTTTTCTAATAGGAAATAATGCGTGACACAGTTTATTTTACACTACCTGAATGACCATTTTGATAAAGAGCTTGATTTCTTTTCAATAGGGGTAATTGATGCTCATACATATATAAGTGAACGTTTAAAAAACGCCGTTGAAGCAAATGGTTTAATGGGGTGGGTTTTTACTCCGACTACTAAATTGGTTGTAGAGTAACTGTTTACCTGTATATATTTGGCATTTTGATATGTTATAACGGAAAATTGTTAGCTTTTTTTTTGTAAAACAATAGAGCCCCTTTATATTTGCCCGCTTACAAGGAGTTAAGAGTTTGTCAGCAGGAAGTTAACTCCTTGTTGACAAACTCCTAACTTCTTTGTCGACAATAAATGGACTTCTTGCATTTGCTTGATAATCAAATGTTAACTATTTTCCACCCCCCAATTGTACGCGTCGCACTGTCGAAGTTCACCCCGACCTTGACTATCTGTCTGCCATCCGATTGATAAGGAATGGCGTACTGTTTGCTGTCTATCTGAGTTAAAGCCTCTTCGGGGGTACCATCGAACTTAAACTCAAAGACGTAAATGGCATCTTTCATCTTTACGACAACATCCGCACGGCCGATGGCACTTTTCACTTCAGCGTCCACATATTGTCCCATTAAACGGAACAAAAGGTAAAAAATGGTTTGATAGTGCTTTTCGGTTTTGTTCTCCAAATCATTGGGAATAGAAGCAAAAAGGAACGGTACGCTCCAGGCAACTTTCAATATCGCCTTTGCGTAAATCGCGGATAAATGAAACGACATAGAAGGTGTTATTTTGCCCGGGAAGGTGTACGTAGGCAGGCAGCAGAGATTCTATAAATCCTTTGCGTACTTCTCCGTTGGGGTATGCCAACCGGTATATTTGGAAATCCGGATCATAACCTTTGATGGTGAGATAACCGCTTTGATAGAGCACTGGGATGGGACTTGTTATCCGTTCGGTCGGTGCGTCAAACTGTTCATCGGTAGCTTCTACACTTTCCAGTTCGCGCACGTCAAAATCCACTTCCTGAAGCAGGTCTATCAGGAAAGTGGGTGTACCTGTGGAAAACCAGAAGTTCTTATATTATTTTGCATCAAAAAAAAGCATTGAACAAGCTAAAGGGGTTATAAATATCTTCGCAATGCTTGCTGAAGTGGTAACCGTCATATTGCTGCTTCAGATGCAAGCAAGCTTCATCGTAAGTTTCACCGTTTGCTTCAGCCATTCGAGCGATATCCGATTTCAATTGCGTCAGCAATTCCTGCTCGGTGATACCGCACAGTGCACTGAAGTCATCACGCATACTGATGTTTTTCAAGTTGTTCAGTTCACTGAATATACTCATCTGACTGAATTTGCTGATTCCCGTAATAAAAAGGAAGCGCAGATATTGTCCCAAACCTTTAAGCGGACTGAAAAACTTGCGCATTTCGTTGCGGAGCTGTTGTTGAAGCGGAATATCTGAGTTGCTGTCCAGTAGTGGTGCGTCATATTCGTCAATCAGCACAGCTATGGTTTTTCCGGTCTGTTTGTAGGCTCTCAATATGATCCCCTGCAAACGTTCTGCTGAAGTTGTTTCTACTTCATCTTTTTCCATAAATCTTTTCCCACCGGTGCAGGAAAAGGTTCAGTTGTCCAGTGAGATCAGTCAGTTCTGTGTATTTCGTCAGGCTGAAGTCTATGTGTAGTACCGGATAAACTGTCCATTCCTTTTCCAACTGTTCCATTGCCAGGCCTTTGAAAAGTTCTTTTTTTCCTTGAAAATAGGCTTCGAGCGTAGATATAAGTAAACTTTTGCCAAACCGACGGGGACGGCTGAAAAAATAAACTTTATCAGTATTAGCTAATCTGTAGACTAATTCCGTCTTATCAACATATACACATTGCCGGTTGCGCAATTCTTCAAAGTTTTGTATTCCTATCGGATAACGTCTGTAATTCTCTTCCATATCTGCTGATTTTTAGCGTTTACAGTTATGGCAAAGATAAGGCTTATTCTTTGAATTCGCGCATTTCTATTTGCAATATGTGATAGGAGAGGGGAAAATAGATAAACTTAATTCCGCAGTCACTATCTGGAGCCGATACTTCTGGTTGTAGTTTGCAAAGCTATCGGCTTTTAACTCCTGAGGCAACTTGTTTGACGCTAACTCCCTTTAAATCCTTGTTATAAGCGTGAATAAGAAAGTTGAATGATAGAGGAGAAACTTGATATGCCCCTTACTTTTTCCCCTAAAGCCTTAAGGTTAATGTTATTATGCTAGTAAGCATTCGGTCTTGTGCATTCCTCTTTGTTCCCTCTCCCCTAAGTAAAAAGCCTGAGACTTTTCAAATCCCAGGCTTTTTAGTAATGCTTAAAAAATAAGTTGGTATGAAATATGTCACAAATAAAAGTAACTTGGGTTCCCCACGCCCTCCGGATCTCTTATTATCGGGGGAGATAATTCCCGGGAGGAGAAGGATTGAGATAGTATTATTCATCATTTAGTTCATATCTTTTCACTTCATACGGGATGACAACTCTTCTAATTCCTGAAAAAAGATATTCATGATGGGAAAAAGTATTAGAATCCGTCTCTCTTTTTGTAAAGTCAATGGAAAAACCTTATATTCTCTGCTGACAGGAAGTTAACTTCTTGTCGACAAGCTCTTAACTTCTTGCTGACAGAAAATGCACTTCTTGTAATTTTCTAATAATCAAAGGTTAAGCATTGGCCTAAAAGAGTTGTTTTGTAATTATAGTTGCCCTGTATTTTATGTGCCCCTTCTGCTTTTCATGTCCCTTCTGCTTTGCATCTCCTTCTGCTTTGCATCCCCTCTTACTTGCTCTTACATAGCGTTTTCTTTACCTTCAGATGCTTTAATTTTGTGTGCATACATCTGTGGTTTACGTGCTTCACAACTGTGGGCGTGCTACTTCACATATGTGAAGCACTTGAACCACATACGTAGACATGCTAAAACATCGCTTGTCAGCGGAAGAAACATGGAGTGTAAGCAGAAGGAACATGGGTGGTTAGTGAAAGAAATACAGGCCGGATGACGCAAGATTATGACGTGTACTGAACGGACGAAGGCGTACATTAAGCAAAAAGCGGCATACCTTCCATACTTTTCTTCATAAAAAGGCATAAAAATAGCAGATTGCCAAACAGTCATTTTGAGCATCTCACATGACGTATCCAACAGATTATGAGTGATATATAGAGAGAGATAGGTTGGTGTAGGCAAATTTGCCTACACTTTCTTTTTATTTGCTGCCACCACCGCTCTAGCCCCGATGAATAAGGAGATGCAAGATATGAGTGCAAGCGTGCAGGTAAAAGTGTGTGTAAACTAATAGTAACCCTGAGTTCAAGTTATAAATGCAGGATATCCGATGAATAAAGCTTTAAATAGGCATTTCTCTTTTTTGTTCTTTTTAGGTGATTACATATTTTTTAGTTGTTCGTCCTTTGTATGTGAAAATACATATTGAGTCCAATCAATGGTTTTTATATTTTTGAATTAAAATTAGTAAACAGATGAAAAAGAAGAAATCTTTTTCTGGAAAAACACAAGGCAAATATCTGAGCGCAGCGAAGATTATTTGTTTCTCTTTCTTGTTTTCGATTCCTGTAGCGGCATTTGCTGAAAGCGTGGTGGAAGTGCCTGCGGTAAGCGTGGTTCAACAGCAGGGAATAGTGAAGGGAACGGTGGTTGACGAACAAGGCGAAACGGTTATTGGTGCTAATATCAAAGTAGTAGGCACTACTGTCGGTGCTATTACGGATCTAAACGGTATGTTTAGTGTGAATGCGCCGGTAGGGGCAAAACTTGAGATATCATTTATAGGATATGTAACTCAAGTGGTGACTGTTCCGGTAAGTAGGAGCCTTAAAGTAATATTAAAGGAGGATTCGGAACTACTGGATGAAGTTGTTGTCGTTGGATACGGAACACAGCGCGTGAAAGACTTGACTGGTGCGGCAACTAATGTGAAGATGGAAGATATTCCCGATTTACCTGGTACATCCATACTTGACGCATTATCCGGTCAAGTAGTGGGACTTTCGGTTACGCAGAGTGATGGCCGCCCGGGATCTACCGGTTCGTTTAAGGTGCGCCAGCCTATGAGTTTTGATGATGCAGGTAATTTCAATCAACCGTTGATTGTTATTGATGATATTGTTCAGGTGGATGAAAACGGTGAACCTTCAATGACTGCTTTTAATATGCTGAATCAATCGGAAATTGAAAGTATGACTGTATTGAAAGATGCTTCTGCAGCTGTTTATGGTTCGCGGGCTTCTGCTGGCGTAATTTTGGTGAAAACCAAAAGAGGAAGCGTAGGAGCCCCTAAAATATCTTATTCTGGTAAGTTGGATTTCGCAGATGCAGTAAGTCATCCGAAGACAATGAATGCTTATGAATTGGGCATATTTACGAATCGTCTGTTTGACCAAACTGATATGGTAAAGGGTAATCAAGATAACTTAATATATAAATATTCGGATGCGGAATTGAAAGCTTTAAAAGGATTGAATTATAATTGGTTGGATGAGGCATGGCATTCTTCTCTTTCGCATCGTCACTCTCTGACTGTTAATGGCGGTTCTGAAAAGGTTACTTTTTTTGCCGGTATTAATTATCAGGAACAAGATACTAACCTTGGCGATGTGCAGGATTATAGCAAATGGACTTTTCGTGCAGGTGGTAATGTCAAAGTTGCATCCGGGTTGAATTTATCTGCTTCAATAGCTGGTTATAATAGTAGTAAGGTAGGCAATAATATACAGACTAATGTTGGTGCAGGACCTTGGGGAAATCAGATTGCATCCAGAGATTATGCAATGTTGAATCACATGCCTAATTATATTCCTTTGGGAAACTTCAATTTACGATGAGGCTAGTGGAGAGACGAAAACTATTTTGTATCTCCATGGGGCGGTCCGAAACTCCTGAATACTCAAGTTGACAGTAAAGTTAGTGGATATCCTGTATGGAATTATTTTGCAGAAGAAGCTTCTAAATCAAGAAGTTATAATGATGCTAATGGTTATAATGCAAATTTCTCATTAACGTATGATGTACCGTTTATAAAAGGTTTAAGTCTTAAGGGTACTTATGCTGTTTCTTTCAATAATTCGCATTCTGAAATTGTTGGCGATTACTTGCATTTGGCTCGTGCCGGTAATACTAATGAAGTAGGGATGCACTTGCTGGGCGATTATACAACATGGAACTTTATTAATTTAGGAGACCCGGACGGAACTCTTCTTAAAAATAAGCCAACTGTGAAATATGGTAAGAATACAAGTAAAAGCGAACAATTGAATTTTTGCCATTTCTTATAGTCGTGTTTTTGGAAAACATGATGTTTCAGCTACAGCAGTAGTAGAACGTGCTGAGAGTGAAGGAGATGAATTGTTGCAAATGTATGGAGGTATTGGTATGTCATACGGAGGAACAAGTGCTACGGCTGGAACGCTAATAACAGATGCTGAGGGTACGCATTATAAAAAATATGAAAGTGGCTCTCTCTCTTATATTGGTAGAGCAAGCTATAAATATGATAACCGTTATTTGGCACAGTTTGTATTCCGTTCAGACGCATCTACAAAATTTGCCCCTGAAAACTATTGGGGATTCTTTCCTACAGGATCTCTCGGTTGGGTAGCATCTTAAGAAAAATTCTTTAAAAAAATAGTGCATTGGGAAAAATATTTGATTTCATGAAGGTGCGCTATAGCTTAGGAAAGACTGGTAAGGATAATGTGGATGCATGGCAATGGATGCAAATTTATAATATTAATCCTACTGGTGGTAATGGGATTTGGTTCCATAGGGGGACAATTCACCGGTGGTGCCGTTATTAATGGTACAGTCAATCGAGACATCAAATGGGATACAACTATCAAACAAAATGTTGGTTTGGATATGAACGTATTGAATAATCGTTTGTCTGTAACTGCCGATTTTTATTATGACAAAACAAAAGACTTGATTATGTTTATTTCAAGTGAAGAGGAACCCATTTACATTGGTGCTAAATTGCCTTCTGTAAATTATGGTAAGAAGGATGCATGGGGCTTTGAACTTTCCGTAAGATGGAGTGATGAAATTAAACAGTCATTGCTTCCATCCTGGGGATCAATTAAGTATTCTGTAGGAATGGATTATGGAATTTCGTGGAATAAGACAGTATTGGGCAAGGATGCTATATTTGATTATCCGGGGATATGTGGCTAATATGACGGATTTGACTGGTTATCGCGGTATGGGTAGTGAATATGGTTTCAGAACATGGAAGCATACAAGTAGTGGCGACGGTATACTCCGCAATCAAGCCGACATTGATAATTACTGGAATTATCTGACCGAACTTGCTGAAGCGGCTGGTGTTTCTCCGAATTTCTTGGGTATTACTTCAAAAGAAAAGATGTATCCCGGTATGTTGGTATACGAAGATATTGCTGGAGATATCGATACGAAAAACAAAACGATTGCCGGACCTAATGGGGTTATCTCTAAAGATCATGGTGAAGACTATGTGAAATTGGCGGATAATCGCCAGCATGGTATCAATACGAAATTGAGACTGCAATGGGGTAACTTCAGCTGGTCAGCTCAGATTGCAACTTCGTGGGGAGGATTCCTTTGATTATCGTGGTACACAAGCTAAGGCGGACAACTTTATATGGAGCCAGTTCTCGTATGTTAATGATATGTTCGATGTAATTGATAACCCTAACGGTTGTTACCCGATTATGGCTGCCGGTAATGCGTATGGTGAAACCTCCGACTTCTGGCAAGTGTCTTCATTCCGTATGTATGTACGTAATATGATCTTTTGCTTATTCAGTTCCGAAGTCTTTGCTGAAGAAAGTGAATATTGATGCTCTCTCCATCAATCTGACAGGTAATAATTTATGGGATTTCCATAATCCGTATCCCGATCATTTCGTAAACAGATATGATGGAATAAAGACTGGCTATCCAACATTGAGAACTTGGAGTTTGGGACTTAACCTAACGTTCTAATGATGCAGTTTGTAATATAAAAAATATGTAATATGAAAAGTGTTAGAAATATATTTATAGGTGCGGTAGGACTGCTCATAGGTATGTCTGCGTGCAGTGATGATTTTCTAAAAGAAAAGAAGGACTATAATAGAATGACCACCGTCGATGTGTTTAGCGACAAGACGCAGGCTACTGCCGTATTCGCTACCATATACAAACAAATATTGTCAAGATATAATTCTCCTCTTTGTGGTTCCGACCCTTTGATGAGACAAGACCAACCTACCGGTGGTAAGCAGTATGTTTTTCTGAAGAGATGACGGGTTGGAAAGGCGGTATACATCAGGTGCTATAACGAAAAATGTAAAAGCGGGAAATCATATAGGAAATCCTCCTTATTGGAACGATCCGCGTAACAATACTAATAATTTCAATAATTATAATCGTTATACTTTATTTCCCACTGTCTATTTGATAAACAATTATATTATAGAAATAGACCGTTCGCGTTCATTGATTGCTGATGAAGAATTTTGGAATCACCTGAAAGGCCAGGCTATGTTTGCTCGTGCGTGGCTTTATTTTGATGCTACACGTGAGTGGGGTGGTTTCCCATATTATTGTACAGAAGTGGATATGCCTGGAATGAATGACCGCTCTTTGCGTATGCCTATACAAGAATGCATCGATAAGATTTGTGCAGACTTTGAAAACGCGGCGAAGTTACTTCCTGCAAAGTGGGATGGAGATAACTATGGTCGTTTCACTTCGGTTGCAGCGTTGGCTATGGCAGCTCGTGCGCGAGTATTTATGGCAAGTCCAATTTTCAATGCAAATTGGGATGATACAAGTAGTAAGCGCTGGCAAGCAGCATTAGATGCTTCTGTTGACTGTTTTTTCTTTGGCAGCAGCGGATGCTGCCGGACATGGTACGAATGTAACGGATATTGAATCGTGGGATAAGGCTTTTTATAACTATAATGGAACGTTCAATCCGGAGGCTATTATAACTGTCTTAATGAATGATGAGTCAATGATCAGCGGAACATTCAATAAGTGGGAAGAAAAAATCCGTCCCAGTGCAATTGCATACAATGACGGTGCGGGGATTCCAGCTCCGGATGAAATACTGAAAGCTTTTCCTATGAAAGACGGTAAACCGGCCATTGCTGAAAAATGGTTATGATGATGATAAATTCTACCGGAATCGCGACCCACGTTTCTATCGTACATTTGCTTTCTCTGGTTGCGAATGGCCGGGAATAGCAAATAAGCAACTTTGGTTGTTTGCATATAAATTCAGCGATAGCGATGGAAATATGTATCGCTATACGGATGGGAAAAAAGGTGATGGCGGTGCACAAGGAAAGAGTCGTGCTATTGTATGGAAAATGACTAATCCTAATATACTACAAGGTGCAGAGGCGACGAGTGGAACGGACATCATGGAGTATCGTTATGGAGAATTATTGTTGAATGTGGCTTGAATGTTATGCGGCTCAGGGGAAAGCAAAGCGAATGTTTGCAATATTTAGGGAGAATTCGTAGTCGTGTAGGTATTTCAAATACAAACAACTATGGTCTAGGAAATATTTCGGACCGCTATCAACTGATAAAAGCTGTGTTGAATGAACGTCAAGTTGAATTGGCTTACGAAGGCAAGCGCCCATGGGATTTGAAGCGTTGGCTGTTATTTGAAGGCGGTGCCGGATTCGATCCCAATATCGGTGGTGGATATAATAGTGCAACCGGTGAATATGATCCTGTTGCATCATGGGGAGCAGGTTGGAAAATCTATGATGGTAAAGATGGAAGACCGGAATACTCAAGAGTCAATAATGTACTGACTAAGTTGGGAATGAAACCTCTGTCAGGTACTAAGCATACCAGTAAAATCTGGGGGTATGATTTGGATAATGTTCATGCAGTTCCTGAGTATATCGAATCGGAAGTAAATCACCCGTTAGTTGGCAATGAATTATTAAATGCTGTACCCGCCATTAAGAAAGATATGAATGAGGCTGACCGTAATCTTGCTTTCGATAAGTTGGAACGACTCTGTGAAGGTGTTGGTATAAAGACTTATGATCCGATTGAGAAGATGGGGCATAAATATGGAATGGAATCCGGTTCAAAGGAGACAGACCAGAATTTCTTGTTTGCTTGGAGAGGTTGGTATTATATCTATCCGATTCATTATGATATGTATGATCCGGTAAAAGGTAATAGCTGGATTGAACAAACTGCCGGTTGGATGATAGAGAATAGAACTCCTTCCTGTCTTACCGTAGACGAACAAAACGGTACATATTATTATTGTACTCCCGGAGGAATAATAATTCTTTCTGTTTACGATCTGAAGATTGAATCTGATGTAAAGGTCATGATGCAAATTTTTAGGTTCAATCTTTTTTATTATAAAGTCCCAAATTTACTGCCGATTACAAAGGTTCATCTTTTTCGTCCTATTATTGATAATAATTTATGTATAAATAGAATTGAGTTACAAGGGTTTTGGTTGAAGTGGCGATAATCCGTGAAGCCATTACAATCCCTGCCGAAGCCAAATCCTGACGCCGCTACGTTACTTGTTCGTAACCATGCCCGAAAATGCGACAAACGGGTACGAATAGCGAAACAAGGCTCTAAGGAATAGTGAGTTATCCATAACTCATGCGAAAAATCAGGTTACGGAAAAAGATTGCGCCGTTCCTCCCCGTTTTGCGTACCAACACCGGACTCTTCACCAACTAATTTTGAAACCCAAAAATTAAGGACAATGAAGAGTACATTTTCAGTAATCTACTACCTCAAGCGTCAGGTAGTGAAAAAGGACGGGACAGTTCCCGTCATGGGACGCATCACGGTGGACGGCAGCCAGACACAGTTCAGCTGCAAACTGACTGTCGATCCGAAACTGTGGGACACCAAAGGTGGACGTGTCACGGGCAGAAGCACGGCGGCACTCGAAACGAACCGTATGCTTGACAAGATGCGGGTACGCATCAACAGGCATTATCAGGAAATCATGGAGCGTGACAACTTCGTCACGGCGGAGAAGGTGAAGAACGCCTTTCTCGGACTGGAACACCGCTACCACACGCTGATGCAGGTGTTCCGCCAGCACAACGAGGACTACGAGAAGCAGGTGGAGGCAGGCATGAAAGCCAAAGGCACGCTGCTGAAGTACCGCACCGTTTACAAGCACATGCAAGAGTTCCTCGACATCCGCTACCATGTGAAGGACATCGCCCTAAAAGAGCTTACCCCGGCTTTCATCTCCGACTTCGAGATGTTCCTGCGCACGGACAAGCACTGCTGCACCAATACCGTGTGGCTGTACGTCTGCCCGTTACGGACGATGGTATTCATCGCCATCAACAACGAGTGGCTGACGCGCGACCCGTTCCGCGAGTATGAAATCAAGAAGGAGGAAACAACACGCAGTTTCCTGACCAAAGATGAGATCCGCCTGCTGATGGAGGGGAAACTGAAAAACGCCAAACAGGAATTGTACCGCGACCTCTACCTGTTCTGCGCCTTCACGGGGCTGTCGTTCGCGGATATGCGCAACCTTACGGAAGAGAATATCCGCACCTACTTCGACGAACACGAGTGGATAAACATCAACCGCCAGAAAACGGGCGTGGTGTCCAACATCCGCCTGCTCGACATCGCCAACCGCATAATCGGCAAATACCGGGGACTGTGCGGGGACGGCAGGATATTTCCCGTTCCGCATTATAACACGTGCCTTGCCGGTATCCGTGCCGTCGCCAAGCGTTGCGGCATCACCAAGCATATCACGTGGCATCAGAGCCGCCACACGGCAGCCACGACGATATTCCTCTCCAACGGTGTTCCCATCGAAACGGTCAGCTCCATGCTCGGACACAAGAGCATAAAGACGACGCAGATTTACGCAAAGATAACCAAAGAGAAGCTCAATCAGGACATGGAGAACCTTGCCGCAAGATTGAACGGCGTCGAGGAATTTGCAGGTTGCACCATCTAAAAAGAAAAGCCATGAAACGTGACACAATCATCATCGAGGACAAGGCAGTCAGCGTAACCGGTAACGACGTGTGGATGACCGCCACCGAAATAGCCGGATTGTTCCATACGACCGTCCCGGCAGTGAACGCCGCCATCAGAGCCGTCCGCAAGTCGGACGTGCTGAACGACTACGAGGTGTGCCGCTACATGCAGCTTGAAAACGGGCTGTACGCGGACGTGTACGCGCTTGAAATCATCATCCCGGTCGCTTTCAGGGTGAATACCTACAACACCCACCTGTTCCGCACATGGCTGGTGGGAAAGGCACTCTCACAAGAGAAACGGCAGACATACGTGATGTTCATACAGAACGGAAAAGCCGGGTATTGCTGATTGCACATACCCCATAAGACAAGTAAACGGGTAGCACCACAAAAGGTGTCACCCGTTTACTTTTTCATGAAACCGCCTCACTCCAGCGGCTTGCGGTAGTTCGCTTCCAGTACCCCGCGCAGCCCCGTTTCCGGGTAAAGCACCTTCCCTCCCAAAAGTATGAAGGGCAACACGCGGTTGTTGCGGTATTCCTGCAAGGTGCGTCGGCTCACACGGAGCAGTTCCGCCACCTCGCCGTCCGTCAGGTAACGTTCCCCGTCCAGCGGAGGACGGTAACTTTCCAGAAATGCGGACAGCCATTTCGAGCCTTTGCGCATATCCTGCACCACAGAGGCTATCGGCTCGTCTTCCATCGTAAAAACATCGTTGTTCTCGTTCATCATAACTTCGGATTCAGTGGGTGAATAAATCAAATCATCTGCCGTGCGGATAGAGCGTGCCGACAAGCGGTATCAGCCGCTTCACCTCCTCCGGCTTGTAATAGAACCTGCGGTTTATCTGCGAGTAGCCGATAAGCCGCCTGTCACGCAGCGTCTGCAACGTGCGCGGGCTGATTCTCAACTGCCCGCAGACCTCCTCGCCCGTGAGCCATCTTTCCATGCGCCCCGTGTCGCTTTTGCGCCTCAGGGCGGCGACCTTCTCCGAGAGTGCGCCGAATGCCGCCACCATCATCTCGAAAGTCTTTTTCTCGATAGATACTATTTCCATATTCATGTCATTTAGAGTTTGCCGCAAAGGTAACGAAACGGCATACAAGACGTATCGTTTTCCGCTGAAAGGCTGCCTGTTGCGCCGTTTGACCGGGTTACGGAGCCATCTTCCGTAAAAATCTTACGTGAGTCACGTAGTGAGTTGTTAAAGCCCCTTTTGTTTATTGCCGAATTTTGTCGCAGAAACAAAAAGAAAGGACTGAACATGAAAGTGATAACAATGGAAAGTTCCGCCTACAAGGAGATGATGGCGCAGATTGCGAACATCGCAGGGTACATCCGCGAGGCAAGGGACGAGAAGAAACGGAAGCGGGAAACCGAAGACAAGCTGCTTGACACGGCACAGGCGGCGAAGATGCTCAACGTGAGCAAGCGCACCATGCAGCGTATGCGCACCGACCACCGTATCGAGTATGTGGTGGTACGCGGAAGCTGCCGCTACCGCCTTTCCGAGATACTGCGGCTATTGGAGGACAACACAGTAAGGAACGAGGAAGGGACAATAGACACCCTGTTCCACAACCACACGCTGCGCACGGGCGGCGGCAAACCAAAAGGAAGGAGGACATAGGTCATGGAACTGCTCACACGAAACAACTTCGAGGGCTGGATGCAGAAGCTGATGGAACGGCTCGACCGTCAGGACGAACTGCTGCTGGCGATGAAGGCTGAGGGGAAACAGCCCACTATCACGGAAAGCATCCGCCTTTTCGACAATCAGGATTTGTGCATGCTGCTCCAGATAAGCAAGCGCACCCTGCAACGCTACCGCAGCGTCGGCGCATTGCCCTACAAGACGCTGGGCAAGAAGACCTATTACAGCGAGGAGGACGTGCTGACATTCCTTTCCAACCATATCAAGGACTTCAAAAAGGAAGATATAGCCTTCTACAAGGCTCGTATCCATAATTTCTTTCATAAATAACCCATTAAAACATTTTTCAAATGGCAAAGAAAAAAGACGAAAAGGACGTGCTGGTAGTCCGTGACGAGAAGACGGGCGAGATCAGCGTGGTAGCCGGGCTGAACGCCGACGGCACACCCAAGCGTACCCCCGCAAAAGCGGAGAACGCGCAGAGTTTCCTGCAATTCGACCGACACGGCGACGTGCTGGACAACTTCTTCAAGAACTTCTTCCGGCAGTGCAAGGAACCCAGCCGCTTCGGTTTCTACCGCATCGCGGCAGACCAAGCTGAAAATCTCTTAGAGGTGATGAAGCAACTGCTGAAAGACCCCGAAGCGAACAAGGAGCTGCTCGCCCCTCACAAGGTGGACACCTCCGACTATGAGAAGAAGGTGCAGGAAGAGATGGCAGCACAACAGACAGAGAAACAAGAACCTCAAAAACAGGAGAACATGGAA
>VOFE01001987.1_pt1 | contig 63165 bp, 105 predicted proteins | sample 5384071 | NCBI WGS metagenome assembly VOFE01 (sample SAMN12384724, study PRJNA508395) | human gut metagenome | isolation source: healthy gut D | host: Homo sapiens
GTTCTCTTCGCTGATCTTGATATTCTCCTTTAGCAATCGGTATGCTTCTCAGCCATGGCACGCAAAAATCATGCAAAATATCCTGAAGCTTTCGGTACAGAAAAATCTGGTTTTATCGAATCGTATTTTCTGTACTTCTGCTAAAACGATCCGCTCCCGCCTTTTAACTTATCTGTCCATGGAATCTGTCAAAGCCGGGAATACTACCTTTCAGATCCCCTTTGACCGACAGCAGCTCGCTGACTATCTAAATGTAGATCGTACTGCCCTTTCCAAAGAACTTGGGAAAATGCGGACTGATGGGATTCTCGATTTTTATAAAAATAAGTTTACGCTGCGGTCTTTCTGAATCCCTTTCTTCCGTCAATCGGACGTTCCTCCGCTAAAATCTTACGCGTAAAAAAAGTCATTATAAGAAGAATAATGTTTCTTTTCATAGATTGACAGATCAATCTGATTTTTCTGACAAACGATGGAATCAACAGTCTGGACACTCTGCTGTCCAGCACTTTTCCGCCAAGTCGGGATACCCTGGAACCAAGCAATGGTTTCAGCATCATTCTTGTCAATGTATGTCCATAGATATATTCCAGGAATCTGTCCTGTCCTGTTGTTTTCTCCATCCTGTTTCCGTTTCTGTCTGCATAAATCATAATCTCTCCTCTTACATGAATCTTCGTCTCAATGTCCAGACTACTGCAACCGCTACTACTCCGACTAATGCAGAAAGTGTCTTATTCCCCGGCTTTTTTAATTTGAAATCCATAACAAACAGAAGTCCTACAAGAAGAACCATCGCATGCAGTGCAATTCTGAAATCACAGTGCAAAAATGGGCGAAGCACAACAAGAATCGGTAATGCGATCGACATGGATGTGATCGGCAATCCCTGATAACACTTTCTGTTCTCTGTTGTCTCATCCTGCCTGCACTCTTCCGTCACATTAAACCATGCCAGACGGATCAATCCTGCCAACACATAAAACATAAGAATAAGAACACCGACAATCCCATTCATTCCCATACAATAACAGATGATCGCCGGTCCAACTCCAAAACAGACGATATCACTCAGAGAATCAATCTGAATTCCAAAACGCTTCTCATCTTCTGTTCTGTTTTTCTTTGTTCTTGCAATCTTCCCAAACATATCACACAGACCAGACAGTGCAAGACACAATACTGCAAGATCAGATGTCCATTCAATGACAGCATCATCCCACCAATCGAAATCATCAAACTGATATATGTAAGTATAACTGTGTAATCATAAACACCTAATATTTCCCCCTTATTTTATTCTTATCAGAATAACTCTCCATTTATTTATGCTTTCTTCCTTAAGTTTCTTCCTATTGTAAAATTCGCCACGATCGTAAAAATTGCACTGATCAATAATTCTGTATAATATCCAAGTCCTCTGCTTAAGATCATTCCCGGGAATCAAAAGTGCACTTCCAAAAACCGGTTCAAAAATCATCGAAAACAGTTTTTCACTGATTCCCATTACCTCCCGGAAGTGGAAGCATATCCACAGAAACCGAAATCACAGACTGCAGAAGAATGATCACGAATACATTCGTTCCGGACAGTCCAAATGCCTTATATACAAACCAGGTTGCTGTAAACAGTGCGAACCTCTGAAAAATGTGATTGCAAATACATTGACCAGTACCATTATATGATCTTTCAGATAAACCGCTGTTGTATGATACTGATCCATCGATACATTCAGTTTCTCAATTCTTGTACTTTTATGTCGCATCAGATGCATTTTTTCCAGCAGTTCCATCCCTTTTACAAGAATAGAACGCTTGCAAGCACCGGATGAAATACAAGGAGCAGCATAGAAGACACACAAAAAACATTTAGTCCTGTTCCAAGATAAAAAGATATGACGGATATCATACATATGTGTTCTGATGAATCCCCTGCCGAAGATCATAAGTCCAAGACCGATCACAACGAGAACCATTTTATAGGTAATCGTGACAATCATCAATACAAGCGTTGATACCGGGATTGGAATTTTTCTTTTTTTCATATAATAAATCTGCGCCGGCTGTCCTCCTGTTGCGGATGGTGTGATACAGCTGAAAAAGAATCCTACAGAGGAAAACAAGAAACATTTCCATTTCTTTAGATGAATACCAAGCGTATGCATCATATAAAATATAATAATTGACTCTCCCCAGATAAAGATAATCACACAGGCAACACCCGGAAGCAACCAGTATAAATTCACTGTTTTCAGAATTTCTGCAATCTCACTTAAATCCTCCCCATGGAATACTCCATAGATTGTTGCCGCAAAGACAAGAAAGAGAAAAAGTACATTAAATATCATTTTCTTTTTATTTTCCATTTTCTCCTCCTGCTTTACGAACAAACCAGGTCATTTCTGTAAATTTTCCATCCGTTTGTCCGGCAGCTCACAAACCAGGTCAGCTCCGCTACCGCAACTCCACCGATCACATCCACAATTACATGCTGTTTTGTTACAAGCGTAGAAACAAAGACCAACACTGCAATCATTACAGATACGATCTTATACCACACCGGTACTTTTTATCTCCCCTGATTCCAATACAGCAGAACCAGCTTGCCATACAATGGATTGATGGAAATAAATTCACCGGTTCATCAATCTGATATAAAAAACGCATGCCCTGAACAAAATTCCGTTTCCGACAAGTTACGGTCTTACATTTGTTGTCGGATAAAACACAAAAAACACAAATGATTCTTGCATACAAATCAGCCGTAAAGAATCTGTATTTTATCTCTTCCTCCCGCAATGATATAAGCAGATAATTAATCACCCAGAAAATGTAACATCCAAAATAAACAAGAATAAATGCCGGGATCAATGGGATCTTTGTATCTAATGCAAGTGACAGATTATGGTACTCCCTTGTATCTGTCAATCTCGGTGCTCCCCAGTAGACAGCTGAATTCACCCGGAAAAACAATTACCGGCGGGAGTAAGATTTCTATTATTCTCTTTCTGTCCAAATCCCCTGTCCTTTGTCTCACTTCTTGTTTTCTCCATTCTTTTCCCATTTTATGATGTAACCGGATTGCTCCATTGCTATGCAATTCCCGCAATCATCATTGTATCCCACTTTTTCATAATAACAATAGGCTTTGGCATTTATTAAAGAAAAAAGTGCCATTCTTTAAGGAACCGCACTTTTTTCTTTAGAATTTCTTCAGAATTTACCGCAAATGCATTTCAGGGCTTACATCTCGTCTTCCCTGTATCCAAAATTTTTCATCATATAATCACTGTCTCTCCAGTTCTTCTGAACCTTCACCCACAGCTTTAAATTTACCTGGCAGTCAAGCATCCGCTCGATCTCAAACCGTGCTGTACTGCCGATCTTTTTCAGCATACTTCCCTGCTTTCCGATAATAATTCCCTTGTGTGAGTCCCGTTCACAGATAATCGTTGCATCAATATGGCATACTTTCTTATTCATCTTCATCTGATCGATTGCTACTGCGATTCCATGAGGGATCTCCTCATTCAAGCTGTGCAATGCTTTCTCGCGGATAATCTCTGCCACGATCGGCGCTCCGGCTGATCTGTGACCGTATCTTCATCATAGAACTGCGGACCGTACGGCAGATAATTCAAAATGACATTTACAAGCTCATCCGTATTATCTCCTGTCCTTGCAGAAACCGGAACGATCTCTGCAAAATCATATTCTTTTCTATACGTATCAATAAAAGCCAGAATTTCTTCTCTCTTTACCATATCGATCTTATTGATAACAAGAATAACCGGTGTCTTTACCTTCTTCAACTGCTCAATGATATGCTTCTCTCCCGCTCCGATAAATGTAGATGGTTCAACAAGCCAAAGCACTACATCTACTTCATTCAAAGAACGCTCTGCAATATTCACCATATATTCGCCCAGTTTATTTTTTGCCTTATGGATTCCCGGAGTGTCCACAAACACAATCTGCCCCTCCTCTGTTGTAAGCACTGTCTGGATGCGGTTTCTTGTCGTCTGCGGTTTGTTCGACGTGATTGCGATCTTCTGTCCGATCAGATGGTTCATTAAGGTTGACTTTCCCACATTCGGTCTTCCAATCAAGAGTTACAAATCCTGACTTAAAATTTTCCTGCATCTCTTTTTCCTTTCTTTTCATCCATTTTTAAAGTGTCTTTATTTCCAGGAACATTTCTTTCTGCTCTTCAATCTTCTCTTCACTTCCGATCAACGCAAAGTTCATGTGCCAGTACCGCTTCACAGTACATCGGCAAGTCGCACGGATATCTCCTGCTGTGCGAAAGGATCTGATTTCTCTTTCCCCGGATCATCTCTTCTGTACATGGTTCATATACAGATTCAGTGAGCGGCTGCCCTTTGCCGCCGGATTCATCGGACGGTCGATATTACTGATCGTTCCGATAATAAATTTATTCATATCTCTGTCATCTACATTAAAATTCTTCAGATAATCTACAACGCTCCCTTCGTAAATTTCCATCGTCTTTTCAAGATTCGGATCGCGGTAAGAGAACAAATAACCCTCTCCGATCCGGTTAAAGCTGCTCATACAGCCATACGCTCCTCCTTTTACACGTACATTCTGCCACAAATAATCATAACTTAAAATCACTTTCAAGAATCTGCAACGCACCCGTATATTCTGCTCCGCCATCAATAAAATTGCCGACTCTTGCAACGTACTGAACTTTTGAAGATGTTTTAAATCCTTCGTTTCTTTTTTACAATGAATGATGCATCTGTTTTCTTTCGTGCTTCTGTTTTACCGCATCTGCGTCGTTTAGCTGTTTTGATACAGCCGCAAATGCATTTTCCATATACGGCAAGTCCTTCTTTGCCGAAGTATAGCTGACCATCATATTATCTGCGCTAAAAGATCTGTTTTGAAATTGCTTTTAACCGACAGATCAATTCTTCTTTATGGTCGTCAAAGTTTTCTTCGATTTCTTTTACTACTTCGTAAAATCCAATTCCGTCTGTATCGTCTTTAAATTTTGCGATCGGCGATGTATATGACAACGCACGCAAAGCGGCAGTCGTATGTCCCGGCTGAAAGGAAAGAAGTCTAAGTCTTGTCTTCAGCATTGGATAAAATTTCTTTCAGACGCTTTTCATCGTCCCAAGCTTTCGACTCCATCAGGATCTCACGCATCATGGCAAAAAGTACATCCAGCTTCGGATCAAGTGCTTTTCCTTTGATTTCAAACGTTGCACGGAACTCTTTTTCTTTACTTTTGTCACATCTGTATAAGCTCCAGTGAAGTTCCGATTCCACCGGTATGCACATTGATCTCATTGAAAAGTTCTCCATATCCATAATTTCTGTATCAATGATGCCGAGAACACTCTGCAGGATTCCTGCATATGGAAGCAGTTCTTCTTCCGATTGACCGCAGAAAGATCGAACATAAGCGTTACATACCCGATCCCGTTCGTCTCCACATCGTGATAAAGCAATTTCACTCCGTCTGTCTGACGCTCTTCATTATAAATTGGTGCAATCTCCTTGAAATATCTTCCCGTCCGAGAACCGGTATCTTTGCAAGATCTTCCGGTGCAGACTCTTCTTCCTGATACGCTTCCAGCTCCTTCGTTGCTTTTACAAGAGCCGCGATTTCTTCTGCTGAAAGGCCCTCTTTATACGCCTGCAGACGATCTGCCAGTTCCTTATCCATACGTGCCGTCATCCCCTGTTCCGGTCTGATGATCACGATTGAACCATGCGGATTGTCTAAAATGTATTCACGGATCAGCTCTTCAAAATATCCTGTCTCAACCTGCTCTTTCAGGAACTCAAAGGTCGGGATTGCCTTCATATGGATAAAAGGCTTTTCTTCATCATATAACCAACTGTCAAATAACTGGAGTCCATACATCAGTCCCCGCGGATAACTTCCGAAATCTGCCTCCCGGAAACGGAATTCATGATAATTAATTCCCGCCCGGAGTGCCTTTTTATCGATTCCTTCTTCAGCAATTTTTCTCAGTGTATCCTCAATCACTTGATAAATGCCTCTTTCTGCTCCATATTTGGCATTTTTAGAAACAACAGAAAAAATCGGCTGATAAATTCCACTGTCAAAAGAACCGGATACATCCTTTCCGATTCCTGCATCGATCAGGGCTTTCTTAAGCGGTGCTCCCGGTGCAGACAGCAGTGCATAATCCAGAATCTCAAATGCCAGATATAATTTCTCATCCGTGACGTTCCCACTACTTTATTATACGAAAGATAAGTATTATCTTCTTCACTTTCTTCACTCGTAATCGAATAATTCTGAACTACTTCTCTCATCTCAGTAAATGGCTTTTGCAGATGGATCTCTGAATCAACCGGTTCATTTTCAAAGTGAGAAAGATATTTTTCATCCAGCCATCTCAGTTTCTCTTCCATATCCATATCGCCATACAGATAAATATAACTGTTGGATGGGTGGTAATACTTTCTGTGGAAGTCCAAAAACTGCTCATAAGTCAACTGTGGGATCACCTCAGGATCTCCACCTGAATCAACTGCATAAGTCGTATCCGTAAAAAGCGAACTCTGGATCTTGCGGTCCAGCACACCTTCCGGTGAAGATACGCTCCTTTCATCTCGTTATATACAACTCCGCTGATCGTCAGTTCCCCATCCGGATCATCCAGTTTATAGCTCCAGCCTTCCTGGCGGAAAGTCTTATCCTGCTTGTAGATATCCGGATAAAACACCGCATCTAAATAAACATCCATCAGATTATGAAAATCCTTATCATTGCAGCTTGCAACCGGATAAACCGTCTTGTCAGGATAAGTCATCGCATTTAGAAATGTATTCAAAGATCCCTTTACCAGCTCGACAAAAGGATCTTTCACCGGAAATTCTCTCGATCCGCACAGAACTGAATGTTCCATAATATGCGGAACTCCCGTGCTGTCGGACGGAGGAGTCCGGAAACCGATCGTAAACACCTTATTTTCATCATCATTTTCCATCAGAAGTACTCTCGCACCACTCTTTTTTATGCTTCAGAAGCGTTCCTTTGGACTTCAAACCTTCTGAACATTTTCAGTATTTCATTTTATATATTCTTTTACGAAATCAACAACGTCTAAATTCTTTTTCTTTATATTGTCATCTTTTTCCATCTCATCTATTGTCATCCAGTAATAATGCCTTCCACTTATTTCAAAATTATCTTTTCTAAATTCATCAGGAATATTATTAAAATACATCTCATATAACCTGTGATTATAAACTCTCGTCTCCTGATGGCTGACAGAGTATTTCTCCTGTACCCTTGATGTTACGTAATTACACGTTATATCGCCACTATTCAAATTCAGATCAACTGACACCTGTTCCTTCAACGCTGCTTCATTATTTCCATTCTGAGTTTTATAATTTAAAAATAATTTGCAATCCCATCTTTCATCATAGTATACAAGATAACGCTTTTCTTCACCCACTTGATTTTTTATTGCAATAAGAGAATGATTATGCTGAATCATATTCAAATGCTCAATATCCTGCAGCAGTACTTCATGATCATACTTATTTTTACCATTTCTGAAACATCTTTCACAATTTTCAGGCAATAAACAATTCCAATCATACAAAAGATCGTCTTTAAAGCGATTCCTGCTCCACGAATCCCCAGTAAATCATCATAACTGGCTGTAAAAACTGAAAGTAAAAAAGAAATTCCAGCAATAATTGTATCAATAGTTACTTTATTTCCTATAAGATCTCTTTTCTTTTCTAAGAGTAGTGCCAACTCTTTTTCATCTATCAATAATCTCATAATCTGCTATTTTCTTCCCTCACTTTCATTTTCAATATGAAACAGTTTAACATATCCCCAACAACCGCACAAGTATTCTTTGCGTGCTTTTATCTTCACACAAAATATTGTTTCTTACTCAACTCTCTCGTTCAAATCCGTTGTCTCCGTAACAGGAATACACCAATCCATCTTGACAAAATCCGAAATCAGATATACAATCAGCCATACTAATCCGATTTCGGATATACACTGAACCATTTTTTCAGATTTACATTTTTTGACTGGAGGTATCTCATGACTATACAAAAGACTCTGCAAAAGGACTCCGTCCTCATCGGACAACTGGAACTCTATAACCGGCTTTGGAAAGAACAGGATGATATCTGGCAGAAAGCTGCCCGCAAATCCGGTCTTCCACGCACTTCTTACTGGATTTTATATACGATTGTCGTAACTGCACCGGCACCGCTGAGTCAGGCAGATCTTTGTGAAAACTGGTATTTTCCACGTCAGACCGTAAATTCAGCCGTGAAAAAACTGGTTTCCGATGGACTGGTCTCACTTTTCACGCAAAAAGGATCTGGAAATATCAAATACCTCCGGCTCACACCAAAGGGAGAAGAACTTGCCGCAGCTTATGTTGCCCCACTGGTACAGGCAGACATCCACTCTTTTTCTGCTTTTTCAGCGGAGGAACGCAGCCTTCTCCTGAAGCTCATGCAGCAACAACTCACCTCATTAAAGGAGTATTCTGAACAATTATGGAACTGAAACTTTCTGAACATTTTACTTATAAAAAACTGATCCTCTATGTCCTCCCCTGCGTTGCCATGATGATCCTGACTTCTGTTTACAGTATTGTTGACGGATTCTTCGTATCAAATTATGCCGGCAAGAATGCATTTGCAGCAGTAAATCTGATCATGCCTGTCCTGATGGGCGTTTCTTCTCTGGGATTTATGATCGGAACAGGTGGCAGTGCATTGGTAGCCTTTTATCTTGGTCTGAAAAATCCTAAAAAAGCAAATGAAGTCTTTTCCATGCTCATAGAACTTATTCTTCTCGGGGCATCCATCATCGCTTTTTGGGCTTTATCTTTATGCCGCAGATCGTTTCTCTGCTTGGTGCAAGCGATCTGATCCGGGAAGATGCAATCCTGTATGGGCGGATTCTTCTTCTTTCTGAACCATTTTTATGCTTCAGAACAGTTTCCAGAGTTTCCTCGCCACTGCCGGGAAACAAAAACTCGGACTTCGGATCTCGATCCTTGCAGGACTCACCAATGTTATACTCGACTTTACACTGGTCGGGATCTTAAAGTTTGGAATTACCGGTGCTGCAGTTGCAACCTGTGCCAGCGAATTTGTCGGAGGCTTTATCCCACTGATCTATTTTCTGCATAAAAATAACAGCGGACTGCTTCTGCGTCCCGCTGCCTTTGACTGGAAAAGTATCCGCAAAGCCTGTGGAAATGGATCTTCGGAAATGTTATCCAACCTGTCCACCTCCCTGGTATCGGTGATCTATAACTTCCAACTGATGCGTGTTGCTGCCGAAAATGGAATCGCTGCCTACGGAGTGGTCATGTATGCCTCTTTTATCGCAACTTCCATCTACCTTGGATATGCTATCGGGATCAATCCCATCGTCGGATATCATTACGGGGCAGATAATAAGTCTGAACTCCATAATCTGCTGACAAAGAGTCTGCGGATCACAGGAGTCACTGCACTTTCCATTACACTGCTTTCCGAACTGCTGGCTCTTCCGATCGCCCGTCTGTTCGTAGGATATGATCTTGTTCTGTGCGAAATGACACGAACCGGCTTTATGCTTTATGCAATTTCCTATCTGTTCAGCGGATTTAATATTTTCGGATCAGCATTTTTCACCGGACTGAATAATGGGAAAATTTCTGCGATCATTTCCACCCTACGTACTTTGGTGATCCAGACACTCGCACTGCTGATCCTCCCGATATTTTTCGGTCTCAACGGTATCTGGTGTGCAATTACGGCAGCAGAACTTCTCACGCTGATCGTAACCGGCTCTTTCCTGCTTCAGGAAAAGAAAAAGTATCATTATTAAGCTTTCTTATTACCAACCTTTCCAGAAAAAGAGTCCTGCACCGATTCCTTTTTCCCAGTGCCAGCATCAGAATAAAGACTGCTGCATACCGGACGATCCTGGCACGTCTCATAAAGATTGGAAATACATTCAGGATTTCTGCAAGTGCCATCGACCAGCAGCCGACAAAAATCCCGGCAAATAGTCCGAAAATGCCAACAGCACGGACTGTCCGGGAATTCAATCCGAAAGATCTGAAAGACATTTCCAAGGATTGCCCCGGCTGAAACCGCATCCTCATAAAGCAGGATGTGGTTTGCAGTATGGGTGCGGTCTGCAAAATCCGAAATCACCCCGAGTTCTACAATAAAAGAAAATAAGCCTCCTGCCACGACAACGCCTGCACTCATCCCCAGAATACCGAGAAAAATCTGCCCTGCCCACATCATTTTCCTCCTCCATTTTCCAGGTCAATTTCATCCTTTCTTCTCGCAGCATCTTCCACCAGCGTCGTCTGAATATCATTCTCATACAGACGCATCTGTACTTCCATGGGCGTAGGATCTACCGTAAACCGTTTTTTCCCGAAATGATTAAAGAAAATAAGGATTCCAACTACCAGTCCGACGGAATACATGATCTCCAGGATCGTAAAGCCATTCGATTCTTTTCCTATAACCAGTTCATAGATCTGTCCGAACAGTTTCGATACATCCACATCATTGTTAAATGCCATGATTGAAAATGCTGATCCGCAAAAAATAATGACTGTTACCACTGCGGTTTTCAGAAGATGCCAGATCATTGGTGGTGTCTTCTGATTTTCATATGTTACGATCACGTCACTCTCTCCAAGATTCTGTATTTCTACTTTCGGATACTGCTCATGGATGAGGTCTATGATTTTTAAAAGAGAGATTACAAAACGCTGTTCCTTTTCTTCTCGGATCCTGAGAATTTTCAAAACCCGGATTTTGGACTGTAGCAGCTTATCTGCACATTCAATTTCCAGAATATCTCCCAGTGTCACATCCCGCTTTGTCACTTCTACATTCCGGTCACCTTTCAGATAAACGGTCACAGATTCAGATGCCATATCCGGTCACCCCATTCCACGTTTGTACTGATTGCAATTCTTCTGATCGTAACTCTCCTGACTCCATCTGCTCTGCCCGAATTAAAAATCCTTCTTCATCCGGTTCCTTTGCTGCAGTCGTATAATATAAAAGTCCGATCACCACTGCGGCCAGAACCAGTATCAGCAGACAGATCCATACTTTTCCATGTCCATTTTCCATTTTGCTCACCATACCTTTCCGTCTTTTTCTATGGTAGTATTCCATTGCCGGTGGAAAGATATACCTGGCAACTCGTATTTCTGATTTTCTTATTCCTGATTTTCGTATTTGCTAAGTTCTTCTTATATTTTCTCTTTTGGATTTATAACCGGCTCACATCTGCTTTCTCATCCGCTCCAGTATTTTCTTTTCCATTCTCGACACCTGAACCTGTGAAATCCCTAGAATCTCCCCCACTGCTGCCTGTGTCTTTTCCTGAAAATACCTCAGATAGATCAACTGTCGTTCCTCCTTGTCCAGTCCGTCTAAAATCTGAGACAGCATCATCCGGTTCAGAAGATGTTCTTCCGGTCTGCTTTTTCTTCCAGCCTGTCCAGAATGCTCAGTTGCGAATCTCCCTCAAATGCTTCCATAAAAGAAAATCCCATCCTTTTCCTGACCGATCATCCTCCGGTTTTGTTGTAAACATCGGTTCCATTGCTTTTTCACATTTGCAATACCTTTTCCACGGTCCGATATTTCTACTGTAAAAGCTGGTTTTCTATACTACAATGTATCTTTATTTTCTCTACCTCTGTTCATATCCGTGAATGATCGCATTCGTAACTGCTTCTGAAACTGCAGTCTTTACATCTGCTACTTCTTCCACCGTTGGATTGAGTTGTGTTAAAAAGGATGCGACTGCCACTCTCGCAAATCCTTCATTTTCTGATCTGCTGTCAAAGCGGATCTCCATCTCATTATTCTGTGTATTCTCGCCTCCATCACTTTTCCCCCTCATAAATCTGCATAATCTTTGCTGCTCCTGAAAATGTAAGAATCTTCCGGATTCCTTTCATTTGTATGTACCGCCCAGACTTCTCCTCCAATCAGACTGATGGTCTTATATCTCCCCATGATGACTCCGATCCCTGAACTGTCCATAAAATCGGTTCTGTCAAAATCAAAAATCACATATCTGATATGATTTCTGTCGATCACCGCATCTGCCTCTTTCCTGATCTCCTCTGCATTATGATGATCTACCTCTCTCGGAAGATAGATCGTCAGACAATTTTCCTGCACCTGATATTTCATATATTTTCATGCCTCCTGCTTTTCTCATTTTCCGTTTAATTACCTGAATCCGTACGCTAAAAAAGGATATGCTTCTCCGCATATCCTTTTCCTTCGTAATCTTATTCGTCATCCTCTGTATTGTCAGAATTATCGTAAGCTCCATTATCCTGAGAATTATCATAGCTATTGGAGTCATCGGAATTTTCTGAGTCCTCTGATACTGAACTACTATCTGCACTTGTATCTGCACTTGTATCTGAACTTGTATCTGAACTTGTATCTGCACTGGCATCTCCATTCAGAATTGCAAGCTGCTTTTTCGCATCCTCAATATATCTGGAATTATTATAAGTATCTACCATCTTCTGATACCAGGTCTTTGCATTCTCTGTATCACCTTTTCCCTGATAAGCCTGTGCCGACGATAAATAGCCTGTCCATCATTATAACTTTCGTCCATCTTCACAACCTTTGTCAGGTACTCAATCGCCTGATCATAGTCCTCTGATTCCAGTGAATCTACACCGGCTGCATATCTTCTCCTGCATGCTGTTGGGAAAATAGAATCAGAAAGTGTATCATACATCTCTTTTCCACTGTCTCCAAGAGAATCTCTTGTAATCTCAAGCAGCGCGTCTGCCATATCCGTATAACTATATTCTCCGGAACGGCTCTGACTTGAAACCTGAAGCAGTTTCTCATAGCTGTCAGATGTTGCCTTTGCCTGATCAACTGCTTTCTGTGCCTCGTCTCCGGCTGTTCGATACTGATCCAGTGTTCTTGTCTGGGCACTCACCTGTGCTTCCAGTGTGTTGATCTGTTCACTGTATGCACGCATCTGATTATTCAACTTCTCCGAGCGGTTCTGATTCACCGCCGGAGCAACAAGAAACCAGATCAAAGCAGCACCAAGAACCATTCCGATCAATATATTGGCAAATGCAAGCTGCTGTGCCATATCCCGGATCTTAGAACGTTTCGGCTGAATGATCGTCTCATTTCCAAGACTGTATTCTACTGTCGCACTTTTTGGTTTCCGGAAACTTCTCTCTGCATTCTTCCCATATCTGCCACGCTGTTTTGTAACTTCTTGCAAATAGGTCAGTGTCAGTTCATTTGTTGTATCTAATTTCTTTGCTTCTATAAGAATCTGTCTTGCCTTTGTATTCTGATTCATCTGTATATAGATCAGAGCCAGAAGCTGATACGCCTTCAGAAATGTCGGATGAGACGCGATCACCTGTTTCAACTGGATGATCGCAAGATCTTCCCGTTCTGCTGACAGTAAACCGAGACACTGGTTAAACTTCTTAATTGCCTGATTCAGTGATTCTAATTCATTCGCTGAATTCTGTACATTTTTAATATAATAATCTGCAATATTGTCTCTTGGGCACAGATTCTTACTGATGATCCACTCTACCAGTGCCTCTGCCACTTCCCCTATTCCATAATATACCAGTCCCAGAAGATTTCTCGCTGCAATATTCTCCCTGTTGTACTGCAGGCTCTGCTGCAAGGAAACAATTGCCCCGGACATATCTCTCACCTGGGCTTTGCGCAGTCCATCATTATACCAGTAGTTGGACTGGTACATGATCTTCTTAGCATAATCCATTTATACCCACCACTATCTTTCTATCTTCTCACCGTTTTTTTCTTTCTTTGCCATAACCTCTTTTACGATATCCTGCATATCTGTCAGATCTTCCTTGTAAACAGCTTCCTCAATCTGGTCCACCTCGAGACTTGGCTTGAATTTTCTGAGTTCTTCTTCATAATTAAGCATCTGCAATCAAACCTCCCCACATCCGCTTAAAGATTCCTGTATAATCTCTTTGATCATTCCTGTCAGGTAAAGAGAACCGAGACAATATACCGTTCTTCTCCCTGAATTCGCAATACATACTGCATTGCCTCTTTGACAGATCAATCAGTTGTCACTGTCACCGGCTGTTCTGTATATTTCCGGAACAGTTCACCCGAATGTGTGCATCTGTCGCTCGATCTCCGTCGATCAATGTTACTACATATTCTTCCGCATCAGCATGTTTACATAGATACGAAATCATTTCTTCATATTCTTTATCTTTTACCGCCGAAAATAAAATAATATTTCCATCTGGATTCTTCGGAACACTTCTTGCAAATGCCTGAATGGCACTTACATTATGTGCTCCGTCAACGTATACTTTTGGAAGAATCTCTTCCATTCTTCCTGCCCATTTCACCCTGGCAAGTGCTGTTCTCCACTCTTGTGGATGACCGTTTTCTTTGAAAAGATAACGCATCACTTCCATGGCAAGCAGGGCATTTCCCGGCTGATAACTTCCTATATTATTCAGTTTCCACGTGGTAGTTCCATAATAAGCATTCGTGCAGGAAAAAGCAATATGTTTGTCTTCGATTCCAAGAATTTCGTACGCATCTTTCCCGATTTTTTTACAGAAACAGCCTTCTTTTTTCTGCTGTTTTTCAATTACAGAATCACTTTCTGGTGCTGTCTGTGCAAAGAACACCGGAACTTCCGGCCGGATGATCCCGGCTTTCTCACCGGCAATCTGCTCCACGGTATCCCCCAGATATTCCATGTGATCCAGACCGATCGATGTGATCACGCAGGCGACCGGTTCTACAGAACTTGTTGCATCCAACCGACCTCCAAGTCCTGTCTCAAGGACAATGTATTCCATTCCAGCTCTGTCATAAGCTTTCATCGCCATTGCAAATAAGAATTCGAAAAATGTCGGGTGCTCCAATCCTGCATCCTCCATCCTGCGGACAGCCTGCATGGTCTCTTCAAATACTTCGCAGAAACCCTCATCACTGATCTGCTTTCCGTTCAGAGCAATCCGTTCATTCATTTTCACCAGATGCGGTGAAGTAAACAATCCGGTGCTTTTTCCTTCTGCCCTGAGCATCGCATCCAGATAAGCGCATACAGAACCTTTTCCATTCGTTCCCGCTACATGAATGATCTTCTTTCCATTCTGCGGATTGAAGAAAAAGAAGAAGCATCTCTCGGTATGAGAAGAGTGCTTTCTTGTAAATCTCGGAATTTCTTCTATATAGGTTACGATTTCCTTATAGGTCATTTTTTCTTTTCTTCCCTTTTGTTCTACAAAGGCCTGTCTTCCATTCTCAACATCCGTATCCTGGTCTGTCACTTCTACAAGCTGGCCTCCTGTATATTCATAAGTCTTCGATGTACGGAAGATTGTATTGCTTGAACCGCACTGCGCAACCATGATCTGATCGCCATCTTTGATTTCTGACTCTTTCAGATCCAGTCTTGTATTGTTCAGGAATTTTGTTGTCTGCTTCTCTCCGTTGATATAAACCTTACTTTGTTTTGTAAAGTTCTCTCCGTAAATGCTATAAGTTCCTTTCAGCTGCTCCACAACACTGGTGATCGTCGCATCCTTTACCCCCATGACCATATGTCCTTCTGTGATTGGAGCTCCACTGTCCTTGTATACATACTGCTTTCCATACATGATATCATACTGGAGCAGTTCCAGATCTGACAGATAATGCTTTGTCTTATTTCTCTGCTGATGGTAATTGAAGATCGTACCGGAATGAATATCCAACCGGTCAAAAACTTCTGCCATGATCTGTATGCCGCTATATTTCCATCTTTTTTTTTCCAGTCCAATATTGTCCCAGATAACATAATTCGTATTGTACAGATATTTTCCTTTCAGGTCTTTTTGCTTCCAGACCAAGTGTCGGGAGATGGTCTCCGTAGAATACGAGCACTGTCGGTTCCCTCTCTGCTCGATTGCATCGATCAGCTGTCCAACGAATTTATCCATCTCATGGACTTCATTTACATAGTACTCCCATGCATTTCTCTTGCCTTCATCCTCAACTCCGGTCACTTTGATCTCCGGATTCTCCAGTGTCGGCTCAGTCGGATAATCTCCATGTCCCTGCACGCTGACCGTACATACGAAATCTGTTCCGTCTGTCGTGTCCATAGACTCCATAATATTCGGAACTAAAATATCATCGGTCGCCCATCCCTTCGGAGTAGTCTTTAAGATATTCATGAATTCCTTACTCGTATAATGGTCGAAGCCCATATCATTGTATACCTTTGCACGGCTGTAGAAATTGCCACCGTTATTGTGCAGCGCCTCTGCACCATATCCAAGAGATGTCAGCGCACTCGCCGCACTCTCAAGAGGTGTCGTCTTCACATAGGTTTTGTACGGATATTCTCCAGGTCCGAAGTATCTGAGACTCATTCCGGTAAGGACCTCGAATTCTGTATTCGCCGTACCGGCTCCCACCGACGGTACCTTGAAATATCCGGATGAATATTCAGTATAAATTTCTGAGATTTGGGATCGGATCTTCGGAAAATCTAAAGCCATTCTACATTCTGTCGGATCAAAATAAGATTCTAACTGGACAAAAATAATATTCGGCAGTTCCTCTTTTGAACGGCTTGTCTCACTCACTTATTAAGACATCCATTTTTGTTGATCTCTGCCATCGTCTCTTCACTGTAACCTGACGGCTGATTGATCCCTGTATTAGAACAGACTTGCCGCAAAACAGTAAGGGAATCCATAATCTTCATAAGCAAATGCAATATTACCAAAATAATTGGAGATCACTCGCTTGTCGATTGCAACATTCGTAAATGTGTAAAGTATGCAGGCAAATCCGGATGCCCAACAGCGACTGCAATAATGCGGTGCATCTTTCAGTGTATACTGCCCACCGCGGCGCCACATGGAAATCACCCACAAAACAACAGCAACGATTCCAATGGTTAGCATCACGATTTCAAAGCCATTAAAGTAATTGAACTTGTCAGTTCCAGGGCATCTGACAATACTTTCAGATCCTGTGCATTAAACGGTGTGACCCTCTTTAGCAGAATATATCCGTTGGCAATTCCGAGGAAATCCACAATGCGCTGATAATGATACGGACAAATATCCTTCGCTTGAACAGATATACAATAGAAAAGGTTACGAAGATCATAAACGCATTGTACAAAAATACCAACGGTGTTCCTGTCATATAGTTCCAGGCAGCAAAAAGCGAATGTCTTGAAATCACCTCGATCAAAAAATTAATGATGCACAGGCCAGCAGATGCATGAAATATCAAAGAGAATCGGTTCATGAATGCATAGACCGGCTGCATCTTCTTTGCAAATGCACTGTTACGTCTTGCTTCCAGTATTCTCTGACGTCGTTTTTTCTGCCTTTCCAGTATGCAATGACATCCTCTTTCTTCAAATTTCTTATTTTGGATTTTTCCCTTGATATCCGGTTTTTTAACTGAAATTTTTTCATATAATCCCCTTTTGATATCATAATCCGGCAGCTATCCTGTTACCGATAACTGCGGAAATATATGGTTGTCTATAGGTTTTGATATTTATAACTTTTTTCTCTTCTCTTAAGACTGTTTTTTTTAATCCTTCCAGCCTTTCTTTTACCTGAGCCATCATCTGCTGATAAGTTTCCAGTTTTCTCTTTCTTCCTGAACCTTTTGCAGCCGGTGCTTTACTTACAAATTTTTCGTTGTTCAGCATTCCGTTTGAACGTGCGATCTCTTTTGTCAGTCTTTCCTCTTCTCTTTTTGTCAGACGTTCGATCTCCTGTTCAAAGTCGATCAGCTCTTCCAGTGGAAGATATACCGTTGCATCCGGAACTACAATAGATACTGCGTCTTCCGCAATTCCTTCTGTCGTCTTCTGAAGTACCAGTTTGTTCAATGCTGCCATATTCTGAGCTGCATTACTTAACATTGCAAGTCCTGATCCGAGCTGTTCATCTTCACATACAACATAAGCAGTTGCTTTTCTTGAATTTGGAACATTCATCTCTGCACGTACATTACGGATACTGCGGATGATCTCTTTGTAGTGATCAACAATGTTCTCTGCAATTGGGTTCCAGTCTTTTTCATATACCGGCCAGTCAGACATCATCAGTGACTCTTCTTCCGGTACCAATTTGCTGTATATTTCTTCTGTAACGAACGGCATATATGGATGAAGCAGTTTCAATGATTTTTTCAATACTTCTTTTAATGTCCATAATGCATCGTTTGCCCCTGTGGATCTTCCTCTGCATGATAGATACGGTATTTTGCAATCTCAATGTACCAGTCACAGAACTCATCCCATAAGATAAAGTCGTATATCTTGGAAAGTGCGATACCAAGTTCGAACTTGTCCATATTTTCTGTTACATCTTTTACAAGGTTGTTGCACTTGGACATGATCCATCTGTCAGCCGGACGGACAATAAAGTCAGCCGGTTTTTTCAGTTCTTTATCGCCCAGATTCATCAGAATAAAACGGGATGCATTCCATACTTTATTTGCAAAGTTACGGCTTGCTTCTACACGTTCATTATAGAAACGCATATCATTTCCCGGTGCATTACCTGTCATTAATGTCATACGAAGTGCATCTGCTCCATACTGATCGATGATTTCCAGCGGATCGATTCCATTTCCAAGGGATTTACTCATCTTACGTCCCTGTGAGTCTCGGACCAGGCCATGGATCAATACTGTATTGAACGGTGCTTTTCCTGTATGTGCATAGCCTGAAAATACCATACGGATCACCCAGAAGAAAATGATATCATAACCAGTTACAAGTACATCTGTCGGATAGAAATAATCAAGGTCTTCTGTCTTGTCCGGCCAGCCAAGTGTTGAGAACGGCCACAGTGCGGAACTGAACCATGTATCCAGTGTATCCTCGTCCTGCGTAAAATGTGTGCATCCACAATGCGGGCATTTCTCCGGTGCGTCGTTCGCAACTACTAATTCACCGCACTCATCGCAGTAGTAAGCCGGAATCCTGTGTCCCCACCAGATCTGACGGGAAATACACCAGTCCCGGATATTCTCGAGCCAGTGCAAATAGATCTTATTGAAACGCTCCGGTACGAATCGAAGTTCACCAGTCTTGATCGCGTTGATCGCTGGTTTTGCAAGGTCTTCCATCTTTACGAACCACTGCTGCTTAATCAACGGCTCTACTGTTGTGTGGCACCGATCATGAGTTCCTACAGTATGTATGTGGAACAACTTTTACCAGGTATCCCTGCTCTTCCAGATCAGCCACCATCGCTTTTCTTGCCTCATAGCGTTCCATTCCTGCATATTTTCCACCCTTTTCATTGATCGTTGCATCATCGTTCATGATGTTAATCTCTGGCAGGTTATGACGCTTTCCAACTTCGAAATCGTTCGGATCATGTGCCGGAGTGATCTTAACCGCACCTGTTCCAAATTCTTTGTCTACATAGTAATCAGCAACGATCGGAATCTCACGGTTTACAAGTGGAAGGATTGCCATCTTTCCTACGATGTCCTTATATCGCTCATCATCCGGGTGTACTGCGATCGCGGTATCTCCCAGCAACGTCTCCGGACGAGTTGTTGCAATCTCAAGATAATCATCTGTTCCAACGATAGGATATTTGATATGCCAGAAATTTCCGTCCTGCTCCTCATGCTCTACCTCTGCGTCTGAAAGCGATGTCTTACATTATCGGACACCAGTTGATGATTCTGGAACCTTTGTAAATATATCCCTCGTTGTATAAGTTGATGAATACTTCTTCTACAGCCTTTGGAACATCCCTCGTCCATTGTAAAACGCTCTCTGTCCCAGTCGCAGGATACACCTAATTTTTTAACTGTCCTCAATCGTTCCTGCATATTCTTCTTTCCACTGCCATGTTCTCTCAAGGAATCCCTCACGTCCGAGTTCTTTCTTGTCGATTCCCTCTTCTTTTAACTGCTTCGGATCGTAAGTCTTTTGCAAGCTCCTTGCTCATTCTATCTCTCCTTTACTTTTCTAATTGTCTATAATATAAATAACGCCCTTTACTAATGTAAAGGGCGAAAACTCGCGGTACCACCTTATCTTACAGACAATTTTCTGTATCTCTTAAGTTCTTTAACGGAAACCACTCGGGACATCCTACCTGCCCTGCCTCTGCATTCTGAAATCCTGAATCCAGGAACTTCCACAGACTTTACAGCCCTTCAGATATCCGGTTCAGAAGCTACCTTCCATCATCCCTCTCCGAAACCGTCTTTCAGCCGGGTGATCTTCTCTCCCAACCGGTCTGACCGGCAGCTTTGCTCCTCTCCCCGAACGGTTCTCTCTGACGGCAGTAACGATGTACTCCTCTTCCTCAGCACCTTTAATTCTTTACTAAATTGTTAAATATTTTTTAACTACAAATACTATAGCGGTCATGTGCTGATTTGTCAAGGGATTTCAGGTGGTTTAGAGAATCTTAAGAATGCATCTGCTTCCGCTTTCTAATCTTTTTCTTCTGTATTTCTTTTAACAAATCAGACTCTTATTCCATCCATTTTCTTCTGAAAAGGACTCCTGCCACTACTGCACCTGCAAGCAGCATCACTGCTGCAGGGAATACAACGTTTGTCATATCTCCTGTCTTAGCTGCTTTATTTACTGTACTATTCTGATTCTTGTCGGTTGTAGTGTTCTTGTTATCTGACGGCTTGTTATTTCCGGCATTTCCATTATTAGCATTGTTGTCATTTCCGCCATTATTGTCGTCTTTATTTTCAGACTTCGTTGTTACGCTGAGTGCTGCTGCCGCATACTCTGTTGCATGCTCGTCTGTTCCGACTGCAACAACCTGGATCTGATAAGTCTCTCCTGCCTTCAGACCGGAAAGTGTATATCCTACTGCATCTTTGGAAATATCGGTTGCATATACGGCTCCATTGACATAGATCTTATATCCTGCGATTCCTTCTGTTGCTGCCGGTGCATCCCAGGTGATCTTAATGGAATCTTTTGTCACTTCACTGCTCGCTACATTTTCCGGTGCTGACGGTGTTGCCGGCTGATCCGGGTCTTCTTTATCCGGAAGTTTTGCGATGGTCTCTGTCTCTTTTGTCTGGCATACAGAGCAGGTTCTTTCTTTCGATCCTTCTTCAGTTGTCGTAGGTTCTTTGACTGTTACCCACTCACCAAAAGTATGTCCTTTTGCTGCGATTTCCTGTGCTTCCTGTACAACTGTTCCACAATCCACGCAAACTACTTCGCCTGTAGATCCTTTTTCTGTACAGGTTGCTTCTTTTGCATCAAGAACAACTGTTGTAGAATGTGTACACTCAACTGCGTCATCGGTTACGATCACATAGTAAACTACGTCACCGATCTGTACGGATGTTGTTCCTGCCGCAACTCCTGTAAAATTGATCGTTGTGCTGGCTTCTGCGGCAGGATTCCGGTAAATCGTATTTGTAACCTTGGCAACATGTCTGAAGTTTGAATGATCCAGTGTCGGGTTCATCACATAGTATGTTCCGTCAACCTCTGCCGCGATCAGATACTGTCCTCCATCTTCAATCGCTGATGCTCCGGTGATCTTCTCATATCCCTTGATCGGTGAATCGGCTGAAGCTGTTGCGGACTTTTTAAACAGTTCAAATGCACATGCTGTTGTATCAAGTGTTCTCTGTCTGTCATAATGAAGTTTGGATGCATCCCTCCAGAAATACAGGTAACGTGAAGCTGATCCGTCATACAGAGATACCTTGCCATTAGAATTTGTAACATCAGCAACTGTAATATTGGCTTTTGCTGTTTTGTTCGGGATTCCTACTGTTCCCATTGTTACAAATGTGGTTGCTCCATCTGCTGTATGTCCTGAAATTGCATAAACTCCATTGCTGATCTTCTTGAATGTATACTGACACTCTGAAAGTCCCCTTACATTCGTATCCTCAAATACTGCGGTACTTGTTCCCGGATACGCTGCTCCCTCTGTAGCCGCTGCTGTCTGCTTTACCAGTTTTGCCACATGATTATACTTCTGGCTTCCTGTAGTAGAAAGCAGGATATATCTGTTACCCTGTGCATCTGCTTTTGTCACAATCAGCACGCTGACTCCGGCTTTCAGTTCTTTTTCACTTGTTATTTTCTTAAATCCATTGATCAAGTCATAATCTTCCGCTGATGTGGACGGTGTATATAACTCAAACCAGCAGTTATCATCTGCCACATTCTGTCTGTCGAAATGAAGTTTTGTCGCATCGGTACTGTGGAAATACAAATACTTTCCACCGCCGCCTGATGAATTATCCATAATACTGAATGTCGCATCAGAAGGATTTTTTCAAAGGTAATATTGGCTGCTGTTGTTACATTCGGGATACCGGCAGTAGAAGATGCCTTTGGTCCAAGGTAAATCCCGTTTCCATTTGCAGCCGTAGCTTTTACTTTATAAGTGTAGCTGTCACTTCCTGATTCTAATGTATACATACATTTGCTCAGATCTACAGTTGCACCATCAAACGTTGCCATCGCTGTGGCAATCTGTGCCACCGTCTTTTCATATGTATCCTGTACATCCTTACCTGTTACGGTAACTCCCGCTACTGCTGTATCAACAGAAGATGTATCGGCATCTGCATAGTTTCCGTCTTTTACTGTCAATGTCCTGGTCTCATCTTTTTCAAGGCTGACCACTTTGTACTTTTCTGCATCTGTAATCGTCACATTCATAATAAAAGATTCTTCACCTGCTTTAACAGTTACTTTCACCTGTTTCAGACCGGTTACATTCCCCTTGGATGTCAATGTCAGTCTTCCATCTGCATAAGTTGCATCCAACACTGCTCTGTTAGATGAAGAAACCGTAATGTCAGCATCTGCATCAAGGCATCTTACAACATAAGAAGCCGTTGCATCTGTATTGATCACAGAAGAATTAACTACAGCACCGTTATCATTTTCAACCCATACGCCACTGGTCGCTGCACCATTTACGATATCATCAATTGCAATTTTATCAAACTCAAGCTGCTCATCTTCATCTTCATACAAAAGACCGATCTGTGCATCTGATGTCTCTGTAATACAGGAGTATGCATAATGCGTACCATCATTGACTACATACGGATTATCCAGCCACTGAAGGCTTCCGTCATCCTGTACCAGACCAACCCAGATACGTCCTGAATTACGTGCTGATGTATCAGATGGACCTAGCAAAAAGAATTGCAGTCTTTCCGTTTACTTTCTTTGAATATGTAATGGCACTTAACTGGCAATTGTTATTATACTTAAAACCTGTCTCTTTTGGTTCTGACCATGTAAGTCCATCATCCTCAGATATATAATAGGCATTGGACATACGCACAAACAGATACAATCTTCCATCTGCTTCTGTAATAACTGCTTCAGAGCTGTTGCCTGATACAGTAGCTCCGCGATGCCAGGTTATTCCCTCATCATCAGAATAGATTGTAGATGTTCTCTGAACTCCACTTGTATACTGATAGCACGGGAAGATCAGTCTTCCCGTAGAAGTTGTAATTCCTCGTCCCGGTCCGATCAGAAATACCTGCTCGGATTCATTCTTGGCATCTACAAGCTGCGGTGCTGACCATGTGGCTCCGTTGTCCGTTGATTTTGTAATATAAAGAAAATCCGTTGGAAACTGGAAGTACGGTGTATCTCCACAGAACAGGTTTGTATCTACTGCTCCGTCTGCACTCTTAATGTTAAAATGATCATCGATCGTATAGTCTCCGTCTACAACTTCACTGGTACTGTTATTCTTGATTTCATAACAGGACTCAGATGTCGCATCGGCTTTTTTTTCCAGATGATAATCATAACTTGCAGCAGCACGTGCTGTTGAACTGGAAAGACCATTTACACTGGTTGTACTGAGTGCAAGAAGCAGATTTCCATTTGTATCATAACCTGTACTTCCTGCCTTCGCCGGATATCTTGCTGCATTTGCAACTGCCAGACCTGCCGGCAACAAATCACATGCGAGGTAGATTGTATCTCCGTCAGCAAGCAATGCAGGATCAATAAATGCTGTTGAATCACGATTAAACCGGTTTCCGTTATCTCCCAGATAATTAGCTACCGTATAAGACCAGGTTGCTCCATTATCTGTGGATCTTGATACTGCCGTATCCAATCCTGCTCCGTCTCCGCAAATATCCCATCGGATGTCTGTTGCTGCAATTAATGCTCCATTACCTGCAGTTACCAAGGCAGGAATACGGAATCTTGTAAATCCTTTGGATGAATTATGTTCCTCCAAAAACAACGTTTTCGGGAACGGCTGCTCCACTGTTGTTCCATCTGCCGGCTTTGTTCCGTCCTTTGAGTTATTCGTTGCTCCGGCTGTCACCGGAAAGCACCCCAAAGTAAGAACACCTGCCAGCAGAAATGATAATACTTTTTTTTTCTGTTCTTCATTTTTCTCCCTCTTTTCTCAAAACTTTTTCATGCTTATCAAAATATTGAGATGCCAGGGTCAAAAGGTCTAAGCCCACATGAGCTTGCTCATAGGTGGGTGAAAGACCTTAGAACTGCCCTGCTATGAGCTATGATATGAGCATAAAAGTGGGATGATAATCCCACGATATGCGAATAGAGGGGAGGATTGTGAGAGTACGTAGCACGGAACAATCCGTAGGCATCAAAGTCGGGGTGCACTGTCAACATCATAAGCCTCTGTCACCGCTTCCACCAGTTTTTCTTCCTCAATATCTTCTGTCAGCTTCTCCCAAAGAAATGCACCTATCTCATTTAATTTAATCATCTCCGAAAAGTCATTTTCCCCACATTTCAGAGAAATTGCTACTTTCTGATCTCCTATTTCATCTAAAATATATCCTTCTTTAATTTTCATTCCCTGATCTCCCAATTTTTCTTTTTAGTATATAATTTTTTGTTTATAAAAGCAACAAATGGAAGTGAATCGTCCCATCGCAGTATAAGTGACTCTTTAAAAAAGAGAGCAGTGCATCAGGTTTCACTGCCCTCCCTCATTTTCTTTATCATTTCCACGATATCATATCCGTAATTCTTTCCAGTCGCCCAGCCTGTTCCCTGTGGATTTTCCTGCTGCCCCAGCCACTGTACATACGGAGCTGCCGCTTTCTTTACATATTCATACCGCTCATCTACACACGCTTCATTCAATGGTTCCGTTGTTGCATATGCTTTCAGATGCTGAACCTGTGCCAGTATTCCTGTCCGCACATCCGCATATGAATTTCCCGGCACTCCATTTCCGGTTGTTCCGATCCCTGCGAAATTATACTGTTCAATGGATGCATCTCCTCCATATTGAAGAAAACCGGTTTCTTTCATTGCCTGTACATAGGCAACTTCCGGTCGGACTCCTTCTGCAGTTGCCTCTTCATAATAAATCTGGCAAAATGTCTCGATAGAATCCGCCCCTCCTGCTGCCAGTGCTGCAGCCGGATAAGTTCGTCCTGATCTGTTAAAATAATCGACCATTTCCTGTACGGATACATCGCTTTTTTCCCATAATGGGATATTGGGCAGCAGAAGCAGCCACTGCAACGCTTTCCATATCAGATCCACTTTCATTTTTCCCGGTATCCCCGGAATTTTTCTCTGTACCCGTTGTCTCCGAATCTGTATTCTCCGTATTTCCTTTTTCTTTACTTTCGTTCTCTTTCCCTGAATCAGCCTGAACCTGTATCTCCTGACTCTTCACAACCGGAATCTTTCCTGACTGTCCTGCTGCCAGAAGCGTTATGACAAGCAGCAATGCCATTCCGGCTTCTATGATCCGTTCTCTTTTTCTATTTTCCATATTTCTGCTCCACTATTTTCATTCCCTCTCACAGCTTATTCATGCTATACTGAGTCTATACTAAAAAAGATCGGATGGATCTTTTGTCATACGCCTGCCAACTGAAAACTGACTACTATTTTATATGATGCCAGGGTTAAAAGTTCTAAGCCCACATGAGCTTGCTCATAGGTGGGTGAAAGACCTTAGGACCCGCCCCGATATGAGCATAAAAGTGGGATGATAATCCCACGATATGCGAAGATTGGGTAGGATTGTTGGAGTGCGTAGCACGGAGCAATCCGTAGGCATCAAAGTCGGGGGCTTTTGACCCTGACATCTTTATATATGAGGTGACAAATTATTATGAATAAAAAATCTGTATTGGTAACTGGTTCTTCCCGCGGTATCGGAAGAGCCTGTGCGATTGCTTTTTTGCAAAAGCCGGATATCATGTATTTATCAACTGCCGTCAAAATATCGCCCTTCTTCATTCTTTACAGGATGAGATTCTTTCCTGTGGCGGTACCTGTACCCTTCTTCCGGAGATGTCGGTGATCCGTCCCAGGTAAAATCTATGTTCTGTCAGATTGAAAAAAGAAACCGGCGGTATCGACATTCTGGTCAATAACGCCGGCATTGCCTGGTTTGGTCTGCTTACCGATATGACAGACGAAGACTGGTCTTCTCTTCTTCAGACGAATCTTTCTTCCGTCTTCTATTGCTGCCGTGCCGCCATTCCACATATGGTCTCTGTGAAATGTGGACGGATCATCAACATTTCTTCCATGTGGGGAACTGCCGGTGCTTCCTGCGAAGCTGCCTATTCCGCAACCAAATCCGGCATTCATGGTCTGACAAAGGCTCTTGCCAAAGAACTTGCACCGAGTAATATTCAGGTCAATGCCATCGCCTGCGGTGTGATTGATACGGAAATGAATGCACGGCTGAACGAAGAAGAACGTGCCGCCCTTGCAGAGGAAATCCCTTCCGGCAGATTTTCATCCCCGGAAGAAGTCGCTGAACTGGTTCTGCTCCTTTGCAGTTCCCCGTCCTATATGACCGGGCAGATCATCGGAATGGATGGCGGCTTTATCTGATAAAGCTGTCATTCATTTTCACCGCCCGGTCATTTTTACAAAATGTATTTCATTTAAAGTTTCCCGTAAACATCCTGCGGAACATACGCTTTGATCTGAATCCCTTCCGGCAGATACTCTTCTGACAGAAGCTGTCCTTTGCTCCGGATCATCTGTATCTTACCGGCATCTGCAAAAGGATACAGACGTTCCACATAGATCTGATCCCGTCGGATGATCTCCAGCAATGCTGCCTTCAGTTTGTCCAGCCCCTGTCCGGTCTTAGCCGATGTGGCAATCGAGTAATCTGCCTGAAAATCTTTATGACTTTCTTCTTTTTCCAGCCGATCCTGCTTATTGAACAGTGTGATCACCGGTTTTCCTTCCGCTCCCATCTGACGTAATGTATCATAGACCACATACATCTGCTCGTCCATCCTCGGATTCGATACATCTACAACGTGGATAATGATATCGGCATATTTTGCCTCTTCCAGTGTACTTTTAAAAGCTTCTATAAGATGATGTGGGAGCTTTCTGATAAATCCGACCGTGTCCGTCAGAAGAATCTCCTGCGTACCGTCAAGCTGCAAAGCTCTTGTCGTTGTATCCAGCGTAGAAAAAAGCATGGCATCTTCTAAAATCCCTGCATTTGTCAACGCATTTTCAATACTGCTTTTTCCTGCTGACGTATATCCTACCAGTGCTGCCACTTTCATTCCTGACTGATTCCGCTGACTGCGGAGCAATTCTCTGTGCCGCTCCACATCTGCCAGTTCTTTTTTCAGACGACTGATCCGCTCCCGGATAAGACGGCGATCCATTTCCAGCTTTTTTCTCCCGGGCCTCTTGTACCGATTCCGCCGCCCAGTCTTGACAGTGATCTTCCCAGTCCCGACAGACGGGATGCCCGGTATCTGAGCTGAGCCAGTTCTACCTGGATCTTTCCCTCTCCCGATACAGCTCTTGCGGCAAAAATATCCAGGATCAGAAGCGTTCTGTCCAGTACTTTGCAATCCAGTTCTTCTTCCAGATTGCCAAGCTGGGTACTGCTCAGTTCATCATCACAGATGATCCCTGTTGCCTCAGTTTCCCACAACAGTTCTTTTAATTCGATCAGTTTTCCACGCCCGATATAGGTTGCCGGGTGTACGCACTCCCTGGTCTGGATCAGTCTGCCAGTCACCTCAGCCCCTGCTGTAGCCGCAAGCTCTGCCAGTTCATCCAATGACCGTTCTGCAGTCTCACCGCCTTCTGTATCCACGCCCACCAGGATGACGCGTTCTCTGATATCATCCATATTATACATCTGCGTTTTACCTCGTCTGCAAAAATTCTGCTTCTTTCGCTACTGATTCATCCTCTGGATAAGCCGCCTGATATTCTGACATTTTTTCTTTTGCCATTTCCCAGTCTGCGGTCTTTTCCAGACAGATGATCTCATTATATTTCATCTCCTGAAGCAACGTCTCCTGCTTCTTATCTTCCTGCTTCTTATTTCCCTGCTTTTCTTCTGCCAGTGCGATTCCCTCCTGGATATACTCCAGGGCTTTTGCATAATCCTCCTTGCAAAGAGCTGACGTTCCGGCAAGATTACACAGCTCTGCCGTCTTTACTGTCCCATTATCAAAAGCCTTTTCCAGCATCTCCAGTGCCTGATCATACTGCTTCTGCTCATAGTATGTCATTCCAAGTCCACAATATCCTTCTGCTGCTTCTTCTTTATCATCACTTCCTGCTGCCTCTTCAAAAGAAGCGATCGCAGTATCATAATCTCCCTGCTCCAATGCCTCTGTTCCATCTTTTACTGTATTTCCGCATCCTGCCATCATGCACATTATTTCCCTCGAACTTGTAATAAATCTTATGCTCCAGACTTGCCCAGAAATCCATCGCAATTGTCCTGATCTGGATCTCGACCTTCGTATCCACCACACTGTCCGAAAGAAATATCGGTACGGACACCAGCATGTGGTAGCTCTTGTATCCACTTTCCTTCGGATTCTTGATATAGTCTTTGATCGACAATACTTTCAGGTCACTCTGATTCCCGATCATCTCCGCAAGCCGGTAAATATCGGATGTAAACGAACAGATCAGCCTGACTCCTGCTATATCATTGATATACCGGACCATATTCTCGATCGAGGTCTCATAACCGTAACGATACTTTCCGGTGTCTTAATTCTGGTCGGGTTTCATGCTGAAATTCATCATTAAGAATCTGAAATCCAACTTTGTACCAACTTCTTTCAACGCTGCATTATACAGGAAAATGATTGTCTTCCAACTGTCAACATCCTCATAGCTCTTAACTGCAGCTTCAACCTGTTGTTCACTTTTCATAGCAGTCATCCCCCGGTCTGTTTATATATATTAAGTATAACATACTCCCATTTTTCTGTCACAGAATTCACTTCTTTTTTAGAGATATTTTAGTGTTACTGTAATAGTATCTTTCCAATCTCTGTAATCCATTTTCTGCCTACAGCTCCAGTTTCATGTCTCCTGGCGAATCCAGCCCTTCTTTCTCATAAATTCCGAAATTCCAAGTGTGATCACTGCCGGAAGTACAAACTGGATCACAATGATCTTCACCAGAACAACCATCGGATCTTCTGTCTGGATCATCACCTGCCACGTCATCAACGGACCAACCAGCCCGGCTGTTCCCATTCCAGATCCGGTTGCATTATTCGTCATATGGAGTAACATTGTACTTACCGGTCCTAAAATTGCGCTTGACAAAATGGATGGGATCCAAATCAATGGATGTCTCATAATATTCGGTACCTGAAGCATAGAAGTACCAATTCCCTGTGCCAAAAATCCACCAATCTTATTTCTCTGTAGCTTGCAACTGCAAATCCAATCATATTGCAACAACATCCAACTGTAGCTGCTCCAGCTGCAAGACCTGACAGATTCAGGATTACCCCCAAAGCCGCGGAGCTGATCGGCAATGTCAGGATCATTCCCATCAAGACCGAAACTACAATTCCCATAAGGAACGGCTGCTGTTCTGTTCCCCAGTTAATCAAGGAACCCAGCCAGTTCATAAAGGAAGAAATCGGTGGTCCGACAAACAATCCAACAACTCCACCAACTCCAATGCAGATCAATGGTGTCAGGATAATATCTAGTTTTGTTCTTCCTGTAACTAAAATTCCAATCTCAATTGCCACATAAGCTGCCACGAAAGCTCCCAGTGGTTCCCCCGGTCCGGCTAATACAATATTCCCATCTACAAGTACCTGACCTGCCAGTAATTTTTTCCCCGCGAATGCTCCGATCATACCGACAACAGCTGCACAAACTGTAACAAGCTGCTGAGCCTCCAGCTTTCCTTGCCACTCCGACACCAATACCTGCTCCTGTAAATGCTGCTGCAACTTTCCCGATCAAATAAATTAAATCTCCATAATTTCCTCCAACAAACATTCCTATCTGCTGAATGATTGTTCCTATGATCAATGTTGCAAATAAGCCCTGTGCCATACCGCTCAGACCATCAATAAATATTCTCTTCATCGCTCTTCTAGTCCTCCTTATACAGGACGCCCCATTCCTGTCCTTCCTTCTTCCTGGGTGTCCCTCTTCAACGCATTGCCTTCCTCATCACAAAGCTCCGGGATCTGATCTACGGTATCCATCCGGTAGTCTGTCAGAAGCCAGCTTACAATATTCACATTATCCTTTCGTCCAATCACCATCTCCGGCACAAGCACAGAGAGCATCTGCTCCAGGAAATCAATATCCACCTGGTTCTCTTTCGAATAAAGCAGTACATTTTTGTAAATCATAAGATAAACACCTTTGCACTGTTCTTCTTCAATATCCATATAAACGGACTGGAATTTCTGTTCAAATCCAAATTCATCAATCAGATGAAGGATTGCCTGTCCATAACTGTCTTCTTAAATAACCTCCCAGTATTTCTCTGTCTGTCTCTGTACATTCTCTAATCATAACTGCTCTCCAATCATTCTATCAATTACCGTCTGTTACCATTACCGTGTTACTGTTCACACGATGTGCGACCAGCAACGCATCTCGCCATTTTAAATCGCCTTTGGCGATGGGGCGAGATGCATTTTTCAAAACACGCATCCTCCGTGTCAATCAGCGGAGTGATTGATCTTCAAGTGATAACATTACCGTTCCACTATACCAAAAAGTCTCTAAAAAAGAAATGACTTTTTGTTTTTCTTATGTTAGGATACAAGAGACAGGTATTTTCAGAAGATCAGATAGTTTCTTCTGCTACCGGAAAGGAGTCTATTATGTTTCGTTTATGGGGAAAAGAATTCAAGGACAACCGGATGCTTCGTGACACTGTCATCTGCGACAAGACGGAGGATACACGTACACATAAGATTTTTCATGCCCTGGATGAAATCTGCTATGAATTTGATCTCAGCAAACCGATCTGGCTCGACTCAACAATCAATGAGTTCAAGCGCCACGCCAAAGCGCGTTTCTATCAGGACAATTTTGTCGATGAGATTGACTTTGACTAAACGGAGATTCAAATTATTGAAGAATAACACTCGGTAGCGTACAAAAGATAGATTGAAAATAGCTTCTAAAATCCGCTTCAAATTTTTTTGAAAAAATTTCAAAATTACTCTTGACATTTTTCAATATCCGTTATATAATTTTTTTGTTGTGAGCGATACAAAAGAGCAAACAACAAAATGTGCGATTAGCTCAGCTGGATAGAGCGTCTGACTACGGATCAGAAGGCCGGGAGTTCGAATCTTCTATCGCACGCTATAGAGACTGTAAGGAAATTTCCTTACAGTCTTTTTTGTATCTTTGGAAAATCTCACTTCAAAGGATCCTCTCCGAACAGACACCCAAAAAATTTACCCAAAACCAAGCAAAGGCGGTGCCGGATTCAAGTTCACATATAAGCAAACTCAAATTTGCACCGCCTGTCCTGATTCAAAACTACATTATAACTATTCCAACAACACTCTATTTTGAAAATCTCTCTGCCTGCGCCTCAATCAGTGCCTTGTCATCAAAATAGTTGATCTTCATCGCATCTTTTACTTCTTTTAAAGTCTGTGCTGCAACAGCCTCTGCCTTCAATACTTCCCTTTTTTAAGAATCTCGTAGATTGCAGGAATGTCTTTCTCCAAGTTCTTTTCTTCTGTTGCGGATTGGCTCCAGTTCTGCCTGAAGAACATTATTCAGGAAACGCTTCACTTTCATATCTCCCAGTCCACCACGTCTGTAATGCTCTTTTAATTCATCCAGATTCTTATACTCCGGCAGAATTTTTCAAAATGTTCTCTGTACAGAATGCATCCAGATATGTAAATACGGAATTTCCCTCCAGCCTGTCTCGGATCTTCAATACGATATGGTTCGGATCAGTAAACATACTGAATCTTTCTTCTTAATATCTTCAGGCCTCAGACAGATAAATACAGTTACCCAGAGACTTACTCATCTTCGCCTTACCATCAATTCCCGGGAGACGGAAGACATGCTTCGTTCTCCGGAAGAAGCGCTTTCGGATAACCAATGTTCTCCATAACACTGAATTGAATTTGTGTACGATCTCACGGCACTGTTCGATCATCGGAAGCTGATCCTCACCTACCGGTACAGTCGTTGCCTTAAATGCTGTGATATCTGCTGCCTGGCTGATCGGATAAGTAAAGAATCCTACCGGAATGCTTGCTTCAAAATTACGCATCTGGATCTCCGATTTAACCGTTGGGTTTCTCTGAAGACTGGATACCGTAACCAGATTCATATAATAAAAAGAAAGTTCTGTCAGTTCCGGTACCTGTGACTGGATGAAAATCGTGGATTTCTCCGGATCCAGTCCGCATGACAGATAATCCAGTGCAACCTCAATAATATTCTGACGTACCTTTTCCGGATTATCTGCATTATCAGTCAGTGCCTGTGCATCTGCGAATGCCAGGGTCAAAAGGTCTAAGCCCACATGAGCTTGCTCATATGTGGGCGAAAGACCTTGGGACCCGCCCCGATATGAGCATAAAAGTGGGATGATAATCCCACGATATGCGAATATTGGGTAGGATTGTGGGAGTGCGTAGCACGGAGCAATCCGCAGGCATCAAAGTCGGGGGTTTTTGCCCCCGACATCATTTAATTCAAAAATATACATATCAAAAGATCTTTTTGCTGCCCTCAGATCTTTCTCACCGTGCAGTGTCCACGCTGCCACCGGTGCATGAAACAGCTTTTTATTTACCAAAAATCCCGGATTTTTCCGGTCTGCCCATTTATAAGAAATAAAATCCGGTCTGCACATACAGTTGCTCAGTAAATATTTTACGCAGAATCTTAATGCATAATGCGTTGTATCCGGCTTCCTGGTAAGATTTTCAGAAAGCTGTCCGCGGGGAATCTCATTTCTGTGCTTTTTCATCCACTGCAGCACCAGACTGTTAAAAGACTGGACCATATATTTCCCTCTGTATCCCTGCAGTTCTTCATCCAGCCTCCGGCAGACTTCTGTATCTGCACTCGGGAGCTTTACTTCTATCAGAAGAGGAACTTTTCCATCAACCAGCCGAAGAACTTCTGAAAGAAGCGGGATCTTTTCCCCGGTTCTGCTTAACCGGTAAGTTCTCATACGGGCATAATCCGTCTCTTCCACTTTTCCTTTTTCTCCGCATATTCTTCTGAAATCATCATCATGAAAGACAACCAGCTTTCCATCTTTTGTAAGATGCACATCCAGCTCAATCCCATAGCCGGCTTCTATCGCCGCCTGAAACGCCGGGATCGAATTTTCCGGGATTCCCTTTTTTATGTCATGCAGCCCCCGATGAGCCCATTTCACTCCAAAAACGGATGTACCCTGCGTCTCCCCGACAATCTCGGTGCGAGCAAATACAGCAGAATTACATTTCCCAAAAGTAAAACCAACAGAACGATCAAGATCCCTTTCATCATAACCACCATTACTCCTTATTCTGTAATGAATCTTATTTTTTCTTCCATCAACCGTACTTTCATTTCATTTCTTAAAAAGATCGGCTCACCGTCTGTATGTATCGGCAGTGTACTGCCTGTAGAAACTTCTGCACTGCGACATTGAAGGATCGTAACGCCACGGAACTTTGTATGCTTTCCAAAGAATGCCGTCGGCAACAGACACAGAATCTTCTTTTTGGAGAGATCTGCTGCCACCATGATATCCAGCTTTCCGTCAGACGGAGATGCCTCCGGGCAGAATTTAAATCCGCCACCTTCATATTTCTGATTCATAAATGCCGCAAAATATGCACGTTCAAACCGATGCACACTTCCGTCATCCAGCCGGATCTCCATCCTCACCGGCTGATCCTTCAGCAGCCGGTTGAGTGCAACCACTGCATAACTCAGCTTTCCAAGCTTTAAGCGGTTTAAGATCTTCTTCCATTTTGAGATGCACACTTCATGGCACACTGCCGCATCAAATCCCATCCCCGCACTGACCAGGAATCGTCTTCTTTTCCCACCAAGTACCAGCTCTCCCACATCCAGTTTCTCAATCTTTTCCGAGTTCAGGATCAACTCCAGTGCCTTTTTTGCATCTTTCGGGATCCCCATGCCTCTTGCAAAATCATTACTCGATCCGGTAGGAATATATCCAAGCGTTACTTTAGACGGATTTTTAATTCCATTGATCACTTCATTCAGTGAACCATCCCCGCCAAGCACAATCATCGTATGCTCTTCCTCATCTGCTGTGATCTCAGTTGCGATCCTTTCCGCATCTTTTTTTCTGCCGGTCATTCTGACTTCATAGGAGACCCGCCTTTTTTTCAGTTCCGGCTCAAGCTGACTCCACAGCAGCTCTCCCTGTCCTGTTCTTGATTTTGGATTTACAATAAAAATGTAGTCCATCAATTTTTCTCCACTTCGCACAATGTACTTTCCAGATATTTTCCAAGCGAACGGCTCATATTTCCTTCAAAATCAGCTTCTCCGTTTCTCAGGCACCACTCAAATACATTTCCGATCACGATCATTCTGATATCGGTCGTAAACTCTTCAATGCTGACATTCAGCTTTACCACTCCTGCTTCGATCGCCTTCTCCACATACGTCTGCACTGTCACGATCGGATAGGGACGCTCTGTTCTGATTGCTGCATTCAATGCCTGGTTCTTCGTATCGTAATACCCCGACATAAATTCCACGCCCAGTTCCCGGCAATACTTCACATAATTCATGTAGACCTGAATGATTCCCTGCTCTACACCACCTGCATTCTCCGGGATTTCCAGCAAATCCGGGTTGATCGTCGGCTGTTCCTCAATATAGTAAGACAACAGATCATCTTTTGTCTTGAAATGATGATAAAAGCTGCCATTGGAAACTCCGGCCTCCTCACAGATATTTTTAATCGAAAGTTCTTCATACCCTTTTTTCTGAAGGATCTTCTTTGCTGCCCGAAAGATCTTTTCTCTCGTTTCCTGCGATTTACGTTGCTGCCTGGAAAGTTCTACTTTTTCACTCATTAAAATTTACACTCCTGTATGGATTAAAAAGAAATTCCAGTTTACGACTATCCTCAACTTCTACTTTGAATTTCTTCTTATGATGCACTCAGTATAGCACAAATACCGATTGGTTTCAAGAAAACCGAGTATACTCTATATTCTACATGCAACCTGTCCTTAACTATTGCTTTTACACACTGCACCCAGGTATTTCTCCTGCAAGCCTTTATAACTGATATGCTGCAAATGCGGATGGCATCGGATACTTCTTTTCCAGCTCTTCTTTTTCTGCAAATATCACCTGCTCACTCCATATCTTCTGATCCAGTTCTCTCTCCAGCTCATCCACGATCACTTCGTACCCTTTCATCTGCCATTCTACATGACTGAAAATATGCTTTGCATCCGGGAGCTTTTTCACCCGCACCGGAGTCAGTCCCAGTGACCTGGCATATTCGATCACTTCCTTCTGCTTCAGATGTCCTTCTACATTTGGAAATTCATATAAGCCGGCAAGCAGACCTGTATCCGGTCTTTTCCGGATTGCCACTTCTTCATTATCACAGAATCTCAGGATCGTCTTTTTTTTCAACTCTTCTTTCTTTTGCTTTTTTCTTCACCGGATACTCCAGTTCACATCCATCTCGGTGTGCAAGGCATAAATGACTGACCGGACAGATCTCACACTTCGGTTCTCCTCCCGGCAGACATACGATTGCCCCCAGTTCGATCAGTCCCTGATTAAAATCTCCCGGTGATTCTTTTGGAATCACCTCTTCCAGTAAACTTTCCACTTTTTTCCTTGTTGATGCTTTCAGAATATCATCCGCATCTTCCAGAATCCGGGACACAACCCGGAATACATTTCCATCTACTGCAGGCTTTTGCAGATCATAGACAAAAGAGCCGATCGCTCCTGCCGTATAATTGCCAATCCCTTTCAGTTCCCGGATTTTTTCTCATAAGTTTCAGGAAATTTTCCGCCATACTGTTCCATGATCTGTTGTGCAGCAAACTTCAGATTTCTTGCCCGGTTATAGTACCCCAGCCCCTCCCAGAGCTTGAGCAGCTTATCCTCTTCCACATTTGCCAGTGTTTCTATATCTGGCAGTTCTGAAAGGAATCTTTCATAATAAGGCTTTACTGCCTCCACCCTGGTCTGCTGAAGCATGATCTCCGAGATCCACACCCGGTACGCATTGATATTTTTTCTCCACGGCAGATCTCTGCGGTTTTTCCTGTACCATTCCACGATCAGCGGTACCGTTTCTTTCATTTGCGGACTCTCCAGCACTACATCCACCGGATCACAGATCCTGATCTCATCTTTACTGACTTCACAGTCGTACGCCAAGATCTTCACACCGGCCGCCTTTGCTCTTTTCAATGCCTCTGCAAACTCCGGCTGTGTCTTTTGATTTGGAGTAAAATAACGCACTTCCTTCATCTGGATCACGAAAAAGAGGATTGCCTCATAGCCTTCTTTTTTTGCTTTGATCAGTTCTTCTATATGCCTGACGGCTCTCTCACTCGGTGCATCCGGAAACAGACAGACTCCGTCTTCTTCCAGTGTCACCCCTTTCACTTCTATAAAAGCTTTTTTCCCCTCCCCCTCTGCATAAAGATCTAATCTTGAATCTCCATAGGTTATCTCCGGACGGATACACTGGATTTCTTTGAACAGATTGCCGGTTTGCAGCCATTCTTCCACGCACCTGTTCGGAATCTGTGAATCCAGATTGACCAGCCTTTCTCCTTTTTTCACCGCGATCAGATCCCACAGGGTGGCACGCTTTTCATTTTCACTTTTCTGCAAATATACTTCTGCCCCGGGAATCAGCAGTTCTTCACACCGGCCTGTATTTTTCACATGAACTTTTTCTCTTTTTCCTTCCAGCTCCACATAAGCAACAAACCGGTTAAGACAGCTTTTTCTATCCGTTCGTATTTCATTTTATTCTCCTCTTATTGAAAAAGATCCTTTGAATTTTTTCGTATGCCCGGCAGCTCAAAACTTTGGCACTTTCCATTATATGTCTGGCAACAAAAAATATCTGCTCCGTATTATATCACAGAACAGATATTTTATCATTTTCTATAAAATGATGTCGGGGTCAAAAGCCCCCGACTTTGATGCCTACGGATTGTTCCGTGCTACGCACTCCCACAATCCTACCCAATATTCGCATATCGTGGGATTATCATCCCACTTTTATGCTCATATCGGGGCGGGTCCTAAGGTCTTTCACCCACCTATGAGCAAGCTCATGTGGGCTTAGACCTTTTGACCCTGGCATCATAAAAAAAGATTGAAATGCTGGAATACCATTCCCATATGGCGGCGATGAACATTAATATCTACTTTCATATCTGCAATATCAACACCGTTAAAAATGATATTTCCGCCTGTCGGGTCTTCCATACAGTTCAAGCATCGTAAAAATGTACTTTTATACAGTTCCAGAGCCGGATGGTCCGAGTACAGCAACGATATCACCTTTGTTGATCGTGACATTAATTCCCTTCAGGATCTCTTTGTCCCCGAAGCTTTTTGCTAAGATTAATGACGTCTATCACTCTTTCTCAGGCTCCTTTCTAATAATTTAACAAGTAATGTGATCATCAAGCACAAGTGCTATGTAGATTAACGCCATTACAAGGTACGGTACCATGAATTCGTAGCTGTTACTTCCGATATAGTTAAATGCAACATAAAGATCTGCTGCTCCGACGAAACTGACAACAGAAGTCTCTTTTACAAGCGAAATAAACTCATTTCCAAGTGTCGGAAGAATATTCTTGACAGCCTGTGGAATCACGATCTTTGTCATACTTGTCCCAAAGCTCAGACCCACGGCACGTCCTGCCTCCATCTGTCCCGGATCTACTGACTGAATACCACTTCGCATGATCTCTGAAATATAAGCTCCGCTGTTCAGACCAAATACAACCATAGAAACCTGTACTCCGGTAATCTTCACCCCAAAAATCGGAAGGAGTACATAATAAAAGATAAGGAGCTGAACTACCATAGGAGTTCCTCTGAATAATGCAACGTAAAAAGCTGCAAATATGATTCAATACTCTCGGAAGAGTTTTATATTTCGGAATCACACGGACTGTTGCGATCAGAGTTCCGATCACAATACCGATAATGAGACCGCAGATTGCGATCATCAATGTATTCTGCAAACCCTGCAGTACTTTCACATAGCCATTCTGATCCAGAAAAATTTCAATAAATTTGTCTACTTTCTGACTAAAATTCCCCATTTGTTTCCTTTCTCCAAAAAGAGGAAAATGCATGCATCATCTTCTGCCTGTATTTCCCTCGTTAATAAATTCTGTTATTTTACTGCCTGTAAATTCTTAGTAAATACTCTTACTGAACTGCGTTGATTGCATCTGTGATTGCTGCTGCCGGTGCTGCATCAATGATAACATAATTGATATTTCCATTGAGCATATCCTGTACTGCCAGAGAACCACTCTTATAAGTTACGCATTTTGCCGGAAGTCCCGGGAAATCCCATTCTTCGCTTCCTTCAACATAATACTGTCCTGTTGTTCCCTGCTGAACACCGATCTGGTCAGATGATTTTGTCTCAGCAAGCTTAGCTGCAACGTCATCTGCTGTCTTGCAGTCATCGAATGCTGTATCGTTGCTTGGTACGATCAGACGCTGGGATGCTGAATAGTAAGAATCTGTAAAGGTTACATACTTTTCTCTCTCTTCATTGATCGTCAGACCTGCCATTGCAATATCACACTTCTGCTGGCTTACAGACAGACATACTGCATCAAAATCCATATTCTCGATTACAAGTTCTTTTCCAAGCTTCTCTGCAAGAAGGGATGCGATCTCCATATCGATTCCATAATAATCTTCACCCTTTGTATACTCGAAAGGCTCAAATGCTGCATTTGTTGCAACAACGAGCTGATCCTTTGTGGTATCAAGCTTTGCTGACTTTACTGCCTCCGGCTCTCCATCTGAGAAATACTTATTGCAGATCTCATCCAGTGTTCCATCTGATTTGATCTTTGCAATAAACTCATTTGTCTTCTCAAGAAGTTCCGGCTGATTCTTGTCCACACCAAATGCATATTCTTCATTTGTAAGGTCAATATCGATTACCTTTTGCTGTTACTGTTTCGTTCTTACTACCACAACCTGCCAGCATGCTGACTGCTAATGCTGCAGTAAGAAATACTGATAAAAACTTCTTCATATTAAGCGCCTCCTCTTTTCTCTGCATAAAAATTCAAAACATGTTAATAATTATAACATGCTTTTCATAAAATGCAAGACGTAATTATGCACGATTTCTTTTGGAAATTACAAAATTTTACTGTTCACAATAACTGTGAACAGTAAAACACACTGCACTCTATTCAATAATACATACCTTATTTGAATAAAGCCTGGATACCGAAGAATAAAAAATACAACGATTCCAAGTACGATTCTGTAATATCCAAATGCCTTAAAGTCATGGTTCTTGATATACTTCATCAGGAACTTGATTGCAATAATCGATACTCCAAACGATACGAGCATTCCAAGCAGCAATAAAAACACCTGCATTGGTGTAAATGCCAGTCCGAACTTGAATAACTTCAGTGCACTTGCTCCAAACATAACCGGAATTGCAAGGAAGAATGTAAATTCTGCTGCAACACTTCTTGAAACCCCAAGTGCCAGTGCTCCGACAATCGTTGCGCCGGATCGGACGTCCCAGGGATCATCGCCATCATCTGGAAGACTCCGATCAGAAGAACTGTCTTCACAGAAAGCTGGGAGAGTCTTTTTTACTTTCGGTTCTCTTGTCTCATTACGTTTTTCAATTACAATGAATAAAATACCATAAACAATCAACATCAATGCAACAACATATGCATTACTCAGTTTTGATTCAATCAGATCGTTCAGCAACACTCCTCCGATCAGTGCCGGAATTGTTCCGATCACTACTTTAATCCATAACTGAATTGTCATCTTCTTCTGCTTTTCCGTCTTCGTCGGTGAGAACGGATTTAACTTATGAAAATAAATTACTACAACTGCCAGGATCGATCCAAACTGAATCACCACATTGAACATATTCGTAAATGCCTCGTTCTGCTTCAGTTGGATCAGCTGCTCTACCAGAATCAGATGACCTGTACTACTGATTGGAAGCCACTCTGTGATTCCCTGCACAATTCCTAAAATGATAACCTTTAATACTTCTAACATGATTCCCCTCCTCGTTTCAGAACAAACTTCTCGATGGCCTTTGCAGCCCCTCATCATTGTTGCTCTCCGTAATATAATCAGCTACAGCTTTGACCTTTTCTTCGGCATTCGCCATGGCAACCCCAAATCCAACTTCCTTGAGCATTGCGATATCATTATCGCCATCCCCACACGCCATGATCTCTTCCCGCCTGATTCCAAGCATCTTGCCAAGATTCACAAGTCCGGTTCCTTTATTTACACCAACTGCATTGATTTCTATATTATATTGAAGAGAGCCAACCAGTTCAAAGACGCCTTCTCGCTCCAGCTCTTTCCATGCCCTTCTCTCTCTTCCATATCTGCAAACAACATCTGTACTTTATCAAGATTCCCTTCTTTTTCATCCAGCAGATCTTCCAGTCTGTCTACCGCTATTCGTGTTCTCAGAAAATAATCCCACATGTTCGGATTCTTATGATACTTTCTCACCTGCGCGATCTCATCTTTCTGAGCATATCCCTGCCCATCAAAATAAACTTCCAACAGAGTATCATATTTTCTTCCGATTGCAATTGCTTTTTTTGCTGCTTCTTTGGATAACAGATGTTCTTCCAGTACCTTTCCGGTTCTCGTCTCGATAATCCTTGCCCCATTCGCAGTCAGTGCATAATCCATCCCCGTAAGCTCACGTAATTCTTCCGGAACTCCTGTCCATGGTCTTCCGGTTGCAACAAGAACAACTGTACCATTCTGCAGTGCCTCTCCGATTACATTCTTCGTATAAGGAAGAAGTTCCTTCTTATCTGTAAGAAGTGTTCCATCGAGATCTAATCCAACAATCTTAATTTCCTTTTTTATCTTTTCTTATCTTCTGTTTTCTATCCGTCAATTGTTACAAAAAGTAACATCTTTTTAATCATTTTGTAAAACAATCATAAAATGTTTCGCGCAAATTTGATTAATTCTCTGTTTTATAGTATAATAGGTTTTCGACAACTATGCAATGTCATTTAAAGAAAGGATATTGAGATTATGGCATTTTACAAAAAAGCAAGTTACATACGGGCACCGCGCTCATTTGTTCCCTTGCAATTGTATTTTCTGCACTTCCTGTCTATGCTACAGACACGATAGACAATCTGCAAAAACCAAACCTCTGCCCTTGAGAACGAATTAAAAGGCATCAACCAGGATATCCTCACCCTGAGTGAGAAGATATCTGATACTGAGATGCAGGTTGAGATCCTCAACAGTGATATAGACAAAACACAGGATGATCTTGAGAAAGCGCAGAAAAACGAAGATCAGCAGTATGAAGATATGAAGACCCGTATCAAATATATGTATGAGAACGGAATGCATCACTTCTGGAGATGCTTTTTCAGCCAAAAATATGACTGACTTTCTGAACAAAGCCGATTTTATTGAAAATTTAAGTAACTACGACCGCAAAGCTCTGAACGATCTGAAAGATGTTCACCAGCAGATTGCCGATCAGAAAGGCAGACCTGGAAGCACAGCAGGCTTCCATGAAAGATTTACAGAACCAATTACAGACACAGCAGACACAATTACAGGCAAAAGCAGTGGCAACTTCTACTAATTTGAATGAAGTGAATGCAAAACTGCAGAAAGCCAAAGAAGAAGAGGCAGCTCGTCAGGCAGAAGAAGCCAGGAAACAGGCGGAAGCCGCTGCAAAAGCCGAAGCAGCTGCAAAAGCTGAGGCTGCTGCCAGTGCGAACAAAGCGAATACTTCCAGTTCCTCTGGGAACTCCGGCAATTCAGGTTCCTCATCCTCCGGAAGTTCAAGTTCTTCGACGGTGGCTCCAATATTCGGATCTGCCATTGCGTCTGATGACCTTACACTTCTTGCAGCAATCCTGCAATGTGAGGCCCACTATGATTACGACTCTATGCTTGCAGTTGCTACAGTCATTATGAATCGTGTATATAGCAGTCGCTTTCCGAATTCTATTCATGATGTCATCTATGCCCAAGGACAGTTTGCTCCTGTATGGACAGGTTCCTTAGACCGTGTATTAAAGCAAGGTCCACGAAGTCTTTCTATCCAGGTTGCACAGGATGCGATCAACGGAGCTCGTCTTGCTGCCATAGCCGACTGTTATTACTTCCTGTACGCACCATCGACAAGCAGAACCGGTGTTGTAATTGGCGATAACGTTTTCTTTACAAGTTGGTAAAATAATGAAAAAAAAGATTAGAAGCGCCGGAAGATTTCATTTTCATCTTCCAGCGCTTCTTTTTTGAAACAACTCTATTTTCTACTGATAATCAACAACATCAATCCATCTCATCAGACAATCTTTTCAAGTTCATTTTCTTTAGATAACTGTGCTGCTGCCACAATCGGAAGCCACTGCTGTACATACTGCATTGCTGTATCACTCTTCTTGCAGAACAATTTAAGATACAGATCTGCAACTTCCTGATCTTTCAATGCAAATAAGAGATAAGTCATCGCTGCATCTGGACTTGCATTTCCCTGTGTAGCATGTGCCCAGTCAACAACTGTCATCTTTCCATTCTTTCCTACGATTACGTTACTCGGATTGAAATCACCGTGGCAGATCTTATTATGCTTCGGCATACTCTCAAGACGTGTCATCAGTTCATAACGGGTTGTAGCATCAAGATCTTTCAATCCATTGATCTGACGAGCTAATTTATCTTTCATTCCTTTCAGAAGCGGTGATTTCTTACTCTGAACCTGTAACTGGAGATCAACAAAGTCTTCCATATATTTTTGCAAGATTCTTCTTATCGGATTCCATCATTTCTTCCAGTGTCTTGCCTTCTTTATATTCAATCAGCGATTGCCCATTTACCATCGATCTGGGATACTTCTTTTACCTTTGGAATATCCAGTCCTGCCTCTTCTACTCTTGCAGTATTCAGAGCCTCATTAAATACATCTGACTTCGGATGTCCTTCATTAAAAACTTTCACGATACAATCATCACATTTATAGACTGATTTGTAAGCACGTTTCACGATGAGATTTTTTTTTCTTCTAACTTCATAATATAGACCTCCTTATATCTTGAACGCTCCTTCTTGTCTGCTCTTATTTTATCTCAGCTCTGCGGGGCTGTTCCTTTTGCCTTACGGCTCTTACTTTGTTTTGATGATGTCATTATATCTCACAATTTTTAGAAATAAAACCCCTTCAGAGCAAGTTTGTGCAGTTTTTAACAAGTTTTTTTGTCTCTTATATATTGTCTATTTATTAACAATCATAACTTTAGCTCGTTGCTCACGTATACTTGGAAAACTCAAAAACTGTATTTTCCAAGTTATCGCGGCAAAAGTGCAAGCACAGACTTTGGCTCGTTGCTCACGTAAAAAAGACAGAACAATGCTTTTCAACATCATTCTGTCTCTCTTCGTATATTTTAGATTCTAACGGTCATATGCCTGCTTATGCAATGCGATTTATTTTCCATAGTAGCACTTCAGATACAGATCTTTAATCTCCTGAATGAGTGGGTATCTTGGGTTAGCACCTGTACACTGATCGTTGAATGCCTGCTCTGACATCTCATCCAGTGTATCAAGGAAGTACTTCTCATCAATACCGTAATCTTTGATTGTCTTCTTGATTCCGATGATTTCTTTAAGTTCTTCAAGTTTTGCGATGAAGTTCTCAAATACTTCTTTATCATCTTTACCTGTGCATCCTGCGAAACGTCCTAGTTCTGCGTATCTTGCAAGTGCATGTGGGTACTGATACTGTGAGAATGTTCCCATCTTTGTCGGAACTTCTGCTGCGTTGTATCTCATAACCTCTGTCAGGATTACTGCGTTAGCAACACCGTGTGGCAGGTGGTGGAAAGCACCAAGCTTATGAGCCATAGAGTGGTTAACACCAAGGAATGCATTGGCGAATGCCATACCAGCCATACAGGAAGCGTTTGCCATTTCTTCACGAGCCTTCGGATCGTTTGCTCCGTTCTCGTATGCAGATGGAAGGTTCTCGAATACAAGCTTAACAGCCTTCATAGCAAGACCATCTGTGTAATCTGTAGCCATAATAGATACATATGCCTCGATTGCATGTGTCATAACGTCGATACCTGAAGCACTTGTCAGTCCTTTCGGCTGTGTCATCATGTTGTCTACGTCTACGATTGCCATGTTTGGAAGCAGAGCGTAGTCAGCGATTGGCCATTTAACACCTGTGTCAGCGTCTGTGATGATTGCGAATGGAGTTACTTCTGAACCTGTTCCTGAAGATGTTGGGATAGCTACAAAGTAAGCTTTCTCTCCCATCTTAGGGAATGTAAATACTCTCTACGGATGTCCATGAAGTCCATAGCCATATCTTCAAAGTTTGCTTCTGGATGCTCATACATGATCCACATGATCTTACCAGCGTCCATTGCAGATCCACCACCAAGAGCGATGATTGTATCTGGCTCGAACTGTCTCATCTGATCAACACCCTTACGAGCACACTGCAGAGTCGGGTCTGGAGCAACCTCAAAGAAGCATGTATGCTGGATTCCCATCTGATCTAATTTATCTTCGATCGGTTTTACATAACCATTCTTGTAAAGGAAAGTGTCTGTTACGATGAACGCTTTCTTCTTGTGCATTACTGTACCAAGTTCATCCAGTGCAACCGGCATAGAACCTTTCTTGAAGTATACCTTTTCAGGTGTTCTGAACCACAGCATATTCTCTCTCCTCTCAGCTACTGTCTTGATATTAAGAAGATGTTTCACTCCTACGTTCTCGGAAACTGAGTTTCCATCCCCAAGATCCGCATCCAAGTGTCAGAGACGGAGCAAGTCCGAAGTTGTAAAGATCTCCGATACCACCGTGTGAAGAAGGTGTATTGATCAGAATACGGCAAGTCTTCATAGCTGCTGCATGCTTCTCAATCTTCTCTGTCTCAGATGGGTGAATATAAAGAGATGATGTATGTCCGTATCCACCATCTGCAACAAGCTGCTCAGCTTTTCAAGTGCCTCATCAAATGTCTTAGCTCTATACATAGCCAGTACCGGAGATAATTTTTCATGTGCAAACTCTTCTGAGATATCTACAGACTCAACTTCACCGATAAGGATCTTTGTCTCCTTCGGAACATCTACGCCAGCCATCTTAGCGATCTCGTAAGCTGACTTTCCTGGGATCTTGCTGTTCAATGCACCGTTGATGATGATTGTCTTCCGAACTTTGTCAAGCTCCTCACCTGGTTTCAGGAAGTAGCATCCTCTGTACTGGAATTCTTTCTTAGCTTCCTCATATACGCTTTCAAGAACAGTTACGGACTGCTCTGAAGCACAGATCATACCATTATCAAATGTCTTAGAATGAATGATAGAGTTTACTGCCATTCTTACATCTGCTGTATCGTCGATGATAACCGGTGTATTACCAGCTCCAACTCCGAGTGCCGGTTTTCCTGAAGAGTATGCAGATTTAACCATTCCAGGACCACCTGTTGCAAGGATGATATCAGCATCTCTCATTACTGTATTTGTCAGTTCCAGTGACGGAGCATCGATCCATCCGATGATTCCTTCCGGTGCTCCGGCTTTTACTGCTGCATCCAGAACAACCTTCGCTGCCGCAATTGTACATGCCTTTGCTGCCGGATGTGGGCTGATGATGATTGCATTTCTTGTCTTTAAGCAGATCAGAGTCTTAAAGATTGCTGTTGATGTCGGGTTTGTTGTCGGGATAACTGCTGCAACAAGTCCGATTGGCTCTGCGATCTTCTTAATTCCGTATGCCTTATCTTCCTCGATCACACCACATGTCTTTGTATCTTTATATGCATTGTAGATGTACTCTGCTGCGTAATGATTTTTGATGACCTTATCCTCGAGAATACCTCTCTGAGTCTCTTCTACTGCAAGTCTTGCAAGCGGGATACGCTGCTTGTTTGCTGCCATAGCTGCTTCATAGAAGATTTTGTCAACCTGCTCCTGTGTAAATGTAGCGAAGATTTTCTGTGCCTCACGCATCTCTTTCATTTTCGCCTCAAGGGCCTCTACATTGTCAATGAATCCGGTATTAACTGTCTTCTCTACAGTCTTTGCGGTTTCTTTCTTAGCCATTAGATTATTCCTCCTGTACTTGAATGAATCATTTTTATAGTCACTGTTTTCGTAACCTGCAAGTTTTATCCGATCGGGTTATTTTTATGTTTCCCGATTACAGGTATTAGTATACTAGTTCGTTAATTAATTGTCAATGTACCAGTTGTTAAAGTTTTAACGTTATTTTTTTAACATCATTTGTGCAGTTTTCACAAAAGCAAATTTTCACTTGACATTTTTAACTATGAAAAACACTTTACTAATATGCAAAAAACTCCCATACAGGACATTTCTGTCCTATATGAGAGTCAAAAATCAGCTATATTATCAAATTATACAAGCTCGATAAGAACTTCCATAGCTGCATCGCCTTTACGCTGTCCGATCTTAACGATTCTTGTATAACCACCGTTACGGTCTGCATACTTCGGTGCGATCTCATCAAAGAGCTTTGCAACCATATCTACTTCTTTCATGTTCTTCTTCTCGCCTTCTTTAACCGGGAAGAGAACTTTGAGCATCTGACGTCTTGCGTGCAGTCTGCTTGGCTTATCTTTCTTAATTGTCTTTTCTACTTCATCGTATACAGTAACTTTCTTTCCGTCAACGACTTCTTTTACACGCTTGCCATCAGCATCTTTACGTGCAACTTTAGCCTTTACTGTAACTTCTTCGTAGTTATCTTTTTCTTTTACAGCGAGAGCGATCAGGCTTTCTACCTGCTTACGGATCTCTTTTGCCTTAGCTTCTGTAGTAACGATCTTTCCGTTGCTAAGAAGTGCTGTTACCTGGTTTCTCAGTAAAGCTTTTCTCTGGCTGGCTGTTCTGCCGAGCTTTCTATACTTTGCCATTTTTTATTCCTCCATTCATTCACATTTGGTTATGCATCTTCGGGCTTATTAATCAAATGCTCCTGCCGAACTCTTCGGGCTTACCGACAGGATATTCAATCTTCAGCGGGCTGCAATTCACAAAACTGTAATCACAGCCTGTGCAGGACATGAGTGTCCTGATAATTTATCATAGTACGGATATAGAATATTATTCTTCTCCGTGGTTCAGTTCCAGATTAAGTTCTTTCAGCTTAGCAAGTACTTCCTCAAGGGATTTACGTCCGAGATTACGAACTTTCATCATATCTTCAGGAGTCTTATTTGTAAGTTCTTCAACGGTATTGATACCCGCTCTCTTCAGACAGTTATAAGAACGAACTGACAATTCAAGCTCATCAATGCTCATCTCAAGCACCTTTTCCTTTTCATCATCTTCTTTTTCGATCATAACTTCTGCCTGCTGTGCAACTTCAGAAAGATCGATAAAGAGCTTCAGGTGCTCACTTAAAACTTTTGCGGCAAGGCTGACTGCTTCATCAGGAGCCATTGTACCTTTTGTCCACACATCCAATGTCAGCTTGTCATAATCTGTGATCTGACCAACACGGGTATTCTGTACTGTCAGATTTACACGATCGATCGGAGTGTAAATAGAATCAATCGGAAGTACACCGATTGGCATATCTTCTGTCTTATTCTTATCTGAGCTTACATATCCTCTTCCTTTTGTAATCGTGAGTTCCATATAGAGCTTGCTGTCCTTGCCACCGCTTAATGTAGCAATTACCTGCTCCGGATTTACGATCTCAATATCGGAATCAGCCTGGATATCAGCACCGGTTACAACACCTTCTCCTTCGTATTCGATATAAGCTGTCTACTTCATCAGACTCAGAAGTGTTCTTGATTGCCAGGGATTTCAGGTTCATGATAATCTCTGTCACATCTTCTTTAACACCCGGGATGGAACTGAACTCGTGCAGTACACCGTCGATTTTTACTGAACTGATCGCTGCTCCCGGAAGAGAAGAAAGCATAATTCTTCTCAGGGAATTTCCCAGCGTAGTTCCGTATCCTCTCTCCAGCGGTTCTACGACAAATCTTCCGTATTTCTTGTCATCTGAAACATCTGTAATTTCAATATTAGGTTTATTAAAATCAAACACTACACAGACCCTCCTTATGGGCTTAATCTACGTTGAGGGGGTACAAAACTGTATCTAATCAACTTATTCAGATTAGTTAGGATTGCCCTGCATAAATGCCTGCGCAATCCTTTCAAATCGTAATTATTATTTAGAATACAGCTCGACGATAAGCATCTCATCAACTGGTACATCGATGGCTTCTCTGTAGGAAGCTCTTTTACTGTACCTTTCAGATTCTCAGCGTCTGCTTCAAGCCACTCCGGAACCATATTTCCTGCTGTAGCTTCAAGAATCTCTTTGTATCTCTGTGAGCCTTTTTATTCTCTTTGATCTCGATTGTATCTCCGGCTTTTACAAGGTAAGATGGGATATTTACCTGCTTGCCGTTTACAAGAACATGCTTGTGGTCAACGATCTGTCTAGCTTCTTTTCTTGTTCTTGCAAGTCCAAGACGGAATACAACGTTGTCAAGTCTTGACTCAAGAATGATCATAAGGTTCTCACCTGTCATACCTTCCATCTGCTTAGCTTTTGCATAGTAGTTTCTGAAAGGTTTCTCAAGCACACCATAGATGAATTTAGCTTTCTGCTTCTCGCGAAGCTGAAGACCATACTCGCTCATCTTTCTGTTTGCTCTTTTTAACTGTCTGTTAGATTTCTTATTGATTCCGAGATAAATCGGATCCATTCCTAATGAACGGCATCTTTTAAGAACAGGAACTCTGTTTACTGCCATTTCTATCCTCCTAATTTTATACACGCCAGCGGTACTCATGCCGCTGCGTCAACATTTACTATTAAATAACTGCTTTTCTTATACAGCAGAGTATAATTAGACTCTTCTACGCTTCGGCGGGCGGCATCCGTTATGCGGTACCGGAGTTACGTCTTTGATACTTACTACATCGATTCCGCATGCCTGAAGTGCACGGATTGCTGCTTCTCTTCCTGATCCTGGTCCTTTTACAAATACATCTACTGATTTAAGACCGTGTACTAATGCTGCCTTTGCTGCTGTCTCAGCCGCCATCTGTGCTGCATATGGAGTAGATTTTCTTGAACCTCTAAATCCCAGACCGCCTGCACTTGCCCATGAAAGAGCATTTCCCTGAGTATCCGTCAGTGTAACAATTGTATTGTTAAAGGATGACTGGATATGTGCCTGTCCGCGTTCAACGTTTTTCTTGACACGCTTTTTTGTTACTTTTTTCGCAACTTTCTTAGCCATTTAAACTAACCTACTTTCTTCTATTTTATACGTTTAATTATTTCTTCTTATTTGCTACAGTTCTCTTAGGACCTTTGCAAGTTCTTGCATTAGTCTTTGTCTTCTGACCACGTACCGGAAGTCCTTTTCTGTGACGGATTCCACGATAGCAGCCGATTTCTTTCAGTCTCTTGATGTTCAGCTGGATCTCTCTTCTGAGGTCTCCTTCTACTACCTGAGTCTCATCAATTACTGCACTGATCTTCTTTACTTCTTCACTTGTAAGATCTCTTACACGGGTATCAGGATTTACTCCTGCATCCTTTAAGATACGATCTGCACTTGTTCTACCAATTCCGTAGATATAAGTAAGACCGATTTCTACACGTTTGTCTCTTGGTAAGTCTACACCTGCAATACGAGCCATGTGTCTTTCCTCCATTTTCTTTTCTGGTTTTCTTGTTCATTGTCCCTAACTGAGGCTGTGAATGCGAAATGAGTCTCTTCTTTTTATAAATGAAGTGGTGTAACTCATTTACTGCTGCATCCTACCGGAATGTATCGTTCCAATATCCCAGCCCAGGCATGTACGGAAACTACATACCCTTTCCCGGCACGGATCATACTTTCATCCGCCAATGCAAATGCCGGGTATTATAAGCAATATACAATAGCATCTTCCCTCTTTAATATAAAGATAACAAACGTCTGTCAGATGCCCAGACCACACGCTCTGTCGGTACCTGCGAACAGCAGCGGTGTATCCTCACTGTATATTAAACAGCTCCACACACCTCCTGGCATGTCATGCTGTCAGCCGCTTGATAATTGCACAAAACATCAGTAGCATCACTCGACTAGGTTCGATAATACCTCACCAAGTCTCCTGATAGGCTTTCTCACTAAATTCGTGCTACGCTTACGCTTGCACTCATCAAGTGTTCAATGCCTTAGCCCTGACGCTGCTTGTGCTTCGGGTTCTCACAGATTACTCTGATACTACCTTTTCTTTTAATGATTTTGCATTTTTCACAAATTGGTTTTACTGATGATCTAACCTTCATGTTAAATCCTCCTTCCCTATTTTGCTCTGCCTATATATATTCTGGTATTTTTGGGCACACCTATCCAAAAATGACCATTTCATACTTTACCACAAAACATATGGTAAAGTCAAGATCCTAAATTCAAAAAAAAAGATATTATTTTCTAAAAATCTTTTTTTTCAGAAAATAATATCTTTTTATCTTTTCAGATACGGAACGTTGTAAACAACAGCATTCCCGTTATTTGATGTGTAGAATTCTTACTTGTCTCTCCAGACAATTCTTCCCTTGCTCAGATCATATGGCGACATCTCTAAGGTCACCTTATCTCCCGGCAGAATCTTGATGAAATTCATACGCAGCTTTCCGCTAATATGTGCCAGCACAATGTGGCCGTTCTCCAGTTCTACTTTGAACATCGCGTTAGGAAGTTTTTCAACTACAACTCCTTCAATTTCAATCACGTCAGTTTTTGACATTTTTAATCCTCCTGAATGAAATCAACATTACTCTCCCAGAATCTTAACGATCTCAGCAAATACATCATTGATATCGATTGTTCCGTCAACCTCTTTTAATATTCCAGCTTCTGTATAATAATCGATCAATGGCTGAGTCTGCTCATGATATACGCCCAGTCTTTTCAGGACTGTCTCCGGCTTATCATCATCTCTCAAGATAAGCTCTCCACCACACTTGTCGCAGATGCCTTCTTTTGCAGTCGGAGCATATACGATATGATAAGTAGCACCACAATCAACACATGCTCTTCTTCCGGACATACGGTTGACAATATTTTCATCCGGTACTTCTACATTGATTGCATAATCAATCTTCTGTCCCAGTCCCTTAAGTGCTTTATCAAGTGCCTCTGCCTGCGGGATCGTACGCGGAAATCCATCCAGCACGTATCCATTCACACAGTCATCCTGATTTACTCTGTCCACAACCAGGTCAACAACCAGTTCATCCGGTACAAAGGAGTCCCTGATCCATATAAGTCTTTGCCTTCTGACCAAGTTCTGTTCCGTTCTTGATGTTGGCTCTGAAAATATCTCCTGTAGAAATATGAGGAATACTGTATTTTTCTGCAATTTTCTTTGCCTGAGTTCCTTTTCCGGCTCCCGGAGCTCCCTAACATGATGAGTTTCATATCTTTATCCTCCTTATACAAGTTTAACCCGCTCTGTTCGTCCTGCAATTGAGGACAGAACAAAGCGAGCTAAAAGACATTTAATAGAAAACAATATCAATAACTGTTATCTCTTATTATTTAAAAATCCTGTGTAATTTCTTACAAGCATCTGTGATTCAATCTTCTTGATTGTCTCAAGGACAACTCCTACGATGATGATCAGGGATGTTCCTCCAAAGGAAACATTCGCACCGAATACACCGTTAAAGAAGTATGGGATCACCTGAACGATGATCAAACCACACGCACCAACAAAGATGATATAATTCAAAATCTTTGTAAGGTAGTCAACTGTTGGTTTGCCCGGACGAATTCCAGGGATAAATCCACCGCTCTTTTTTTCATATTATTTGCAATCTCCATCGGATTAAATGTAATCGATGTGTAGAAATATGCAAAGAATATTGTAAGTAAAATGTAAACCACGAGTCCGATCGAATAAATCGGATTCTCAGGATCACACCAGTTATTTGAGTTCAGACCTGCAAGAATCTTGCTTCCGATACCTGTTCCATTTCCCTTTCCAAGGAACTGAGCGATAACGATCGGAGTCTGCATCAATGAAGATGAGAAGATAACCGGGATAACGCCGGCTGTATTCACCTTCAACGGAATATATGTTGACTGACCGCCATACATGTCTTTCTTCCCTGAACTTTCTTGGAATACTGTACCGCAATTCTTCTCTCACCATCCTGAAGAATGATAACAAACACAACTACAACCAGGAAGAACTGCAAGGATAATAACACCGGCAAGTCCTGCCTTTGCAATTGTTTTGCCTTTCATGAACTGTGTATACAATGTTACAAGGTCATCCGGTACACGGGAAATGATATTGATAAGAAGTACGATTGAGATACCGTTTCCAACTCCCTTCTCCGTAATACGCTCACCGATCCACATCAGGAATGCACTACCAGCTGTAAGCGTACACACAACGATTGCACAGTTTACGAAATTATATTCAACCAGAAGTCCCTGACGTCCGAATCCTACAGCCATTGCGATAGATTCAATCAGTGCAAGACCAACTGTCACATATCTTGTAATCGCTGCGATTTTTTTCTTCCGTCTTCTCCATCTTTCTGCATTTCCTCAAGCTTCGGAATTGCAATCGTCAGCAGCTGCATAATGATGGATGATGTGATATACGGAGTAATACTCAGAGCAAACACCGACATTCTTGTGAAGGATCCCCCCGTAAATGCCTCAAAGAAATTGAACGCATCACCGGTCTGCTGTGCAAAAAAATTCTGGATAAAGGTTGGATCAACTCCCGGAGTCGGCAGTTCTGATCCAAGCCTCACCACGATGAGCATTGCAAATGTATAGAGAAGTCTATTTCTGATATCCTCAACCTTAAACGCATTACGCACGGTTTTAAGCATTAGATCACCTCTGCTTTTCCACCAAGAGCTTCAATCTTCTCAGCAGCTTTTGCACTGAATGCATTAGCCTGAACTGTAAGCTTCTTAGTTAACTCTCCATTTCCAAGAATTTTTACGCCGTCTTTTGGATTCTTAACAATACCGCTTTCGATCAATGTCTCAACGGATACTGTAGCGCCATCCTCGAATACTTCAAGTGCGCTAAGGTTGATTCCTACGATTGTCTTAGAGTTTCTGCATGTGAAACCTCTCTTAGGAATTCTTCTGTATAAAGGCATCTGACCGCCTTCGAAACCAGGTCTTGTAGCTCCTGAACGAGCCTTCTGTCCTTTATGGCCCTTTCCGGCTGTCTTTCCGTTTCCTGAACCATGACCACGGCCTCTTCTGAAATTATCACTCTGTTTAGAACCGTCTGCCGGTCTTAAGTTTGATAAGTCCATGACATTACCTCCTTATCTTAATTAAGCCTCTTCTTCAACTTTAACTAAATGTCTTACCTGCTGTACCATACCTCTGGTAGCTGCATTATCCGGCAATACAACTGTCTTGTTGAGTTTCTTGAGTCCAAGAGCCTCAACAGTCTTTTTGTGCTTTGGTACGGCGCCGATTGTAGACTTTACTAATGTAACTTTTAAATTTGCCATTTCAATCTAACCTCCTGTGCGCTTGATCGGGCTATTCATTTTGATTAGCCTAAGATCTCTTCAACTGATTTGCCGCGAAGTCTTGCAACTTCTTCTGGAGCCTTAATCTCTTTAAGACCAGCGATTGTAGCAAGTACTACGTTCTGTTTATTGTTGGATCCCAAAGATTTTGTACGGATGTTTTTAATTCCAGCCGCCTCGATTACGGCACGAGCCGGACCACCGGCAATAACTCCAGTACCTTCCGGAGCCTTTCTTAAGAAGTACGGAAGCACTTCCGAACTTACCGATTACATCATGTGTAACACTTGAGTTTTCATCAAGAGATACGCTGATCATTTTCTTCATAGCGTCCTCTTTACCTTTACGGAATAGCTTCCGGGATTTCAGCTGCCTTTCCCAAACCAGCTCCAACGTGACCGTTGCCGTCACCAACTACAACCAAAGCTGTAAATCTCATGTTACGACCACCTTTTACGACCTTAGTAACACGTTTGATCGATACTAACTTATCTAATAATTCCAGCTGACTAGCATCAATACGTTCCTGTCTCATCTGTTTCTCCCTTCCTAGAAATTCAGCCCAGCTTCTCTTGCTGCGTCTGCCAGTGCTTTGATCTTACCCTGGTAAATAAAGCCTCCTCTGTCGAAGACAACTTCTGTAATGCCTTTTCGATTGCTCTCTCAGCAATTACTTTTCCAAGATATGCAGCTGCATTTACATCGTTTGTTTTCTCAAGCTCTGCTTTCACTTCTTTCTGAAGAGTGGAAGCTGAAACAAGAGTATTTCCAACAGTGTCATCGATGATCTGTGCATACATATGATTGTTACTTCTGAACACAGCTAGGCGCGGTCTCTCAGTAGTTCCGCTGAAACGGTTGCGTAATTTCAGGTGTTTTTTTCTACGAATTTCGCTTCTTGATTTCTTGCTAACCATTCTTCACACTCTCCTTATTTATTTCTTACCAGTCTTACCAACTTTGCGTCTGATTACTTCGTCAGCATACTTGATACCCTTGCCCTTATACGGCTCCGGTCTTCTCTTGTCTCTGATTTCAGCCGCATACTGTCCAACTTTCTCTTTGTCGATACCCTTAACAGTAATCTTATTCTGTCCCTCCAGAACAGTCTCAAGACCTTCTCGGATCGATCATCTCTACTGGATGAGAATAACCAAGGTTCAGTGTCAGTTTATTTCCTGATTTGGCAGCTCTGTAACCTACTCCGTTGACTTCAAGAACTTTCTCATATCCGTTTGTAACACCTACAACCATGTTGTTGATGAGTGTTCTTGTCAGACCGTGAAGAGATTTCATCTTCTTTAAGTCGTTCGGTCTTGTAACGATTACTTCTTCGCCTTCAACTTTGATTTCCATTTCTACCGGAAGCTCTTTTGTAAGAGTTCCCTTAGGACCTTTCACGGTCACTACATTATTCTCTGCGATTTCTACAGTTACTCCTGCTGGAATTGCAACCGGCAGTCTTCCTATACGTGACATACCATTATCCTCCTTAACTTAGATTCTCGGAGCGGATGCTTTGCCCGCTCTGTTTTCAGTTACTTTATAAAAAGGAAGTTCTTTTCGCTAAGCAAGTAGTCTCGCTAGCTCAAAGAACAACCTTTTAAATTGGTTCAAACTCAAACTTCGGCTACGCCTCGTTCTCACTAAGTTGCTTTCGGCTTACCAAACGAAGCAAAGAACTTCTCCGCCTACGCCGAGCTTTCTGGCTTCTTTATCTGTTACAACACCTTTATTTGTAGAAAGGATTGCGATTCCAAGTCCGCCGAGTACTCTCGGCATATCTTCTGTGTTTGCATAAACACGAAGACCTGGCTTGGAGATTCTCTTAATTCCTGAGATAACTTTCTCATTTTTGTCTACACCATATTTCAGTGTAATATGAAGAGTCTTGAAACTTCCATCTTCTACAATATCATATTTTGCGATATATCCCTCATCTACAAGAATGTCAGCAATAGCAATTTTCATCTTGGATGCAGGAACGTCAACTGTATCATGTTTAGCAGTATTTGCATTACGGATTCTTGTAAGCATATCTGCAATTGGATCGCTCATAGTCATGTGTGTGATTCCTCCTATATTATTGCACAGTATATAGTTGCTTTCGTCTTACCAGCTTGCTTTCTTAACACCCGGGATCTGTCCTTTGTATGCCAGTTCGCGGAAGCAGATACGGCAGATACCATATTTTCTTAAATATGCATGTGGACGTCCACAAATTCTGCAACGGCTGTATTCTCTTGTAGAGAACTTTGGAGCACGCTGCTGTTTGATTTTCATTGATGTCTTAGCCATGAATTTCCCTCCCTTACTTTGCGAATGGCATATTGAACTGAGTCAATAATTCACGAGCTTCTTCGTCAGTCTTAGCTGTTGTAACGAAGATTACATCCATACCTCTGACTTTGTCGATCTTATCGTACTCGATCTCCGGGAAAATAAGCTGCTCCTTAATTCCGAGTGCATAGTTGCCTCTTCCGTCAAATGCGTTCGGGTTTACACCTCTGAAGTCACGTACACGAGGAAGTGCAAGGTTGATCAGACGATCAACAAACTCATACATCTTCTCTCCTCTTAAAGTAACTTTGCATCCGATCGGCATGCCCTCTCTGATCTTGAAGTTAGCTACTGAATTTTTTGCTCTGGTTACAACCGCTTTCTGTCCTGCGATCTTCTCCATATCTGCAATAGCTGACTCCAGAAGTTTTGCGTTATCTTTTGCCTCGCCTACACCCATGTTGATTACAACCTTGTCAAGCTTCGGCACTTCCATGATATTTTTATATCCAAATTTTTTGATCATTGCATCAACGATCTCATTCTGATACTGATCTTTCAGTCTACTCAAAGTCCTGGACCTCCTTCCTTGAATTAATCAATAACTTCGCCTGTTGACTTCGCAACACGAACCTTCTTGTCGCCGTCCATCTTGAAGCCTACTCTTGTTGCTTTTCCTTTATGAACATAACATAACGTTGGACGCATCAATGTAACCTTCCTGATGTACGATACCACCATTCTGATTTGCCATGCTTGGCTTTGTGTGCTTTGTCAGCATATTGACGCCTTCAACCAGGACTTTACCGTCTTTTTTATCTACGGCAATAACTTTGCCTTCTTTATCTTTATCTTTACCGGCGATAACCTTAACCATATCACCTTTTTTAATCTTCATAGTTGACATCTAGGCACCTCCCTACAGTACTTCCGGAGCTAAGGAAACGATCTTCATAAAGTGTTTCTCTCTGAGCTCTCTGGCTACTGGTCCAAAAATACGTGTTCCACGTGGGTTTAAATCGTCTTTTATAATAACAGCAGCATTTTCATCGAATCTGATGTAGGAACCGTCTTTACGACGAGCACCTCTTACAGAACGGACAACTACAGCTTTAACAACATCGCCTTTTTTAACAACGCCGCCTGGTGTTGCATCTTTAACAGTTGCAACGATCACATCTCCGATGCTGGCGTATCTTCTTGTAGAACCACCAAGCACACGGATACAAAGTAATTCTTTCGCACCTGTATTGTCTGCTACTTTCAGTCTGCTTTCTTGCTGTATCATGCAGGTAAACCTCCTTCAAATAATTATTTCGCTTTCTCCATGATTTCCACAAGTCTCCATCTCTTATCTTTAGACAGCGGTCTTGTTTCCATTACTTTAACTGTATCTCCAACTTTGCACTCATTGTTCTCGTCATGAGCTTTCAGTTTATAAGTTCTCTTTACGATCTTCTTGTAAAGTGGATGTTTAACGTGGTCTTCAACGGCAACAACAATCGTCTTATCCATCTTGTCGCTGACAACCTTACCCGTACGGGTTTTTCTTAAATTTCTCTCTTCCACGGTTTTTCTCCTTCCTGGGATTAATACGGTAGTTAAGCTCTCTTAGCCTCTGTAATCAGAGTCTGAATACGGGCAATATTCTTTCTAACTTCTTTGATTCTGCTTGTATTATCCAACTGATTTGTTGCATTCTGGAATCTCAGGTTAAAGAGTTCCTTCTTAGCAGCTACTAATTCTTCATTTAATTCCTCTACGGATTTTCCTCTTAACTCGTTTACAAATGTATTAATTTTCACTGTTATCACCGCCTTCTAAGTCTGCGCGAGAAACGATTTTGCATTTGCAAGGTAATTTATGCATTGCAAGTCGAAGTGCCTCTCTAGCTGTTTCCTCTGGTACTCCTGCAATCTCAAACATTACACGGCCCGGTTTAACTACTGCTGCCCAATACTCAACAGTACCTTTACCACTACCCATACGAGTCTCAGCCGGTTTTGCTGTGATCGGCTTGTCTGGGAAGATCTTGATCCAAACCTTACCACCACGCTTGATGTAACGTGTCATGGCAACACGGGCTGCCTCGATCTGGTTAGAACGAATCCAGCATGGTTCCATTGCTACGATACCATATTCACCGTAAGAAATCTTATTACCTCTAAGAGCCTTACCTTTCATGGTACCACGGAACTGTTTACGACGTTTTACTCTTTTTGGCATTAACATTATCTATCTCTCCCTTCCTTATCTGATTTAGTCGGAAGAACCTCGCCTTTGTAAATCCAAACCTTTACACCGACTTTTCCGTAAGTTGTATCAGCTTCTGCGAATCCATAATCGATGTCAGCACGAAGTGTCTGCAGCGGAATTGTTCCCTCACTGTAGAACTCTGTACGAGCCATATCCGCACCGCCAAGACGTCCGGATACAGAAGTCTTAACTCCGAGTGCTCCTGCTTTCATTGTTCTTGACATGCAGGATTTCATAGCACGTCTGAAAGAGATACGGTTCTCAAGCTGCTGAGCAATGTTCTCAGCTACAAGCTGTGCATCTTTGTCCGGTCTCTTGACTTCTTTGATATCAACGATGAGCTTCTTGTCTGTAAACTGAGCAAGCTCTGCTTTCACCTTTTCGATCTCGGAACCACCCTTGCCGATTACGACACCAGGCTTAGCTGTATAAACAATGATCTTAACGCGATCGGAAGCTCTTTCGATCTCAATCTTGGAGATTCCAGCACTGTATAATCTCTTCTTTAAAAACTTTCTGATCTCGTGGTCTTCAACCAGATTATCAGCGAAATCTTTCTCTGCGTACCATTTGGAGTCCCAGTCTTTGATAACGCCAACTCTCAAGCCATGAGGATTAACTTTCTGTCCCATATTGTCCTCCTATCTTTCATTCAGCACGATTGTAATGTGGCTCATTCTCTTTTCGATTCTGTAAGCTCTGCCCTGTGCTCTAGGTCTGATTCTCTTCATTGTTGGTCCTTTATTTGCGTAGCATTCCTCAATATAGAGGTTTTCAACACTCATACCGTTGTTATTCTCAGCATTTGCGATTGCTGATTTCAGTAACTTCTCTATAACGCTTGAAGCATATCTTGGATTGTATGCTAAAATACCAAGTGCTGTCTGTACATCCTTGCCTCTGATGGCATCAAGAACGAAACATGCCTTCTGAACAGATACTCTTGCGTAAGAAATCTTAGCTGAAGGTCTTGTATCTTTCTGTGCATTTCTTTCTCTTTTAATCTGGGATCTATGTCCTTTAGCCATGGATGAAACCTCCTTTCAAACTGTATGAAAATTATCTAACTTTTGATTTCTTCTCGTCTTTGCCGTGTCCTCTATAAGTACGTGTTGCAACGAATTCACCTAATTTGTGGCCAACCATGTCCTCTGTAACATATACAGGCACATGTCTTCTTCCGTCATGTACGGCAAATGTATGACCAACAAATGACGGGAAGATTGTAGAACGGCGTGACCATGTCTTTATAACTGATTTATCACCTGCAGCGTTCATTGCGTCTACTTTTTTCAGTAAGCTTGCGTCTGCAAATGGTCCTTTTTTAAGTGAGCGAGCCATAGGTTCTAACCTCCTTGTGAATCTGATTATTTAATCGCTTTACCGTCTCTTCTTCTTACGATCAGCTTGTTAGAAGCTTTGTTCTTCTTACGAGTCTTAAGACCGAGTGCCGGTTTACCCCAAGGTGTACATGGACCTGGACGACCGATACCAGTCTTACCTTCTCCACCACCATGTGGATGATCATTCGGGTTCATTACGGAACCGCGAACTGTAGGTCTGATACCCATGTGACGCTTACGTCCGGCTTTACCGTAATTTACAGGTTATGATCTCCATTACCTACAACACCAATTAGTAGCACGGCAAACGATCGGAACCATTCTCATTTCACCAGATGGAAGTCTCAGTGTAGCATACTTTCCTTCTTTAGCCATAAGCTGTGCACTGTTACCAGCGGAACGAACAAGCTGTCCGCCTTTCCCGGGTGCATCTCAATGTTATGGATCTGAGTACCAACTGGGATAGCAGAAAGTGGCAGGCAGTTCCCTACTCTTACTTCTGCTTCAGCACCGTTCATAACTGTCATGCCGTCTGTCAGACCTTCTGGTGCGATGATGTAAGCTTTTTCTCCATCAGCGTAGCAGATAAGTGCGATGTTAGCACTTCTGTTCGGATCGTACTCGATTCCGATAACAGTTGCCGGAATTCCGTCTTTTTTACTCTTGAAGTCGATAACTCTATATTTCTCTTAACTCCGCCTCCGCGGTGTCTAACAGTGATTTTACCCTGATTGTTACGTCCGGCAGTCTTGCTCAGAGAAACTACTAAAGATTTCTCCGGTGCTGTTTTTGTGATCTCTGAGAAATCAGAGCCGGTCATATGTCTTCTGGAAGGTGTATATGGGCTATATGTTTTAATTCCCATTACTCTATCTCCTTTCGCATTTTGCTAGTTATTTTTGTCACGGATTTGCACCGTTTAGGTTCCAGTTTCTTACAGTCCCTGGAAGATTTCGATCTCTGCTGATTCTTCTGTCAGCTGAACGATTGCTTTCTTTGTCTTAGCTGTTTTTCCGAATGTCATGGTTCCGCGAACTCGTTTGTTCTTTCCGTCCATGTTGATTGTGTTAACGCCAGCAACTTTTGTTCCTGGGAACATTTTTTCTACAGCTTCTTTGATCTGAGATTTTGTAGCCTCTGTGTGAACAAGGAATGTATATTTCTTGTCAGCCATAAGAGCCATTGCTCTTCTCAGTTACTACTGGTTTAAGGATTACATCATAATACTGAATGTTTGCCATTATGCGTACACCTCCTCGATTGCTGTACAGCAGCCTTCGTTGCGATTACTGTATTGTATTTCAGGATGTCATACACATTGATTGTGTTTGTCTTAGCAGTTTTAACATCAGCAATGTTTCTAGCTGAAAGTTCTGCATTCTTGTTTCCGTCTTCCAGAACTACGAGAGCTTTGTTTACTGACAGGTTATTCAGAACTGTCTGGAATTTCTTTGTCTTGATCTCGTCAAATTTCATTTCATCAACTACGATGAACTTATTCTCTTCTACTCTGGAAGTAAGAGCAGACTTGAGAGCTGCTCTCTTCTCTTTCTTATTAAGTTTGAAGGAGTAGTCTCTCGGAACCGGAGCAAATACTACTCCACCGCCTGTCCACTGAGGTGATCTTGTAGATCCCTGTCTTGCATGACCGGTACCTTTCTGTCTCCATGGTTTTCTTCCGCCGCCGGAAACTTCTGAACGAGTTTTGGCTTTCTGTGTTCCCTGACGATTATTTGCAAGCTGGCTTACAACTGCCATGTGTACGAGGTGCTCGTTTACTTCTACACCGAATACAGCATCGTTCAGTTCGATTGTATCAACTTCTTTACCTTCGATATTGTAAACAGATACTTTTGCCATCTGTATGTTCCTCCTTTCCTAGTGCCAATCTTAGATAGATTTTACAGATTCTTTAATCGTTACAAGAGATTTCTTTGGTCCCGGAACTGCGCCCTTAACCAGAAGAAGGTTGTTTTCAACGTCTACTCTTACGATTTCAAGGTTCTGAATTGTGATCTTCTTGCCTCCCATGTGTCCTGGCATCTTCTTACCTTTAAATACCTTACTCGGGTCAGATGCAGCACCGTTTGAACCAGCATGACGATGGAACTTGGAACCGTGTGTCATAGGTCCTCTGCTCTGGCCATGTCGCTTAATCGCACCCTGGAATCCTTTACCTTTGGAAATAGCAGTTGCGTCTACTTGTCGCCAGCTTCAAAGATATCAGCTTTAATTTCCTGAGCTAAGTGTATACTCATCAGCATTTTCGAATCTGAATTCTTTTACATATCTCTTTCCGGTTACTCCAGCTTTGTCAAAGTGACCTTTTTCAGCCTTTGTAACACCGTGTCTGTGCACGATTGGACTTCTTACCACTGTTGTCAACGGTAACAATCTTGTCTTTCTTGTCAACGAATCCAACCTGTACTGCACTGTAACCGTCATTCTCAACGGTCTTGACCTGTGTAACTACACAAGGGCCAGCCTGCAGAACTGTTACCGGAATCAGAACTCCGTCTTCTTCATTGAAGATCTGAGTCATTCCAACTTTTGTAGCTAAAATAGCTTTCTTCATTATAATTACCTCCTGTGATTTACAGCGGAACACTTATGGGTGCTCATCCTAAATATTAGGAACTACTGTGTTTTAATTTATTAGAACTTATTTGTTCTTCATCTTGATGTCGATGTATACACCAGCCGGCATTTCCAGTCTGGACAGTGCATCTACAGTCTTCTGTGTCGGTGTGATGATATCGATCAGTCTCTTATGAGTTCTCTGCTCGAACTGCTCTCTGGAATCTTTGTACTTGTGTACAGCTCTCAGATTGTTACAACTTCCTTCTTAGTCGGAAGTGGTACCGGTCCACTAACCTGTGCCCCATTCTTTTTTACAGTTTCGATAATTTTCTTGCAGATGCATCTACGAGCTGATGATCATACGCCTTTAATGTGATTCTCATTACTTGACTTGCCATAAAAAAAGTCGCCTCCTTTTCGTACTTTGACTTCAGTACGACAAGCGGTGACTGTACACTCTCCCGTGTGTGTCGTGAAGAAACTCACACGTTGTTACTGCATCTCATCCCATTGGGCAGTAATGATGATTCGTACAGTGACTTGTC
>VOFE01002092.1_pt1 | contig 62054 bp, 95 predicted proteins | sample 5384071 | NCBI WGS metagenome assembly VOFE01 (sample SAMN12384724, study PRJNA508395) | human gut metagenome | isolation source: healthy gut D | host: Homo sapiens
GAAGGCAGGGGCACAGCTCCAGGCCGTCCCAGCGGGCGCGCACACCCAAAATGTGCTGTGTAAAGGCAACGTACATCCACGCCGACGTCCCCGTGAGCCAGCTCACATTCGCAAGGCCGAATTTGTCGCTCTCCGGCCCGAAAATGTTGGAACTGTATACATACGGTTCCGCCTTATAGCGCCACTCTCCGGCCTTTGCCTGCGCATTCATCGGGAGCAGCTGGCTGTAATATTTCCACGCGTTCGCGCCCCGGCCCAGCATACATTCCGCGATGACCGCCCACGCATTGGCATGGCAGAACACGGAGCCGTTTTCCCCGCACCCTTTGTTGTAATAGGTCAACGGGTCCTCCGCTGTGGGGTAATCGGCCATGGCGGGATGAATCTTTTGATGCCGAGCGGCGTGTCCAAATATTGCTTTACACTGTCCATGGCCTGCTCCGCTCGCGGCTGCGGCGCCATGCCGGAAAGCACGGCCCATGTCTGCGCGTTGAGCCAGATTTTTTGCCTGCGGCTCTTTTTCCGTTCCCAAAAGCGGCCGTCGTCCATTGTGGCCCTTGCGTACCACCGGCCGTCCCATGCAACGCGGTTCACCGTTTCCCGCATCGCCTCATACCGCGCGGCATAATCGTTCTCTTCGCCCAGCAGGCCGGCCAGCTCTTCCATCTGCCGCAGCGCGATGCCCAGCATAAAGGCCACCATCACGCTCTCGCCTTTGCCCTCGCGGCACACCTTATACAGCATATCGTTCCAGTCGCTGTGCAGCATCAGCGGAAGGCCATGGCTTCCAATGTTTTCGTACACAAATGCAATCGACCTTTTCAGATGCTCCCACACGGTCGCCTCGCCGCCATCGTACCAGGCGACTTTCCGGCGCAGATAATCGAGTTTCCCTCCTCCATCACCAGCGCATATACCGCCATCACCGCCCAAAGGTGGTTGTCGCTGTGGATACGCGCCACCGGCTCATATCCCTCGACAGGGAAAAAGTAATGGTTCGTGTGCCCGTCGGCATATTGCTGCCCCAGCAGCAGGTCCAGCTTTTCCTCGGCGCGCTGCGTGTCGAAAGGTATCATTGCCAGAACGTCCTGCGCGGTGTCCCGGAAACCAACGCCCCGGAACGTTCCCGTGGCATAGTACGAGATATTTCTGGAAAACTGGAAATTGCGCTCTGCCTGATACGGGTTCCAAATGTTCGCCATCGTCATAGCGCTCTTATCGGGCACCTCGCAGGAAAAGTGGCTGAAATAACCGTCCCACTGTTCCCCGAGCGCCTTGAACGAAGCTTCCGCGAACCCGCGTTCCCGGCAGTGCGCGACCGAGCGGGCGATATCGGCCTTCGTCATGCCTGTTCCGAGGAATATATTGATCTCGCGTTCTTCTCCGGCGCGCAGGGAAACCGGGATTTCAAGCGCAAAGCAGGGGTCCCCTGCCGGCCAAACAGGAGTTGCTGCAGCATCCGCGCTCCACCGCCTGCGGATTTTCTTCGCTGCGGTAGCTGCCCACAAACTCGTCCCGGTCACAGTCAAAGCCCTTGATCTGCGCGTCGGCGGCAAAATATACCAGCGGCGTTTCATCCGGCTTCGGCTGCATCTCCACGCCGTATTTGTACATGAGGATATCGTCCATATTTCCCGCCGAAAGCTGGTGCTTGTTATAGCACTGCCAGCTCAGCTCGCGGATGAATTCCATCATGCCAAGCTCCACATAGGGAAAGAGCGTGATATCCCTGTCCCTGTCCGAACACAGCTTCAGGTTCCATATCAGACAATTTTCATATCGGCCCACAAAATATGTTGCCGTGGCGCGCAGGCCCTCTCTCTGCGCCTCAAAGCGCGTATATCCCATCCCGTGCGTGGAGCGCCACTGTTCCGGCTTTGTGCGGCACGGCTCGTTTGTCGGCGTCCAGACGTCTTTTTCCGTCCCTGATATATGTATAAAAAGCCGCTTCGGTCCGTCGGCAGGTGAAAAAAGCGATAATGATTGATGCGCCATATCTGGGAGACTTATAAAACGCCACCCCGCCGCCGCAATGGGATATCATCGTATGAAAGACGCCGTTGGAAAGATAATTCATCCACGGAGTCGGCGTATTGTACCGGTCGAAAGTAATCTCTCTGCGTGCATCGTCAAATGTGTACATGGCCTTCCCTTTCCGCTTATCCCAGCATTTCGCGCAGCACAGCGGCAGCGGCTTTCCCCAGCGCCGCGTGCCCGGCCCTGTCCAAATGCAGGCCCTCCCAGGCGCTTGGCTCTGTCACAGTTGCCGCGTCCAAAAGCCGCAGCCGTACTCTTCGGCAAGCTGTTTGTAATGCGGGTCAGTTTTTGGATTTCTCCGCCGAAGTCGCGTCTATGAAGTCGTGCACGCCGGTGTCGTGGATATGCGTCGGCGAAATGAGCAGCATTTTGGGCGGCTTGCGCGTATCCCACCAGTATGGATTTTGTGCATTTTGAAGCAGCAGCTCCATGCCGCGGCGGATATCCGCCACAGAAGCGCGATATGTATTTTTCATATCGTTGGTGCCCAGCAAAAACACAAGGACCTCTATCGGCTGATGGCTTTGCACGATGGGCGCCAGGAGCGCCAACCCGCTTCGCCCGGGGGCGGCGGGATCCTCCAGTGTCGTGGTGCGGCCCCCAGGCCCTCTTCGAGCACATTGTAATCATCCCCCAGCTGCGCCTGCAGCACACCGCCCCAGCGCTCTTTGCCGGACATAGCGCATATCTGTCCGGCAGGTAAAATCGGGGTTAAACCCCAGGTGTTGGAATCTCCATACAGCAGAATCGTTTTCATCTTATATTTTTCCTTAAAAGGCAGGGATGCTCCGCGCATCCCTGCCTTTCCGTTTAATCTTTATTGCACGCTCTTCTTATGTTGGTAGATCAGCAAGCCCAGCAGGGACAGGCAAGCAGCCACCACCACAACAAGCATCCCATAGGGGAACGGGTCGCCTGTCTGCGGAACACCCGTGCTTTCAGAACCGGGCCCTCCTGTGCTGCCCGGGTCGCCTGCATCGCCAGAGCCGCCCGAATTGCCTGTGTTGCCGGAATCGCTCGAGCCTCCCGAACTGCCAGAATCACTCGAGCTTCCCGAAGTGCCAGAGTCACTCGAGCTTCCCGAAGTGCTCGAACTGCTGGAATCATCGGGATCCGGGTCTGTTTCACCTGTCTCGGGGCCCCCAGCGTCATTGTGCCGGTGCCCTGGTTATAGAAGTTCAAATAGCCCGGGGCGTCAAAGGGATCTGTCTTATCCAGCCACGACATGATGCGCTGCCCGTTGATTTCCACGATGACGCGCATCCCGCCGTTCTCGGGATAGCTCCCATTTTGAAGTCAAAATACTCGCCGTCTTTCACCAGCCCATTGTTTTGCACAACGACCTGATTGGCGCCGCCGCCGCCATTGCCCCATTTTTGCAGTTCAAACTGGCTCTCCTTGATGACAAGATGATACAGCCCGTTGTCGCTCCAGGCATAGTTGAGAGGACGGGTGCTGGAAACGCCCACTCCGTACCACTCTGCATCCTTAAAGTCCAGTTTCATGCGCAGATGGAACAGCGCGTCGTTTTCATACGTCTCGGCGCTGGCCAGCGTTTTCATCGACTCCAGCACGACCTGCCCATCTTCAAAGAGGGGGCGCCGTCTGTTGTCCATGCGGCTTTGTCCGCAAGCTTGTCTGTCAGATCCCGCACCGGATAATTTGTGCCTGCGGCCACCGTGACGGTGCAGCTTGCGCTGACATTGGGATATCCCTTCACTGTCGCGGTAATCACGGCGGTACCGTTCTTCACCCCCAGCACGCTGCCCGTATCGCTCACTGTGGCAACGGACGAGTCGCTGGAGCTCCATTCCACCTCCTGCGCCTTTGCGTTGAAGGGCAGCACGGTAGCGGTGAGCTGAAGCGCATCTTTCTCGCTGATTGTTGCGCTCATATTGTTCAGCGCAACACGCTGAGGCTCGGCTGTGTTCTGCCGGGGCAATTTTTCTCCATCAAGCCCACGTCATCCACATACACGGCATTGGAGCCGTCGCTTGTCTTTTCAAAATAAATCGTGATGTCTGTCTCGTCCGCGGCCGTCGTATATTCCACCTGGTGGCGCGTCCACACGCCCCCGGCAGATTCCGGCACGACCACGGTGCCGCCGCCTTCCACGCCGAGCGTCAGTTCCTCGCCCGGCTCGACCTTGGCCCACGCTGTGAGCGTATAGGTCGTGTCCGGCTGCACGGAAATCGTCTTGGACAGCTTTCCGCGGTTGCTCTCCGAAGCCGCAGGCTGTATCGTCAATATCGCTGCCTGTATACCCGCTTCCGGCGCAGACTCATCCTCCGCCGCAGGCTCGCTCTCCGCCGCAGGCTCGCTCTCCGCCGCGGGCTCGCTCTCCGCCGCAGGCTCGCTCTCCGGTACAGATTCGCTCTCCGGTGCAGATTCGCTCTCCGCTACAGGCTCGCTCTCCGCCGCAGATTCGCTCTCCGCCGCGGGCTCGCTCTCCGGCGCGGATTCGCTCTCCGCCGCAGGCTCGCTCTCCGCCGCGGACTCGCTCTCCGCCGCGGGCTCGCTCTCCGGTGCAGATTCGCTCTCCGCCACAGGCTCGCTCTCCGCCGCAGGCTCGCTCTCCGGCGCGGACTCGCTCTCCGCCGCAGATTCGCTCTCCGCCACAGGTGCGTCTTCAGTCGTCAGAGTCGGCTCTTCCTGCGCGCCTGCCGTTATCGGCGTGACGTTCACATTGTCATAGCGCAGTCTGCCCGTGCCATCACCCAAATACTGCCCAACGCCGATCTTGCCGGCCGCCGGAGACGCATCCTCCGCCTCGACCTGCAGCTCGCCGTTCACATACCACTTCAAGCTTTCGCCCTGCATCTCAATGCGAATCTCATACTCCTCGCCGGGGACCATCTCCACCGTGCCCGGCGCCGCATTTAGGCGCTGGTAGCTTGTGCCCACGCGCCGCGCGATCTCATATGTCGCACCGGAGCCCGTGCGCCAGGGCGCATAGGAGAAGAAAATGTAAGACTCCGAGGACATATACCGCGCCACCATGCCCAGTTCCTGTGAGCTGGTGTTGGGGTTCAGAATCTCCAAAGTCGCTTCATACACTGCGTCCTGGTAGTTCTCGCCCGTATACAGAACGCGGCACTCGCTCGCGGTGTAGGGCGCGCTTCCCAGCTCCAGCGCACCGTCCTTGATTTCAAATTGCGTATTGGCAAACGCATCGCTGCTCCAGGCGCTCAAATCTCCGCTGGAGAAATCTTCCGACAGGGGCGCCGCCTGCACGGGCTTGTCGCTGCCCGTCAGCTTCGCGCTGCCATAGCCTGTGCGCGTATAACCGTTGTCCATCTGGATGGGGTCGTGCCCCGCGCCGGGTGTCGCCTTTGTCACCGGGCCGCGCGTCGTCCACCCCTCAAGCCCGCTGGTTTCAAAGCCGGCGTTTTCCACCAGGTTTGCATAGCGGGGCTTTGCCACCGCAGAGGGGACCTGCGGCATTGCCGGGGGCGCGTCCAGATTGCAGCCCGCTGCCCAGGGCTCGGCGCCATATTCATATGCGCCCAGGTCCGGGCCGGCGCCGATATATCCATCGGTCACGCCCGGAATGGCCTCCGCCACATCGATGGCGGGCGAATCGGCTTTCAATGCGTATTCATGGGCCACCGCGTTCGTAAAGCCGGGGTCTGCGCCCTTCAGATTGCCGTAAGCAATGGTCTCCGGCTTGAGGCCGATGTTCCCCACAACCAGGTTGTTCACAATGCGGCCGCCCCATGTGTCTTCTTTGAACACCCAGGCGAAGTCCTGATTGATGTTGCCGATTAAAGTATTGTTGTAAGCCGCAATATAGTTGCTGGGCACATTGAGCTGAAGCGCTGTGCCCGCATTCCACACAACATTGTGGTGTATGAGCCAGCTGCTCGTTCCATTGTCCAGATAAATTCCGGACTTGCTGCCCGACGAATCATTGTCGTGGAACCAGTTGTAGCAAATTTCCGTTCCGCCGCCATCCGTGGCAACCGTGTAAAACACGCCCAGGTCCGCACAAATCATACCGCTGTGGGAAAATCGTTGTATTCGATTTTGCAGCCCTCGCCGGACTGGAAGATAATGATATCGCGCCCGGTGTTGTAGGCGGTGTTGTGGCTGATGACGTTTCCGTCGCCGCTGATATTGATACAAGCACCATAGCTGCCGATGTAATCCGTATCGTGGATGCTGCTGTTGAACAGCAGGTTGTTGTCGCCGCTGAGCCATACGCCCGTCGCCGAGCTGTAGGCCACTTCGCAGTTGGAGATAACGTTGTTGTCGCCAAACAGCTTGATGCTGGCAACATCGGTCCCGTAGGGGTTCACGATTTTGGCGGCGTGCGCCGCGTAGCTGGCGTTCACGCGGTCCAGCGTGATGTGGCTGGTGCCCGTGCCCGTAATGGCAGCCCCCAGCACATCGATGCCCTCAATATTCACATAAGAAGCATTGTTCAGGTCAATCGCCGTTTCCCGCGCTTTTACCTGAACCGTCTTGCCCGTGGGGTCCCCATAGAGGTACAGCTTGCCCTGCGCCTCGTCGTAATACCATTCATTCTCACTGTCCAACGCGCCGTATACATTGAACAGGTAATAGGGGTTCCCCTTGGTCGGGGTGTTCTGCACATCCGTCAAGCCCAGCGGGTAAATGTGATGGTGCCGCCCGTGTGGTCCTGCACCGCAGCGGTCTGGCTGGTCCATCTGCTGCCCGCATTCACCCACAGGGTCGCCCCCTTGAAGAAATCATCGCCAAACGCTTCCAGCGCCGGGTCTGTGATTGTGGTGTTGCTTCCGCTTTCCACCTCGGCGAAGCCCTCGTAGAATTTGCCTGTCTCCGTGTTCGGCCAACGGGCGTTAAATCCCATGTCGCCGTCCACAAACACCTGGTTCTTGTCGACCAGCGGCAGCACGGTGTCTGCCACATAGATCTCGCCGTCGTGCTGTTTGAACCCGGTCACCTCATTGGCCCCGCTTATGATAACCGTCTCGCCGTCATAAGCCTTGAACGTGACGGGGCGCCCTCCACGCCGGAACCCGGCTTCAGCGTTTCGTGATATGTGCCGCCGCGCACAACGCAGGTGTCGCCCGGCTGCATCGTTGCAGACGCCTTGCCCAGGGTTTTCCAGGGCGCGCCGGCCGAACCATCATTCGCATCGCTTCCCGTGGGAGAAACATAATATGTCTGCCCGCTCGTCTGAGCCGCGTATGCCGCAGGTGCAAAGCTGAACATCCCAACGGCAAACACGGCTGACAGAGCAAAAGACAGAAGACGCTTTTTCCACATGACGCTCTTTTCCTCTCTTCCCTTTGAACATCTTCCCAATCCTTAAACAGGCGCATGACACAGCCCGGCTATGCCTCAGGCGCCTGTTTATCACAGATTACTGCCCTTATTTCTTACCGTTGGCTTCCAGCCAGGCGTTCAGCTGATTCTGCACTTCAGCCTTATAATCCTCCACGCCGGCCTGTTCCATCTTGGTGCGGAACTCCTCAAAGCGTGTCTCGAAATCATCATACACGCCGATGAATTTATACTCGCTCGTCACAGAACTCATCTGCGCCATTTCCGTGGAGACGGCTTCCTCATTGAAGCTGAACCCGGAGATGGGCGAAACCTCGGCATTGTTGTTGATTTCCATTGTTTCTTCCCAGACGCCCTCCTGCTGGCCTTCCACCAGGTATGCGTTAAACTGGTTGCCCAGAGCCCAGCCGCTGTTGAAGAAATAGCCGCTGTCGGGAATCTCTTTACAAAACCATTCTCCATGGTGTAGTTGACGCCCTCGATGCCGTAGTTCAGCATATTGAAAACGTCCTTGTCGCTGTTCATGACATCGATCATGCGGATGGCCGCCTCGGGGTTCTTGCTGCTGCTGGAAACCGCATTCATCGCGGCGCGGGAAGACAGCGCGTTGACAAACGGCTCCGTCAGAGCAACCTGCACATAGTCGTAGCCGCCGGCAAGCTGCTTCTGCTCCGCTTCTCCGCCGGGCTTGATGATGCCGAGACGGGACGCGTATTTGCCCGCAGTGATATCGGCGCTGTCGTCCTGCATGGTGATGATGTCGCTGCGGATATAGCCCCTTGTCATACAATTCGCCAAACTTCGCGCGGTACTCGCGGACAACATCGGGGAACCAGTCCACGGTATAGCTGTCGTCGCCCTTCTTGATGTAGAAGCTGGAGGCGCCGCTGCCCGCTACGGTGTAGTAGTCCTGAATCATGCACATGGCGACAAAGTCATCTTCGAACGCCTGGATGCTCAGATCGCCCACCGGGTACAGGTCCGGCTCATTGTCGCGGATGGCATCCCAGAACGGATACATATCTTCCACGGTTTTCACATTTTCCCAGTCGAAATCATATTTCTCGACAAGGTCCTTGCGCATCATAAAGCCAAAGGAGTCGTAGCAAATCTGATAGTTGGGGATTGCGTAAATGGAGCCGTCCACACGAGCCTGTTCAAACAGGAACTCCGGCAGCACCTCGCGCAGGCCGGGAGCGTTTTCGTCGATCAGATCGTCCAGGGGAACGCGCCGCGGGCTACATTGGACTGATATTTGTTCAGCCAGCTCTGCGTCGTGAAGCAGACATCGAACTCCTCGCCCGAAGAGATAATCATATTCATCTTCTCATCGTAGCTGCCGTAATCATAAATCTCCAGCTGCAGTTCGAGGTTATAGCGCTCGGCCAGCAGCTTGTTTACCTCTTCCAAAACGGCGTCCATACCCGTTTGGGGCGTGCCCGCCGTGATCCAGCGCACAGTTGTTACCTCGCCCGCCGGCGCGCTTTCGCTGCCGGAGCCGGATGCGCTCGCGGAGGCCGGCACGCTGCTGGAGCCGCTCTGCGAACAACCCGCAAGTAGCATCAGCGCAGCCATCAACCCTGCCAGCAAAGAAATTCGCCAGGAATGTTTCGGATGCTTTGACATTGATTTTTTCCTCCTTATTTTTATATATCAATTCCATCCCCTGCGGAACGGAACGACAAACCCAACCAAACCGTTTATCCCTTTACCGCGCCCACGGTGAGCCCGGAAATGAAGTATTTCTGGAAGAAGGGGAACACCACCAGCATCGGGCCGGCCGCCACAACCGCCATGGCCATCAGCAGATTTTGCCCCGGGATATCCCGCACATCCACGGTGATGCCGCCGCCCTGCCCCAGTGCGGTGAGCAGCGACTGGATGTTCTGCTCGATGCGGTACAGCATATATTGCAGCGGCTCCATATTTTCCTGCGTTATGTACAAAAAGGCCGGTCTGCCAATCGTTCCACTTGCTCATGGCCGTAAAAAACGCCACTGTCGTGAGCACCGGCACAGAAAGCGGAAGCGCGATGCGGAAAAATATGACAAATTCGTTCGCCCCGTCTATCTTGGCGGATTCAAACAGCGCCGGCGGAGCTTTTGGAAGAAAGTGCGGATCATGATAACGTGGAATGCATACACAAGGCTGGGAACAATCATCACCGCGTAGGTGTTCTTCCAATTCAACACCTGCGTCATCAAGATATAACTCGGGACCATGCCGCCGGAAAACAGCAGTGTGAAAAACACATAAAACGAAAGCGGCCGCGCAAATTTGCAGTTTGAACGCGCCAGGGTATAGCCAATCATGCTCATGATGAGCACGCCTCCCACGACCGTGGACGCTGTGACAAAATCGTCACGCCATAGCTGCGCAGGATTTTCTCCGGGCTTTTAAAAATATACTCGTAAGCGGTCAGGTCAAACTCCGGCGGAAGCAGCTTGAAGCCATTTGCGCTCAATGCGTGCTCGTTTGTAAACGAAGCGGACAGCACCAGCAAAAACGGCAGCAGGCATAACGCGGAATAAACGATGCTGATACTGTTGATGATATATTGCGGGCGTTTTTTGATATTCATTGCGTCGTTCGCTCCCCTTTCTCAGAACAAGGCGCTCTCCGGGTCAATCCGGCGCACCACAAGGTTGGTAGCAAGGATGAGCGCAAACCCTACGACCGACTGCACAAGCCCCACGGCGGCAGACATACCAACGTTGCCCAGCTGCGTCAGCGCACGGTACACATAAGTATCAATCACATCCGTTGCAGGATACAGCGCGCCTACGTTGCGCGGAACGTTGAAAAACAGGCCGAAATCCGCGCGGAAGATGTTGCCGATGTTGAGCAATGTCATCACGATGATGATTGGCTTAAGGAACGGCAGAATAATATAGCGAAACTCCTGTGTTTTGGTGGCGCCGTCCAATTGCGCCGCTTCAAAAAACTCCTTGTCGATTCCCATCAAGCTGGCATAGTAAAACAGGCTGTTGTAGCCCACGCCGTGCCACAGCTTGACAATCAGCAGAATCACCGGCCAGTACCCCGGCTGGGAATACCAGTCCACCGGCTCGCCGCCAAAAAGCATGATGATTTGGTTGACAAGCCCCATCGGCCCCGGCATGAGAAGCGCATATACCATGTAGCCGACCACGACCCATGAAAGAAAGCTGGGCATCAGCGTCACTGTCTGATATGTTTTCACTAGACGGCGGCTCCGCAAGCGGAACATCAGCACGGCGAACAATACGCTGAACACCGTTGTGAACAAAATGAACAAGAAATTCATGCCCAGCGTATTGCGCACCACGCGCCACGCATCGGAAGACGTGAAAAAGAACTCAAAATTTTTCAAGCCAATCCATGGGCTTTAAAAATCCCCAAATCCACCCGAAACTTCTTGAACGCCAAAATAATGCCGGCCATCGGAATATAGCAGAATACAAATAACAATATAATGGCAGGCAGCGCCAAAATAAAAAGCTGAATGTTGTCTGCATTATGACTGTGGTTTTTTTTCAGACAACTTTTTTCGTCTTTGAGCCGGCGGATGCCATGGTAATCACGCCGTCATCCCCTCCTTTTTGTTCTGTTTTCAGTCTAGCATTTGGGGGCGCTGGAAAAAAGCACACATCGTTGCGTATCGCGGCAGGAATCTGCGCGTTTTTCATTCCTTCCAAAGCAGATGCGCCATTATTTTGCGTTTCAAGCTCATTATTGCGCAAAGCATCTTCATGCGCCTTGTTTTTATGTCGTTTTTGTGCAATACTATATCTGCTTGGAAGATTACTTTTATTTAAGATAAACAATTGGCATATTATCAGTGCAGAGCAAAGGGTGGCAAAAAAAAATGTACAGTGCAGCAATCGCAGATGATGAAATCAATATCCGTGAGGGTCTGCGCGATTTGGTGGACTGGGCCGGCCTTGGCTTTTCACTGGCCGGCGTTTTTGACGACGGAAACGGGCTTCTTTCGCTTTTGGAAAAATCACCGCCTGACTTAATTGTAACAGATATCAGAATGAACCGGTGTTCCGGCCTGGATGTTTCTCGATACATACAGCAAAATCAGCTTCCCACCCGTGTGATTCTCATCAGCGGCTACAAGGAAGCGGATCTTGCCATGTCGGCCATCAAATACGGCGTAAAAAACTATATTTTGAAGCCGATAGATTTGATGAGCTGACGGATTGCATCCAAAAAGTTCGAGACGAGCTTGACGCACAGCGGGCAGCACTGCTTCAAAAAGCCGAGCTGCGCCATGCACGCAGCGAAATGTCCGGCGTCCTGTCCCTTTTCTTCAACGAACTGATGCAGGGGACACTGCACAATCAGTCATTGATACGCCGGATGTTCAACCTGCTTTATCCCAATCTTTCTTTCGAGCAAAGCGCCTGTTTCTCTCTCATGCTTCATATGCGGTCTTACGACAGCTTCATCCGCAACCGCCGCACTGTGCCGGCAATCGATTTTTTGATTGCATCAGCACCTTTTCAGCCGCATCCCACAATATAGAGGTGCGGCTCATTTCCCAGCAGGAAAACACGCTGTTGCTGTTTGGGCTTCTGCGGTTTCAGCCCACAGAAGCGGTGCGCGACGCCATCGCCCCGGATATTCAATCGCTGTGCGACGCGCTTCGCACCGATTCCGGGATGCTGGCGGAGGTAGATAACCTTGAAACATTCACCAGTATCCCCGCTATGCTGGGCAGCATCGCCCCTCCAGGGAGCGCAACCTTGCAGAATCGCTGGAACAATTCGGCCGCCAGCAAAAGGAACTGTACACCGTCCTGCGCAGCGGAAACGAGAGCCAAACGGCATTTGCCGTGGATTCGTTTGCTTCTTACCTGGAGGGCATAGAATTTGCCTCCGCCTGTGAAGTGGCTCGCAATTTGCTGTACACTGTGTCTGCCAAGCTGAGGGAAAACCTGCTTTCTCCTGCAACGGCCCTGACTTTGGACAATGCCTTTGCACAGTTGGAGGCCGCGGCGGATTATGCAGCGCTGCGAAGTGTCCTTATGAGCACTTTCCGCGAATTGTGTGTTGCCTTGCAGGACGAGCAGAGCGGCCTTGTCGAGAACGCCAAAGCCTATATCCTTGAGCACATCGGCGAGGACATCACACTGGAGGGCACGGCAAACCACTTCTACCTGAGCCAATACCATTTCAGCCGCACCTTTAGAGCCAAGACCGGAGAGACCTTCATCCACTTTGTCACGCGCTGCAAAATGGAGTATGCCGCACAGCTGCTTGCGGAAACAGACTTGAAAATTTATGATGTGTGCAAACGCGTCGGTTACAAAAGTGTGCGGCATTTTACCAAGCTTTTCAAAGAGCACACAGGGATGCAGCCTTCTGCGTACCGCCAGCATATGCACATCCGGGAGGCGCTGCAATGAAACCCAAAGAAAAAAAAGCCAAAAGGGCGTATTCTTTCTTTTGGACATCTGTTTTTCGCAACCTGGGCCTGCTCACCTGCCTAACGCTTGTTCCCATGCTGCTGGTGGTGTGGATTGCCACCATCTCTCAGCCTGCATTTGTTGAAAAGGAGCTTACGCTGTACAATTCCCGCACGGTGTCACTGTTTCAGAATTCCATCAACGATTTGGTCGGAAGCTGCCTGCAGCAGGCAAACTATTTGCTATCCGAAAACGATATCGAGCTGTTCCTCACTTCCTCTTCGGATGACTACACTTTTTATCACAATGATGTCATCTATAAGCTGATGCGCGCTCAAATGGCCAGCAACAACAGGCTGGAAAGCATCTATATTTATTCCGACACAAGCGGGAAGTTTGTTTCCAATTACGGCGAAACCGAATTGGACCGTTTTTTTTGACACAGGCTGGCTGCACCATTATTTTGCCTATGACGGAGACAACAGCTTCTTTTATGTTTTCCGCAATGGTTCTTCCCGTTTTTTGCAGCCCATTCGCATATTAAGCCTCTATAAAGTGTTGGATTACGGGGGCTCCCGCAAGGGAGTCATTGTCTATAACATCGATTTCGGAGGGTTCATTCAAGACATTTCCACCCTGCGCAGCGAACAGGATTTTGGGTTGAGCCTGCGCACAGGGGATGGCACGCTGGTGGAAAATCTTTGGGGAAAAGCGCCCGATGAACAAATACTCACCCCTGCGCAGAGCGCATCCAGCCATTATTGGCGGGACGGAGATTGCATTGTATATCGCTCCCCTGTGCAATATACAGATTTATATTTATACTCCACAGTTTCCTGGAGCGGTATACAGAGCGCCATGCACGAGCAGATGGGCGCGGTCGCCTGGATCATCGCCGGCGGTTTTTTGCTGGTATTGGTCCTCACCATCATTATCTCTATACACATCTATCATCCGTTTAAGAAAATTTTGGCAGCGTTGAACACGCCTGCGGGGCTGATGTCCGATCGGGTCTCCATCAGCCGGGATGAGGAAGCTTTTATTTTGGACTCCATTCGTGGGATGTTCCAGCAAAACAAGCATATTTCCGAGGAACTGTCTCAACGTGTGGTCTCTGCTCAAACAGGCGCAATCCGTTGCGCTGCAAAGCCAAATCAATCCGCATTTCCTGCACAATACACTGGACAGTATCAGTTGGATGACGATGCGCCTTACCGGCGGGAAAAACGAAGCCTCCGTGATGTTGGCCAAGCTGGCACAAATTCTGCGCTATTCTCTGGATGATGTTGACACATTAGTTCCGCTTCGCAGGGAACTTGAAAATACCCGCATATATCTTGAGCTGCAAGCCATGCGGTATAAAAAACAGTTTTCGTGTGGAATGGGATATCCAAGAGGCTGTGCTGGACAGGCAGGTTATCAAAATCATGCTGCAGCCAATCGTAGAAAATTCCATCCAGCACGGATTAAAACCAAAAGGCCGGGCGGTATAATCCGCATCAGCGCTGCGGAACGCGGGGAGAGCCTGGAGATATGCATACGGGATAATGGTGTGGGCATTCAGCCCGAACGTATGCAGACCATCCAGGCTGCACTGCACTCGGATATGATTAAGCAGCGCGAAAGCATCGGCATCGTAAATGTGCATCAGCGCATTCAGCTTTTTTACGGCGAACAATACGGCATAGAGGTCACGACCCTGCCGGAGGACACAAGTAACGCTGCGATTGCCATTGTTCTAATTGGTATTGTTCGATTCTTAGCATTTTGACAAATTTCAAAGTAGTAGTTGGCGTCTTGGTATATAAATCACATATACCTTCTGTGTGTTCACGGTACTATTGATGCATGCTCAATTTTTGACGTTTTTCGCAAACCAGTTCGCCCTATAATCTTTTTATCAAATCTTTCAGTCCTCTTAGCGGTGTTTTCGGTAAAATGAAAATGTAGCAAAGGGCGCCCAAAAAAGTGAGCACTCCAATGACAAATAAAAAGGAGCCATTGTCAGCACCCAAAACAAACGCTACCCTTTAAGTGGGAAACAAAAAGGGGAAGCAGAAAGGTGTTACGAATGGCTCAAATCAAGTATATCAAAGACCTGTTTGAAAATGAAGAGGCAAGTTTTCGAGAAATTTCCCACATAACTGGGCACAGCTTTTGGACAGTCCGGAAGGATGTCCGTAAGAAGAAGTTCGTCATGAAAACTCTAAGTGCTGGGTATCTGCCTCTAGAGCATCCCAAGGGCTGGGGGCAGGTAGACTTTGGCCTTGCGGAAGCCGAATGGGATGCCACTGACGAACGCTTCCCGTTCTACGCGCTGACCAGCTCTTTCCCCGTCTCTAAACACGAAGTAACACAAGCATTCCCGTCTCAAAACCAGAAGTGCTTGCTGGAAGGTATGAAGCGGATTTTTGAACGCATTGGTGGTGTTCCTCCCAGACTACGCTTTGACAATATGACCACAGCTGTTGCCCAAGTATTGAAAGATGGTGAGCGTGTCCTAACGGATGACTTTACCCGATCCATGCTCCACTACCGTTTGCTGACCCACTGTAACGGCAATGGCCGAGCAGTGGGCGTATAGCGTCTCCATCCCGCCGCCGTGGTCGATCTTCACATGGATATCCATAGCTGCCGCCCCACGGGTCGATGCCGTTGGCAATCGTTACAGTGCCGCTGGCCGCTGCAAGAATGGGCGTGCCCTGCGGGGCCGCAATATCCGTGCCATTGTGATAGGTCAGTTTCCCCGTGAAGGGGTCCTGCCTGTATCCAAAATTTGAGGTGATCGTAAAGCTCCGCGGCAGAGGCCACGCAAAGATGCCGGTTCCTATCCAATCGGTATCCGGGTCGATGATCTGCCCGCCACCACTGACATAACCGCCCAACAGCGTCATCCACAGGGTATCATACTGCGGATCGGACAGCAGCACGAGCTGTTCGTTCTGGCGCGGGGTGAAGCCATATGCCACAGCCATCTCCGACACCTTGTGGCCCTTCCCGGTTTCGTGGACAGTAAAAATGAAGAAAAAACAGAAAGAAACGCAGGACATCTTGTCGTATCACACTCAGGCGGCGGGATGCTCAGACAAGGCACGCGCAAAGGCATCCGGAGGACGCCAGCCAATAGAGGAATGCGGGCGCACCGGATTGTAAAAAGTCTCGATATAAGCGAAGACGTCTGCCATGGCTTGTGCCCTTGAGGCGAAATGGCGCAGATGGACGCACTCGCACTTGAGGCAGCTGAAGAAGTTTTCGGCCACGGCGTTGTCATAGGGATCGCCCTTGCGGGACATGCTTTGCCGGATGCCGAGACTGGCGAGACGCTGACGGTAAGCGTAGGCGGCGTATTGGACGCCGCGGTCGGAGTGGAAGATGAGGCCGGGCAGAGGCTTGCGGCGCCGGACGGCCATGCAAAGGGCGGCGAGGGTGAGATTTGTGTCGATGCGGTCGGAGAAGGCGTAGCCGACGATCTGCTTTGTGCAAAGGTCTTTCACAACAGCGCAGTAGAGCCAGCCCTCGCCGGTGGGGATATAGGTAATATCGCCGACCCATGCGGTGTCTGGCTTGTCAAAGGAGAAGCGGCGCGCAAGGAGATTGGGCGCGATGGGGTGCGCGTGTCTTGAGTTGGTCGTGGCTTTGTAGGCACGCCTGCGTGTGGAGGAGATGTTCATCTCGTTCATCAGGCGGTGGATGCGCTTGCGCGAGCAGGAAAGCTGCGGGCGGATCAGGTGATACAGGCTGTCCAGCCCAAGGGCGGGAACGCTGGTGCAGGCTCAGCAGCCGGCGTTTCAGTTCCTGATCCTGCTGCCGGCGCAAAGAGGGTTTGCGGCCCAGCCATTCGTAGTACCCGCTGCGGGAGACCTCCAGCAGTCGGCATACAAGTTCCACAGAGGCCCCCGCGCGGGCCGTACGGATGTACCGGTACTTGTCCTCTATGGTTTGGAAAGTATGCCGACGGATTTTTTTTTAGGATGTCAATGACCCCGTCTTTCTCTTCAAGCTTCTTGCGCAGTGCTCGAATCTCCGCCTCCAGTTCGCGCAGGCGTCTGGCGTCGCGGTTTTGGCGGTCTGCTTGCCCTGGCGATGGTGCGCCCGCCGCTTTCAGCCAGCTGCGCAGCGTGTCGATGCAGATGCCGAGTTCCGCGGCCACCTCCCGGCTGGGCCGCCCCTGCTCGGTGACCATCCGCACTGCCCCCGCCTTGAAGGCCTCATCGTAACGCGGCGGCGCTGGGTGTTTTCGTTCTTTGGTTGACATTTTTCATTACCCCTTTCCATTATACAGATTGTTTTTTTCTGTCCGGCAAATCGTTTCCGATACGGTCACCCATTCCGTCACCTCACTGCCGTCCTCGTCTGTGATGATGATCTCTTCCTCCCTGTCGTGTTTCGGACGAAATCCGATAGAAGATACCTGAATGCGCCACTATCTGCCGGCCATCGTCTGCCGCCATGTCTGCGGCGAATACAGCCAGAATATCCTCCCAATGGATGGACACCGAACCCCTTCGGATATATATTCCAGAGTTTCAGCTTCGATCTCTTTGAGCTTCTGGTAGTATTCTTCGTTCAACATCTGCACTCCCTGCCATCGTCATCCCTTCCCTGTCGGTTCGGACGAAAAGAAGATACCGAATGCGGAACCCGCCACCAGCGCAATCAAACAGATGAGTAGAACAATAAACAGTGCAAGCCCGCCGCCCGCAGCCAATACAGCCACAAGGTTTTTGACTGCCGCGATACAGGCTCTTGCGGTATTGGCTATCGCCCTGCCCGCCGACTTTACCGCTTGTTGTGCAACTCTCGCCGCCCGCTTTGCCCGCTGTGCCGCCTGTTTCGCCGTGTGCGCCGCCTGTTGCTTGGCTGCGTGGATTGCCGGCGGCGTCTTTACCGGCTGGCGGGCGGCCTTTACAGCGGGCCTGCCCGTCTTGAGGACATGTGCCTCGCCCTGCTGTGCGTGGAACTTGCATGTGCTTTTTTCCTTGAAAGAGCGCGCCTGCGGGGCGTTCTGACCGCCAGGTGCATTGCCCCGCTGCTTCTCCAGCCGGTTCGCACGCCTGCCCGCATTCGCGCGGGCAGGTATCCGGCGAAGCATATCCCCTGCCGCCCGCAGTAACGGTGCCGCCCCATTCTTCTGCCCTGCCCAGCAGCTGATCTCCGGCAGTTTCTTCCGGGGATACCTGCTCTACACCGCCCATCCCATTTTGTGCCGCCTGCTGTAGTTGTTCTTTCCCTTTTTCTTTGGCGGCCCGCAAACCTTTTTGGGCCAGTTCTTTTGGAGCGTGGCGGAGCGTTTTGGGCAGTTCTGCTCTGTCATGGCGTTCTCTTGTTTTGATGTCCTTCAGCGGCTTCCCTCCTAAAAAGAAAAACAGCGCCCGTGAGGCTCTTTCCCCACGGGCGCTGCCTGTATATGATTTGTTATGCGTGCTTATGACGCGGTCGTTTAGCTCCGCTTTTTGGCGTCATTCCAGCGGTCCACCGTACCCACAAGATAGCCTGTGATGCGGCGGATACGCTCAAACTTCACACCTTTCCCGTTGAAAGTCTGTTCTTTTTTGAACTTTTCATTGGGGCGGTTATGTAAAGCTTTGCATAAACGCCCTAATGAAAAGTTTTGAATAATGGAAAGAAACGCGAAGAACGGCCGAAATTCAGCCGTTCTTACGCAAATGTCTTTCGATAAAATTTCCTGTTTGAACCACGGTGTATGATAACTCTTAATTTTTCCATAGCGACGGTATTCCAGCAAATTGCGGAGCGCAGCCCTTACCTCGTACTGTCGTTTTGAAATATTGATGTTCTCTCTGAATACCGTAGTTTACCAGCAGAAACTTATCCATTGACGATTCATCAATGTCGAGACTTCCGTGATAGACGCAATACTCTTTCCAATAGCGTTGACACAGCCCAATGGTGCTGCCAGTGTACCCCAGATCACGTAATGCATCTGAAATACCCCGAAGCTCTTTGTTGAAATTGTTTGTAATCATAGACACACTCTCCTTTCAAGGTGGTGTGTCTATTGTCGTTGAAAGGAGATATCTATGCAATTATTATCGCAAGTCTTTTCTGTAAAAATGGCTTATAGACAGCTAATTACAATCACTCTTTCCATTTATAAGAACTTTTCATTAGGCTTGGTCGTCATCAGCTGATACAGCTTCGTATTTTTCGGAAAGCTGTTCTCGAATGGGATGATCGCCCCGCCGCAGCGAATGAGGCCGTGGCCCGCGGGCACATTGGTGATGTACGACAGCTGGTTTTCTGAAATATTCAGCAGCTTTGCCAACTCCTCACGGTCGGTTGCTGCCTGGTTGAGCATCACCAACAGCTCGCTGTTGGCCAGCATGAGGCGGGCGGTGTCCGAACGCAGGATCTCGTCCACGTTCTGCGATATCGCCGTGATGAACGCATTGTATTTGCGCATCCGCTTGAACAGACGGTAGAAAAACTCCGCGCTGAAAGAGTAACGAAACAAAATGTAGAACTCATCGGCCAGTATCCATGTGCGCTTTCCCTGCCGCCAGTTGCGAATCACCCGGTTGAAAATAGCGTCCAGCGTTACCACCATGCCTACAGGCCGCAGTTGTTCATCCAGCTCCCGAATGTCGTAGCACAGGATGCGCACGTCGGTATTCACATTTGTCTGATGAGCAAAAATGTTTAAGCTGCCAGTGGTATACAGTTCCGACGCCAATGCGAGGTCGTGTGCCTCCGCCTCGGGCTGCTCCAGCAATACCCGGCGCAGATCTGCCAGCGTGGGCGGAGTGCCTCGGTAGCCCCCGCGAATATATCCCCGATACACACGCTCCGCACAGCGGTCCAGAATTGACCTCTGCTTTGCCGTAAGGCCGTTTTCCGTCAGTGGCTCAAAAATAGACAGGATGAGCTTCACCTTGTCCACCAGCGGATTCTTTCCTCTCCATAGGCCCTGTCGATATCCAGTGCATTGAGGTGGATGCTGCTGTGCGGGGAAATTAGCAGCACCTCGCCACCCAGCGCCTTGACCAGCTGGCCGAACTCACTCTCCGGGTCCAGGATAAGGATATCATCTTTTGTGCGCAGGGCGATCTCCACCAATTCCTCTTTTGCACTCATGGATCTTTCCGCTTCCCGATACGCCCAGCCGGAACGAATGACCGTTGAGCAGCTGCGCCCGGTCGATGCGGATCATATTGCCTGACACCGCGTTTTGCCCATAGTAGATGCCGTTTGTGTGGTTCAACTCCTGAGCCTTGAACGGCATCAGCACAGCCACGCTTTCCGTTGTCAGTGTACGCAAGGCATGAATACGCCGCACGCCGTAGGGCAGTACTGTGTCGAGGCCGTCCCTTTGCTGCCAGCGTAGGGTGGAGAGCTGGCACAGGTGTTTGCGCCCTACGGCCAGAAGGCTTTCCGTATCCGCGTCCAGCTGTTCTTTGCTTTCCGCCAGATGCACCACCGTCACAAGGCCGTACATCATGCGCTGGTCGCGCTCGGTCAAATCGTTCAGAAACTCTGTGGTTTCTTCCGCTGGAGCTGCATATCGTAGGGAACATTCGCCGTGTAGTTGTTGGCATTGTTCTGCCGCCGCTGCCAGCCGGCCACATTCGTCTCCACACCAAGAAGCTTGTTCTGCAATTCCCTCACCGCTTCGTCCGTCGGTACCGGCAGGATGTCGATGGACAGCATCATGCTGCGGTCCAGCCCGCACAGCTCCATGATAAAATCATCCTTGATGAAGCTTGCGTAATTCTGTAGATACAGCACCCGGCCCCATCGGACGTCCGACTTGAAAAAGTCGGCGTAAAACTCCATGCTGTCGGGGCAGAACCAGTCCTTGAAATCATGACCGCGCTTTGCTCTCTGCTCCATATTGAATGGCACAACAGCGGGCTGGCCTGCCTTGAAAAAATCGCGCAGGATCTGCAGCCTGGCAGAGGCATCCAGTTCCTCGGCCTGCGAGGACAGCTGCCCGAGGCGTGCTGTGACCTCGCCCCCATGCGCTGGAAGTACGCTCGCGCCTCATCAACGCTGCGTTTGTGGGCGCTGATCGTGAGATACCTCTCCTGCACCACATTGTTGCTGCTGGCCGCGTGGGAACACAGCATATCATTGTACTCCTGGCGGTATCCATTCAGCTTGTCTGCCTGCGGCCGGATCAACAACTCCTGTTCAAACTGCCTGCGGTCCACACGGCGGTTGTTGATGGTGATTCTTTGCACTTGCACCCGAATCCAGCACATTGAGCAGTTCCGAATAACCCAGCAGCATCGCCGTTTTGTCTGCTTTACTGGCGATGGCATAGTTGATATCCGTGAGACGGTAGGAACGACTGTAGGCATTGCCCGTCTGGAAGATGCCGTCCGGCCAGATACGCCTGACGGGGATAGCGTCCTGCACTGTACAGAATGAGGAATGCGGAAATTTTCTTTTTCCTGTTTAATCTCCGCGCGGAACCGTACCAGTGTTTTTATCATCGGCGCACCTCCGTCCTTCACGCTTCGGCCTGCGCTGCCCCGCATCGATTTTGGCCTGCATTGCCGTATAGTAGAAATTTTCCACGGAACACCACAGGCCCACGGCACCAGGGCCCTGTGCCGCGTATTGAGCCCGAAAAAAGATGGAGCCGGTACTCGCGGATCTCTTTTGAATTTTGATAGGCTTCCCCAATAACAAAATGAGCGCCGCACAAAGGCGGCCTTAAATAGTCATTCCAAGATCAGGTCAAAACAGTACACCAAATAGCAATGCAACGGGGCACAGCAGCCAGAAAAGATGGCCCAGTTTTTGCATATCGAGTAGCAATGCCGTAACGTTTCAGGTAAAAAACATTTTCCACCAGATGACGAAGCCGATACAAGTAACGGTCAAACTGCCGCGTGTTGAGCCCGAAAAGCTGGAATGACGATATTCATTCCAGCATCTTTTAAGCAATGATCTGATTTGTCAGCTACCCACGATCGGCCAGTAATGTTTCCGCCGATATTCCATCAATCAAGTGAATAGCTTCTTTGCAATTTTCGGGTGCAGTCTGTGATAAGTACTCGGACCGGCATACCATTTGCATCCACGGCAAGGTGAATCTTGGTATTGAGCCCCCTTTGTACGGCTCATGTCCTGATTACCGCCACGGCGTTGCCCATGTGGATCGGCGACCATACAGTGGCTGGCATCAATCATCAACCATTCAAAATCTGTGGGCTCATCAACCAGAATTAGCCAGCAGTTTTTCCCAGATCCCTGGTTTGTCACGCCATCTGCGGAACCGCCCACGGAATTTCCCCGTAGAACGGCGTTTCCGCCACGGTGCTCCTGTGCGTAAAATCCAAAACACGCCATTGATAAATCGCCGTTATCCTGCTATTTCTGCCCTCGTTGTTGGCAGATGCAATTCCAGCAGGCTCCATACCGCATCGCTGAACGTTGTTGTTCATTCTTCATGGGAACAGCCGATTCTTGCTCCCATTATACCATATCGCTCGTGTAAACACTATTTAAATTAAAGTAGATATATTTACAAATATTTCTGGTAATTCTGTGACCCGTGAAAAATGCGGGCTATGGTCACACATTTTTCTGTTTCATCTACTTGATACAGCCCGACATATTTCCCGAGCAGGAGCTTGTGGTACGTCGATTTGCGGCGTGCGGATATCCGATTCCTCAAACATATATGGGTACCGTTCCAAATTGTCAAAATCTCATTGTATTCCGTCATGTCAACGGCAGCTTTCGGCGTGTGGAGTTGTTCGACCAGATAATTCAGAATGGAATCCAGATCGCAGGCTTTTCGTCCGTTACGACAACGCTATATACCATAAGTTCCTGCGCGGCTTCTCTGGCCGGACGAACCCTTCCTGCCGTGATCTGTTCTTCTGCAACAGTCGCGTCCACATCCGCCAGAAGCATCTGACGTTCATAGGCTTCAATGCTCATCCATGACGATATCCCCATAACCATTTTTTGTCACGAAGATAGGTCTCTTCGGAATCATCCAGTTTTTCAGATCTTGTTTGTCTTTTTAAATCTCGAATCGTTTTTGATTTGCGGCATCTTTCCTTCATGGCCTTATGTACCACACCTTTTGTAAATCAATCGCAGTTCTCATGAAGAATTTTAAATCCCATCATCTCCCGCACAACACGGTCGCTGGCCTTGACAGCGCCCACCAGTATGAGCAGGTTAAAAATAAGTTCCGCCACATAGCTCCAAACCGCCGTAACCGCAGATACACTGTTGTCTACTGCAGGCGGTGCGGAAGCCATCGCTGAGAAGATGATACAGGCCAAAGCGATCACCGCCCCCTCCAAACAGACGCCCGCATAGCTTTTCACAAAGCTGCGTCCCACATTGCTTGTTGGCTCTCCCGCGAATGTGGCCAAAGGAATGGGAGCCAGCGCAGCATAGAAATAGAGCCTGAACATCCGGCCATACACCGTCATGATCATCACGAAGGACAAAACTGTAATAAACAGCCCACCCAGCAGCGTGACCGCCCACAGCGGGATGCTGCTCCAGAACCCCACTGCGTTGATTTTGTCCACGATCTCCTGCGGCAATGTCGTGGAAGTCAATCCACCTGTACCCGCAGCACCCATGGCGCGTGATACAATGCCCTGTACGATGTCGAAGACCGCCAGCATAAGTTCCAGGCCATACTGTACAGCGGCCTTCGCCAGCACAAACCGGATGAACAGCTTCAGCGCGTGCTCCGGCCTTCGGGCTTCCACGAAGCTGCCGCAGGTCTTGACGATGCCTGCTGCAAAAAACAGCACCAGCAGGCCAAGGCCAATGGCTGTCATTGCGTTGTGGACATTCAGCATGACATTCCAAATGCCGCCGCCCTTGAAGTCGGCAAGGCCCTGTGTGAGAAGCTGCCAAATTTCTGCCAGTTTTTCGTTCCATGTATTGAGCGCCGAATTAAGGTTATCTATGATCCATGAGTTTTCGCCTATGTGTTTTCACCTCCCCCGCTGCCGTCATGTACCTGTGTTTACGCAACGCCGATCAGCGCGAGGATCTCCCGCGCAAAAGTGATCACAAGCCCGCCAGCCAGCGTCAAGAAGCCCTGGCTTCTCTGGCTGGGGTCGTGGCTTTGGAAAGATAAGCCGACCTGTACTACGCCCCAACCCAGCAGAATAATACCTACTGCGCGAATGAGGGAAAATACAAAATCGGACAGATTGTTAACGATAGCCAGAGGATCGTCCGCGGCAAAGGCTGGGGTACTAAAGCAAAATACACATAATACCAGTGCCATGTATGTGGCAAAGGCTCTTTGTTCCGCCCTGCCCAACTTTGCCGGACAGCTTTTTTTCCTTTTTATGAGAGGGTTTCAAGATAATCAATAGAGTATACCTCCTGCTTTACTTTGCCAACCGGGACAGCAGATCGCTGCTCCGGCTGGCGCTGTTGTTTGTTCGTATGTTCTTATGCTAAAAAATCGCGCATATCCAGCAGTTCGTATTTCCGGACTGCCGGAAAGATCGTTTTCAGCCCAAGTGTGCGACTGTATAATCGTAAGGCGGTGCGCCGCCGTCCTCTGTGTACCGCACGTTCGGGTGGCGTTTCAAATCGTATTTATTGTCCATCATGGGGCGTTCGCCGCGCACGAACAGGATCGCCTTGCCGTTATCCAGCAGGCGCACCTCGTCCGGTGTGAGCAGTTCCCGGCCCGTCAGCTGTGTGCTGGTACTGTAACTGCCGTTACGGCCACGGCTGCGGCTGTGGGAATCTGCGGACAACGTCTGCTTTCCGAGCATCTCCGAAACATACTTGTGTGTTTCTTTTTCGTTTCCCCCGATATACAAAAACTCATCGCACAGACCCACGAGCGACTCCCAACTATCCTTGAACAGCGCCTTGATCTGCGCCATGTTCTGACAGATATAGGATGTAAAAATGCCACGGCTGCGCATGGTCGCCAGCGATGTCAGAAAACTGTCGGTGGGCAGGGAAATGTTCGGCGCTTCATCGATCAGCAGATGCACCGGTACCGGCAGCCGCCCTTTATGTTTTCGGTCCGCTTCATGGTACAGAGCCTGGATGAGCTGGCCGTACATGAGGCCGACAAGATAGTTCAGCGATTTCTCGCTGTCAGGGATACAGCAGAACAGCGCCACCTTTTTCTCCCCCAGTTCCTCCAGATGGAGTTCATCTGTACACGTCATTTTTGCGACCTCCGGCAGCAGAAAGGCCGACAGGCGCACGCCCACGCTCACAAGGATACTTTTGGCTGTCTTGCCCGCCGCCATTTTGTAAACCCGGTATTGTTTGAGCGCAACACTCTCCGGATCTCGCATCTCGAGGCGTGCGAACAGCATATCCAAAGGTGACTCGTAGTCCTCGTCATCCTCTTTGACTTCTGCTGCCTGTAACATCTCCATCACCATAGGCAGGTTCTGCTCGTGTTCCGGCGCCTCATGGATGAGATACAGCACCAATGCCTGCAACAGCGCCGTTTCGTCTTTTTTCCCAAAATGGATCGTTATTTTTGCTGCCGGCGGCGTGGTCGCCTGGATGAGCGTATCGATCATGCGCAGCGCATCTTTGTCTCTTTGGATGTATTGCAGGGGGTTATAGCAAAACGAAGTGGCCGGGCTGGTCAAGTCCAGCACACGCACCTCATAGCCCCGCGCAATGAGTAATGCTCCTGTTTTACGCAGCACTTCACTCTTTGGATCTGTGACCACCAGTGAACAGGGCGGTGCATTCTGATTCCAACCCGCTGCTTCCAGTATGTTCGGCACACAGTAGCCACGTGTTTTTCCCGCACCCGAGCCTCCAACCACAAGCACATTGGTGTTGTGCTTGTGCCTGTATCCGTCCCATCCGACGGAAAAGTGCTGCGTAAGGATAAGGTTCCCGCCCCGTTTGTCCCGGTATCGTCGGGCAATTCCAAACACATCCCCCCAGCGTGCGGAACCGTGTTCCTCGCCCCGGCGTGTGGCCGTTACGCTGGACCGTACCATACCGACAGCCACTGCATAAACGAATGAAAACAGCAGCAGGCACCTGCCGGAATACTCGGTCCAGCGGATATCCCTCGGCTGCTCCAGCGCGGTGCTCAACTTCGCCGTCAGCCTCATCAAGTCCATCCCCGGCTGCCACACCCCGGCTGTTATCAGAGCAACCCACCAAACGATGGGCAGGGGCAGCAACCACATCCACCATGGCGTTGGCTGTTTCATGAGCTTCTCCCTTTTCTCCGGCATTTTCATAAAAAAGCCGGTTTTTGACTGTGAAATCCCAATGCGAGGGAGGCGATGTATTTTCAGTTTTCTTCCAATCTGACAAAGGTTGTTCTGTTATACAAGTCCCCGGAAACGTCTGATGCGCGTCCATAGTCCACAGTTTTCCCATGAACGATGTGTACGACATGTACTTCCGTGGCTGCAGCGGGCAGCACCAGCATGACACGAATCGCATAAAAGCAAAGATAATCGTCTATAATCAACATCCGATATCCAGCACGGACGATTCGTTCTAGGGAGGCAGTGTCCCCATTGTAGGAAAATCTTCCAGACGGTGCAAGGCTTCCAAAATCCTGTCTGTGATACGCTTAGCCGCACTTTGAACCTACTTTCACTTTATGAATCAAGGCAATTTGACGCAGCTCATCTCTTGCCTCAGCCAATAGGACAACCCTCAAATACCTCGGCATAGATATCCTCCATGGTTCTGCCACTACCGCATCCAATGGATATGTGGGTGCACCATCAAGGCGGTTTTGCTCTGCCATCAGCAGCTTCTCCAGCAGTGTTAGTTCTGCTTCGCGCCGCTCATACGCTTCAATAGGCAAAAAGACCATTTTCGCCCTCTCCATTGCGTGTAATATATACCGGTTCCTGTCGCGCCTTAGACAAGCCTACGATTTTATCATATTCGTTGCGCAAAGTTGTGGATGATTTGATCAGCATATTGACTCCCCTTTCGATTGACAACTCCTATGGGGCATATATTTTAATTTAATTATACCTTAATTCATGCACATGCGCAAGCGAAACGGTATTCCGCTATACAAGCTTGCATGTTTTGTCGAACTATGGTATATTTTTCCTGGCGCTGCTGGAAGTAGCGGTCGGCCCTCATTTACTGGGGTATCTCCAGTTCTGCCCCCTGATCTCAAATTGGGGCTGTGTGTTTTTGAGTACATCCGAAGTTTTTCAGCTTTGCCTTGTAATCATCGGCATTTGCGGCCTGTTCATACAGGCAAAAAGAATGACCGCCGGTTCCAGTGAGAAGTACGGCGGTCTGTTCTGCAGTCAACGATTTTATCAAGCTGACCGATTCGGCAGCGCCATTCTTTTTGAATATTCAGTATATGCCTTCAGCGCCTATATTGTCTATATTTTCCGCGTGATGGTACAGCCAGTTTTATCTTTCTGGCGCCATTTTTATACCTCGCCGTCATGATCTTCATCAAGGAATCACCCGTGCCGCCATCGCCTTTTCCCACAGACAAACGCCAGTTCCTCAAATCATTGATAGCGTTCCTGGCCGTTGTCCATTCTTCATCCGTCAAGTAAAGGTCATAAAGCTTTGTTTTATCCCAAGGCCAAAAATTCTTTTTTTGGCGGAAGTTCGTCGACACGGATCGCAAACTCTCCCAGCCAACGGTTGATATTCCCTTGTGCCCGCTGTCGTTTGAATTCATCTGCCAGCGCAACAAAAAAGCATATTTTTGTCTGGTTCCGTCATGCGGTACAGCCGTTCTTTCGCCACCATGAGCGCCTCCCCTTCCTCTGTGTTCATCTCAACACTACCACACCTCTCTGGGAAAATCCACTGCATATTTGAAAACAAACGGAAAACGATTGGCTTACTCCCGCTCCGGCTGGCGCCTTTTTTACTTTTCCCGGTTTGGGCTGGCCGCTCTCCTTCACAGCGGCTTTCTGCTCTACCGAATAGTCCGCCTCCGGCGTTACGGATAGCTCCATCTCCCGCAGTCCGCGGCGAACAATACGCTCCACAGCGTATGCCGCCTGTTTTGCGTCGCTCAAAAAACGGCGCTGTGCCTGCGGCTCCAGCCCGGACACAACTGACACACACGCTCAAAAGAAAAGCCCCTGACATCCAAACCATACTTCTTAGCCGCCACATATGCCGCGCAGTAGCTTTGCGGCGTATATGCATTTCGACTGTACTGGCCGTCATGGATATCAAAGCTCGCGGCTGCCTGCTCACGGGCGATTGCCAAAAACGTAGTTTCCGCAGACATATTGTTGCGCACAAAAATCGCCCTGTTTTTGCCACATATTGTGCCTGCACCCCATCTGGCAGTTCCTCGCTTACAATGATCCGTACCGGGCTGTTTTCGAAAAATGCCGTTACCAGCTCATCGGCCGCATATACCGGCGCCTTATCCGGCTGACGTCCACGGGTCTGGCTCACGTCGAACTTTTTGCCCACATAGTACCCGCTGGCCGCCGTGCCGTCCTCGCGTGTGTAGTCCTGCCCGATCAGCGCCGTGTATCCGGCCTCTCCGCTGCGCACGCTGCGCCCGGCCTCTTTCCATTCATCGAAAGTTTTCATCCATGTCGCTTCCGGAGCGTCGGCGTGGAACAGCAGAAGGTTCTCGATTCGCTCCGGGCTGCACTGTGCTGCAAAGTCCAAAAATGCCGTGCAGAGATTCTGGCATCTTTGAGCACATCCGCTGTCAGCGTATCGATCCTTTCCCACAGTTGCTCCCGCTCTGCTTTTTTCATTGCCGCGTATATTCCTCTTTGGAGAATTCCGCTGCTGTTCAGGCTCCGGCTTTACCTGTTGGCTGTTCTTGTTCATCAGTTTTGTCAAATACATCTATTCATTCACCTGCCCTTCTTTTGTTTTTTCCTGTTTCGGGTACGCTGGCGCTGCGGCTGCTGGCGTTCGGCGGCTTTCTTTTGAGTGAGTTCCTGCTTGATTTCTTTCAGCTCCTGCTTTACACTGGGCTTACCGCCCTCAGCCCGGATCTTTTCGGCGGTCTTGTCGGGTTGCGGCTGCAAAGAGTTTTGCGGTTGCGAGGAAAGCTCGGACGGATTCTTTTCGGCCACCTCCGGCGGTTCGTCGAATCCGCCCGCTGGGTAAAATTTGCCCCACACTGAACGTCATCCATCTCGCCAACTTCAAATGCAACTTTGCCCGCCGGGGTCTCCACAAATTCTGTCTGCGACGTCAAAGCAGTTTGCTGCTTAACCTTCTCCGAAATGGCAGTAACCACATCCGCTTTTGCACCCGTATCCGCCTGCAGATAGTCCACGCTCCATCTTCTCAAGCACACGGTTGACCTTGGCCGCGTCCTCTGCCCACACTGCGATTTCAATTTTTCCATCCTCTTTGGTCTTATCTTTGACCGGCACGAACAACAGCCCGCGTGCGTTTGCCTCCACAGCAAACTCTTTCATCCGTTCTTCCGGCACTACAAAGAATTTCAGCGGCTTGCCTCCCGCAGCAAACGGGTGAGGTTCGTTCTGCCATGCATTCTTTTTCTGATCTTTAAGGACCGCTGCCGCGAACACAGCAAAACTTTTCGCCGCCTCTCCCGTCAGCTTAAACGCCACCTCCGTCCCCTCAAGAGAATAGCGGACGATCTGATCCGCTGCATCTCCCCCATAGTTCATCGCGCTTCACCTGACCTTTCCCTTTTTTCGCCGGGCATCGATGCGTGAAAAAGCGTCCACACCCGGGACCAGCGCCAGCGTGCGGCCGTTGTCCCACTGCATCTGCAGCTGGCCCGCGTCATCCACGCAACCACCGTCCCCTCCGTTCCTGCCGGGACGGGAGACCAGGGGTCTTCCATCCTGTGCAGTTTGATGCGGCTTCCGGCCGGATACTGTTTTTTGATGAAATCGACCCTTTCTCTGCAGGGCGTCCCGTCTTTTCTCAGCTTTATCAACACCTTTCTGTTTTTCTGTCTTTTCCACATATTTTTTCTGTTCCGCACGCGCCTCCGCCAGCCGCTGCCCGATCTCCACAGAATGCTTTTCGATCCTGCCGCACATCCGGATTTCCTTCCGCAGCACTTTCAGCCGGGCCGTGATCTGTCCGATACGCGGCGAATCCGGGCGCGCTGCGGTACAGTCCGACGCCGCTCTTTGTCAGCGCCGCGATCTCGTCGAGCAACGGCTTACGGTATTCCGCCAGCTGTTCCCGGCTGTCGATCCCGTGCCGCGGAGGAACCGCATCTGTTCCACATACTGATCCAGCTTCCGGATATCCTGCCGCACCGCATAGCCGGGATATACCGGCTTTTTGGGCAGCGCGCCCAGCTCATACAGGTAGCGGTTACAACGCCCGCAGGCCGGTGAGGCCCGCGCACAGGCCTGCCGTGGGTGCGCAGCCGGGCATACTGCACCCGCGGTCCGGCCTGTCTCTTTCCTCAGCCGATACCCTGCGGCGCTGGGGTACAATATGCGCATCCGGATGGCTTCGGGCGTGTACTGCATTTCCCAGGGTCTTAAAGCGCACGCATCGTTCCTTGCCCGGTGGTCTCAAGGTCGGATACTTGCGCTGCATCCGAAGTTCATAGCCCTGTCCCTCCAGTGCCTTCACAAATTGCCGCCACGTCAAAGAGGCCGTGCCGGACAGAAAAACAATCTGTATAATGGAAAGGGGTAATGAAAAATGTCAACCAAAGAACGACACCCAGCGCCGCCGCGTTACGATGAGGCCTTCAAGGCGGGGGCAGTGCGGATGGTCACCGAGCAGGGGCGGCCCAGCCGGGAGGTGGCCGCGGAACTCGGCATCTGCATCGACACGCTGCGCAGCTGGCTGAAAGCGGCGGGCGCACCATCGCCGGGGCAAGCTGACCGTCAAAACCGCGACGCCAGACGCCTGCGCGAACTGGAGGCGGAGATTCGAGCACTGCGCAAGAAGCTTGAAGAGAAAGACGGGGTCATTGACATCCTAAAAAAATCCGTCGGCATACTTTCCAAACCATAGAGGACAAGTACCGGTACATCCGTACGGCCCGCGCGGGGGCCTCTGTGGAACTTGTATGCCGACTGCTGGAGGTCTCCCGCAGCGGGTACTACGAATGGCTGGGCCGCAAACCTTCTTTGCGCCGGCAGCAGGATCAGGAACTGAAACGCCGGCTGCTGAGCCTGCACCAGCGTTATCCCGCCCTTGGGCTGGACAGCCTGTATCACCTGATCCGCCCGCAGCTTTTCCTGCTCGCGCAAGCGCATCCACCGCCTGATGAACGAGATGAACATCTCCTCCACGCGCAGGCGTGCCTACAAAGCCACGACCAACTCAAGACACGCGCACCCCATCGCGCCCAATCTCCTTGCGCGCCGCTTCTCCTTTGACAAGCCAGACACCGCATGGGTCGGCGATATTACCTATATCCCCACCGGCGAGGGCTGGCTCTACTGCGCTGTTGTGAAAGACCTTTGCACAAAGCAGATCGTCGGCTACGCCTTCTCCGACCGCATCGACACAAATCTCACTCTCGCCGCCCTCGGCATGGCCGTCCGCCGCCGCAAGCCTCTGCCCGGCCTCATCTTCCACTCCGACCGCGGCGTCCAATACGCCGCCTACGCTTACCGTCAGCGTCTCGCCAGCCTCGGCATCCGGCAAAGCATGTCCCGCAAGGGCGATCCCTATGACAACGCCGTGGCCGAAAACTTCTTCAGCTGCCCAAGTGCGAGTGCGTCCATCTGCGCCATTTCGCCTCAAGGGCACATGCCATGGCAGACGTCTTCGCTTATATCGAGACCTTTTTACAACCCAATCCGGTGCGCCCGCATTCCTCTATTGGCTGGCGTCCTCCGGATGCCTTCGCGCGTGCCTTGTCTGAGCATCCCGCCGCCTGACTGTGATACGACAAGATATCCTGCGTTTCTTTCTGTTTTTTCTTCATTTTACTGTCCACCGCGCCATACCGTCCGCGGCAAGCCGTGTCATTTCTTCCACGCTCTGCTGGCTGGCTTGGCCCGTGCGGTTTGCCACATGGGCCAGCTGATTGACATTGTTGCACAGACCTGCCACCTTGCGCAGCAGATCGGCATGATGCGTACAGGGCCGGGCACGCACCTCGCCGCCCATGACGAGCGCACGCAGATATTCCTCACGCGGCATCCGGCTCATCGCCACCTGCTTTTCGAGGTACGCCATCTCCTTTTTGTTCAGGCGCAGAGGGATCACATGCTCGCGCTTTCTCATCGTGCCTCACCCCTGCCTTTGCTTTTCTGCCGCTCTAGCGCCCGCGCCGGGTATTCATACCATACCGGCACATCCTTCAGTCGTAGTCTACCGCAGTCTGGAACATGTGCTGCGTAGCGGGCGTAGGCGTATCCTTCCGCGTCCACAAGAATGCCGTCTTTGCTGTTCTCCACCTTTGACAAGCAGGCAATGCCAACAAGGAGATCGGGAGTCAAACCACATCTTCTCGTTGTTTATAAACACAAAGAGCTGATTTTCCTGCAAGCCGCTTTGCTTGAATTGCTCGTACTGCACATTCTCCAGAACGATTACCATCTCCACCCGGAAATTCATTTGCCGCTCCGATGTTGTTCGCCTTGGATCTTGGTTTTTAATATCTTCGACATTGCATGGCTTGCGGTAGAATACGGCGCGTTCCTGATACACGGTCGGTTCTTCCAATTTGATCCGCTCTGTGGGGATTCCCTGCAGATCCAGTTTTTGCACATCCCTGCTGAGCCCTACATACAGGCCGCCCTTTCCCTGGGCAAGCAGCATTCCTTCCGAACCTGTTTCCGTCATAGCCAGCAGGGCATGGAAGCGACCCGCCAGGGTCTGCTTTCATATGGTCACGATTGTCTTTCAGAAACGGATATTCCGGCGAGATATCCTCAGCCAGCTTGTCATAATCCTCCAGGCTGAGGATGATGCTTTGGAAATTTTCAAAGTGCCCGGCACATACTGCACTGTTATTGCGCAGGCCCTCCATGGACTTTGCGTTTTTCGCAAACGCAGCATATATTTTTTCTTTCAGCGCTGTTCCACCTCTTTCTTGATGATCGGGGGTTTGGGGTTCTCCCCAAAGACGCGCGTGGATATCCACGCGCTATGCTAGCCAAACCAGTCGCTCCTCCCTTCCATCGAAACTGTTTTATCGTCACACTTGACAAGCACTTCATCATACAGTATATTAGTAACATCTGAATTACTAATACTTTTTTGCAAAGGAGACCCTGTATGAAACGATCTCCCAAGGTTGCCAGCATCGGCAAGGAATGTGTGGCCTGCGGCTGCTGCGCCGCGGTGTGCCCACGGGACGCACTGTATATCGCTTCCGGCGTGACCGCCCGGCTGGATGAAGATAAATGCGTCGGCTGCGGCAAATGTACAAAAGTTTGTCCGGCAGACGTTATTTCCTATCATTGAACGGGGGCTGCGCTGTGAAACAGAAAAATGGTATAGCTACCTCTGGATCGTCGAACTCCTTTACCTTTTTCTCGGCCTGTTCAACATCCTGTTCGCCTGGCTGGGCATGCTGTTCTTTACGATCCCGCTCCTGATCGCAGTTTTTGGCGGAGGCAAAGCCTATTGCAACCGTTATTGTGGGCGCGGACAGCTACTGGGACTGTTGGGAGAAAAACTGAAACTTTTCCCGGAATGCCCCTCCGCCGAAGTTTTTGCGCAGCCGCTGGTTCCGCTACGGCTTCCTTGCTTTTTTTTTCATGACCATGTTCGGTTTGATGCTGTTCAGCACATACAAGGTGTTCACCGGCGCGCCGCTGCAGCAGACTGTCACGCTGCTCTGGGTATTTAAGCTGCCCTGGCAATGGGCCGAGGTCGGCATGGTCTCCCCGTGGATCGCACAATTTGCTTTTGGCTTCTTCAGCGTTATGCTCACATCTACCGTACTTGGTTTTGTGACAATGGTCCTGTTCCGGCCAAGGTCCTGGTGTGTGTACTGCCCCATGGGGACGATGACGCAGGGGATCTGTATCCTCAAACACGGAAAAGAGGTGGCTGCACATGGAAGAAAAAGCCAGGAAGATTGCGGAGTTGCTGAAGCTGCTGTCAAATGAACAGCGGCTTCTGATCCTGTGCGCATTGATGCACGGCCGGAAGAAATGTGAGCGAGATACACAAGCACACGCCGAATATTACCGCTTCCGCGCTTTCGCAGCATCTCCATCTCTTAAAAACTGCGGGAGTCCTCAGTTCGGAAAAACAGGGAATGAATGTGAGTTATTGGATCAGTGACACGCGCGTCATTGCGCTGATCGAATCCATCAAACAACAGTATTGCACGGAGGATACCCCATGAAAATTCTTGTCAATAAACAAAAATGCCCGCAGAATCATGTGTGCCCGTCTATTAAGGTATGTTCCAAAGGAGCCATCTCACAGGAAACGCCGTTCTCTCTTCCCGTTGTGGATGCCGAAAAATGCATCGTTTGCGGGAAGTGTATGCAGTTTTGCCCCAAGGGTGCGTTTGAAAAAGTGAAATAGAAAACTGAACGGATCGGATCCCGATCCGTTTTTCTATTCCACACCCGATCAGTTCACATATCGGTTTTCGTTCTCCCTGATTTTGGCAAGGCCGTCCAGCGTGGTGCAGATGAGTTTCAGCTTTTCCGCTGTTCCAATCTCACCGCCATGGCTGTGGTGATTTCGTTTCCGCACACCACCAGCATCCGGCACCGACGCAAAAGCTGCTGGCTGATCTGGCTCATGGCCCGCTGTTCTTCGGGCACGTCCTGCGCTCAGATACTGCGGCAAACTCAGTTTTGGGCAGATGGGCACATATCCCAATTCGTATACCTTGTGGCAGTATCTGCGCAGAAGGCGGGGCGCGGCGTCCTGTGCCGCACAGATGTATGCAAATGCTTTTTCCATTTTCGTTTCAGATCCCTTCCATCCATTCAATAGGAAAGCAGGCATCCAATGGATGCCTGCCATCTCTGTGTTCATCTCTTTTGGGCATCCAATTGGATGCCCTGTTCTCCGTTGGACGCTTCCACCGTTCGTTCGTCACCGTCTGCAAGCGCCGTGCGCACACGGTCGCCGCCCAGCCTGTAGTATGCGTCCGTCACTTCGACGCCCACTGCCTCATACCCTTCCTGCACAGCGGCAAGGATGGTCGTGCCCGCTCCCGCGAACGGGTCGAGGATACGTCCGCCCGGCACACAGATATGCACGATATCCCGCATGAGCTGAAGCGGCTTCTCCGTCACATGGATGCGTTTGGCCGGGTTTGCCCCCATACCCGATTTGCCGGACAGAAAAACAATCTGTATAATGGAAAGGGGTAATGAAAATGTCAACCAAAGAACGAAAACACCCAGCGCCGCCCGTGTGTTCCAGCACCGGAAACCCCTCCACCATGATATCCTTCAGTTCTTCATTTTCGTTTTTCCGTCAACCGCATCCTCCTCGTTACCCTTCCTGTGAACGCTTTATCTGTAATGAATTCCCTGTCCGCTTCCCGGCCCGCGGCATACACCGTATCCGCCAGCAGATCGCCGATCACCGCATGGTCCGGTTCCCACCGTTCATAGATGTATTGCAGCGGATGTTCCTGCGCCAGCAGGCCCTTGAGCTGCCGACGGTCCAGGAATGCACAGTCCACCCGGGCCGCCAGCTCACTCTTTACCGACAGCTCGTAAGCGTTGTCCATGACCGCCTGCGCGCCCTGGCTGAGCAGGCCGGACTTGTATTGTTCCAGCTCCGCATCCACTTTCTGCTGCAGGCGCTCCAACAGCGTGACGCTCATCGGACCTCACCCCCATGCTGTTTTTCCTTTTTGCGGCGTGCCGGATCGGGCGGCAGGTCTCGCGGAACAGACAGCTCCGTTTCAACATATTCGCTGATGATCCCCAGCGCCTTGTAATAGTTGTCGCAATGCGTCACTCGCCTGCGCATTTCCAGCGACTCCGCATTCTGCCCATTCTCCCGCAGCAGCTTTGCCGCCCGGCCCAAGATGGCGAAAATGTTGCCGTCATGGCCCGCCAGCTCCATCCTCGGGCGTTCCGGCACAGTCTGTTCCGCACTGCTTACCGCAATGGGGACCATTTCAAATCCGTCCGGCTGCCAGAAATGGACGTTCAGAATGCCTCCATCCACTTCAATATCCCTCTGCTCAAATCCTTCGCCCCAACCATCCGAATACTGGCCCTCGATGTCCCGGAACAGTGCGTTCCACTGGTGCTCGGACAGGTCCTGCCGGTACGTGATGGCCGTACAGCCGCACAGCTTTCCGTCCTGCACCGCAACCGACGGGATGATGCTGACAAGGTGCTCCCGAACTTCCTCCGGCCCGTCATAGTACGCAAGAAGATCCACTGCCTGTTCTGCAACAGCCTGTTCGATTTGTTCCCGGTAGGGCATCATGCCCCGGCCGTCCAGATCCTGTATCTCATCCTCCCCGCTCCATCTGTCCGGAACGAATTCCGCCGTGAGAGGAGATATTATAAGTATATTTTCTTCTATTTCTACAACTCCCTTTATCCAAACAGGCCGCCCTGTTTCGGGCGGCCCGTTCCTCTTTTTCTTCTTTCGCCATATCCGCCCAATCATACCCGTCCTTGGGCGGCAGATTCACGGTGACCGTGTATTCGCCCGGCGTATGCTTTGGCGATGTTCTGCGCCGCCCACCGGCCCGCGCGGTCGTTATCCGTACAGAGCTCCAGCTCATCCACTTCGGGATGGTTTTGCAGAAAGGCTTCCAGTGCGGCGGGAGATTTGGCCGGGCGGTCTGTTGATGTGTCCTGGGGACATAGATCCCGCCCAGCGACAGCCTGTATTTGTCCGCGCGCCCGCCCTCCAGCGTCATGTGGGCCATGGCGTCCGGCGCTGCCTCATACACTGCGGCACGCCGGCTTCTCACCTCCGGCGGGATGCAAAGGAATGCCGTTTGTCGCTTCCCGCCTGTTCTCCCTTGAACGCTTTTTCCGCCAATGTCCCGGCTTTTCCAGTGCCAGACGCTCGACTCGGCGTTGATTTTGAAGCTGTCATGCTCGGCCAACTGGTACTCGCCGCGGGCGCTGCTTTTCACGAGCGAGTTGGGGCGATATTTTTGTAAGAATTCAATCGCCGACATCCGTCTGGCGGCGGCAATCTGCTCTTGTGTTACGCCGGGCATTACTGAATGTAAGAGATAAAGTCGCTCATGTTATCGACCTTTTCCCACGGGAAATCCTTGCGGCCAAAGTGACCTCCTGCGGCTGTATATTTGTAGATTGGGTTCGTCAGGTTCAGCTGCTTAATAATGCCAGCCGGGGTCAGGTCATACGCCTTACGCACGGCGGCAGCCAAACAATCATCTTCACAGGCGTCACAGGTGCCAAACGTATTCACATCCACCATAACCGGCTCGGCCTGCCCAATGGCATACGCCAGCGTCACCTGACAGCGTGTTGCAAGGTGTGTAGCAACAATGTTTTTGGCAATGTACCGCGCCATAGGATACGGGTATCTTCATCGGGGGGCAGTGCCCGCAGGGCGGGAATGAGGACTTTTTCCCTGAGCGCCTGTTCAAGCTCCGCAGGCCGGACATCGTCCCTGTGCTGGGCGGACAATACCACCGTATCCAGCCGCACTGGCTGTCCGTCCCCGTATTCCACCGTGACCTGGGCTTTTCCGTCCGGCAGCAGGCCCTCTGTTTCTCCCGCCTTGCGCACATCGGCAAGCCGCCGGGTGATGCGGTGCGCCAGCATCACCGCCAGCGGCATTTTCTCCGGCGTTTCATCGCAGGCATACCCTACCATCACGCCTTGATCGCCAGCGCCAAGCTGTGTTCCCTCCGCCTGCCCGGCCCTTGCTTCCAGCGGGTCGGTCACGCCCGCCGATATATCCGGGCTTTGCCTGTGCAAAAAGCACCTCCAGCGTATAGCGGTCCTCCGGATATCCCACCCGCCGCAATACGTCCCGGACGATTTCCGGTACACGCGGGATATGGCTGCCGGCGGTCTCGCCCGCCACCAATATATGCCCTTTCGTTGCCATCACCTCGCAGGCCACACGCGAGGCCATATCAAAAGCGCAGGCATTCATCCAGAACGCTGTCCGCGATAATATCGCATACCTTATCCGGATGCCCCTCCGTCACCGATTCCGCGGTGTATTTTTTCATTCACATTCTCCTTGTCCAACAAAAATACGGGGCACGGCTTTCCGCCGCGCCCGCTGTGTCTGTGCGTGTCACTCGCCCGCACATTTCCAAAAAGTCTAAAATGTATTCCCGCACCTGTGCCATACCGGTCTCACCGCCGCCTTTTTCAGAAGCTTCCAGCCAGTCCGCCACATCCCGCACGGTCTCCTGTTTTGGCTGCTCCGGCGCGGGCTGCGGGAGGGCCGTCAGCCCGTGCTCCGCCAGCCGGACGTCCATCTCCAGCTGGCCCAGCCGGCGCTCGGCCTTTATCAGCATTTCCAGCGGTATCTCTTTTTGTTCATACAGCGCGTATACCGCATCCCGAAGCTTCCCGTACCATGCATCGCTGCCCAGCAGACAGCTTTCTTCCGCGGTCTGCAGCAGTACATCCATTTTCATCTGCAGCCCGGCACGTTCCGTTTTTCCATGTTTTTGCATCCTTTCCGTCTCTTTTGAGGGCAGTACAACCATATCAAAGGGCGCGTGTCAAAGGACGACACACTGTGGACGAATTGAAAACGAACGGAAAACAAACGACTGTCATTATGATTCGTCACATTTTTGTATACACTCTATCTGTTTGCAGTAGTATTGGGGCTGCTCAAAGTTGTTTTCTCCTGACAATAGAACAGGCAGTTCACCAAGTAAACTGCCTGTTCTACGTTCTCTATATTTTCCGGACTATTGTTCACCAATAAAGGATAGCCGCACAAAAACGATGCACGAAGCGGAATTTTCCGTTCTGTGGCAGGTAATACCGGGCAATAATCTTTCGCACTTCTTCCTGCGAATATTCGCTGTCCAGAATTCGCGCCGATTCCCGCCGCACAGCCTCGTCCAGTGTTTCATACTCATACACCTTTTCCAGCTGGATGATACGACAATTCACATCGATCCCCATGGCATACAAGATATTGGTAAAATAAATATAATCAAATCGGTGCCATTTGATTCTCAGCCCCAGTTCCGTCTCAAACTCCTTCAAAAAAGGCTGTTCAGGTCCGCTGGTCATACCAATGACATGAAATTCGGCAGCACGGTGGAGCTTTTCCAGACATGCCTTCAGATCCAGCATGCGGTAAAAACAATTGTATGCAAACACCGCCGAATATTTCTGCGGCAGTACAGCATCCTCCCACTTTGCGCAGACTGTACCCAAATTGTACACTCGCTGCCGTGCGGCAACGGCCTGAAGAAACCGCAGCACGTCCGGAGAGATGTCCACGCATGTAAGTTCCCGGCACAGTTCCGCCAGCATAAATGTATAGTTGCCCCAGCCCGGCCCGATCTCCAGAATGGTATCCGGGTGCTTATCCGTCAAAATGGCTCTCACGGCTGCAGCGATCGGCCGGGAATATTCGTCTGGGCAATACTCCGTTTTCTTTTCAAAATAACCGTGCCAGAATGCTCGCTCTTTTTCATCGTCGCTGCTACGTGCGCTGCAGCTGCCGTCCAGCTCATGGAGAGCCCGTTTCCACAGGGCCTCCATATTTCCCAAATCCACTCCGTAGTGCATCTCTCTCACGCTCCTCCCACGCTGTGCAGCGGCAGGATCACAAGCCCCTGTTCCGTTTGAAACAGCGTAGACTCTATCCCATACACTGCCCGCAGATTTTCCACGGTGATCGTTTGCCCCGGCGCGCCGTCGGCCCACACCTTTCCGTCTTTCATCAGCACTACTCTGTCTGAATATCGGGAAACGAGTGTCAGATCATGCATGACCAAAATAACGGCACAGTGCTTTTCCACAGCGATACGGCGTATCAGCCCCATCACTTCCAGCTGATGCCGAATGTCCAACGCGGAAGTCGGCTCGTCCAAGAGAAGTATATCCGGCTGCTGCACCAGTGCCCGCGCCAGCATCACCCGCTGCCGCTCGCCCCGCTCAGCTCATCCATAAATTTTTCCCGCATCGAAGCAATGCCCATATACTGCAGCAACTCTTCAACAATTTCTTTATCGTGGGCAGAAATACTCCACTCCACATAGGGCCGTCTCCCCAAACACACGAATTCATACACAGTCATGGGGAACAAAACGCTTCCATTCTGCGGTACATACGCCTGCATCCTTGCCAGCTCGCGCGGCTTTATTTGCCGCATGTCCCGCCCCTTTACCCATACTGTTCCGATGCTGGGCAGAAGAAGGCCTGCAAGACATTTCAGCAACGTTGTTTTTCCAACGCCATTCGGGCCAATCAGGCTTGTCACCTTGCCTGCAGAAAATTCCGCACCAACACCGCACAGTACAGCCTTTGAGCCGTACGAAAAGCAAATGTTCTCCGCTACAGCCAGCACGTCTTTTGTGTGCTCCATCCGCTCACCCCCACATCTGCTTACGCCGCCGCGACAGGATATAGATAAAAAACGGCACGCCCAGCAGCGAAGTGATGATTCCGACCGGAATCTCCTTTGGAGAAAGGATCGTCCGGGAAACGGTATCCGAAACAAGCAGCACAATAGCGCCCATCATCCCCGATGCCGGCAGCAAGTAGCGGTTGTCCGTGCCAGCCATGCTTCGCGCCGCGTGGGGAGCGATCAAAGCCAATGAAGCCAATGACCCCGGAAAACGCAATGGTAATGGAAGCGATCAGCGTGACCAGCCCCAGAGAGATGCGTTTGAGCCATTTAACCGGTACCCCCATCGTTGCCGCTGTTTCCTCGCCTGCATTCATGGCATTGAAGTCCCACGCCATACGCAGCAAAACCCCAACGCTCACAGCCAAAAGCGGCACGAGTACCAAAACCGCCTTCCAATTCGCACCACAAAATCCGCCCATCAACCAACTTTCCAGGTTCTTCAGAGCCTCCGCTCCGGAGATATATTTCAGCACTGATACTCCCGCCGAAAAAGACTGTTGACCGCAGTTCCAACAAGAATGAGAATGCTCATATCACTGCGGCTCATCTTGGCCACAGCAGAAACAAGCAGCAGGCTTATCATACCAAACACAAAGGCATTCATCGCTACAAGCGAATATCCGGTAAACAAAAAATTTTGCTGCAGAATGCCTACGCCCAGCACCATTGCCAATGCCGCGCCAAACGAAGCGCCGCTGGATACCCCCCTGGTGAACGGGCTTGCCAGTGGATTGCGAAACAGCGTCTGCATCACACATCCACCCACCCCCAGAGATATTCCGGTGAGCATGCACAATACGATACGCGGCAGGCGCACCTGCGCCAGTATATATGCTTGCGTCGCATATTCCCCTGTACGCTGGGCGCACAGCCCCAATGCCTGTCCCAGAACAGAAAGCACCGGTACACGGACAGACCCCACACTCAGACTTACCAGCACTGCCGTCAGCAGCACCAGCGTCATACCGGCAACGGCCGCACCGGGTTTACGGTTCATTGTACGTCTTGGGCGGAATAAAACCAGATACCCTGGTATTCTGCGCCCAACCACTTCTCAAAGTATTCTCTGGCATAGCTCTCTACGTCAATATCTCCAAACAGCTCTGGATACAGATATTTACCCAACTGCAGAACGCCAATGTGACGCTTCGAGGCGCCCAGCATATCTGTGTGGAACACATAGACCGCACGGTCCTTACCCGCCTGCATCTGTCCAATAGAGGATATCTCATAAATGTTGTCGATCACAGTCTGGTAATCCGCCGGATCTGTGCAATTGTATCCTCCCAACCAAGTCCCGTGCAGCGTAATGGCGTCAGGGTCACAGGAGAGTGCATATTCTTCATCCACCTGAATCGTCGTGTCCCCCTGCACCGGATCCCACTGGATCTCGGGCGGGCAGGCATAACCTTCACCCACGCCCATTTCTCCTGTTGTGGCCTGGGGAACAACGGTAGCCGCCATTGCTGTTGATGAAGCCTAACTTTTCTTTTCCCTTCAGACAGTCCGGCGATACGCTCCGCCGTCATCTTTTCAATCCCCTGCCTGTCGCCTGCCTGTCCTCGGCATCCAGAAGGGGCAGCAATTCCTCCTCATATTTTCCGGTTGATAGTTGTCGTGCGAATGACCGCCAGTTTTTCCAGGACCTCCGTTGTTGATGGACCAGAACAGCATCCGGTGAAAGATCGCCTCATTCACACTTTATCTCGCCGAAGCCCAGATAGGGATTGTTCTCGATCGTGGTATCTCCGTGGCGATAACCTCCGCCCCAAAAATCTCACTTTGAATGTGAAAGGATATTTGAAACACACCAATCTTATCCCCACCGACAGATTGTTTCTGTTCATGGCAGGTCTCCTGACTTAGAGCTTCATGCCTATTCCGCGTGTCTTCCCGGTTTCCCAGTGACTTTGCCGCGTTTCGTAGCCCTTACAGTAGAGTGAGCTGTCCCGGATTTTCACCGGATTCCCTTTTCATGCACTTTCGTGCAACCATGACCAGTCTGATTCTTTTGTGTATCTAAATTCTACATGCTTTTGCTGAAATGTCAATGCCTCTTTCCTGTTTTTTCTTCTGTATCAATCATACTCTTTCCGCTTTTCCCCGGCTATGTGTTTTTTTGTTCAACTTCAATATTGCAAGACAGCACCGTCAAAAGCGAAAGGGTCAAACGCCTACCGCTGCCGGTCCTCATGTTTTGGCCCATGCCGTTTCGGCATCCCCTGTTCGTCATACCTTGCCGGGTCAGCGGCGGGAATGTCCCAGCCGAACATACTGCCCCAAAGCATTGCCGCCTGCTGCTGCTTTGTGACGCCCAGCTGCCCGTTCAGACGGCCGGCGATCTCTTCCGCCCTTTCACCCGATTCCCGTACTTCCAGTGGAACATACGAACGCTCTCCGTAACGGACAAGGACCGGCATCTCCGTACCTGGCAAAAGGCAGCAGCAAAACTCCGGCAGACCGTTTCGTTCCTTAAACCGTGCAACGGCCTCCTTCGGTGCGCCGGGCAGCGTGACATTGTCATACTCCAGATACCCGACGCCGCGTTCCGTATGCAAAAAGATCTGAGGGCGCAGAAACATCTTCCGGTATTTCTGCACCTGTGCGTCCGTCAGGCTGCAAAAGTTTTCCCCGCTGATCCCGCAGATGAAAAACGGACCGGCCAGCGCGCCGTATCTTTCAACGGCACGGTTCATCGGCATCCCATTGATCAGCCCTTCATCGTTGCAGACGATGCACACCTTTTCCCGCCATGGATACGCACAGTCGATCAGTCCGCCCACTGCTTTCTGCAAGGATTCCAGCTCGTTCCCGATCTCCGCGGCACGGGCGTACTGCCCCGGCTCTGCCATTACGACCTTCATTTTCAATGCATCCCCTTTGCAAACGGTTTGAGGCTTGCCGTGATCTGGCCGTAGCTCTCAAAATGTACGGTACAGCCCAGCAGGTAGGATACAGCCTCCGACCACTCGGCCAGCGGGTACTGTTCCTTACCTTTTAGGCGTGGAGCTGTGCCAGCGCGCGCCACTTGAGTTCCGGGAAAAGCCGCAGGTCCGAAATATACCGCTTGTTTTGGCGGGCGATCTCATCCAACAGCCCGTTTTTCAAACCACACCGCTTCCTTCTCACACATACACCATCAGCGTACCGTCCGCATATACACAGCGTGCCGCCGGATACCCCTGTGCGCCAAGCTGCTCAAATTCCGCGTTCATCGCTTCCCAAAGCAGACAGTAGCTTTCATCCTCCGTCTCTGCGGCGTAGTCTGACAGAACAAATGAAGCCGCAGGCTGCGTACAGGCGCCGCTGCGCTCCATGCCCGCATGGCCCATCATGCTGTCCGCCTGGTTGGTCGCAAGCAGGATCGCGTATTCTTCCGATACCGTAACAGGGATCGTCTGTTCGTCCGCTGTTGCTGCCGTTACACCAGATGAATCTTCGGCATTGGCGTCCGATTCCGCTGTTTCACTGTCTGGCACAGATTCCGTTTCGTCGGATACTGTGCTTTCAGAAACAGGCAGTGAACCGCTGGTTTCAGCTTCCGAACCATCCGAAGTGTTGCTGTCCGATTCCACCGGCATACTGCCGGATTCGGGCTGCGACAGACCGATCAGCCTCTGCATTGCTGCCGGACTCCGGCACGGAGCTTTCATCCGCTGTACTGCTGGAATCGGATGTGGCGTTTCCGTCCGCCAATGTGCCGGAACTGGATACGCTGCTCTCATCCTGCGCCATGCTTTCCGAAATGCCGGAGCTTTCGGGGATGGATACGTTCTCCGCTTCCTGTGCCGCCAGCGCGGGAAGCAGTGCGGAAATGGACATGAGGCCCGCAAGGGCCAGTGATACGATGTTTTCATTCTGCAAAATCCTCCGTGTTCTTCTTCATCTGTTTCTTCTGCTTTGTTTTCTTCTTTGCGCTTCCAGATGAGCATGGCCACCGCCGTGCCGCACAGCAGCACGAACAACACCGTCCACCAGTCCACCAATCGGAAGCGCCATACAAGCGGCTGCGTGAGGAAGAACAATACCACAGACAGTACCGCCAGCACCGCATTCACGGTTTTCTGCACAGCGTGACCCCGCGGCTCATCTTCTTCCGCTTCTTTATCCATGCGTTCAGCCCGCTCATTTTCATTGTCTACATCTTCCCCGCCGTCTTCTTTCCCGCGCAGCCACACAAGGACTGCAAACAGAATGGAGCAGCGTACAGGCAAGGTCGGCCAGCGTCAACGCGCGGGCGTCCTCCTGCACAGGAAGTTCCACCGGTGCCGCCGGGCCTTCCGTCTCCGGATCTGGCTTCGACTCCGGTTCTGGTTCCGGCTTCGGCTCCTCCGGCTCAGAGGGCGCAGGCTCCGGCTTCACAGGCGCTGCGAAGCTGTCGACCGGCACGGTGTACTTCAGCAGGTTCCCGCACCGGTCCCACACGAAAAAATCGTAGTCTCCGTTCCGGTCCACTTCAAACACAAGCGTGTCCCTGCCGTATACAACGCTGCCGTCTGGCCGCGTAATGGACTGCACGCCGCAGATGCTGCCGTCCGTTCCCAGGTTGATGTTTACCGTTCCGTCCTTGCCCGGCGTCAGCGTATGCGAAGCCCTGGGCGGCGTTTTGTCCAGCACGATGTCCCGCGCCTTTTCTTCGCTCACATTCCCGGCGATGTCCCAAACACGCACAACGATATGGCGATCTGTTCCTCCGTAAACTTCGGCGGGTCTGCCGGGTCGAACACCGTCCATTCTCCATCACCTGCTTTGTATTCGTACCGGTCGATACCGGAACCGACGTCACCGGCGCTGGCGTTCATTGTGACATCATAGTTGTAGTACTCGGTTTTGCCGTATTCCGTGATGATGGTGCGGTCGCCGCCGTCCAGCGGCTCAAAATGGAAATCCACAGTCGGGCGCGCGGTGTCCACATTGCCCACTTGTGTATGCAGCGTAGCTGTATTCCCGCCGTTGTCGGTAATGATGAAGTCATACGTACCATTGACGCTCACGGTAAAATCCGCCGCATCGCCCTCCACTACCGTGCCGTCCGGCATCGTGATGGACTTGACGCCGCTGGGCGCATAGCCGTCCTCCGGCTTCGGGTCCGGTGGCCGTCACATGGATGGCCGCAGGCCCGTTCGTCCAGACATCCGGCGTCACGGAATATTCCGCTTCGGGAGCGAGGTAATCAATATTGCTCACCTCGGTACGCAAGCATGAACGTATTGCCGCCGTTGTCTGTGATGATGAAGTCGTATTTCCCATTTGCGTCCGCAACAAAATCCGCGGTAGCACCGTCCACCACCGTGCCGTCCGGCAGTGTGATGGACTGGACGCCGCTGGGCGCATAGCCGTCCTCCGGCTTCGGGTCGATGGCCGTCACATGGATGGTCACGGGCTTGTTCGTCCAGTCACCAGGAATCACCTCGTAGTCCGCGGCCGGCGAAGCCGGTCGATATTCACTTCAGCGGGATAGGACAGGATGTTGCCGCAGTGATCCCGCACAGAGAAATTGTACACGCCGTTTTTGTCCACCGTGTACTTCGCCTGCGTGGTATCCACGACGCTGCCGTCCGGCAGGGTGATGTCCCGCACGCCCGACAGGTTATCGTCTGTGGACAGGTCGATCTCCACCGTCCCGTTCGTCCAGTGATCCGGGGTCAGGGTTTTCTCCGCCACAGGCGCGGTCTGCTCGAACATGAAGCCTGCAAAAATGGCGTCGGACACATTCCCCACGTTGTCCTCCGCTTCGCGTAGATGTTTCCGAAGTATTCCTCCCGCATGGCGGGCTTGTCCAGCTCGTCATAGGTCAGCCAATCTGCTTCGAGAGAATCTTCATCTGCGGCAAATTGGTAATAGATGGCCTTGATGCCGCTGTCCGTCCAGCCGTCATCGGCCAGATCGTGGGCCAGCAGCTCCGGGCGGTCTACCTCATTGAAATGCGGATAGCCGAACATCCCCGCGGGCGCGTTGTCCACTGCCGAATGCAGGATATCGTCCATTACGGGCCTGGAACGGTCGATGGTGTCGATGACGATCTCTTCCGGGCCGGGGTCGGGCGTACCCTCTCCGCCATCGCCGCCGTCGCCCGCATCCGCGTCCGCGGACACGCGCTGCACGTTATCCTTCGCCCACAGATAGTACGTGCCGTTTTCCGTGATGTTGGCGAACACATTGCTGTCCTGCCATTCAGCGGGGCGGTCCGCCGTGCGCGTCACCGCATACTGCCCAAGGCCGGATTCCGTATCATGGGCTTTTACCGTAATGGTCTTTTCCTGGCTCCAGCCCTTGTCCCACTCCACAGAATCAATGACCGGCGAATGCTTATCGATGTGGTCGATGATGAACGGATACGGCTCGGACACATTGCCTGCCAGGTCGCGTGCGTAGGCGTTGTAGCTTCCGTTCCCGGTGAAAATGAAGGCCGCTTCCGCCGTGGAATCCACCCAGGTGATCGGGTCAGGAGCATGACGGCTCCCCATATCTTTTTCGGCCCGTTCCCAGCCGATGGCAACAACGCCGCTGTTATCGTCCTTCGCCGTGACCTTCGCCCAATTTTCTGTGGCGTCCCAGGTGCGCTGTGTTTCCACCTTTACCACAACGGGTGCTACGATATCCAGCGCGGTGACGTCCACCTTTGCGGCAGCGGAAATATTCCCCGCCTTGTCCGCCGCCCAGATGTAGTAAACGCCGTTGTGGTCTGCCTTGGGAGCGTCGGAATGCTAAAGCTGTCCAGTGCAGGCGCTTTTTCTTCCGTGGTGACCGCATAGCCCTTGACACCGCTGTCCGCATCTGTGGCCGTAACCGACAGCGTCATTTCCGTGTACCCGCTGTTTGGCTGCTGCTCCACCTTTGAAATGGCCGGCGCGACCTTATCCACCAGCGCGGTCTTGCTGGCTGTTCTGGAAACACGGCCCACATTGTCGATGGCGCGGGCGCTGACCGTGTGCCTGCCGTGGTCTGCGATGGAGAGCACACCGCTGTATGCCGTCCAGCTTCCGCCATCCAGAGAATATTCCGTGCGGGCAACGCCGCTGTGTGCGTCGCCGTTGTCCTTCATGGCCGCCGTTACTGTGCTGTTCGTCCACTGTTCCGTGGAAAGCGTAATGCCGGGCACATTGGGCGAGGCCGGATCGATGTACACCTTTGCCGTGGCCGTCTGGCCGGAGGCGTTGCCCGCACCGTCCACCACACGGGCGGTCACAGTCGTGATGCCGCCCGCGGTGATGGTCATGGTGGGGTCGCCTACGGGACAGCCCGTCCAGGCGCCGCCGTTGATGCTGTACTCATAATGATGGACGCCGCTGCCGTAGTCGCCCGGCGTTGCGCTCCAGTCCGGCAGGCTCGTGCCTGTGTCTGTTCCGCCCGAAAAACGCACCACCGCGCTGTCCCTCTGCCAGCCTGTGGGCGCGCTGGCCTGTACGCCGGCCGGCTCGGTGAGGTCATAGCCGTAATAGCAGCCCGCATACATCGGCACGTTCACCGGGATGTATACACGGTCGTTTGAAAGCTGCCCGTTGTTGTGCCTGTGCCGCACCAGCGCGTAGCGGATGCTCATGTCCCCGCCCGCTGCCGCAATATCGTATCCGTAGCACGGCATGTACAAATCTGCAGCCAGCGCCGTTCCCTGCGAATTCCCCAACGGGTCCACGCCCGCACACCGGGCAAAGCCAGATGTCATAGTTGTTGGGTGATGTGAAGATCTCCCGTGTGTTGACGGTCTGGGAGCTGCCGGAATACATGTACCCGATCACGTAGGTATATGGCGTGCCGTTTCGGTCCGCGCCCAGCGCGCCGCCCGCGGCGAACGCTGTGGACGCAAACAGCGTCCCACACCGTCACTTCCGCGCACACGGACGGTTTCCTTGCCGTACAGGCTCGGAAAGGCTTCGTAATGGTCCAGGCTTTTTTCACAGGCTTGTGTAAGCTTCCACAGCACGCCCACCACCGTGCCGCCCTGTTTCGGCCGGATGCTTGCAACGCCGTTTCCGGGCCGTCCCGCGAAAAACAGCTCATAGCCTTCCAGCTTTGCCGTACAAACTGCTTCTGCCGCAGGGCACCGGTACGCCATCTGGTCCAGGTTCATGTTGCTGCCGTATGCAAAATACATTGCGTGTTCCATTTTCCTCATCTCGCTTCCTGCTGTTCTGTCCGCCTGTTCTGCAGGCAGACATATTGGCTGCGGTCGTACCGCCACGCCGGGTCGCCCGGCAGGTCTTTCAAAAGATGCATCCGAACATTTTTGTATTCTTCTCCCACGAGGCCAAGCAGAAGAAAGGTGCGGAACGTGAAGGCGGGGTTTTCCGTCACCGGCGTTTTTTTCGCCAGCGTCCTCGTCTGGTTGATGGCCTGTGCGGAGATGGCAAGTGCCAGCGTGATGTTCGCGCGCGCCACGCCAGCGTGCAGCGTGCTCTCAAAACAGCGCCACTCCAAGGTGCCGCGGTAGAACACAGAATGCAGGTTGAGCGCATAGTACCGCGTCCAGTTGTAGTGGTCGTTGCTTCCGTCCCGCACACCATACCACGCCTGCTTCAGCTGCTCCATCGTCAGATGCGGGGACAGCGCGCGCACGGTCCGTACTACGTTTTCCCGCGAATACTGGCAATACTGGCTGATTCTTTCCGGCTTCGCGCCGATGGCCTTGAAAATGAGATCCTCCTTGCTGTACATGATGGACAAAGCATTGCGCAGGCTGCGCGGCGTATGCCCGGAAGCATCCACATGCACATGCATCCCGCAGCTTTCATTTACAACTGCTCCCGCATGCCGGAGCGTGCGGATCACCTCCTGCAGCTTTTTCATTTCGCTGTATTCCAGTCTTCGGAGAATTCATTTCCACACTGTACCGCCTGTCGTGTGCGGCGGCCTGCCGCCCGCATTCCCGGCGCGTGGTCTCGATGCTGCCGTCATACACGAACCGCCACTTTTTCCCCAGCGTTGTCCGTGACTTCCCACGGGTCGTAGGTATGGGATTCATGGGTTTGCCGGGCCGTCGTTCCGAACAGGGCCGCCACGGCCTGGGCGGCCTGTTCGCGGGTGATGCCTGTCATTCCGATCTCACACCCGAAATACTGGTCCTTTAGATCAAGCCTTGTCCATCGCCTCCAACTCATTGTGAACAGTGGCCAGACGTCTGCCGATGGCCTCCACAACAGTGACCGTGACGCCGTTGCCTGCCTGTTTGTATACCTGGTTATCGGACTGGATGGCCAGCACCCGGTCGATCTGGTCATCGCGCCAGCCCTGCAGCCGCAGGCACTCCCGCGGTGTGAGGCGGCGGATGCGCTTGCCTAACAGTACGCCTGAACATGTCTGTCTTTGGTCGTATCCCGTGCATTCTGCCGGGTATTGATCACCGCGCCAGCTTGGTTTGCCTGGGGTCGGCGTTCAAGTCGATAAAGGTCAGCGTCCCCTGCGTGGCGTCTGTAGTGAGGGTATGGGCGGTCTGCCGCCCCACCCTGCCGCGCCGGGTATTCATCTGCGGATACGCGAGATCGATGCTGTCGCCGGGATATGCCATCTTGTAGCCCTTTTTCGTGGCCTCCTTGATGGGTACGCCGCCGCTCACATCGTACAGGCCCGTGCGCCCGCCGAAGCCGCCGCAGTTCGCGGACAGCGTGCAGCTCACGCCTGCGGGGTCGTACACCCGGTTTCCCTGCGCTCCGTCGCGTAGCGCGGCAGGAGCTGCGTCATTTGTTTCTCGGAAAGGTAGTATTTTTCCGGCACAGTTGGCATTAAGATATCCCACAATGTACACCCGGCGTCTTGACTGGGGCACGCAAAAATCTTTGCTGTTGAGCACCTGCCATTCCACACCATACCCCAATCCGTCCAGCGTATCGAGGATGGCCGCAAACGTCCTGCCGCCGTCATGGTTAAGCAGGCCGGGTACGTTTTCAAACAGCAGATACTGAGGCTTCCGGGTTTCAGCCACTCGGGCAAGCTCAAAGAACAGCGTTCCTCGGGGGTCTGCGAATCCATGCCTGCTTCCGGCAATGCTGAAACTCTGGCACGGAAATCCGCCACAGAGAAGCTCGAAACCCGGCATGCTGCCGGCGTCTGCTTTTCGGGTATCGTCACAGAACCACTCTCCCTTCGTGTCAAACAGCACGCGGTAGCTGCGCTCCGCATGCTCGTCCTGTTCGCAATGACCTACACATTCAAATCCCCCGGCACGGCGCAGCCCCTCCCGGAAACCGCCGATGCCGGAGAACATATCCATATACCGTATAGTTTTCTATATCACACTCCATCATAGAAATTTAAGGCCGGTCATTTTACCACCAACAGGCATCCCCCCTTTTTGCAAACAGAAAAGCCCCGCGGCGTCATGGTTTTTGCCATGCGCCGCGGGGCCTTTCTCCCGTTATGCTTCGTATCCCTGCGGATTGCCTTCTCCGCAAAATTCTTCAGCATCGTATGTACTTTCTTCGCTGTACGCCTCTGTTTCGCACTCTGTGGTATCCGTGTCCGCTCCGGTTGTTTCTTCGGCCTGTGCGCCGCTCTCCGGGGCGCACAGTGCCGCTTCCCCGCCTGCTTCATCCGCCGCATCGCCGTCGCCGCACCCATCCGCTGTTTCCGTCTGCCGTTCGGCCTCCATAGCCCCGCTCATTTTTTCCAGCTCATCCTCGATCAGGCCCAGCACGAATTCCTTTTGTGTCAGCCGCCGGTGATATGTGCGCTCATACCATGCAAGGTACTCCTTCACCCTCTGGAAAAGTTCCTCCGATACCGTAAATGCCAGCGTCCGTCCGTTTGCCATTGTTTTTCCGCCTTTCTCTTTGTCGAAATGTTCTTTTGCCGCCATCTCAAAAAAAAATTGGGACATCGTGATGTTCTTCGCTTCCAGCTCGTCCTTGATCTGCTGGTGCAGGTCTGCGGGCAGCTTCACGGAAGGCATTGCGCAGTTCCATGGCTTTTCTCTCCTTTTTTCCGGTGTCGCCGTTCCTTTCGGCGCAACACAAAGGATATCCCAAAGCCATGGCCAAAGCTATCACCATACCCAATGACATTTCGATGTTATTCTTCGCTTTTACGTCATTTCCAACAATGGCAGGCCCGGCTTTTTTTTACAGCCCCGCCAAAAAGTCCAGCATCTGGCCGGGCACTGTTTTTCCTCCCCGGCGGGCGGATGTATGCTGACGGTCCGCAGCTCCTCCCGCAGAACACGGCGCAATGTCTGCTCCAGTGCTTCCGCTTCCCTGCTCCGCAGGATCGCTCCCGCCACAAACGCCGTTTTCTTTCCTTCCGGCACAGCCTGCAGGATCTCCCACGCACGCTGCTGCTCCGGATCGCCGGGCCGGGGACGGAACGAAAAGCAGGCCCGTTTTTTCACTGGGTGATGCCGCGGGCCGCCATCTGCTGCGCGAGGCGCTCAAAGCCCGCCGCGTTGATCCGGCTGTCCGTCAGCGGGATCACACGGCACAGCCGGTCGCTCTCCCGGAGATTGCGTGCCGCTACGCCCGCCCCGCCGCCCAGAATCACCACCGGAAGGGCTTTGAGGTCGAAGCCCGCCTCCATCGCCGCGGACAGCAGATGCTCTGTATACTGCCGCCCCTGCCGCTCGATCACACCACGGGCTTCTTCATCCATGCTGCAGGACTGCCCGCTGAGGACACGCTCGATCTGCGCGTCCGTCAACGACAGGCCCGTGTCCCGCAGCACCTGTTCCCGTGCTTCGTCCAGACACCGGATCATGCCCAGCTCCAGGCTCCGGCAGGTCCCTGCACTGGCGGAGCCATTATCCAGACGCATCATGTCCACCGTCCAGCCGCCGATGTCCATCAGCAGGAAAGACGGCTCGCCCGCGATGAGATCCGGATACATCGCCAGAGCGGAATACCCCTGCGGGTACAGCCAAACGCCTCCCACCGTCACCTCATATGCCTCTCCCTCATACCGGTACTTCACCGGCTGGGGAGAGCGCAGCAGATATTTTTGAAACTTCCCTTTTGCCGCCCGTAGCTCGTCAACGGCAGGCCGGACGCCAAAGCCAACATCTGTGCGGCAGACGCCGCCTTTCCAGCTCCTTGGCGATGGCTGCCAGCGTCAGCAGGTAATAGGTGTCGGTCGCCATCTTTTCCCGCTGTACCGGCTGGCGGCCCGTCCCGCACACATACCATCGGCCCTCGTATTCCAGCACATCCTGCCGGGTGTAGGGTTCGTGGTTGTATGCCGTGAGGCCCGTGGGAAACACACAGTGGGCGGTTTTGATGGCCGCATAGCCGTGGTCGACCCCGATGATCGTTTTTCGTTCGCTTGCATCGCTCCTTTCGCACAGGTCGGGGATTACTCTCTTTTCCCGCCGGTAATATATACCCGGGGTGGGGGTCCGGGGGAGGGGGAAAACGCAGTACGCCCCGGTTCCCCGGGGCGCCTGTTCCGCTCCTCCCGCCCGCAAAAGGGTACACTTCCCCCTGGGCTTGCGCGGTTTGAATTTTTTGCCCGGCTCTGGCCCGGGCCTTGTTTTATCTATCTGAACGCCGCCCGGTGCACTCTGGCGGCGGTATGTATCCGGCATTCTCCTAAAGATAAAGCCCGGCATCGCTGCCGGGCTTCCCACTTACTTTTTTTTACCTCAATTTCTGTATCTTCCATATCCTGTTGTTAAATAGAAATTGCCCAACCAGCGAACTGATCAGGCAATTTTTTGGCTCCCCTTGTTGGACTCGAACCAACGACCCTGCGGTTAACAGCCGCATGCTCTACCGACTGAGCTAAAGAGGATCATATATTTTCCACTTCACGAGAAGGAAGGAAATCAATCCTTACCTTTTCGTTGGTGTGAAAACCGATTTTGTGTTTTTACAGTGATGTCGCGGATACGAATTCTACTTACATTCACGAATTCATCACTGCAAGTGATGAATCCGCAACGAAAAATTTTTCAAAATCCACGAGCATCAACGGTTTCCTCTGCTCAATCGTCGGGTTACTTACGGTCGTGTTCTCTACCGACTGAGCTAAAGAGGATCATATATTTTCCACTTCACGAGAAGGAAGAAAATCCATCCTTGCCTTTTCGTTGGTGTGAAAACCGATTTTGTGTTTTTACAGTGATGTCGCGGATGTGAATTCTATTTGCATCCGCGAATTCATCGCTGCAAGTGATGAATTCGCGACGAAAATTTTTCAAAATCCACGAACATCGACGGTTTCCTCTGCTCAATCGTCGGGTTACTTACGGTCGTGTTCTCTACCGACTGAGCTAAAGAGGATCATATATTTTTCCACTTCACGAGAGGAAAGGAAATCAATCCTTGCCCTTTCGTTGGTGTGAAAACCGATTTTGTGTTTTTTTGTGATTTTACTGCAAATGATGTCGCGGATGCGAAGTTTTTTATTTGCATCCGAAAAGATTTGAACCCTCGCGTTTTTCCGATTTTCGACCGACCTTTTTCACGCCCTTAGCGGAGGGGCGCCTCGTCACCACGCCCTTAGCAGGGGCGCCTCGTCACCACTGAGTACTTCTCCAAAATGGCAGCGTTCATTTTTCCGCTATTCTGTTTTATGCACCAGCCGCCGGTTCCTTAAATGGCGGAGAAGGTGGGATTCGAACCCACGGAACATTGCTGTTCAACGGTTTTCAAGACCGCCTCCTTAAACCACTCGGACACCTCTCCCCGGTCTTGCGGCTTAGAGTGCGTTAATAATGATAACACATCCTTCCGTCGCTGTCAATATTATCGCCAAGATTTCGCACCGAAAAACATCTTCTATATTTTTTGGGGGAAATATGCTTTCAAACAGTTCTTTTTGCAAATAATCATCCACCGGCAAATGAACTGTTCCGGAACCAGAGGACAGTTCACGAGCCGGTGGTTTTCGGGATGCAAAGAAACAGGCGCCCGGGCAGGCGCCTGTTTCTTACAAATTGAAATTATTCCGCATTATCCACAAGGACAACTTCCATATTGCCAGCTTTGGCCTGCTTCTCAACAGCTGCCATCAGCACTTTCACGGACTCGCTGGACGAAGTTGCGCCAGCCACAGCCTCGATTTTATCGGCAGTACCAGCGGCTTTGACGTTTTCCTCAAGCTGGGGAATCCACTCGGAAGGGAGCGGATCCATCGGGTAAGTCTCTGCCGTGGCTTCGCTCTTCAGGTTGCCGTTGGCATCCTTCGCATCAAAATCCACATCCGTGATCACGCCGTCCTTATAAGTGACGGACAGATACTCCGTCCAATCATGGGACGGTTCCTTGTACTGGGCGGTATATGTGCCGTCCTTGATGCTGCCGCTGCCGCCGCAGGCCACCAGAGAAAGCGCCAGCACAGCCGCCAGAGCCAAAGTAAGCAGTTTCTTCATAGGGAATTACCTCCTAATTCAATCGCAAAACTTTGCTTGTGAAAGTTTGTCATGGTTAGAATATCACTATCTGCACTGTAAGTCAACAGCAAAATAGTTACAATTCCTATTTTTTTACTCTGCTATCATCAATGCCCGTAAAACTATCTTTCCCATCCTGTGCCCAATCATGCAACACGCATGGGTGTCTGTTCCTTGGCAGCAACGCGCAGCACCGGCGCTTTGGGCGCGGGACGGAACAGGTTTTTCTCAGCCTGATACGCGGCATAAGCCAGTGCCGCACAGGCAGGCGTCAGCAGCATTTCCGCGCAAAGTTTTCCGGCGCCATAGGCTCCTACAAAGCAGATCGCGCCCAATACCAACAGAACGACCGCCATACGCAAAAAAAAGCTTTTCATTTCCTTTTTCATCATGATTCCTCTTTTCACAGCTTGAATCGCTGAATATTTCCTCTGTGTTTTCACAATAATACAACCGTTAGTTGTTGTCAAGACCGTTTAACAACTTTTTTTACAATTTAAAAGAAAAACCCGCTTTACTTTGACAACCATAAGTAGTAAAATCAAATATAGAATGATAGATAGAAATGAGGCATCCGCATGTTTGCACAACGTTTGAAAGAGCTGCGCAAGCTGAATGGGCTCTCCCAGGCGACGCTTTCCAGCCTGCTGGGCGTCACGCAGCAGGCTGTCGGCAAGTGGGAGACCGGGCGTTCCACCCCGGACCCACAGACGCTCGCGCGCGTTGCCGCTTACTTTAAAGTAAGCACCGATTATTTGCTGGGCTGTGCTCGCCCCTATCACCTCCGCCGTTGCGGCAGCAGATGGTCCCCGTGAATTTCCCATACCCATTATCGGCACAGTGCGCGCAGGTTTTGGCGCGTTCGCCTTTGAAGAGGACTACGGCGAGGAATACGCCCGCGTAAAAGACCCCGGCAGTTATTTTTATCTGTTGGTAAAAGGCGACAGCATGGAACCCCGCATCAGCGACGGTGACCTTGCTCTGGTGCACCGCCAGCCCACGCTCGAGAACGGAGATCTGGGTGTCGTTATTTTCGGAGAGGGTGAGGGAACGCTGAAAAAATTCATCCGGCGGGGCAACACCATCATCCTGCAGCCCTTCAACAATGTATATGCGCCGCAGATCATCATGGGTGAAGATCTGGAACACCTATATATCGCCGGCAAGGTTGTGGAGACACGTGCACGCTGGTAGACCGCTCCTCTTTGTCTCTCAGGATATCAGAATATTTGTCCCATAATACGTACTTTTGGAGGAAATATGCCAGCAACTGAAATTTACCTGATACGCCACGGCCAGACCGATTACAACCGGCAGTTCCGTCTGCAGGGCCGCAGCGATATTCCGCTGAACAGGCTCGGGCTCGCCCAAGCCCGGGCTGCGCACGAAGCATTGCGCGGCGTTCATTTTGACGCTGTATACGCAAGCCCGCTGCGGCGTGCGGTAGATACCGCATGTATCGTCTCGGGCTGGCCCGAAGAAAAAATAGAGCTGGACCCACGCCTGATCGAGATTGGTTTCGGCATTTGGGAAGGCAGCGATTTATCCACGCCAAGGCCATCCCGGGCACAAGCCCGGAGCTTTTGCAGCAGCTGGGGTATCTGGCCGACCGTCTGAGCGTGAACGTGGAACTGCCCAGCGAGCGCAGCCTGAACCTGCTGGCCCCGGACAAGGGGCGGCATTCCATCTTCCGCCCCATGAAGCAGATCGCGGTATCCGGCGCCGCCAGCCGGGAGGAACTTACTCTTTACCGCCACGCGCCCAAGTTCGCCCCCGCCGGGCAGAGCACCCAGATGATCGTAGGCGCTTCGCCGGAGACGGACTACCACATCTTAAAGCTGACCGAGGGGATGTACCAGAAGTACGGGCTGAAGCGGGTGTTCTACTCTGCTTACATCCCGGTAGCCGAGGACACCCGCTTGCCCGCGCTGGACACCAAGCCGCCGCTTCTGCGAGAGCACCGGCTGTATCAGGCAGACTGGCTGCTGCGGTTCTACCAGTTCGAGGCGGACGAGATTTTAGATAAGGACAACCCCAACTTCAACCCCTATCTGGACCCCAAATGCAACTGGGCCGTGCAGCACTACGGGCTGTTCCCGGTGGACGTGAACCGCGCTCCCTTCGAGATGCTGCTGCGGGTGCCGGGCATCGGCCCAAAAAGCGCCCGGCGCATCTGGCGCGCCCGCAAGCAGGCGGCGCTGGGTCTGGACGAGCTCAAGCGGATGGGCGTGGTGCTCAAGCGGGCGCAGTATTTTATCACCTGCCGGGGCTTTTCCGGGGCGCACCCGGGCCGCGGCACCGCCGGGCGGGAGCGCATTACCCGGGCGCTCATCGACCCCAACGTATTCAGCGGCAGCTGTGAGCAGCTGAGCCTGTTCAGCCCGCCCGCCGTGGACAATCTCATCGGGCAGGGCGTGCCGCCCCGGGCGGCTGTCCGCATGGTACGAGAGGAGGCAGTGCAATGTCTTGCCAAGGCGCTGTAAGCCCCAAAGGGGCGCGCAAGCTGCACGATGCCGATGTGGTCTACCTGTACGACGGCAGCTTTGAGGGCTTTCTGTGCTGCGTGTACGAAAGCTTTGCCCAGCACGAGCTTCCCTTTGCGGTGTGGACGCCCCAGCGGGAGAAACCGCCACCCTCTACCCGGTCAAGGACATTGTCACCGACCCCGCCGTTGCCCGGCGGGTGTTCGCCAGCTTTGGCAAAAAGCTGGGCGCAGAGACCGAGTACCTCGTCAGCCGGGATTTTCTCTCCGGGCAGGAGGACAAGGAGCTGCTGTTGCTCCGCTTTCTGCATCTGGCCTTTGCGCTGGGTCCGGGCACGGTCAAGCGGGAGGGGCACCCGGTGGTCGCGCCCCTCTACGCCATGAAAAAAAGTCTGGACTGGGAAGTAGACAAGTTTCAGGGCTTTGTGCGGTTCGAGGAGCACGACGGCATGCTGGGCGCGGTCATCCACCCCAAAAATTATATCCTCCCCCTGCTGCGCCCACACTTTTGCGGACGCTTCCCGGAGGAGGATTTCATGATCTATGATGCCGTCCATCAGGCGGTGGGAAAACGGCGCCTGGCTTCTGGTGCGCCACAGCGCGCGAAAAACCTGGGAGCTCCCCGGCGGACACCGGGAGCCGGACGAAACACCGCTGGAGGCCGCATGCCGTGAACTATACGAGGAAACGGGCGCTTTGAGGTTCCGTCTGTGCGCCTGCGGCTGCTATAGCGTCACACAGGGTGGACAGACGAGCTGGGGTGCACTGTTTCTGGCGGAGGCCATCACGCGCGGCCCTCTGCCCGAAAGTGAAATCGCGCAAGTACGTGCCTTTGCCGCACTGCCCAGCGTGCTCACCTACCCGACGATACAGCCCGTACTCCACGCTTGTGCGGAGAAATACCTGCGCGGCGGCGCGCTGGAAAACGCACCTCTCTTCCGCGCGCCCGTACGGAAGGGGGAACGCCCGTGAACGATGCTCTCTATCTTCGCGCCGTGGGGATTGCCGCCGCGGTGCAGCCTGATTATTCCTTTTCCCTGCCGGCTGTTCGGGCGCTGGCCCGTATGAGGCGCCTGCGGCTGGAAAAACCTGTCACGTTTTTGGTGGGAGAAAACGGCACGGGCAAATCCACGCTGCTGGAGGCCATCGCGGCGGCATGGGGTTTCAATCCCGAGGGCGGCACGCGGAATTTCCGCTTCTCTACCGCCAGAACGCACGCGGAGCTGTACCGCTCGCTGGTGCTGCAGCGCGGCCCGCGCCGCCCCCGGGATGGTTTTTTCCTTCGGGCAGAAAGCTTTTACAATGTTGCCACAGAGATCGACCGTCTGGATGAGATTGCGCCGCTGAAAGGCGCCTACGGCGGCCGTTCGCTTCATGAGCAGTCCCACGGTGAAAGCTTTCTCGCGCTTGTACTCAACCGTTTTTCAGGCAGCGGCCTGTACCTGCTGGACGAACCGGAGGCCGCTCTTTCGCCCGCGCGTCAGCTTGCGCTTCTGGCTGCTCTGGACGGACTGGTCCGCAAAAATTCCCAGTTTCTCATCGCCACCCATTCCCCGCTGCTTCTGGCGTATCCGAACGCCGAAATTTTTGTTTTGAGCGAACGGGGCATCGAAAAAACGCCCTACCGGCAAACAGAGCCTTACCTTTTGACCAAACGCTTTCTGGAGGTGCCTGAACGTATGCTGAACGAGCTGCTCGGAACGGAGGAGGAAGCATTCGAGGCCAGATAAGTTCGACGTCCGCAGACAAAAAACAGACGGACAAGAAAGAATAGATACAGATCTAGGAAAAGCAGGCGGTGGCCATGCAATGCAGCTTTGCGAAGCAAAATACAGGCCATGGGACGAACGCCGCAAAAAAGGTTGCGGCTGCGCCCGTAGACACGTACCGGAGAAGCGGAAAGCCTCCCTTGCAGATAATCGTGCTAAAAACGCAGCTCTTAGCGTTCAGACGGCCTTTTTTGCGCAAAATAGCCTCGCGATGCTCCACAGGGTCTGTGCCAAGACGTGTAGAACGAAGCGGCCGCCGAAGGCCGCCATGTCGCAGCGACCGCGGCCGAAACTCCTGTTCGCAGGCAGATTGGCGAAAAAGCTGCGCTTTTCCGCCAATCCGGACGCACTTTCCCTGCCGAGAAGCTACTTTTCCGCATTCTGCCTGTTCCTGCCCGGCAGAAAACCGGTCTGTGGAACTGTGCCGTCCATGTGTCCTCTCTTTTTTCGATTTCTGTTTTGCAACCCTGTTTCCAATCATTTATAATAAAGGAGGATTCCTAACATGTCCGATCCGGAATACATCGGGCGCATCGCCCGCAGCATCGCGCCATGCGGGCTGGTCTGCGCCCTGTGCGGCAAGCCGTCCTGCAAGGGCTGCCGGGAGAGTACGGATGCCGAGCTTTCCTGTTTGTGCCGCCAGCGTACATGCTGCCGGGAGAAAGGCTTCTCCGGATGCTGGGAATGCCCGCTTTTTCCCTGCGGGGAGGGCATGTTTTCCTCTGCGCGGAGCAGCAGCAGACGCCTTACCGCCTTTGTGCGCTGCGTGCGGGAGGACGGCGCAGACGCGCTTGCGTCGTATCTGGCCGCCAATGAAGCGCAGGGCCTGCTGTACCATCGCGACACAGTGCATTTTACCGGCGATTATGACATATCGGAAGATGAGGCGGAGATTTTACGCCTGCTACGGGAGGGATCCAAACCATGATTCCGGGCGCATGGCGCGCCTGATTTTTGCAAAGAGGTGTTTTGAATGAAAGTACTGCTGTTAAACGGCAGCCCCCATGCGAAGGGCTGTACCTACACTGCGCTGGCTGAGACTGCCGGCGCGCTGGAGGCTGCCGGTGTGGAAACGGAATTTGTCCATATCGGTACAAAGGCGATCCGCGGCTGCATCGGCTGCGGCAAATGCCGGGAGGCAAAGCGCTGCGTTTTTGACGACGATCCTGTAAATGAGGCCATCGAAAAAGCCCGGGCCTGCGACGGCTTCATTTTCGGTTCCCCTGTGTACTATGCCTCGCCCAACGGCGCTGCGCTGGCGTTTCTGGACCGGTTGTTCTACGCGGGCGGCAGCGCGCTGCGGTACAAGCCCGGCGCGGCGGTCGTCTCGGCCCGGCGCGGCGGCACAACCGCCGCGCTGGACGCGCTGAACAAATATTTTACCATCAACTGTATGCCGGTGGTATCTTCAAAATACTGGAACATGGTGCATGGCAACACGCCCGATGAGGTGCGGCAGGACCTGGAAGGCATGCAGGTGATGCGCACACTGGGACGCAATATGGCCTGGCTGCTCAAATGCATTGAGATCGGCCGCGCGGCCGGCATCACCACGCCGGAGCCGGAACCGCCCGTGCGCACAAATTTCATCCGCTGAGGACGCTCTTTTGTTCAACAACCGCCGCCCGGCGGACATTCCGGAGGCAAAAAATGACCCCTGAAACAAACGCGCTCATTCCCGTGGGCATTGCCGCGCTGTGCTTTTTACTCGCTTTTCTGTATGGACGGCACCGGCGGGCACTGGCGCTGCGCCGCCGTGTGGCGGAAAGCTTCGGTCAGATGCCGGCAGAGCCGGAACGGCCCCGCGCCATGACACGGGAATTCTGGGAACTCCTGCGCGCAGGCGAGCCTGCCGGCCAGTGCATCGACGACGCGACCTGGAACGACCTGGACATGGACGACGTGTTCGCGCGTATTGATATCTGCCAAAGCGCCGTGGGGCGTGCCTGCCTTTATGCAGTGCTGCACCGCCTGAACACCGGGCCGGAGCTTGCCCGGCGCGCCCGTCTCTGCGGCCTTTTCGCGGCGCGGCCCGCGCTTCGGCTGAATGTCCAGCTCTGCCTTGCACGCCTGGGCCGCAAGCGCGGGCAGGAATTCGCCGGTTTCCTGTTTGACCCATCTCCCATGCGTCTGCCGCTGGCCGGGTTGTACCGCATTTGTATGTTTCTTCCCTTGCTGGCATTGCCCTCACTTTTCTTCGGGCCGTGGGCGTTGTGCTTTCTTGCCGCCTGCGTGTTGAACACGGCGCTGTATTATCACGCCAAAGATAAAATACGCGCGCATCTGGACACATTGGGTTATTTTTCAATGCTGCTTTCTGCGGCAAAGCGCCTTTCCCGGCTCGTGCAAACCGACGCGCCCCAGCTTTCCGATGCGCTGAACGATGCCGCCCGGCCGCTGAAGGCGGTTTCCAGCGGCGTGGGGGCGCTGGCCCGCCCCTCCACGGGCGAGCTGAACGACATGCTGTTCGAGCTGATGGGGGCGCTGACGCTGGCGCCCCTGCTGTATTACGACCGCGCCGTCCGTGTGATGCAGCGCGAACACGCTGCGCTGCTGCGCCTGTGCATGCTGCTGGGCGAAACGGAGCTTGCCATAGCCGCGCTTTCATTCCGTGAGAGTCTTCCCCTCCAGTGTACGCCGGAGTTTACTTTCGAAATGGCACTTGTCTGCGACGAACTGTACCATCCGCTCCTGGAAACGCCCGTGGCGAACAGCGCGGTATTCCGGCGCCACACATTGTTCACTGGTTCCAATGCGTCCGGCAAATCCACATTCATCAAAGCACTGGCCGTCAACGCCATTCTGGCGCAGACGCTGGGCGTATGCGCCGCCCGTGCATTCACGCTGCCCCGGGCGCTGGTGGTATCCTCCATGGCGGTTTCCGACAACCTCTGCGCCGGAGACAGCTATTTTGTGGCGGAGCTGAAATCTCTGCGCCGCCTGCTGGCCTGCGCGCAAACCGGAACGCCCTGCCTGTGCTTTATTGACGAGATCCTGAAGGGGACCAACACCGTGGAGCGCATCGCAGCCTCGGCGGCGGTGCTGCGCCATCTGGCCGGGTGCCGCTGTCTGTGCTTCGTCGCCACCCATGACCGGGAACTGACGGAAATGCTTGCGGGCCTGTATGAAAACCGCCACTTCTCCGAACAGGTGGGGCCGGAGGGCGTCACCTTTGACTATCTGCTCAGGGAGGGTCCCGCGCACACACGCAACGCCATCGCGCTGCTGGCGCAGTTGGGTTTCCCTGCAAAGGTGACGCAGGCGGCGGAGGATGCGGCCCGCGCCTTCGAGGCGGAGGGACGGTGGCCCGCGGAACGGAGCGGCAGAAAGGATAATTGTGGCACCTGCTTTCCGGAAACGCCCTGCAGCTGGGACAAAGCAGCGAAAAAATGATGTACA
>VOFE01000276.1_pt1 | contig 62001 bp, 85 predicted proteins | sample 5384071 | NCBI WGS metagenome assembly VOFE01 (sample SAMN12384724, study PRJNA508395) | human gut metagenome | isolation source: healthy gut D | host: Homo sapiens
AGTTCACCATCAAATTTGAAGTTGTCCGGCCAATCAGCCTTGTCGTTAGAGCCAGTGCTGTAGGAAATAGCAAAAGCGTTAGCGCCCATGCCAAGTACCATAGCAGAAGCCAGTGCTACGGAAAGTACTTTTTTCATAGTCTTTCTCCTATTTTGTATGCAATTTAATTTGAGCATCAATATACTCACACACACCTCGAAAATTTTGATTGATTTCTCGATTCGAAATCCGAATAACCTTTAGTCCATACCCTTCCAGAAATGTTGTCCGTTCTGCATCTTTCTTCATATGCTCCTCATCATAATGTTGTGAGCCATCCAATTCTATTACCAACTTTGCTTTTGCGCAATAAAAATCAACGATGTATTTTCCTAACACCCTCTGCCTATAAATGTGCAAAGGATAACTTCTCAAAAAATCGTACCAAAGATGCCTTTCCTCTTTGGTCATATTTTTTCTCAACTGCTTCGCCACTGGCACTAATTCTTTATTCTTTTTTGTTTGCATCCAAACTCCCCCTTTCCTTATAGGCTCCCCACCTCGGCTCCCCTTCACAGGGGAAGCTCATTCCACTGCCTTGGCTCCCCTTGCTAAGGGGGCTGCCGTCCGCAGGGCGGCTGAGGGGTCTTAAACCCATCCTCACCCCTCCGCTGTGACTTTGTCACACCACCTCCCCTTCATAGGGGAGGCTTTTGCTCCACAATTTTCTCTAAAAGAAAAGCCGCCCTCTCGGGCGACTTTTTTATATTACTCCTGAGCAGGCATCTCCAAAACCCGCTGTACAGCTCCCCTTTTTTAAAGCCGGTCTGCCGTGCAACATCCTTGGCAGCCTTGGAAAGCGGCTCCCCGCGCTCCACCAGCGCCTGCACCAGCGCAAGCGCCTGCGCAAAATCAAGCTTCTGCTCCTCCTTGGCACCCTGCACTATCAGCACAAATTCGCCGCGCGGCTCTCGCTGGGTGTACAGCTCCACCGCCTGTGACAAGGTGGTGCGGATGACCTCCCTCATACACCTTGGTCAGCTCCCGCGCCGGGTGATTTTGCGCTCGCCCAGCACCTGATACATCGCATTCAGTGTGTCGCACAGCTTTGTGCGGCGCTTCGTAGAAGATGATGGTGCGCCGCTCGAGCTTTAATTCCTCCAGCCGCTCTCTGCGCGTGTTTGCCTGCGGCTGTAAAAATCCCTCGAATACAAACTTGCCGGTGTCCAAGCCCGACAGGGCGAAGGGCGCTGATTGCCGCGCTCGGTCCTGGGATGACCTTGGTGTCGATGCCGTTCTCGGCGCACAGCCGCACCAGGTCCTCTCCCGGGTCGGAGATGCAGGGCATACCGGCATCGGTCACGATGGCACAGCTTTCGCCGTTTTGCAGCCGCCTGATAATCTGCGGTCCCACCTCGCGGGCGTTGTGCTCGTGGTAGCTAACCATCGGTTTTTAATTTCAAAGTGGTTGAGCAGCTTGAGGCTGACCCGGGTATCCTCCGCAGCGATAAAATCCACCTGCTGCAAGGTGCGCACCGCGCGCACGCTCATGTCCTCCAGGTTGCCGATGGGCGTACCCACCACATACAGTGTAGCTGACAAAATGTTCCCTCATTTCCTATTCTTTCGGCTGCGGCTGACGGTAGATGCGGCGCAGCTCCGGCGAAAAATCGCCCTGCTCGTCCTGAATCAGCAGCGGCGCTTCCACCTTCAAAAAGCGGTTGCCGCCCTTGCGTCCCTCCGCCAAAAACAGCCAGGGAGCGGTGTCCCCGCGCTTTTGCACAAATCGCACCCGCTTTGGCTCGATTTATGGCGGCGCATCGCCTCCAGCACATCCAGCAGCCGCTCCGGCCGCTGGCAGATGCAGAGCCGGCCGCCAAATTGCAGCAGCTTTGCTGCGGCGGCGCACACGTCGTCGATGGAGCACATCGTTTCATGCCGGGCGATGATGTCGCTGTCGCTGCTGCTTAAAATGCCGTGCTCCGCTTTTTTATAGGGGCGGATTGCAGGTGACCAGTCAAAGCTGCCAAAGGGCAGCCTTTCCTTTAAGGCAGCAAGGTCGGACAAATCCGCCTGCACCGCCTGCATCCGCTGCCCTAAATCCGATTGCTCAATGGTAAAGCGCAGCTGCTCAACAGCCAGCGGCTGAATGTCCACCCCGTATGCCATCTTCGGACCCTGCTGCCGGTCGCGGAACCACAGCAGCGGGATGATGCCGCAGCCGGTGCCCAGGTCGCAGGCAAAGGTCCTTGCAGGCGCACCGCTGCAAAATCGGACAGCAAAAAGGCATCGGTGCCAAAGCGGTGGTCTCGGGTGATGCACACAGAAAGGTCGGGAGCCAACTGCTCCATCGTATAGTGAAAATCCGGCATAGCTACACCCTCTGCATCGACGGGATGACAAATCCGTCCACCAGCTTGTCCAGATACTGGAAGGATTTTCCCGTGCCGATGGCGACGCAGTTGACCGGGTCCTCTGCGATGACGGTGTGGATGCGGGTGTGCTTTTTCCAGCAGCGGCGCGATGCCGTGCAGCAGGCTGCCGCCGCCGGTCAGGGGTGATGCCGTTGGTGTGGATGTCGCCGACCAGCTCCGGCGGGGTCCTTTCGATGACCTCCTTGACCGCAGTGATGATCTGCTCCACCTCTTTGATAACGCAGTCGTACAGCATCGAGCGGCTGATTTCAATGTTGCAGGGCAGACCGGTGGTCAGATTTCTTCCCTTGACCGGTGCGCTGATGTCCTCGCCCTCCTCCCAGCAGACGCTGGCGACCTGGCGTTTGATCTGATCCGCCATCTTTTCGCCGATGAGCACGCCGTGGCTGTTGCGGACATAGCGGACAATGGCATCGTTGATGGTGTCACCTGCAATTTTGATTGACTTTTTGTTGACGATGCCGTTTAAGGAAAGGACGGCAATGTCGGTGGTGCCGCCGCCGATGTCCACAATCAGGTTGCCGTTTGGCTTTTCAATGTCGATCTGTGCGCCGATGGCAGCGGCAACCGGCTCCTCGATCAGATAGACCTTTGCGGGCACCCGATGCGATGGCGACGTCGATGACCGCGTTCGATTCCACATTGGTGATGCCCGACGGAACGCACATGGCAATGCGCGGCTTGATCAGGCTGTCCTTACAGATTTTTTTGATAAAGTGTTTGACCATCTCTTCGGTCATTTTGTAATTGCAGACCACGCCCTTGGAAAGCGGGCGAATTGCTGGATGTGAGAAGGTGTTTTGCCGATCATCTCATACGCTTCCTGACCGACGCTGATGACCGAATCGGTCTTTAAGTTGACAGCGATGACCGAAGGCTCGCTCAGTACGACCCCTTCACCGCCGATGTATACGATGACCGTGGCAGTTCCCAAATCAATTCCTACGTCCACACGGCACCATCCTTTTCTTTTATAATTTGAGTCTTTTATCGTCGAGGCTGCGGGCAAAAACGCAGCCCTTTCCGGTTGATGATTTGCGATTTATATTATATAGGAAACAACCACCGCTTTGCAATAGCTTTGGACCTTTAAGCTGCAAATTATTCGATCACCTGCTCGAGCAGCATCTCCTTGAGGTTGGTGTAGCGCACCGTCTTGCGGTCGTTTGCAACCATCTCTTCGATGGCGCGCGGCTGACCGAGAATAATCAGCCGCTCCTTGGCGCGGGTGACTGCGGTATACAGCAGGTTGCGGTAGTGCATCTTGCTCTTGCTGCCGGTGATGGGCATGACCACCGCATCAAACTCGCTGCCCTGACTCTTGTGAACGGTGATGGCGTAGGCAAGCTCCAGCTCGGGAGCCATCTCGAACAGGTACTCCGCCAGCCGGTCGTCAAAGCGCACCTGCATCGTTTTGGAGGGTCGGTCGATCGTCTCAATAAATCCGATGTCCCCGTTGTAAACACCCATTCCCTCCTCGCCGTTCTCCTTCTGCCAGAGGATGTCGTAGTTGTTTTTAATCTGCATCACCTTGTCCCCACCCGAAAGGTGCGACCGTTGTTTTCAAACTGCGCCTTCTCGGGAGACGGTGGATTGAGCGCCTCCTGCAAACTCTGGTTGAGGGCGTTTGCGCCCACTGCTCCCACGCGGGTTGGCACAATCACCTGAATGTCCGCCGTAGGGGAATACCCGTAGCTCTTAGGCAGACGGGCAGCCACCAGGTCGATAACGGTCGAACGCACCTGATTGGGACTTTCCCGCCGCAGGAAGAAAAAGTCGCTGTCGTGCCGCTTGAGGTCCGGCATCTGTCCGCTGACGATGGCGTGGGCGTTGGTAACAATCAGGCTCTTCTGCGCCTGTCGGAAGATTTCGGTCAGACGCACCTGCGGCACTTTTCCGATTGAATCAGGTCTCGCAGCACATTACCCGGACCGACCGACGGCAGCTGGTCGCTGTCGCCCACCAGAATCAAACGGCAGTTCATCTTCAGCGCACAAATCAGCGAGCGCATCAACGGGATGTCCACCATCGAAGTTTCGTCCACGATGACCGCATCGGCAGTCAGCGGGTTCTTTTCGTTTCGCTTAAATTGCAGCGAGGTCGGGTTGGCAAAATCCACCTCCAACAGCCGGTGGATGGTCTTGGCCTCCCTGCCGGTCACCTCGCTCATACGCTTGGCAGCACGTCCGGTCGGCGCACACAGACTGACCTTCAACCCTGCCTCCTCCAGCAGGTCGATGATGGCGTTGATGGTGGTGGTCTTTCCGGTACCGGGACCGCCGGTCAGGATGAACAGCCGGTAGGTCAGCGCCTGCAAGATTGCTTCCCGCTGTAAAGCGGCATACTGAATACCGCCCGACTGTTCCAGCTGCTCCAGCTTCTGCTCGGCTTGCGGGATCGGGTCTGCACCGGCAGCCAGCAAAAACCGCACCCGCGAGGCAATAAATCGCTCTGCCTCCAGATATTCGGGAAGGTAGCAGTAGTCCCTGCCGTTGACATCCACCACCAACACCTCCCGGCGGCGCAGCAGCTCCTCCAACCCTTTTTCCACCATGATGCAGCTCTGGTCGAGCAGACGCTCGGCGGTGGGCAGCAGCTTGTCGACCGGCAGGCAGGTATGTCCGTTGTAGAGATTGTGCCGCAGCACAAATTGCAGGGCAGCCTCAATGCGGTAGCTGCTGTCCGGCGGGATATTCAGCTTGCGGGCAATCATCTCGCAGCTGTCAAAATCCATCCCAATCTCGTCGCAGCACAGCAAATAAGGATTTTCCTCTATCATCTTCTGCGACAGGGTCCCCCAGCGCTTCCAGATGGCGACCGAGGTGGAGGAGCTGACCCCAAACTGGGACAAAAACAGCATGACCGCCCGCATCCCAAACATCCGGCTCAGCTCGGTGCGCAGCTTTTCGCATTTTGCCTCGGTGATACCCTTGACCTCCCGCAAGCGCTCCGGTTCATGCTCCAAAACCTGTAAAGTGTCATCGCCAAACTGCGCCACCATGCGGGAAGCCAGCACCGGACCGATGCCCCTTGATGGCTCCCGAAGACAGGTAACGCAAAATCGCGCTCGCACTGGCAGGCAGCCGCTGTTGGGCTGCCACCGCTTTAAACTGGGTGCCATAGTTGGGATGGTGCGAAAGCTGCCGTGCAAGGTCAGCATCTCCCTTCTCCCACCGAAGCCAGCTCGCCGACCACAGTGACCAGCTCGCCGTCGTGGTCCAGCTCCGGACGGCAAATCCGCTCTCTTCATTTTTATAGACCACCGTTTCCACAGTGCCGGACAGTTCCACCAGATTTTCCTTCTGCATACCTCTCCCTTTTCCTTCCACCACCTTTACTTATAGACAGGCGGCGTTTTTCACAGACCTTTTGTTTGCTTTCTAGTATACTCCATCCTGTGTCTCTTTGCAAATACGCGCAAACTCCTGCTGGGTGCAAAAATGCAGCCGTCGGTGCTGCGCACACGCTCCGCGGCACAACGCTGCGCTCTCCTCATCCAGCCCGCAATCGATGACAAAGGCAAGGCAGCTTTCCGGGCTCCAGGCAGCCACCTGCTCAAAATAATCCAAAACTATCTGCGGGTCGTTCAATCTGCCGGACACAGGCAGCACCGAAAGCTGGCAGGTCTTTTTTTCGGGCGACGCGACCAAAGGCAGATCATCTCCCCCAGCTGAACCAGACCCGGATTGCCAGCAGCATCAGAACCCATTGAACCAAAACTTCCATCGTTTTCCTCTCCTTTCTTCGGAATCGGTCTGCTCCATCCTATGCAAAAACAAAGGGTTTTGGCTCCTATCCTTTGCCCAAAAGCTGCCGCAATCAAAAAAATCCCGCGTCCTAAAAACAGGACGCGGGTGCATACAGAAAAGCTTATCTCTTTTCAGTGCTACCAATCCGATGCCGGCAACAGCAGCGGCAGCAGCAGCCACTCCAACGAAATCCTCGGCGCCGGTGTCCGGGTTGACCTTCTGCTCTGCCCAGCCGGTTGGTTCGGCAGGCAGCTCCGGTTCATCTGCAATCGGCTCTTCTTCTTCAGTGCCGACCTCATCGGTGGAAAGCACATAGTTTCCCAGTGCAAAAGCGTTGACGCTCATGGCAAGAATCATAGAAGCAGCCAGAGCGAGGGTAAGCAGTTTTTTCATGGCAAATACCTCCCATAATTTTTGTTTATTATGAACATCAAAGAAGGGGATCAAGCTTGTTCCAAAGCCTGTTTCAAATCCTCGATGATGTCATCGACGTGTTCAATGCCGACCGACAGACGAATCATGCCAGGATGGATGCCGGCAGCCACCAGCTGCTCATCGGTCAGCTGACGGTGGGTCGAGCTTGCCGGGTGCAGCACCAGGGTGCGGACATCGGCAACATGGACCACCAGCGAAGCCAGCTTCAGGCTGTCGATAAAGCGCACAGCCGCCTCCCTGCCGCCTGTCAGCGAGAAGGAGATGACGCCGCTGCATCCGTTCGGCAGATACTTCTGTGCCAGCTGATAATATGGGTCCTCTGCCAGCGTCGGGTAGTTGACCGATTCCACCTTGCCGTGCTGCTGCAAAAAGCGGGCGACCTGCTCGGCATTCTGACAGTGGCGCTCCATCCGCAGGTGCAGCGTTTCCAGCCCATGATTGAGCAAAAAGGCAGCCTGCGCAGAAGGGTAACAGCCCAGGTCGCGCATCAGCTGCACGCGCGCCTTGGTGATATAGGCAGCCCGACCAAAATCGCGGGTGTACACCACACCGTGATAAGACTGGTCCGGCTCGGTAAATTCGGGGAAGTTTCCATTGGTCCAGTCAAAATTGCCGCTGTCCACAATGACACCGCCCAGCTGGGTGGCGTGACCGTCCATATATTTGGTGGTGGAATGAATCACGATGTCCGCTCCATACTCAAAAGGACGGCAGAGAACCGGAGTGGCAAAGGTGTTGTCGATAATCAGCGGGATACCGCGCGAATGAGCGACCCTTGCCATCTTTTCGATGTCCAGAACTGCGATGGCAGGATTGGCAATCGTTTCGGCAAAAACCGCTTTTGTGTTCGGCTGGAGCTGGCTGCACAGTGTCTGCTCGTCGGCATCGGCATCCACAAAGGAAACCTCGATACCAAAACGCTTGAGGGTCACGGCAAACAGATTGATGGTGCCGCCGTAGATGGTGGAAGCACACAGGATGTGGTCGCCGGCACGCAGGATGTTCAAAATACAAATCAGGGTGGCTGCCTGTCCCGAGGTGGTACACAGCGCACCCACGCCGCCCTCCAGCGCAGCAATCTTTTTCCTCCACTGCCGCTACGGTCGGGTTGGAAATACGGGAATACATATGTCCGTCGTCGGTCAGGTCAAACAGCTTTGCGACCTGTGCGGTGGACTCATATTTATAGGTAGTGCTCTGATAAATCGGCAGAGTCAGCGGCTCTCCGTTGGCGGGTGTGTAGCCCTCATGCAGGCACTGTGTTTCAATTTTCATGTCGATCATTCCTTTTGATTCGGATTTGTTTTACGCAAAAAGGGGTACAAATCCGCGGTACAATCGTCCTGCCCTGCGGAAATCATCCTCTTTTTTCCATTGTAGCACGTCAAAGTTTTTTTGCAACACTACCAAAAAATCTTTTACAGATTTGTAAGGTACGGTAATTTTCAAAAAGACTAGGGTTTCCAATCAGGCGTTTCTTGCTTTTTACTTTGGATGGGTATATAATGAAGATATTTACGGGAAGTGTAAAAATACCAATGTGACGATAAGGAGGAATTCCGATGAAACGATGGATAGCAGCAACCGCAGCGGCTCTGATGGTCTGCACTGCAAGCGTAGCTGCAACAGCCGCGCCAGCCAATGCTGTGTTTGATTTTCAAGACAAGGCTTTTTTTGACTCTTCCAATGCAGCAGGAGGAAAGCATCTACCTTTCACTGAACACCGACTACGACCGTCAGCTTGCTCAGCTGGTCTATGAACAAACCGGACAAGAGGCAGACTGTTTTTATCGCTTTGATACCGCCGATCAGGAATTTCTGCGCACCGCAACACTGTTTTTGCAGGCAGATGAGGACCAGCAGCTGTATGAACTGGATGAGAATGGACAGCTGGTTTTGGTAGAAGCCGACTATACCACAGGATACACCATCGGCAAGGATGGAGAGCGCCTAAATGGCTATTTGCTGCACACAAAGCATCTCGGCTGCTATGTTGTTACTGACTAACGGTTGATTCGCCGTAAAAAGTTGCCGGAAAATGTGTGACAACTGCCAAATCCGGTTGATTTTGCCGTGTGGCTGTGCTAAAATAAAACCGTATATAATGGAGATTTTGTAAATCTGTCCCATTTTACCATTTTGAATATCCCAGCTGGTTTCGTTAGGAGAGTCAGCGGGTTTTCAGACTAAAAAGGAGCGAGAATATTATGAACAAAAAGTACTTTCCCGGTGGCAGTAGCAGCAATGCTGACCGTCAGTGCATCTGTAAGTGCAAGCGCAGGTTCTTGCCTGAAAGACGCTGTCAGCAGAGGCAACTCTTCTTCCCTGAAAGGTTCCGCTAGCAGAGACAACTCTTCTTCTCTGAAAGGTTCTGCAAGCAGAAACAACTCCACCTCTCTGAAAGGCTCTGCAAGCAGAAGCAACTCCACCTCTCTGAAAGGTTCCGCTAGCAGAGATAACTCTTCTTCCTGAAGGGTTCTGCAAGCAGAAGCAACTCCACCTCTCTGAAAGGTTCCGCTAGCAGAGACAACTCTTCTTCCCTGAAAGGTTCTGCAAGCAGAAGCAACTCCACCTCTCTGAAAGGTTCCGCTAGCAGAAACAACTCTTCTTCCCTGAAGGGTTCTGCAAACAGAAGCAACTCCACCTCTCTGAAAGGTTCCGCTAACAGAAGCAACTCCACCTCTCTGAAAGGTTCCGCTAGCAGAAACAACGGTTCTTCCCTGAAAGGTTCTGCTAACAGAGGCAGCTCCACCTCCCTGAAGGGTTCTGCTAACAGAGATTGCAACTGCTAATCGGATTTAGACAAACCGTTTTGTAACCGTAAAAGCCCTGCCGCTCTGGCAGGGCTTTTTTTTGTGTCTGAAAGAACCATCTTCCAACGGTTGCTATTCTTTTATAAATGGAATATAATGCAGAGGAAAGCTCATCGAAGGATTGGAGAACTATCATGGAACAGATTTTGATTATAGAGGACGATTTCAGTTTGAATCAGGGACTGTGCCGTGCGCTCAAGCAGGAAAATCGGCAGATGATTCCCTGCCCTAACTTAAAGACTGCACGAGAACAACTGCTGTGCAGCGACCCTTCACTGGTGCTGCTGGACATCAATCTGCCGGACGGCAGCGGTCTGGACTTTTAAAGGAAATAAAGACCTCCTCCCCGCTGCGCCCGGTCATCCTGCTGACCGCCAACGACACCGACATGGACATCGTCAACGGACTGGAGCAGGGTGCAGACGATTACATCACTAAACCCTTTTCCCTGTCTGTTCTGCGTGCGCGAGTCAATACCCAGCTGCGCAAAAGAACAACCGAGCCGACAGCATCTTTCGGGACCATGGATTTGTCTTTGACTTTGAACGGATGCAATTTTGGACCGATGGCACCGCTGTGGAACTGAGCAAAACCGAGCAGAAGCTGCTGCGCCTGCTGGTGGAAAACCAGGGGACCACCCTGAGCCGCAGCCGTTTGATCGACCGCATCTGGACCGACGGTGCAGAATATGTCGATGAAAAACGCCCTCTCGGTCACCGTTAAACGGCTGCGCGACAAGCTGGGCGCACACGATTTTATCCAAACCGTCTACGGCATCGGCTACTGCTGGAGGAAAAAGAATGGACAATAAGCTCCTGCTTCTGCTGGCGCTCGCTCCGATTCTGCTTGCTCTGCTGATTGTCCTCATCGACCGCCGCCGCACCCGGAAAACAATGGACACCATCGAACAGATGCTTGATGCCGCATCGGAAGGAAGCTACGCCGAAAACCACTTTGACGAAAGCCGTCTTTCTGCGCTGGAAACCAAATTTTCCGACTACCTCTCCTCCTGCGCCCTCTCCGCGCAAAATGTGACGGTCGAAAAGGACAAGATCAAACAGATGATTTCCGACATCTCCCACCAGACCAAAACACCCATCGCCAATCTGATGCTGTACAGCGAGCTGTTGTCAGAGGAAGAGCTGACCCCGCAGATGCGCTCCAATGTGGAAGCCATCCGCCAGCAGAGCGAAAAACTGCGCTTTCTCATCGACTCGCTGGTCAAGCTCTCCCGTTTGGAAAACGGCATCCTGACCCCTTTCGCCGCACCCGCAGCCGTTACAACCGCTGCTGGATGAAATCGCTGCCCAGTACACCCGCAAAGCCGACGAAAAAGGCTTGACCCTCACCGTTCTTCCTACCGCCGCTGCCGCTGATTTTGATGGAAAGTGGACTGCCGAGGCGCTGGGCAATCTGGTGGACAATGCCATCAAGTACACCGAATCGGGCAGCATCTGCGTCGGTGTGCAGCTGTACGAGCTGTTTGCCCGTGTGGACGTGACCGACACCGGCATCGGCATCGCAGAAGCCGAGCAGCCCAAAATCTTCTCCCGCTTCTATCGCTCCCAGGCGGTGTGCGAAGAGGAAGGGGTCGGCATCGGACTGTACCTGGCAAGAAAAATCATCAGCGACCAGGGCGGCTATATCAAGCTGCACTCCGAAGTGGGCACCGGCTCCACCTTTTCTGTTTTTCTGCCGCGCTCTGCCCAAATCTTATAAAACTGTAAGATTCTTTTGCCCTCTGGAAAGATTGTGGAAAGATTGATATGCGATAATCTGTATGCAAGGATCAACGTTATCTTTACATACAGATTTTTTATGGAGGTATTTGGTATGAAAATTTTACAGGCAAGCAACCTGAAAAAATTTACGGCTCCGGCGAAAATGAAGTTCACGCGCTGGACGGCATCAACTTCTCGGTGGAGAAAGGGGAGTTTGTTGCCATCGTCGGCACCTCCGGCTCCGGCAAATCCACCCTGCTGCATATGCTCGGCGGACTGGACCGCCCGACCGGCGGCAGCGTCGAGGTGGACGCAAGGAAATCTTCTCCCTCAAGGATGAGGAACTGACCATCTTCCGCAGAAGAAAGATCGGCTTCATCTTTCAGAACTACAATCTGGTGCCAGTGCTGAATGTCTTTGAAAATATTGTCCTGCCGGTGGAGCTGGACGGTAAGACACCCGATGCCTCCTACATCGACAGCATCATCGAAACGCTGGGTCTGGAGCGCAAGCTGGAAAACCTGCCCAACAACCTCTCCGGCGGTCAGCAGCAGCGGGTCGCCATCGCGCGTGCGCTCGCTTCCAAGCCTGCCATCATCCTTGCCGACGAGCCGACCGGAAACCTCGACTCCAAAACCAGCCGAGGATGTGCTGGGTCTGCTCAAGGTAACCAGCCAGAAGTACGGTCAAACGATTGTGATGATCACCCACAACGAGGAGATTGCCCAGCTTGCCGACCGCATCATCCGCATTGAGGACGGCAAGATTGTCGAGCGCCGATAAGGAGGGTGTGTTATGAAGGTAAAAACAGACGCTGCATCCGAACGCTCAGCTTTCGGCAGCTCAAAGCATCCAAAAGCAGGAACCTCATCGCGGTATTTGCCATCGCTTTGACCACCCTGCTGTTCACCTCGCTCTTCACCATTGCCCTTTCCATCAACGACGGCTTTCAGCAGTCCAACTTCCGCCAGTGCGGCGGCTGGAACCACGGCAGCTTTAAATATCTGACCGAGGAGCAGTTTGACCAGATCAAGACCGATTCGCTCATTCAGGAATGGGGACTGCGCCGCTTTGTCGGAATGCCCGACGAAATCCCCTTCAACAAATCCCATGTGGAGGTCGGTTACTCGGACGCTACGCAGGCACACTGGATGTACTGCGACCCGGTGGAGGGCCGTCTGCCCCAGGAGGGCACCGACGAGGCCGCTACCGACACCCACGTGCTGGAGCTGCTGGGGGTAGAACCTGAGCTTGGCGCACAGTTTACCGTCACCTTTCCGGTGGACGGTCATATGACCACCCAGACCTTCACCCTGTGCGGCTGGTGGGAGTATGACGAGGCAGTGGTAGCAAACCACATCCTCATCCCGCTCAGCCGTGCCCAGCAAATCTATGATGAGGTCGGTCTCATCCCGGGTCAAGCCAAAGACGGAATGACCGGCAGCTGGAACCTGGATGTCATGTTCAAAAATCCCCTGAACATCGAACGGAATATGAAGCAGGTGCTTGCCAATTTCGGCTATCAGGATGAAAGCCCTGCCAGCGGGGACAACTATATTAGCACCGGTGTCAACTGGGGATACAGCGCCTCTCAGCTGGCAGAAAACATCGACCCCGGCACCATCCTTGCCATCGCTGCCATGCTGCTGCTGATTGTCTTCACCGGTTATCTGATTATCTACAACGTCTTTCAGATTTCGGTGGCAAACGACATCCGCTTCTACGGTCTGCTCAAGACCATCGGCACCACCCCTTCCCAGATTTCCCGCATGATCCGTCTACAGGGCGCTGCTGCTCAGTCTGCTCGGCATCCCGCTCGGTCTGGTGGGCGGCTGGTTTGTCGGCGGCGCGCTCACACCAGTCATCATCTCCCGTCTGGATGGCATCGTCAGCCTGGTTTCCCTCAACCCTGCCATCTTCGTCGTTTCTTCGCTGTTTTCCCTCTTCACCGTGCTGCTTTCCTGCTACCGTCCCGGAAAGATAGCCGCCAAGGTTTCACCGGTGGAAGCCGTCCGCTACACCGAGGGCAGCAACATCAAACGCAAGAAAAAACGTTCTGTAAAAACCTTTCGCTCTTCTCGATGGCAAAATCCAACCTGGGACGCAACCGCACCAAAACGGTGGTCACCGTTCTCTCCCTGTCGCTGGCTGTTGTCCTGCTCAACCTCACCGTCACCTTCACCAACGGCTTTGACATGGACAAATATCTTGCCAACTTTGTCACCAGCGATTTCGTTCTGCCGGATGCCAAATATTTTCAGACCGGCGCTCTCTTTGGCAGCGACACCTTGCTGCCCGAGTCGGTCATCGACGAGGTAGAAGCACAGGGCGGCATCACCGAAGGTGGCAGAGTGTACGGCAGAACCTTTCCTGCACAGGAATTCATCACCGAGGACTACTACCGCACCCTGCACGGTATGTGGATGAACCAGGAGGAGATGGACCGCGCGATTAAATTTGAGGAAAAAAATCAGGAGGGTCTGATTGCCGAAGATGCTCAACTGTACGGCATGGAGCCGTTTGCACTGGACCGCCTGCGCCTGCTCGAAGGCGACCTTTCGCCGCTGTACACCGACGGCAGCCGGTCGATTGCCGCTGTCTACTCCGATGATGATTACGGCGAACCGCGCCCCGACTCCCACTGGGCAAAACTAGGCGACACCGTCACCATCCGCTATGTGGAGGAGGGAGTACTATAATCCGCTCACCGGAGAGGTTTTCCCCGAAGGGACCAATCTGGATACGGTCGCCGAACTGGCCTCCCGCGCCAAACGCTGGCGGGATGTCGATTACACCGTCTGTGCGCTGGTCTGTGTTCCTTCTTCCCTTTCCTACCGCTTCTACGGTTCGGATGAATTCATCCTCAACGACCAGACCTTCTGCACCGACTCGGGCACCGATTCGGTCATGCTCTACGCCTTTGATACCACCGACGAGGCAAACGCCGCGATGGAAAGCGTTCCTTGCCGACTACACCGAAAATCAAAACCCGCAGTTCGACTATGAAAGCAAGGCGACCTACGTTGCACAGTTTGAGAGCTTCCGCTCTATGTTCCTGATGCTGGGCGGCACCTTGAGCTTCATCATCGGGCTGGTGGGCATCCTCAACTTCTTCAACGCCATCCTCACCGGCATCCTGACCCGCAAGCGGGAATTTGCCATGCTGCAATCGGTCGGCATGACCGGTAGGCAACTCAAACAGATGCTGGTCTACGAAGGGCTTTGCTACTCGCTCGGAGCCGCACTGCTCTCGCTGGCGATTGCTCTGCTCATGGGACCGCTGGTCGGTTCCATGGTAGAAAATCTCTTCTGGTTCTTTAGCTACCGCTTTACCATACTGCCGATTTTCCTTTTGCTTCCGGTGTTTGTTCTGCTGGGCTCTCTGGTCCCGCTTCGTCATCTACCGCAGCGTTGCCAAACTGACCATCGTGGAACGCCTGCGGAAACCGAATGATTTTTAATCCACAACAAAAACACCTGCCTGTCGGCAGGTGTTTTTTATTTTGTTATTCGGCAAAGTTTTCCTCTTTTTGCCAAGGGGTAAAAATTTACCGATGCTGCGCTTTCTTTGATAGAGGGTTGTCCATTCCATAGCCGCAAAAAAAATCATACCGCCGATTGTAATACTACTTTTCCCTTTACTTGGACAATAAGCATACTGTCTCAATATGCGCAGTACGCGGGAACATATCGACCGGCTGGATTTCCCTTACATGGTAGCCGCCGGCACGCAACACTGCCGTGTCGCGCTTCTGAGTCTGCGGGTCGCAGGAAATGTACACCACCTTGTCTGGAGAAAGGCGGCAAACCGACTGCAAAAATGCCTCATCGCTTCCGCTGCGCGGCGGGTCCATAAAGACTACGTCGATCTTTTCGCCCGCATCCGCCAGATTGGTCATAAAGGCTCCTGCATCTGCGCAGACAAAACGGATGTTTTCCACCCCGTTGCGTTTTGCGTTGGCGTTGGCATCCTTGACCGCCTGTGCATTGACCTCCACACCGATGACCTCATCGACCTTGTCGGCTGCAATCAAGCCGATGGTTCCAATCCCGCAGTAGGCATCCAGCACCCGCTGTCCTTTTTTCAGCTGTGCCATGCCGATTGCCCGCTGGTAAAAAGCTCCTCGGTCTGCTGCGGATTGACCTGATAGAAGGAGCGCGGCGAGATGGCAAAGCGTTTTTCGCAGAGGATGTCCTCGATGTATCCTTTTCCGTACAGGATGCGCTCCTGCTCTCCCAGCACCATGCTGGTTTTTTCGGGTTGCAGTTCATCACAATGGTGGTGATTTCCGGGTGACGCTCCCGCAGCAGTGACACAAAGCGGCTCCTTGCCGGAAAAATCGGGGAAGCAGTCACCAGCACCACCATCACCTGACCGCTGGCAAAGCCGGTGCGCACCAGCAGATGCCGCAGCAATCCGGTTTCACTGTCCTCATCATAAGGCAGCAGCTTGCACTCCTTCATGATGGCTCGCACCGAGCGCGCAATCTCGTCCGCCTTGCTGTCCTGAATCAGGCAGCTCTCCACCGGTACCACCCGATGGCTGTTTTCCTCATAAATGCCCGAGATGATCTGTCTGCGCCCGTTCATGCCAAAGCTGATATGGCATTTGTTGCGGTAGCGCCACGGCTCTACCATCCCAACGATTTGATAGAGCTTGGCTCCTTCGTCGATGTAGCGTTTCATCAGCTGCTCCACCGTCTTTTGCTTCCACTCCAGCTGGCTGTCATATTGCAGGTGCTGCATCTTGCAGCCGCCGCACTTGGCAAAAGCAGGACACTGCGGCTTGACCCGTTTGGACGAAGCTTTTTTGATTTGCAGCAGTCTTGCGTGCAGATTGCGCTTTCCAAACACCTCGACGACCGCCTGCTCGCCGGGCAGCAGTCCGTCCACCGGCAGCTTTTTCTCCTTCCAGATACACCACGCCGCTGCCCTGTTCGTCCATTCTGTCGCAGCTGACCGGATATTCTCCCGGTTCGATTGCCGGTTCGTCCCAATCCTCCCGCTGCTTCTTCGGCTTTGGTTTTCTGCTGCTGCGCCTGTAAATAAAACGGCTGTTTTTGTGCCGGCAGATTGCCTCTGCCCGCTTTTCTATCCTTTTTCAATGGTTTTTTCTTTGCCAAAGTCGTTTCCTCCTGTGCTGTATTTTCTGTTATTATACCACATTCCCCGACAGATGAACATTCAGCCTGCACCAAAATCCGCATTTTTCATAGGATAGATTGTTCCTTTGCCCGTTCCTGCCCAATCCTATGGAGGTGACCTGTATGAATCCTGAACCTTTTGCATCCATTGCCGTCCTCTGCACCGATGACCGCCAGCGTGCGGCTGCCGATGCCCTGTGCCGCCGTGGATATGTGGTCGAACGTCTGATTCCCGGTGAAAGCGACCCGCAGCTGCTCGCACAAACCGATTTCCTGCTGCTTCCGGTGCTGGTCGAGCCTGCTCTGCTGCCCTTGCTTACGCAATGCCGCCGCGGCACGGTCCTGCTTTGCGGCAGGGTGACCGATGAGCTGCATCAACTTGCCAAACGCCGCTCCCTTTTGCTGCACAGCTATCTGCAACAGGAGGAGATGGCGCTGCTCAACGCCGTCCCCACCGCCGAAGCTGCCATCGAGCTTGCACTGAGCCAGCTGCCCATCACCCTGTGGGAAAGCCGCTGCCTTCTCACCGGCTTTGGTCGGTGTGCAAAACCGCTTGCACGGCTGCTGACAGCCTTTGGCACACAGCTCACCGTCTGCACCCGCAGCCCAAAGGACACGGCGTTGGCGCGCAGCTTTGGGCTGACCGCCCTTCCTCTTGCGCAGATGGACACCCTGCTGCCGCAGCAGCAGCTCATCTTCAACACCGTCCCTGCGCCCATCCTGGGAAAGGAACAGCTCCAGCTGCTTTCCGGCGACTGCCTGCTGATCGACCTTGCCTCCGGTGCAGGCGGCATCGACCACCCGGCTGCACGCTCTCTGGGACTTCGCTGCCTGCACGCCCTTGCCCTGCCTGCCAAAACAGCGCCTGTCACCGCAGGGAACATCCTGTGCGACACCGTCATACAGATGATAACAGACATACAATCCAAAACGAGGTGAACTACATGAACGAACACACTCCTGTACGGGTGGGATTTGCCATGACCGGCTCCTTCTGCACCTTCTCGCAGGTCATCGACCAGATGGAACAGATGGCACAGCAGACCGACTGGCAGCTGTATCCCATCATGTCCCCAAACGCCTATGAAACCGATACCCGCTTTGGCAGTGCGCAGCAGTTTCGCCGCCGCATCGAGGAAATCTGCGGTCGTGAGATTTGGCACACCCTGACTCAGACCGAACCCATCGGTCCAAAAAAGCTGCTGGATGTGCTGCTGGTCGCACCCTGCACCGGCAACACCCTGGGCAAGCTGGCAAACGGCATCACCGACACCAGCGTCACCCTTTGCCGTCAAAGCGCACCTGCGAAACGCACGTCCGGTGGTGCTGGCAGTATCCACCAACGACGCCCTTGCCAACGCAGGGAAAAAACATCGGCTCGCTGCTCAACAGCAAAAATATCTACTTTGTCCCGATGCGGCAGGATGCACCGAGCAAAAGCCCTGCTCGATTGTCGCTGACTTTAGCCGCCTGACCGATACTGTGCAATCCGCACTGTCGGCGCGCCAGCTTCAGCCGCTGTTCTGCTGAAGCTTTTTGCAAAACTCGATAAGGGAGGAGACCTCTTTCCAGAAAGAGGTCTCCTCCCTTATTTTGTCTTATGCCATCCACAGCTGGAGCAAATAAATCAGCAGCAGGTGTGCCGGATAAATCAGATAGAACACCCATTTAGAAATTTTCAGACCACTGTTGGTCTTTAAATAAATCAGTGGCAGTGCCAGCAGAGAAAATGCTTCAAAGCTGATGGCGTGTCCTCCGACAACCAGTGCCAGCGAGTCCTGCACATCCCCCCAGAAGGCTGGCAGATAGCTCAGAAAATACAACGCAGCGCCCAGAGTCGGCTTGTTCCTGCACAGATAGAAAATCATCATCAGGATGATGCCGGTGGTGGAATAGTCGAAGTTGATGAAGGACATCACCAGGACCCCTGCCACAAACAGCCAGTATTTCTTCTCCTTAAATCCCCAGACGGTCAACAGGCTCATAAAGAGGGTGAAAAAAAGATGTTGAGATTGAGCAGGTTTCCCCAAAAGTCCTCCGCATTAAAAGCCAGTATCCAGAACGGCTGTGAAATCAGCGCAAACAATCCCAATCTCCTCAGGTACCGCTTGATGTCGTGGGTGTACAGCATCCCAACCGTCATACAGTAGCAGAACAGCGGAAACGCCAGCCTGCCCGCCCAGCGAAAGGCAGGGACCTGCTCAAAAAGGTCCCACCAAAGTGGTCGAGCAGCATACAGACCACCGCAACCAGCTTGAGCAGGTTGGTGTCCAGATTGGTTTTCAGTTTGGGTCGAGTTTGTTCCATTCATTTTTCCTCCTCAAAAGTTTTTGCTTGTACAATATATACCACACTTCGCACTTTTCAAATAAAAAAAATGTACAATTTGTATTGTTGTAAAACAGGATTACAAATTGTACATTTTGAATTTCTCTCCAACCTCGGCATATCTTATACTGTTCCACCCCGGATTTCTGAACAAAAGGAGTTGGCTGCCTTGAACGCTTTCAAACGCCTGTCTTTTTCTTTTCTCTGTGCCCTGCTGCTTTTTGGCTGTGCAACAGACTGGAGGATTTTGCCAAGGAAAACCGCACCTCGCTCTGCCCGTCACCGGTATCACTGGAGGATTTTTCCGTTTATGAACAGCCCGATGCCGCCGCAAAAGCCTATCTGGTGATGGAGGCAACCACCGGTCGGGTGCTGTGCGGGCAGAACATCCACCAACGGCTGCCGATGGCAAGCACCACCAAAATCATCGGCGCGATGATGGTGCTCGAGCAGCCTAATCTGCACGATTATTTTCTGGTCGATCCCGATGCCATCAGGTGGAAGGCTCCTCGATGGGACTGATGGAGGGCGACATGGTTTCGCTGTACGCGCTGGCGTGCGGGATGCTGCTGCCCTCCGGCAACGATGCTGCCAATGCCGCCGGTGTACGGTTGTACGGCAGCATCGAGGGCTTTGTGGAGGCGATGAACCTGCGCGCACAACAGCTGGGTCTTGCCGATACTCACTATGTCACTGCCTGCGGACTGGATGCGCCCGAGCATTACTCCACCGCCTTCGACCTTGCCAAATTGACCCGCGTTGCTTTACAAAACGAGGATTTTGCCCACATCTGCTCCCAGCCCTCGATGCAAGTCCGGTTTGGTGCGCCGCCCTATGAGCGTTGGCTGAAAAACTACAACCGACTGCTGACCCTCTACCCCGACTGTATCGGAGTCAAGACCGGCTTCACCGACGATGCCGGACGGTGTCTGGTGTCCGCTGCCGAGCGGGACGGGATGACCCTCATCTGTGTCACCCTGAATGCGCAGGACGACTGGAACCTGCACGCTTCTCTGTACGACCGCTGCTTTAGCCGCTACTGATGCAGCCGCTGGTGCTGCCGCCTGTCCACACCACTTTGGTGGGCAGCAAAATCCAGTCCAACGGCATCGAAGCTCCCATTCCGCTGCTGCCCGCCTGGCAGCCCTGTGTCCCGCTGCGGCAGGGCGAATCTGCCCGCCTGCAAAGCCGATTGATTGCCCAGCCGTTCCTCTATCCCCCACCGCCTCCAATCAGGTCTGCGGCTTTCTGGAATATACTCTGGACAACCGGCTGCTGTGCAGCGTCCCACTGGTCGCAGGAGAATAGGAGGAGCTTTTTTCCACCTGTTCAAGGGGAATGTGTGGAAAATATCCTGCAACGGCAAATCGGGAGGACATCCGATGGATGTCCTCCCGATTGTTTTGTTCTGATTCCGTGATACTCCGCCGCTCGATTAGCGCACCCGCTCAAAGAAGATTGGGCAGACTGCATCGGTGGACAGGCGCATCCAGAGGTTGCCGTCCTCGGTAAAGTTTGCTCGGTAGGTGCGGGTATCCAGCACCTCGAAGCCTACAAACTTATCATCGCCGATGTAGTTGAACGGCTGGTCCATCAAAGCCATAGTGCTGGCGCAGGCGACCGTCCTCATAGACAAATTCCATCACACCGTAGCCCGGATTGTAGTAGGTACCCAGATATTTCTTCGCCTGCTCTTCGCTCAGCGGCAGGTCTTTCTGCTCTTCCTCGGTGTAGTCCGGTCCGAGGTTGACGCGGCGGTTATAAATGTCAATCAGGAAGGAGTAATCCTCCTCTACGTCGTTGAGCAGCAGGTCACACAGCAGGTATTTCAGGCAGCTGTATGCCGGGGTGTCCACGGTATTGACCGACAGAGCGAAGGCTGCGTTCTCCTCCGGGAAGAATCCAACCATCGAGTTGAAGCCGTTGGTGGAACCGGAGTGGGAGATGAGCAGCTTGCCTTTATAGATGGAGTTGATCCATGCCATTGCGTAGGACTGCTGCATTTCCTTTGGATGGGACGGTTTGCCCGGGATGACAACGTTTGGTTTAATCAGCTCGGCAAAACCTTCCTTGCTGATGATGCGTTTGCCCTCCAGCTCGCCTTCGCCCAGCAGCATCCGAATCCAACGCTCCAAGCTGTCCAGGTTGGTGTACAGACCGCCGCATGGGTTGCTTGCCTTTCCGACTACCTCATCCACGCGGAAAATTTTGCCATCCTTCTGCGCATACGGCATGGCTGCGTTCTTATCCTCGATGGTGTCGATGCCGCGGAAGTACATATCCATTCCCAGCGGGTCGCCAATCTTTTCTTTCAGCAGCTGCTCCCAAGTCTTTCCGGTCAGACGTTCACACAGGTAACCCAGTGCTACATACATCTGGTTCTGGTAGCTGTACTTTTCTCTAAAGCCGTATGCCGGCGGGAAGTAAGCGATGCGGCGAACCAAATCTGCTCTGTCCTCGCGGACAAAGGTGCGCATGACGTCATGGCGGCACAGACCAGTGCGGTGGCAAGCCATATCACGAGGGGTGACGTGTTCCTCGGCATATTTGTCCACCATTCTGAAGTCCGGCATCAACTGTTTGACCGGAGTATCCCAGGTCATCTTGCCTTCGTCGCACAGCTGACCGGCAACCATGGTCGTAAATGCTTTCGAGCAGGATGCAATCTGGAACAGGGTCTTGCTGTCCACCGGTTTGCTTTTTCCGCATCCGCCTGACCAAAGCACTCCTTGAGCAGCACCTTGCCGTCTTTAATTGCAATCAGGATACCGCCAGCCACTCCATATTGTTTTCTGATTTGTTCAATGGTTTTATTTAAAATTTCCACGACTGAACCTCCCAGTATTTTTTCTTTCATTATATCCTTTGTTGCCAGAAATGTAAAGCATAAACTTTAAAATTTTAGATTATTTTCCTAAGTTCTCCTACTTTCTCCGCTATATTTAAAACACAAAAGCATTTTATAAGCAAATTCTTTTCCTCAAGGATTGCAGGCAAAAAGGACATGGAAACCCATGTCCTTTTTTGCGTTTATCTATTTATTTGACAGCTGCCAGCAGAGCGTCCACCTTGTCGGTCTTTTTCCCAGCTGACGCCCAGGTCCTCTCTGCCCATGTGTCCGTATGCTGCCAGCTGACGGTAGATTGGACGGCGCAGAGCCAGCGAATTGATGATTGCGGTCGGGCGCAGGTCGAATACCTTTTCAACCGCCTTTTCCAGCTGCTCATCTGCAACAGCGCCGGTGCCGAAGGTGTTGACGTTGATGGAAACCGGTTTTGCAACGCCGATGGCATAAGCCAGCTGAACCTCACATTTCTTTGCCAGTTTGGCTGCAACGATGTTCTTTGCAACATATCTTGCTGCATAGGCTGCCGAACGGTCCACCTTAGTCGGGTCTTTGCCGGAGAAAGCACCGCCGCCGTGACGACCTGTTCCGCCGTAGGTATCAACGATGATTTTTCTGCCGGTCAAGCCGCTGTCGCCCTGTGGTCCGCCGATAACAAAGCGTCCGGTCGGATTGATGAAGATTTTGGTCTGCTCGGTCATCAGCTCCTGTGGCACAATCGGGTCGATGACATACTTTTTGATGTCTGCACGCAGCTGCTCCATCTCCACCTCCGGGGAATGCTGGTTGGAGATGACGATGGTTTCGACTGCTACCGGCACCTCGTTTTCATATTCGATGGTGACCTGGGTCTTGCCGTCCGGCCGCAGGTAGTCGAGGGTGCCGTCCTTGCGCACCTTTGCCAGCTGTTTTGCCAGTTTGTGTGCCAGCGAGATCGGCATCGGCATCAGCTCTGGAGTATCGTCGCAGGCAAAACCGAACATCATGCCCTGGTCGCCCGCACCGTTGTCCTCCTCTTCGCTGTTGGCATTTTTGCCTCCAGACCTTTATCTACGCCCATTGCAATATCGCAGGATTGCTCGTCGATGGAGGTGATGATGCCGCAGGTGTCGCAGTCAAAGCCAAATTTTGCGCGGTCATAGCCGATGTCGCGGATAACCTGACGGGCAATCTTTGGGATGTCCACATAGCAGGAGGTGCTGATTTCTCCCATTACCATGACCATACCGGTGGTGACGGTGGTTTCACAGGCTACACGTCCGTTTGGGTCCTGCTCCAGAATCGAGTCGAGCACTGCGTCGGAAATCTGGTCGCAGATTTTATCGGGATGTCCCTCTGTCACCGATTCGGACGTAAATAAGTATTTTGCCATAGTCGTTCGTTCCTTTCTTTTGGTTACTATGATTTTTCATAAACCAAACAGCGTGCAGCTGGTTCGAGATCGTTCTTTTGCTGTCCCCTCAAAGGGGTACAAAAAAGACCCGACCGTGAGATCGAGTCTTTGCTTCCTCATCTCTCGGCTTACCCGCAGGATTTGGCACCTTACAAAGCTGCCGCTTTGCAGGTTGCCGGACTTCACAGGGCCGTTCCCTCCGTCACTCTTGATAAGGCTGTTCAGTTTTATTGACAAAATAATGTGGTGGAAGTTTTTCCATCCAGCGTCTGTTCTTTTGACAAGGGCTATCATAACGCTTTTGGCGATTGTTGTCAACAAGCGTCGTGCATGATTGTTACATCTTCTAAAAAAATTGATTTTGTACCCGCTGTTTCAGAAGGTTTGCAGGTTTTCGGTACAACCGGCAGCGGCTATTCCTCCACTCGGTACATCTCCGGTGCGCTTTCCTTGGTGGCATATTCGCTGACCGACAGCACCTGCACCTTTAACGGACGATTGCCCATCTGAATCTCAATCGTGTCCCCTTCCTTGACTGCATAGGAGGCGCGAGCCACCTTGCCGTTGACTAAGATTCTGCCGCCGTCGCACGCTTCGTTGGCAACGGTGCGGCGTTTGATCAATCGGGTGATTTTAAATATTTGTCCAATCTCATGGTTATTCCTCCTGTTCTAACTTCTGCTGATACAACAACAGCCCCGGAAGCACCGGAGCTGTTGAATGTGTTCTTGGTGGATTCCAAATTACTTGGAAACAATCTCTTTGAGAGCTTTGCCTGCTTTGAAGGAAGGCAGCTTGGAAGATGGAATTTCAATCTTCTCTTTGGTTCTTGGATTGATGCCCTCTCTTGCAGCGCGTTCCTTTACCTCAAAGGTACCAAAGCCAACCAGCGCAACCTTTTCTCCTGCTGCCAGTGCTTCAGAAATCGCGTCGATCACCGCAACAACAGCCTTTTCACTGTCCTTTTTAGAAAGTTCTGTTTTCTGTGCAACCACGTTGATCAATTCTGCTTTCGTCATATTTGTTATCCTCCATTTTTTCACTTGATTGGTCCATTCCCCGCCTGCGGCGGAAGAGCCTTAAAACTCCCTTGCCCATTCTCCCAAAAGCTACGGGCAAAAGCGCCTTTTCTTACTGATTTTCGCCTGTTTCCACAACTGTTCCATCTGTTCGACAGAAGCTTTCTCAGGTCGATTCCCTGCTGCTGTGCCAGCTGCTCCACTTTACAGAAACGATTGATGAACTTTTCTGTCGAAGCGTTCAGGCTGTCCTCGGCATCCACCTTTAAAAAGCGCGCGATATTCACTGCGGAAAACAGCACATCCCCAGCTCCTCAAAGCACTGCTGCGGGTCTTCCTCGTCGATAGCTGCCTGCAATTCGTCCAGTTCGCTTTCCAGGTCGTCCATTGCCCAAAACAGGTCTGGATACTCAAAGCCGGTCTTGGCTGCGCGTTTCTGCACCTTCTGTGCGCGCATCAGCGCAGGAAAAGTCTTTGGCACGCTCAACAGTGTCTGCGCGCCTGTGGTCTGCCCTTTGGACTGCTGTTTGATCTGCTCCCAGTTGTTCAGCACCTGTTCGGTGCCATCCACCTGTACATCGGCAAACACGTGCGGATGACGCTGGATCAGCTTGCGGCAGATGCCGTCGCAGACATCCTGAAAATCAAAGCTGCCCTGCTCCTGCTCGATGCGGGCATGGTGTACCACCTGAAGCAGCACATCTCCCAGCTCCTCCTTGAGCAGATCGGTGTCGTTCAGATCGATCGCCTCGCACATCTCGTATGCTTCCTCGATCATATCCCGACGCATCGACGGGTGGGTCTGCTCGGTCCCATGGACAGCCCTCCTCACTGCGCAGGATCTCCATAATCCGCAGCAGGTCGTCGATGCTGTACTTTTCCTTTTTTTCATAAGACACGCTCACGTTACCACACTCCTATGCTTTGGTCCGCTTTGTTTTGTCCAGTCCTTTTTGCAGCTCTATATATATTACCCTAAAAGTGAGTACTTTTCAAGTATTTTTGCCATTTTTTCACCCTTGGGAAGCATCATTATGTCCTCTTTTTTTAAAGCCCGCAGCAGCAAAAGTCCCACCAGATACACCGCTGCGCCCACAGCAGCCGACAGCAGCACCGCAAAACGGGAGGCAGTCACCTGCATAAGCATATTCTGGGTCAGACGTGCAAAAGCGGCACACAGCAGTCCTGCCAACAGCGGCTTGCCAAACACACCAAAGGCACCAAGCGGACCCACCTGTGCTGCGCAAAGCAATCAAACTGAGCAATGTGATAACAACATAGCAGACCAGGGTGGACCACGGTGCTGCCTGAATGTTCAGCTGCGGGATACCCACCAGCAGGTAGTTCATCGCCAGTTTAATGGCACTGCCGATGAGGATGAGCTTGACCGGCAGGCTGACCCTTCCCACCGCCTGCAGCAGGCTGTTGGTGGTGCCGGTCAGGGCGATGAAGATGGAAGCAAGTCCCAGCACCCGCAGCAGCGGCGCGCCGACCATCACCTCGCTGTTCATGCCGAAGAACAGGCTGCACACCTCCTGCGATAGGGCGCTGATGCCCAATCCTGCCGGTACACAAAACAGCGCTGTGATGCGCAGCACCATCTGGATGCTCTTTTGGGTACGCAGGCGGTTGCCTCTTGCAAAACTCTCCGCTACTGCCGGCAGCGCACTGACCGCCATCCCGGTGGTCAATGCAGGCACCAGATTGGCAATCACCACCGCTTTGCCGCTGTAAGCGCCGTACAGGTAGTTGTGTACCGTTCCGTTGACCAGCTCCGCCTGCGGGATATTCTGCCCATAGCAAGCCAGCAGCTGCTGCGGTGCAGTGTCCATTACATGGGAAAGCCGTCCGGTCACCGTCAGCAGGTCGATGATGCCCGACAGGTTGACCGCCAGCGAACCCAGGCAGACCGGTATAGCAATCACCAGGATTCTTTTAGTAAGATGCTGCTGTCCTGCGGCTTGGGCGCGTGCATCAACTGCTGCTGGCTGACTCCGTCGCCTTTTTGCGCCATCTCAGCATCAGGTACACTAAGCCCGCCGCTGTGGACAGGCTGACACCCAGCACCGCTGCACCGCTTGCCAGCTGGGCGATGACCGCCTGCGCCTGCTCCGGCGAAGGATAGCTGCGTCCCAGCACGGTGGCGTGCAGGCTGTACTCCCTTTGGGTCAGATACATCACGCCGCCGCTGAGTCCCAGACCGAAAATCATCTTGGTGACCGCTTCGATAATCTGGGAAATGGAGGTCGGGTACATATTCTGCATCCCCTGATAATAGCCGCGGTAGGCGGACATCAGGCAGCAGGTCAGCACCGCAGGCGCAAGACAGATGATTGACAGCTTGGCTCCCGGGTTTGGAATCATCGCCGCAAAGCTCCCCGCTCCCAGAATCATCACTGTCATGCACAAAAGACCGGTGATTAAGAAGAAGGTGCGGGAGATACGAAAAATCTTATGGTTGTCCCGATAATTTCCCAATACCCCGTTTTCCGACACCAGCTTGGAAATGGCAACCGGAAAGCCCGCCGTCGCGATGGTGGAGATGAGGTTAAAAATCTCGTAGGCGTTGGTAAAATAAGAGTAGCCTGTTCCCCAACAGGTTGCTGATCGGTATTTTAAACAACATACTGACCACCTTGACGGTCATCGTACCGATCATCAGGATCATCGCTCCCTGCACAAAGCCCTGCTTTTCACTGGTCTTTTTCAACTGTCCACCCACTCTCCTCAAAATGCACCGACCTGTTTTCCATAATCTACCACATTCTGCCGCCGGATTTCAATTTCTTTTCTGTAAATCTTTTCTGAAAAGGCGCTATTCCTTCCCTTTTGAGTATATGCCCTGCGCATTCCAGTCATGCGCCGCACCCACGTTACAACAGCAAAAGGACCGGCTGTCCGCCGGTCCTCGGATGCATCCTTTCGATTCTTACAGCTTTTCTTCAATCAGAGGCTTTTTCCTCCTGATTGACCGGCTGCTCTGCCTGTTCCGCCTGCTGTGGCTGCTCCTCCTGTGGCTGGGTCGGAGCCGGTCGCTCTGCTCGTGCAGCACCATGCCGCATCTGGAGCAGAAATGGGAGTCCACACTGCACGCAGCGCCGCAGTTCGGGCACTTCTTCATCTTTTAATTTCCTCACGCTTGGATTGCAGCTGGGCAAGCTGCTCTAACAGAACATCCGCCTGCTCGACCAGCTGTTCGATTGCCTGTTCGTTGTCTTCGCCGCTCTTTTTTGCTCCGATATACCAGAGAACCAATCTTCTCATAGCAATCCTGCAAATCAGCGTTGACCGAAACCTCCTGCAATTTGAGCTTGGAAGCTTCCACCATTTCCTCTGTCTTTTTGCCTGCTACATTGGCAACCGAGATTGCTTTGTCCAATAAAAATTCAAACTCATCCTTCACTGCTCCTTTCTAACGCGAATCATATCCTCTTTTTATTCTGTCTGCTCGCTTTCCCGGCGTGGACCGATAAATTCCCGAACGACACTGTCCGCCGGAATCGCCTGGGTGTTGTTGATGTCAAAAAACTCATCCAGGCGCTGGTACAGTTCATCCAGCTTGCGGTAGTGTTCGGGAGCGATGCCGGAACGGTTCTCCGAGGAACGGCAGAAGATAGCTGTGAAAAATATTCGGCTCGTAGTCGAGTGTCGTGTCCAGCTTAAAATCTGCGCTGTCGCGGTAGGGGTTGATATACTCCGATTCGCCCTCGCAAACCTCATCCCACATCGCCATCGTCTGCTCCGGCGTTGTGTTGCGGGTGCTGCGGTCGCGCACCATCCGGCGCATCAGGCGCACATCCTGCGGCGTGAGGATGACACGGTCGTGGTCGGTAAAGCGGGAACGGACGCTTGCAAAGATGCGGGTAACCTTATCCTCGCCTACCAGCTGGGTCAGCAGCGGATTGAGGCCGTGCAGTCCTTCGATGATGACCACGTCATCGCCGCTGATGGCAATTTCCTTTTCCTGACCCTCCACCCGTTTTCTGCTGTGAAAATCAAAAATGGGCATCAGGGTTCGCCCTTTGTTGACCAGCTCGTCGATGCACAGGTTGATGCGCTCGATGTCCAGCGAGTAGATGGTTTCAAAATCCGGTTTGCCCTTGCGGTTGAGCGGCGTCTTGTCGGTATCCAGATAAAAGTCATCCAAGGAGATGACCATTGCCCTTCTGCCGCTGCTGATAAAATGCCTTGCCAGGGTATGCGCGGTCGTTGTTTTTCCCGAAGCGGAGGGACCGGACAGACAGATGACGTCGGTTTTGTCCTTGCCGGTAGACATACTTTTGACCACCCGGCGGATCTGGTCGTTGTAAAACCGCTCGGCTTCGTCAATCAGCTGAAAGTAATTTTCAAACGCCTGCTGATTGACCTCGTCCTTCTCAATCCTTCCGTAGTGGAAGGGGTCTATTTTCCTCAAAAGAAATCCACCACCCTGTCCTTACGTTTTAATACCTCGTCGAACTGTTCGACATATTCAAACGGGTACTTGTAATTAAAGATTCTCTCCAGCTTGCCTTCGCGGTTGCTGCACAGCTTGGTGACCGCTCCCGCTCCTGCCGCCAGAATCGTCTGCGTTTCGTCCATGATGTAGATGTTGTACCGTCCCTCGCAGCCCGGTTTGCAGTAGCCGGTATTCTCCAGGTTGCCCAGAGTGTTGCGCTGTTTATACAGGTAATAGGGCATCCAGCCGCTTTGCATCAGCTGCTTTTGCGCGTAGGATACCATCTGTCCCACCTGCTGCGCCTGTTCCAGCGCCTTTCTGCGTTCCTCCCAGCTTTCGCCGTAGCTGGCGCTGCGCTTGATGGAAAGGGTATGCACCGTCACATTCTCCGGCTGCAAGGCGATGACCTTATCCACCGTTTTTGCAAAATCCTTCGACGCTGTCGCCGGGTAAGCCTGCAATCAGGTCCATGTTGATGTTGTCAAATCCCATCCGGCGTGCCATCTCAAAGCAGTCGATGACCTGCTGGGCGGTGTGCCGGCGTCCGATTTTTGCAGCACCTCGTCGTCGAGCGTCTGCGGATTGATGCTGATACGGGAGATGTTGTGCCGGCGCAGCACCCGCAGCTTCTCCTCGTCGATGGTGTCCGGTCGTCCTGCCTCCACCGTGTATTCCTTCAGCTGGGAAAGGTCGAAGTGCTGTTCCACTGCGCAGCAGATTTGGTCAAGCTGCTCGGGCGAGAGGATGGTCGGTGTGCCACCGCCAAAATAAACGGTGGTCAGGCGCAGTCCGGTCCCCTTTACCTTTTGGGAAATATGCTCCAGCTCCTCGCACAGCCGGTCGACATACACCGGCAGAATGTCCCCTGGCGCGTTTGCTGGTGATGTCGTGGGAAACAAAGGGCAGTAGCTGCACCGCGAAGGGCAAAACGGAATGGAGATATACAGGCTAAAGGTGTCGTCGGTTACCTCCCGCAAGATGGGCGCCTCGTGGCGTGCCGTTTCCAGTGCCAGCTCAATCTTTTCCTGTGTCACATAAAAATGCTGTTCAAATTCCCGTGCCACCATCTGTGGTGTTTTGCCCTCGTCCAGTCTGCGGTGGAACAGCTTGACCGGACGAACGCCGGTCACCATTCCCCATGCCGGATGGATGCCGGTCGCCTGTGAGAGCAGGGTATAGATCATATCGCTCATCACAAACTCTGCCTTTTCATACGGCGAGTGCGGCTCGGAAAGGATGGTGCGGCACAGGCTGGTCTGGTTGCCGTCCAACGACAAGGTCACCTTTATCAGACCGTTTTGCAGTCTGGTTTCGATGCAGTCCTCGGCAGGCTCCGGCAGTTCCTGCTGCACCAGCAGTTCCTCATGCTCTTCCTCGTCCGCAGGGTATTCGGTGGTCACAATCTTTTCATCCGGGAAAAACAGCATTGCGATACACTCTGCTTCATATTTCATGCTGTGTCCGATATTCTTTATATTCATATGCTGTTTTTGCTCCTTTTGCTCATTGTCTTATCAGGAACGGCGGGCGATTGCCTGCTTGAGGAAGGGTTTGCCAGCTTTTCATCCTCCAGGTTGGTCGCACTGCCATGTCCCGGGAAAACCTTGTAGTAGCCCTGCAAGCTGCCCAGACGCGCCAGTGAAGCGGTCATCTGCTCGTCGTTGCCTCCGTACAGGTCGGTTCTGCCCATGCTGCCCTGAAAGAGGGTGTCCCCGCAGTACAGCTCGTTATTTTTCAGATAGGTCACGCTGCCCGGTGTATGACCCGGCGTTTCCAAAACGGTAAACTCCATCGTACCGCAGGTCAGCTGATCGCCGTCGCCCACCAGAACATCCGGTGTAAAGCTGCGCGCATACGGCGCTACGGCGTCGGACATACTCTTCTGCCCGTCGCCAATCATCTCCAAATCCTTGCTGTCCAACACAATTTTCATCTGTGGGTAAAGGTCCTTTAAGTCTGCCGCTCCGCCCATGTGGTCGCCGTGACCGTGGGTCAGCAGCAGATGGGTGGGGTCAGCCCTTTTTCCTGTATAAACTGCGCTACCTTCTGCGCGTCGCCGCCGCAATCGACCACGACACAATTTTTCTCTTCATCCCAAGTGATATAACAGTTGGTCCCCAACAGACCCACGTGGATGATTTCCAGATTCATCGTTTATTCCCCTTATCTTTTTATGGGTGCCGCCTATTTTTTTCGGCATGATTTCGTCGGTGTCCAGCATGATGGTCACCGGTCCGTTGTTGAGCAGCTCTACCTGCATCGAAGCACCGAATTTGCCGTGCTCGACCTTGGCAACGCCCGCATTTTTCACGCTCTGCTGGAAGTATTCATACAGTCTGTCCGCCTCTGCGGGAGCTGCCGCATTCACAAAGGAAGGGCGTCTGCCCTTGCGGCAGTCGGCGTAGAGGGTAAACTGGGAAACGACCAGCATCTCCCCCGCCGATGTCCAGCAGCGAGAGATTCATCTTGTCGTTTTCGTCCACAAAGATGCGCAGGTTAGCACATTTTCTGCCAGAAAATCTGCCTGTTTTTCAGTGTCCTGCGGACCGACGCCCAGCAGCACCAGCAGTCCTTTTTCAATTTTTCCCACGCACTCGCCCTCGACGGTAACGCTTGCGTGGCTTACTCTTTGAATCAATGCTCTCATAGTCTTTTCTCCGTTGTTTTAGTTTACTGAATGGTTCTTCTGACATCCTCCACACCCTTGATGGCACGCAGACTGTTGAGCAGGTAGCTCAGCTGGTCTACACCGTTGACCTCCACTGTGACTGGATGAGGATGACCGAATGGTCCTTGCTCTCCTTTGCCACCAGTGCGTGCATCGGGATGTGCATATTGCTCAGCAGGATGGTTACATCCGCCAGCAGGGTATCTCTCGGCTGGGAGGTAATGTCGATGGTAGATTTAAACTTTTCGAGGTGACATTGGATGCCCATTCGGCGCGCACCCATCTGCCTTCATTCTCCGCAGGGGAGTTCAGCACGTTCACACAGTCCTGCTTGTGGATGGACACGCCGTACCCGCGGGTGATAAATCCTACAATCGGGTCGCCCGGCAGCGGGTTGCAGCATTTTGCAAATTTGACCAGACAGCTGTCCAGTCCTTCCACGATGACACCGCTGGTCGGCTTGCCCGGCTTTTTGCCGGCGGCAGCGGTTTGCTGCGGCAACAGCGCCGCCTTCTTTTCTTCCTCTGCTGCGCTGCGGTAGGTCTTTTGGAATTCCTCCTTGACCCTTGGCATCAAACGGGACAGCAGCACTCCTCCGTAGCCGATGGCTGCGTAAAATCTTCCAGTGTGTTGATATGCTGGCGTTTTGCCAGATTTAAGACAAAATCCTCCAGCTCGTTTTCCGGCACGTTGATCAGGTTGCGCTTAAATTCGCGCTCCAGCTCCTCCTTGCCGGTGATGATATTTTCTTCTCGGCGCTCTTTTTTTAAACCACGCGCGGATTTTGGTCCTTGCCTCGCTGGTCTTGACAATCTTGAGCCAGTCGCGGCTGGGTCCGTTGCCGGGTCCTTTGGAAGTGATGATCTCCACAATCATGCCGGTTTCCAGCTTAAAGTCGAGCGGCACGATCCTGCCGTCCACCTTGGCTCCGGTCATGCGGTTGCCGACCTCCGAGTGGATGGCATAGGCAAAGTCGATGACGGTCGATCCGGTCGGCAGATTGATGACATCCCCCTTTGGCGTAAAGACAAAGCATTCCTCCGGTGCGATGTCCGACTTGATGGAGCGCACGATGTCCTGCGCATCGCCGGAATCCTGCTGCACCTCCAGCAGCTGTCTGACCCATGCCAGACGCTCCTCCAGCTTGTCCTTCTTCTCGATGCCTGCCTTGTACTTCCAGTGGGCTGCGATACCGTACTCAGCTGTATAGTGCATCTCCCAGGTCCTGATTTGGATTTCAAACGGGATACCGCCCTCTTTGTCCAGCACGGTGGTGTGCAGCGACTGGTACATGTTGGCCTTGGGGGTGGAGATGTAATCCTTAAATCGCTTTGGAATCGGGGTAAACTCGTCGTGCATGATGCCCAGCACCGAGTAACACTCATAGCTGGTGTCCACGATGACACGGACAGCATATACGTCGTAGATTTCGTCGAAGTTTCTGCCCTGCATATACACCTTGCGGTAGATGCCGTAGATGCTCTTTACCCGGCTTTGCAAAAGAACTTCATGCCCTCTTTGTTCAGTCGTTCCCGTATCTTTTCTGGATGGCGTCCAGAAAACGCTCTCGCTCCTCCTTTTTGAGCTTGAGCATCCGCTCAATCTCCTCATAGGCAATCGGGTCCAAAAAGCGCAGCGAGATGTCCTCCAGCTCCTCCTTGATGGAGCGGATACCCAGACGGTCCGCCAGCGGGCGTAGACCTCCATCGTTTCCAGCGCTTTTTCTCTGCGCTTATATTCCTTCCAGTATTCTCCGGTGCGCATATTGTGTAGGCGGTCCGCCAGCTTTTACGATGATGACCCGCACATCCTTTGCCATCGCTAGCAGCATCTTGCGCACATTTTCCGCCTGACGCTGCTCCTTACTGGAATAGCTGAGCTTGGTCAGCTTGGTAACGCCGTCCACCATCAGCGCAACATCTGCGCCAAACATCTTTTGATTTCGTCCAGCGTGGAAGCGGTGTCCTCCACCACGTCGTGCAAAAGACCTGCACAGATGGTTTCGGTGTCCATTCCCAACTCCACCAGGATTCGCGCAACTGCAATCGGGTGGGTGATATACAACTCCCCGACTGGCGCATCTGTCTCTCATGTGCTTTGTCTGCATATTCATAAGCCTGTGTGATCATATCAAAATCATACGGCCGGTTGCTTTCCTTCAAAGCAGCCATCAATTCTTCAAACCCGTTCATACTCATCCTATTCACCAACCTTCAGTTGTCTGAGAATCCTGGACTGGTCCAGCTGTGTTTTAACGACCTTGTCCGGCAGACGAAGGGCTACCTCCCCGAAGAGGACAGACGCGCCCTCTCAATCAATCCCAACTCCTGCATCACATCGATGCAGATGCGCATCTTGCAGTAGTTGATTCCTCTCAGGCGGCACCACAGCATATCGTAGCCGAAGGCAAAACCTCCGCACTGCCGCAAAAGCGGTACAGTCCCGCTACGTCCTCCCGCTGCGGGCAGATGTATTCTCTGATTTTTTCCTCCAGCGGCTCGTGGCGGCAATATTTTCATAGTACTGCCTGCCCACCACCAGCTTGTCCTGTTTGACTCCGTGCAGCCGCACGTCCTTTATCTTGACAGAAACACTTTTTTCTCCGTTGTATTCATTGACATCCAGATTGGCTGCCACATCCACTGTATCTCCGATGTAAAATGGGAAGCGGTCGGGCGACATCCGAAAATAGATAGCCGAAAAACTTTTTCCCTGGTAGCTCAGCTTCAGGCGCAGATGGCGGTTTTCACTCAGCGGACAAATTGCTTCGATCCTGCATCCGGGCATTGCCACCACCGGCTGCTCGTTGCCGCAGCCAAACGGGCGCAGCTGCTGCATCCCGTACACCGTCTTTAGATTGAGCTGCTCCGCATCGACAACCGCATCGATTTTCAGCTGGTCCACCGGCATCAAATCAAAGTGCTCTCGGGCATCCTGTAACATCTGGTCGATAAATTCCCTGAGATGCTCCACCGGCACCGTCATCCCTGCCGCCTGGTCATGTCCGCCGTAGCGGGTCAGCAGGCTGCTGCATCGGGAGATGGCTTCAATGATGGAATAGCCCTCAACGCTCCTTGCCGAGCCGCGCGCCTGGTCCTCCTCGATGGAAAAGAGGACGCAGGGCTTGGAGTACTCCTCCACCAGCCTTGCCGCCGCAATGCCGATGACCCCGTGGTGCCAGCCTTCGCCATACAGCAGGATGACCCGCTCCTGCAAGATTTCCGGGTGTCGTGCAATCTTTGCGTTGATTTCCTCGTAGATATGGTCCACCAGCGCCTTGCGCTGTTCGTTTAATTCGTTGAGCTGTTGTGCCAGCTCCATCGCCTGCGACTGCCGGTCACAGAGCAGCAGCTCCATCGCAAAGTCGGTCTGCCCCAAGCGTCCTGCTGCATTGATGCGCGGTGCAAGCCCAAAGGCAAGGTCAATCGAATCGAGCTTTCGTCCGCTCATTCCTGCCGCCTCGATGAGCGCGTGTACTCCTACCTGCTCTCCTGTGCGATGCACTCCAGACCTCTTTGGACGATCAGGCGGTTCTCTCCGGTCAGCTCCACCACATCCGCCATCGTTGCAATGGCAGCCAGCTCGCCAAAATGCCAGATCATCTCTTCGCCGCCAAGGTCGCCCTCCATCGCACAGATGAGTTTAAAGGCAACACCCGCGCCGCACAACGCTTTAAAGGGATATTCGCAGTCCTGCCGGTGCGGGTCAATGACCGCGCACGCCTGCGGCAGCTGTGGACGCGGCTGATGGTGGTCAGTGATAATGAGGTCGATCCCCAGCTCTTTGGCGTACACCGCCTCGTCCAACGCGGAAATCCCGTTGTCCACCGTGACAATCAGCTCCACCTGCTGCTCCTTTAAAAAATCGAGAGCGGCGCGGTTGAGCCCATATCCTTCCACATCGCGGTCGGGAATGTAGTAGATGACCTGCGCTCCCAAATCCTCCAGGTAGCTGTACAGCATGGCAGTCGCCGTGATGCCGTCGCAGTCATAATCCCCGTATACCGCAATCTGCTCTCCCTGCTCCACTGCCTCGCTCAGCCGCTCGACCGCCTTGTCCATATCCTTCATCAAAAATGGGTCATGCAGCCTTGCAGCGCTGTCGCAGCCGATATACTGCATTGCCTGCTGCGGGTCACTGATGCCTCTTCCGTCGAGGATCTGGGCTGCAATGCGCTCCATGCCCGTTTGGCTGATTAAATTTTCTACCCTTTCAGGAGCCGTCTGCGGCAATTTCCATTTTTTAAAACCCAAGATCCAACGCCTCCGATTGTTCTTTTTCCATCATACTATATCTTAATTAGTTTATTTTAGCATTTTTTTCGTTTTTATTCAATCTTATTTCCTAAAAGCGTACAGGAAAGGGCGGTCCGACCTTCAAAAAAGTCGGACCGCCCTGTGTTTTATCCCAATTCCGATTTTATCCGTTGCAGCAGTCGCAGTCGCCCTTAAAATCGTCCAATCTGGGCGGGGAAAAAGTCCTCCATCGGGAACTGAATCTTTTTGAACATTTCACACGGGTCACCTGTCGAATATTCGCTTTCCTTGTCCGGGATGCAAAAGTCGTAGGCAGGTACCATCATCTGCACCTTGCGCTGCAGCTGCACGATGGTGAACAGACCCAGCGTGATGTAGACCTCCTTGCTGACCGGCACATCCTGGAAGCTGCCGCCCACCTGGGTGCAGATCTGGCAGGGGATGACCGCACCCGGGCAGCAGGTCTTTCCGGGCACTCCACATACCGGCACGCCAGACAGATAGGGTCTACAATCTGCACCACCGCATTGGGCATGGCGGTCAGCTGCTCGTTGCCGTTGCAGCAGCCGGTGTGGGAAGAAAAGACCCGCGCATTTGCCTCGCTGCCGTACAGGATAACCTTCTTGGAAAAATAGGAGATGCCGCAGCAGTTGACCGCGGGCGTCCCTGGAGATAAGTACACCGACAGCTCCACCGGAAATAAAAGGTCATATCCACCGAGTAAAATCCCTTGTTGAAGGGGACGCTTTCCACATCGACGCAGACGTTGAGCACCTTGACCTTTTTACATTTGATGCTGGCTGCCTTGTCGATGATCGGCTGGGTCTTGTCGCTGAAAAAGACCTGCAAATCTTCCAGACAGTCCTTGTCGCTGCAGGAGTCATAGATTCGTTCCGCATCAATGCAGACGGCTTCCCTTGAAGCAGCTGCAGCTGCAATCGCCTGGTCGGACTACCTTTGATTCTGCCATAATATCCCTCCGTTTGATTCTGCGGCAGCTGTGCCGACAGCGGGCCGCCTGATGATATGTCGGCGCAGGCTGTTGTTTCGGCACCTGTGCTGCACTGACATTCAATATCAGTTTATGAAACGGGACGGATTTTGTGAACCAAAAGCACGGCACGGGCAAAATTTCCTTTTTTTACCACTCTGCCTTTTGACAGCAGACTAAATCTTCGTCAGTTTGGCAAACTTGTACATGATTTTTTGGTGCCGGCGGTGTCGAATTGCACCTCCAGCAGGCAATCGCCGCCCATTGGGGTCATCTTTACGATATTTCCCTCCCCGAAGGTCTTGTGGCTGACCCGGTCGCCCGCCTTGAGGGTGCAGCTGGCTCCGGCAGGAGCTACCGAGCTGTAAGAACCGGTCTTTTTGCCAGTCCGCCCACGCCGATGTGGTTGTCGGCATGGGTCTTTTTGACGGTGGAGGCTCGTTTGAGCTCCGCCTGGCTGGCTTTGCGGATGGTCTTGTCCTCCACCTCGCAGCAGTTTGCAGGAATCTCGGTGACAAAGCGGGACACGCGGTTGCGCACCGTCTGACCAAAGATCATCCTCTGCGCTGCATTGGTGATGTACAGCTGCTTTTTAGCGCGGGTGATGCAGACATAAGCCAGGCGGCGCTCCTCCTCGATCTGCTCCGGGTCATAGATTGCCCTGGATGCCCGGGAAGATGCCCTCCTCGGCTCCGCAGAAAAAGACGTTGTTGAATTCCAGACCCTTTGCCGAGTGCATGGTCATCATAATCACCCGGTCTGCTTCCTCGTCGTAGTTGTCCAAATCGGTGTAGAGGGTGACCTCCTCCAAAAATCCTGCCAGCGTCGGCAGAACAATCTGCGGCTGCTCGTCCGGGGAATCCGGGTCGATGGACGGTTGCGGCAGTTTTTCGGTTTCCTCCACATATTTGATGATGTTGGTTTTCAGCTCGTTTACGTTTTCGATGCGGGTGATTCCCTCTTCCCCCATCGTCTGCAAGTACAGCATATACCCGGTCTGCTCCAGCAGCTCGTCGAACAACTCCTCCAGATTGCCCGACTGCGCCACCTGACCCAGCTGCTCGATCATCTGTGCAAACTCCATCAGCTGACGGCTCTTTTTTGGCAAGCGGCTGGTAGTCCTGCGCGTTGGCAAGCACCTCAAACAGCGGCACACCCAGCATATCGGCAATTTCCTGCGCCTTGTCCACCGTCGCATCTCCGATGCCTCTTTTGGGCTCGTTGATGATGCGCTTTAAGCGGATAGCATCGGCGTGGTTGTTGATGACGCTCAGATAGGCGATGATGTCCTTGATCTCCTTGCGGTCGTAAAAGCGCTGACCGCCGATGATGCGGTAGGCTACCCCGGAGCGGATGAGCGCATTTTCGATGCTGTTGGACTGTGCGTTCATGCGGTACAGGATGGCATGATCGGCAAACTTCTGCCCTTTGGCAACATTGTCCAAAATGGTGTCTGCAATAAATCTGGCTTCATCCTGCTCGGACAGCGCGCGGTAGACCTTGACCTGACCTCCCTGCGGGTTTTGGGTCCACAGGATCTTTCCTTTTCGCTGGGTATTGTTTTCAATCACCGCATTTGCCGCATTCAGGATGGTCTGGGTGCAGCGGTAGTTCTGCTCCAGCCGGATGACCATGGTATCTCGGTACTGGTTTTCAAAGTTGAGGATGTTTTCGATGGTGGCTCCTCGGAATTTATAGATACTCTGGTCATCATCGCCGACCACACAGATGTTGTGGTGACCGCCTGCCAGCAGACTGACCAGCAAAAACTGCGAATTGTTGGTGTCCTGGTACTCGTCCACCATGATGTAGCGGAAGCGGTTGCGGTACTTTTCCAGCACATCCGGGAACTGCTGGAAGATGCGCACGGTGAAGATGATGATGTCGTCAAAGTCCAGCGCGTTGGCTGCCTTCAGGCGCTTCTGGTAGTAGTCGTACACCTTGGCAACCACCTCCTGACGGTAGTCGCCTCCCGCTTCCCGCAACAGATCCTGCGGGGTCATCATCTTGTCCTTTGCCGCACTGATGGAGGCAAGGATGCCCTTGAGGCGCCATCACCTTTTCCTGGATGCTCAGCTCCTTGAGCGCCTCCTTGATGATGCGAACCGAATCGTCGGTATCATAAACAGTAAAGCTGCTCTCGTAGCCCAAGGCTCCAATCTCCCGACGCAGGATGCGCATACACGCCGAGTGGAAGGTGGATGCCTGGATGTCCAGCGCCTGCTCGCCCAGCATTGCCTCCAGACGCTCCTTTAGTTCGCCTGCCGCCTTGTTGGTAAAGGTGATTGCCAGGATGTTCCACGGCTTGATGGGACGGTCTGCCACGATGCGGTGCAACCGCTCGTTGGTGATGTCGCCGTCATCCAGCTTGCCGTCCAGCCAGTCCTCCAGAAAGCACAGCTCCTCTTCCCCCCACCCACGACGGACAGTAGTCGCTGTGGTAGGCATTTCCAAATTCCACCATGTTTGCAATGCGGTTGACCACCACAGTGGTTTTTCCGCTGCCGGCTCCTGCCAGAATCAGCACCGGTCCCTCGGTACGAAAGACCGCTTCCCGCTGCTTTTCGTTCATTTTACAAAAACGCTTTTCCAACACCGCGCGGCGCAGCTCAAAAAAGCGCTGTTCAAAAGTCTGTGACATGATTTTTACCAAGCCTTTCTTCTATCGCAATCAAATATTGACCATCTATCCTGCCTTCCAAAGCAAAGGCATTTTGAAAGGTCATTATAGCATATTTGCCCTCAAAATCCATTGCCAAACTGCCCAACCGGCAAACGGCACACAACAAAAAACGGACGGGAGCTTCCCATCCGTTTTACTGTTGTCTTTGTATCTTTTGCGGTCGATTATGCAGCAAATTTATCCACGATCGAAATTACAATCGTCAGGACAAACAACACTGCGGTCAGGACTTTTGTTCCCTTGACCAGCATCGCATCTCTGGTTCTGCCGTAGTTGCGTCCAACTGCCTCCGACTGTCCGCCGGTAAGAGCAGACATTCCTCTCTTGCTTTCCTGCATGGAAACCAGAGCGATGACGCCAACCGAAGTCAGAATCAGAACGATTGCGAAGATGATATTCAGTACGCCCATTGTGAACCTCCTAAAAATTAGCAGATAAAAGCGGGCATCTATCTCCCGCATCATAACCTAACTTGATTATCATAGCATAGTTGTCCCTTTTTTTTTCAAGGGCAGTCCCAACAAAGAGGGAATTTTTTTTATTTCTTTTTCCCTCTTGTGTATAGTCCGGCGAATCTTACAGATACTATGATTGTTTCACCCCGCGTTTGCAGAATTTGGGGTCAAAAAAAAATCCGGCTTGTCTGTCTCTGCCTGTTTGCAAAAGAAACGGAAGGTCGGTAAAAAGACTCCGACCTTCCGTTTGTTACATGGCAGAAGGAAACCGGCACACCGGCTTCAGAAAACTGCTTTGACCTTTAAGAAGAACGGGGTCTTTTTTTTGTGCGGAAAAACAAAAGACAGACAGCCTTCCGTGCTAGAAAAAAGAATCTAAACACAAATTGTGTTTAGATTCAGTCTGGTGGGAAATCTGGTCCGTTTCGATTGACTGAAACGCGAGCCGCTCATTTCGATAAAAAAAGAGCCTGGAACGCGAATTGCGTCCAGACTCAGTCTGGTGGTGCCGCTGACCGGACTTGAACCGGTACGGATTTTACTCCGAGGGATTTTAAGTCCCTTGTGTCTGCCATTCCACCACACCGGCAGGTGGATGGATTTACTTAGGTATGATACAATATTTTCCCAAATAAGTCAAGCCCTCTGCGGGCAAAGGGCAAAAAGAAAAGTCCTCTGTTTTTAAAGAAAAAAACAGGGGACTTTTTTACTGGAATGATCAGGCAAATAAGCCGGGTTCTGTTGTGATGACAATCTATCTAGACCGGCGATTGCTCGACGGTTCAAGCCACATAGACCGCTGGCAAAACTGCCGTAAATGGGGACGGCGGGCAACCGTCCAACCCTTTGCAGTCACGGTGTTGCTCCGGATAGGGTTTACATGGCCGTGCAGTCTCCTGCACTCCGGTGAGCTCTTACCTCGCCTTTCCACCCTTACCGGAAAAATCCCGGCGGTATCTCTCTGTTGCACTTTCCCTAGGGTCGCCCCCGGCTGCCGTTAGCAGCTACCCTGCCCTTTGGAGCTCGGACTTTCCTCATGCGAAGGTCCCCCCCTCGCCCGCTGTCATCCTGCCCTGGTCACCCAAAGATTATACTCTATTTTTGTTTGTGCGTCAATCCGTCTGCCCGCTTTTTTTCCTCTTCTTCCATGACTGTAAAAACCTCCTCGATGCACACCCCGAACACCGCAGCGATTTTCCATGCCAGCACCAGCGACGGATTGTACCTGCCTTTTTCCAGTTGCCAATGGTTTCCCTGCGCACCCCGACCCGCCTTGCCAGCTCTTCCTGCTTCATCTGATGTCGTGCACGAAGCTCCCGAATCCTGTTTTTAATCATCCTCCAACCCTCTGTTTTCCCGAAATCCGTAATAAGCGGAGGATAATTCATAGATCATCACTGCGATGCCAAAACCCAGCACACAGCCCTTTGCCAAAGCAGCCTCCACCGGCAGTCCGGCTGCCATTCCCAGCAACACCGCAGCTGCCATCGACAGAACGCCAAACAGAAATCCCCTTGCTGCACAGCGCGCCATCGACTCCTCCAGCATCTCATCCGACGGAAGAAAGAAATACTGAAAATCCACCGCAAAGGCAAAAAAGAGAAGGAAAACGCGCTCCTGCGTAAAGACACCAATCCATCCCAACAGCGACAAAAATCCCAGCAACCCATACCAATTCTGTTTTTTCATCCGATACTCCTCCTTATATTGTGGTGTATTTCGCTCTTTATGATATAAATATACCACTTTTCTTTTAGCTTGTCAATCCACCTGCCGCACCCTCGAGCATTGAAATTCCTGCCGTTTCGGTTTATAATAATGCTTGTACTTTGGATGGAAACATCTGTAAAGCACCATTCTACCGGAGATTCTTTTCAGTCTTTTTTAAGAAAGGAAGCCACAATATGAAGATTACCAATCCATATCTACAAAAGGTTTACCAGCAGGTTTGTCAGCGCGATGCCAACGAACCTGAATTTTTTAAATGCCGTCACCGAGGTGCTGGGCACTTTGGAGCCGGTCATCCTGCGCCACCCGGAATATGAGGCTGCCGGTCTGCTGGAGCGGATGGTGGAGCCGGAACGCGCCATCCAGTTCCGCGTTGCTCGGCAGGACGACCGGGGCAAAACCCAGGTCAACCGCGCCTGGAGGGTACAGTTTAACTCCGCCATCGGTCCTTATAAAGGCGGTCTGCGGCTGCATCCCAGCGTCAACCTGTCGATCATCAAGTTCCTCGCATTTGAGCAGACCTTCAAAAACAGCCTGACCGGTCTGCCGATGGGCGGCGGCAAGGGCGGATGCGACTTTGACCCCAAGGGACGTTCGGATGCCGAAATCATGCGCTTCTGCCAGAGCCTGATGACCGAGCTTGCCCGATACATCGGTCCAGACACCGACATTCCTGCCGGAGACATCGGCGTCGGTGCGCGGGAGATCGGCTATCTGTTCGGTCAGTACAAGCGGATGCAAAATCAGTTCACCGGCGTGCTCACCGGCAAAGGACTCAGCTACGGCGGCTCGCTGGTCCGCACCCAGGCGACCGGCTACGGTCTGCTGTACTTTGTCCGCGAGATGCTCTCCCAGTTGGCAGGTGACAGTCTGATTGGCAAAACGGTGGTCATCTCCGGCTCCGGCAACGTTGCCATCTATGCTGCCGAAAAAGCACAGGAGCTGGGCGCAAAGGTCATCGCTATGTCCGACTCCAATGGGTATCTGTACGACCCGAACGGCATCCGGCTGGAGGTAATCAAGCAGATCAAGGAGGTCCGGCGCGGACGCATCAGCGAGTATGCCGACCAGGTTGTCGGCAGCGAATACCACCCGGCAAACGAAGAGGAAGGCAGCCGTGGCATCTGGAGCATCCCCTGCCAAATCGCCCTGCCTTGTGCGACCCAGAACGAGCTGCTGTTGGAGGATGCACAGAAGCTGATTGCCAACGGCGTGCAACTGGTAGCAGAGGGTGCCAATATGCCATGTTCGCTGGATGCGGTGTCGGCATTCCAACAGGCTGGCGTCCTGTACGCGCCCGGAAAGGCATCCAACGCAGGCGGCGTAGCGACCAGCGGACTGGAGATGTGCCAAAACGCCATGAAATACTCCTGGAGCGCACAGGAGGTGGACGAAAAACTGCATGACATCACGGTCAACATCTTTAACGACTGCTGCCGTGCCGCCAAAGAATACGGCATGGAAGGCAATCTGCTCGCTGGTGCAAACATCGCAGGTTTTTTAAAGGTCGCCGATGCGATGATGGCACAGGGTGTGCTGTAATTTTCTCCACAAAAAAACAGGACCGACCCTTTTATAAAAGGGTCGGTCCTGTTTTTTGTAATGGATGAAAAGCGATTACAAACCAATCTATCCCGGAAGGTTATCTTTAAGGAATTCTCCACGGGATGGCAGAGCCTTTGCCAGATAGCGGTGCTCTCCCTCCAGGGTGTCCGGCTGATAAATCTCAGCTGCGCTGACGACCGAACCCTTGGTCAGCTTCATCACCTGAAGTCCCTGCTGGTCCTTGGTCGCTTTGGCAGGCAGCAGAGCGGTCGGCAGCAGCAGCAGACGTCCGTTGGAGGCAGTCAGCAGAATCTGTCCATCTTCATGCAGGCACAGCGCTGTGGTCAACTTTTCCCTTGTGCTGTATGCCTTGAGCAACTTCTTCCGGTTGGTCTTGGTTTCATAAGCGTTCAGGTTGACCTTTGCCACCTTGCCGTTTTCAAAGCAGAAGAACATATATCCCTGATAATCGGCAGTCACTGCCATCGCGATGGCACTTTCGCCCTCGTCCATGCCCAGCTTTGCCGGAACGAAATCGCCCAGCACGCTCGCCTTGGTGTCCTCAAAGTCGCAGGCTTTTGCCTTATACACCTGACCACGGTCGGTGAAGAAGAGCAGATTGTCGGCATTGCCGCCCTCAACATGCTGCACCACCTGGTCGCCTTCCTTGAGATACTGCTCGCTGGACATTCGGTAGGACTGCGGCGTAATCTTCTTAAAGTACCCTTCGCGTGTAAAAAAGAGGTTGACCGGATAGTTTTCCACCGTTTCCTCTTCGGTGAAGGTTTTGATCTCCTCGTGCATCAGCAGCAGACTGCGGCGCGGCTGTGCATAGTTTTTGATGACATTTTTCAGCTCGCTGATGATGATGCGGTCGATGCGCTTTGGATCGTCCAGCACCTTCTGCATTTCGGCAATCTCCTGCGCCAGCTGGTCGACCTCCTCGGTGCGCTTGAGGATGTACTCCTTGTTGATATGGCGCAGCTTGATCTCCGCCACATACTCCGCCTGCACTTGGTCGATGCAAATGCAATCATCAGGTTGGGGACAACATCCTCCTCCGATTCGGTCTGCCGGATGATTTCGATTGCTTTGTCGATGTCCAGCAGAATCTTCTGCAAGCCCTCCAGCAGATGCTGTTTTTCCTGCTTTTTTAGTCAGGTCGAAGTAGACTCTGCGCTTGATGCACAGCTGACGGAAGGCAATCCATTCCTGTAGCAGCGCACGGATGCCCAGCACGCGCGGTGTGCCGCCGATCAAGACGTTGAAGTTGCAGGAAAAGCTGTCCTCAAGCGGAGTGAAGCGGTAGAGCTTCTGCATCAGCAGGTCCGGGTCGACACCGCGCTTTAGGTCGATTGCCAGCTTTAAGCCCGACAGGTCGGTTTCATCTCGCATATCCGAAATTTCCCGCAGCTTGTTAGATTTGATCAAATCCACCACCTTGTCGATGACGGCTTCGGTGGTAGTAGTTGGCGGAATCTGTGTAATCTCGATGCAGTTGCAGCTCTTATCATAATTCCAGCGGGCTCGAACCTTGAAGGAGCCGCGACCGGTGCGGTAAATTTTATCCATCTCCGCCGGATTATAGATAATCTGCCCGCCGCCCGGGAAGTCCGGTGCCGTCAGAGTCAGCGAAAGGTCGTGGTTGGGATTTTTAATCAGCTCGATGGTGGTATTGCACACCTCCTCGAGGTTGAACGGGCAGATAGAGCTTGCCATTCCCACCGCGATGCCGGTGTTGGCATTGACCAGAATAGTCGGGAAGGTCACCGGCAACAAGGTCGGTTCCTTGAGCTTGTTATCGTAGTTGTCCACAAAATCGACGGTGTCCTTGTCGATGTCCCGAAACAGCTCCTGACAGATAGGGTCAAGCTTGACCTCGGTGTAACGGGAGGCAGCAAACGCCATATCGCGGGAGTATGCCTTACCGAAGTTACCCTTGGAATCGACATACGGGTGCAGCAGCGCTTCGTTTCCGCGCGCCAGTCGCACCATCGTTTCATAGATTGCCATATCACCGTGTGGATTCAGCTTCATAGTGGAGCCGACCACGTTGGCAGATTTGGTCCGCGCACCGGTCAGCAGTCCCATCTTATACATGGTGTACAGCAGTTTGCGATGAGAGGGCTTGAAGCCATCTATTTCGGGGATCGCCCTGGATACGATGACACTCATCGCGTAGGGCATATAGTTTTTTCCAGCGTATCGGTGATCTTCTGATCGACCACCTCGCCCGCGTGCTCGATGTACGCCTTTTGGTTGTTTTTATGCACCGAGGACGCTGTGTTCTTTTTTCTTGCCATGATTATATCCTTTGCGGACGAAGTCCGCCCTTTGTGTGATTCGGTTTGTGCAAATCTTTTCCCGAGAAATTATTTCCATCCCGGAACATCCGCTCTATTTCCCAGGAAATTTTTCTAAAATCATTTCCCTGTTTCGCAAGAAATATTTTCAGAAAACATTGTCCCGAGAAATATTGCGAATCAGAAAGCGGGAATTTCCATCCAATTTCCCAGGAAATATCAGGAAACATCCAGGTCGTCCAGATAGCGGTGACCGTTTTCGGCAATATAACTCTTTCTTCCGTCCAGATTGTCGCCCAGCAGCAGCGCAAACATCTGCTCGGTGGCAGCAGCATCTTCCGGGAAACCTTAATCAGCCGTCGTGTTTTTGGATTCATGGTAGTCAGCCACATCATGTCCGGCTCGTTTTCACCCAATCCTTTGGAGCGCTGGATGTCGACCTTTTTATTGCCCAGCTTCTGCAAAATTTCCGCTTTTTCCGCATCCGAGTAGGCAAAGTAGGTTTCATCCTTGCAGCGAATCTCAAACAGTGGGGATTCTGCGATGTAAACATAGCCTTTTTTCAATCAAGGTCGGTGTCAGGCGGTAGAGCATGGTCAAAATCAGGGTGCGAATCTGGAAACCGTCAACATCGGCATCGGTGCAGATGACCACCTTGTTCCAGCGCAAGCCGTCCAGGTGGAAGGTGGAAAGCTCCTTGTTCGCTTTGGAGTTGACCTCCACGCCGCAGCCAAGCACCTTGATGATGTCGGTGATGATGTCGTTTTTAAAAATTTTATCAAAATCCGCCTTCAGGCAGTTTAGAATTTTTCCGCGCACCGGAATGATGGCTTGAAACTGAGCGTCACGTCCCAGTTTGCAGGCGCCCAACGCCGAGTCACCCTCCACGATGTAGATTTCCCGCTCGTTTACATCCTTTGAGCGGCAGTCTACAAATTTTTTCCACCCGATTGGCAAGGTCGATGGAGCCTGCCAGCTTCTTTTTCAGATTCAGTCGGGTTTTTTCTGCATTCTCGCGGCTGCGCTTGTTGATTAGCACCTGTTCGGCAATCTTGATTGCCTCGTCGGGATTTTCGATGAAGTAGACCTCCATCTGCCGTTTGAGGAAATCATTCATCGCCTCATAAATAAATTTATTGGTGATTGCTTTTTTCGTCTGGTTTTCGTAGGAGGTCTGGGTGGAGAAGGAGGAAGAAACCAGCACCAGACAATCCTCCACATCCTGAAGGGTAATCTTGCTTTCGTTCTTGAGGTATTTGCCGTTTTGCTTGAGATAGCCGTCTATCTTTGAAACAAACGCCTGCTTGACCGCCTTCTCCGGCGAACCGCCGTACTCCAGATGGGAGGAGTTGTGGTAGTATTCCAGGAATTTGACTCGATTGGAGAAGCAGAACGCCACCGACAGCTTGACCTTATACTCATCCTTGTCCGCACGGTCGCGTCCGCGCTGCTCGGTTTCCCAATACTGGATGTTGGTCAAGGAGGCATCTCCGACGATTTCTCCTACATAGTCGGTCAAACCGTTTTCATAGCAGAAAGTTTCCTCTGCAAAGCTGCCGTCCTCCTGTTCCATCCGCAGCAGGAAATTCAGCCCTTTGTTGACCACCGCCTGCTTTTTTTGAGGACATCGCGAAAATAATTGGCTGGGATGTCGATGTCGGTAAAGACCTCCAGGTCCGGCTTCCAGCGCTGGCGGCTTCCCGTCTGTTTTTGCCGGTCGGCTGCTTTTTTCAGCCCGCCGATGTTCTCTCCTTTTTCAAAATGGAGATTGTAACAATATCCGTCCCGGTATATTTCTGCATCAAAATACTCAGAGGAATACTGTGTCGCACAGGAGCCCAATCCGTTGAGTCCCAGTGAAAACTCATAGCTTTCCCCGTTGTTGGTGTTGTACTTTCCACCTGCGTATAATTCGCAGAAAACCAATTCCCAGTTGTACCGCTCTTCCTTTGGGTTGTAGTCAACCGGAATCCCTCGTCCAAAGTCCTGCACCTCAACCGAATGGTCCCGATAACAGGTCAAGATAATTTTGTTTCCAAACCCTTCTCTGGCTTCATCGATTGAGTTGGAAAGGATTTCAAAAAACAGAATGTTCGCATCCCTCCAGCCCATCCGAGCCAAAGATGACGCCCGGGCGCTTTCTGACACGGTCTGCGCCTTTGAGAGCGGAGATACTCTCGTTGCCATATCCCTGATTCTTCTTTGCTGCCATAGTAGCCTCCCGTATTGATTCTGACTGGTGAAGCTGTGCGAAAAACGCACCAGCCACATTCTTATCTATCATAACATATTTTACATCCGTTTGACAAGCTGACCGCTCCCTTTGTGCTCCATCCGCAAAAAAAAGAGAAGGGAAACCTTGCCCCTTCCCTTTGTGTGCTATCCTATTGTAAAGCGGAAATCCAAGCAGGCGCACCAGCGTTATACCACCCAGATGTTTTCGCTTTCGTTGCGTTTCGGGCGTCCCATCAGGTCTCGCATCGCCTGGTCTGCCGGCTTGTTGCAGTAAAGCACCTGATAGGTCTGCTCGGTAATCGGCATATCTACCCCCAGCTGGTGCGCAAGCTCTCGGGCGACCGCTGTACAGGAATAACCCTCGACCACCATACCGACCTCCTTAAGCGCCTGCTGCGCCGGTACGCCCTGCCCAATCTTGATACCGAAGCGACGGTTGCGCGAGTGCATACTGGTACAGGTAACAATCAGGTCCCCAATGCCCGACAAGCCTGCGAAGGTTTCCTGATGTCCGCCCATCGCAACGCCCAGGCGGGCAATCTCGGTGATGCCGCGGGTCATCAGCGCAGCCTTTGCATTATCGCCCAGACCCAGACCGTCGGCGATACCGGCTGCAACGGCGATGATATTTTGAGCGCTCCCCCAGCTCCACGCCGATCAAGTCATCGTTGACATACACGCGGAAGGATGCGTTCATCAGCCAATCCTGCACCTTGCGCGCTGCCTCCTTGTCCTTGGAGGAAGCCACCACCGTGGTCGCCTCTGCGCGGCTGACCTCCTCGGCATGGGACGGTCCCGACAAAACCACATTGGCGCACTGTGGGATTTCCTGCGAGAGCACTGTCGAAAAATCATGGAAGCTGCCCTGCTCCAAACCTTTTTGCCACGCACACCACGATCTGATTTGATTGCAGGAGCGGACAAAGCTGGCGAGCGGTCTGGCGCACTGCAAAGGACGGCACTGCCAGAATAAGCAAATCCTGTTGACCTGCCTGCTGCAAGGATGCAGTGAAGGCAATCTGCTGCGGCAACTTGACACCGGGCAGCAGTTTTTCTGCTCCCGCTCCTCCCGCAGCCGGTTTGCTTCCTCCTCACGGTGGGACCAGACGGTCACCTCATGCCCGCAGCGATGGCACAGCAGCGCCAGCGCCGTTCCAAAGCTTCCTGCACCCAAAACCATCACCTTTGCCATTTTGCCAACTCCTTCCTGTTTGATAGCAATTTTCTGTGCAAAGCCCTCTTTTTACTTACGCCGCTCCGAAGGCTCCTGCGACGGCTTCTTGTCACCGATTCTGCGCTCGGTGCAGTTGAGCAGCCGCTTGATGTTCTCCCTGTGTTTATAAATAACAATCACCGAAAACAACGCTGCAAACAAAAAATCGAACAGCACCGGACGTCGCAGACACAAATCCACAATCAAGGTGATAAACGGGTAGAGCATCGCACCGGTGATTGACACCAACGAAACGATTCGGGTGATGAACAGCACCGGCAAAAGATAATCAGTAAAATCAGCAGCACCAGCGGGTTGACCACAGGATGATTCCCAGCGAGGTCAGCACCCCTTTGCCGCCCTTGAATCCGAAAAAGATGGGGTACAGATGACCCAGCAGGGCAAAAAATCCGGCAAGGTATCCCGCATCAAAAGCAGTAACGCCCATCAGCGAAAAAATCCATCTGCCGACCAGCACCGCCAAAACGCCCTTAAAAAATCACCCAGCAGGGTAAAGAATGCCGGCAGCTTGCCATAGGTCCGCAGGATATTGGTCATCCCTGCATTCTTACTTCCGTATTTCCGAACATCATCATGTGCATAGATTCTGGAAACAATGACGGCAAAGCTGATGCTTCCCAACAGATAAGCCACCAAGCCTGCCAGCACACACGCTGCAATATTGAGCATGATTTGAGATTCCATTCTTCTCATCCTCCTCCAGTACATTGTATCAACTGTTTCACTATATTGCAAGCCCTTTTCCCTTTGTTTTGAGACTTTCCGATTCATCAGAGAAAAAAAAAAAGAGCCCCAAACGAGGCTCTTTGTGGGGAAAAAAGAATCCATTTTGTCGAAAAATCTTTTTCCTTATTTGTGTGCTTTGTCACCTTTTTCGCGGACCAGCATCCGAATCGGGGTCCCTTCAAAGCCGAAGTTTTCTCGAATCTGATTTTCCAGATAGCGCTGATAGGAAAAATGGAACAGCTCTGCGCGGTTGACAAAGCAGGCAAAGGTCGGTGGTCTGGTGGTCACCTGGGTCATGTAGTAAATCTTCAGGCGCTTGCCCTTGTCAGACGGCGGCTGCACGCGGGCGGTCGCGTAGTTGAGCATATCGTTGAGCATACCGGTGGAGATGCGGCGTGCATTCTGCTCGTCCACCTTTTTAATCAGCTCGTACAGGTTGTTGACCCGCTGACCCGTCTTGGCAGAGATGAACAGCATCGGCGCATACGGCATAAAGCTGAAGTCGATGTCCAGCTGTTTTTTCATCTCCTGCATTGTCTTGTCGGTCTTTTCTTCCAGCGCATCCCACTTGTTGATGGCAATGATGCACGCCTTGCCCTGCTCATGGGCATAGCCTGCAATCTTGGAATCTTGCTCGCTGAAGCCCTTGGTCGCGTCGATGACGATGACACAGACGTTCGAGCGGTCAACCGCCATATAGGCACGCAGAACGCTGTACTTTTCAATCGACTCTTCCACCTTGCTCTTGCGGCGGATACCGGCGGTGTCGATGAACACAAAGCGTCCATGCTCATTTTCTACCACAGTATCGGTCGCATCACGGGTGGTACCTGCGATGTCCGAAACAATAACCGCTTCCCTGCCTGCAATGCGGTTGACCAGCGAGGATTTGCCCGCATTCGGTCTGCCGACGATGGCAACGGTGATGCTGTTTTCGTCATATTCTTCCTCGGCGCTAAAGTCCAGATGCTCATACACCGCATCCAGCAGGTCGCCGGTGCCATGTCCGTGCAGGGAGGACACCGCAATCGGCTCCTCCCAGACCGAGGTTGTAAAAATTCGTAAAATTCAGACGGTGGTTCGCCCACTCCGTCGCACTTGTTGACGCACAGCACGATCGGCTTGCCGCTCTTTTTGCAGCATTGCAGCGACCTCCTGGTCGGTGGCGGTGATGCCGGACTTCATGTCCACCACCAGAATAATGACCTCTGCACTTTCAATCGCCATCTGTGCCTGACGGCGCATCTGCGAAATGATAATATCATCCGAATAAGGCTCGATACCGCCGGTATCGACCAGCATAATCTCATGGTTGCGCCATTCGCAGGCTGAATAGATTCGGTCGCGGGTCACTCCCGGCGTATCGTCTACAATGGAAAGCCTCTGCCCCACCAGCTTATTGAACAGGGTGGATTTTCCCACATTCGGGCGACCCACCACTGCAACGATTGGTCTGACTGCCATATCCTGACCTCACTTTCTAGTAGAATCGTTCTTTTTCGTTCTCTTTCTTACCGGCTGCCCAGCATCCTTGCCAGCAGCTCAAAAGCATCGTTTTCCACCGGAAGCACCGGCACGCCCAAAGTCTCCTGCACCTGCTCGAGGGTCAGGTCATCCAGAAACGGTCCTGCTCATGCCGCAGCATATTGGCAGGAATCAGCAGCTCGCTGCCCAAATCCAGCCCTTCCAGCTGCGCCAGCAGGTCCTGACCGGTGATCAGCCCTGCCACTGTGATGGTGGGTCCCCAAAATCGTTGCGGATTTTTTTGACCTGCACCTGCACCTGTGGAAATGCCTGCTGCACCCGCTCAGCAAAGTTCTGCATCATCGGGTAAGCCAGCTGACCGGTGGCAATGGTACAACGGTGCGCGGCAGGGGATTGCTCGAGCTGCGCCTCCTTGAGCGCCTGTGTAAAATCGTGCTGCATCAGTGTCATCATGCCCACGCCGTTTTCCAACTGGGCAAAGTCCTCATAAAATTCATACGGCGGAAAATCCTTTCCAGCAAGGATGTAAAACTCATCCGAGGCGTAAGCGGTGCGGGTGCCATACTCCTTGCAGAAATATTCTCCCCAGCGCTCCATTGTTTTAACAACTTCCACCGCCTCCTGTGGAAAAAGCCACGCAGCGGCGTCAGTTTTTCCCGATAGCGGGTCAAGCCGACCGGAACCACCGCGATGCTCTGCACGTTCGGTCCCAGTTTTGCCAGCTCGGAAAGGCTGTATTCCAACTGCTCCCCATCGTTGTAGCCGGGACACAGCACGATCTGGGTGTTGATTTTGATTCCGCCCTCGGTAAGCATCCGCACAAATTTGAGCGATTCCCCTGCAAACGGATTCTTCATCATCTGCACCCGCAGCGCAGGGTTCATCGTCTGGATGGAGATATTGATGGGACTGATGTGCATTTTGATAATCCGCTGGATGTCACCCTCCTTGAGGTAGGTGAGAGTGGTGTAATTGCCAAACAGAAAGGACATTCGGGTGTCATCGTCCTTAAAGTAAAGGCTCTTGCGCATCCCCGGCGGTGTCTGGTCAACAAAGCAGAAGATGCAGGCGTTTTTGCAGCCCATCTGACGGTCCATCAGATAGGTTTCAAACTCCAGTCCCAAATCGTCGTACTCATCTTTTTCCACCACGACTGTGCGCAGCTTTTTTTCCTGATCACACAGCAGGATTTCCAGATGCTCGTCGGTCATATAAAACCGGTAATCGAGTACATCGGTGATTGCGTTTCCGTTGATGCTGATCAAGGTATCTCCCTTGTGTATCCTTGCCCGTCTTGCCGGACTGCCCGGTTCAACGCTGGTGATTCTGACTGCCATCCGCACCGCCTCCTGTCCGCTTGGTTTGCAGCATAAAAAAGAGGGCAGGAAGGGAAAGACCTTCCCTCTGCCCTTCATGTTCAAAACATCCAGTCCAAAAAAAGACGCAATTAGTCTTTTTGATGATCTCTGCCTTTGTAGTAGCCGCAGTTGCCGCATACTCTGTGTGGAGTCTTCAGCTCGCCGCACTGTGGGCAGACGGAAAATGCTGGTGTGTCGAGTTTCCAAACATTGGAACGTCTTTTATCTCTGCGTGCTCTGGATACTTTTCTCTTCGGTACTGCCATTTTTGCGCATCTCCTTAAAACATTATCATAAAATTATAAAACAAAAGCTTTTGGGACCCTACCGGCGAAAACTTACTCCTCGTCGGACCACTCCAGGTCAGCAAACGGTCTGACCGTTCTGCCCTGTGGCTCCCATTCCGGCTGCTGACAACCGCACTGTTCGCGGTTCAGGTTGCAGCCACATACCGGACACAGACCCTTGCAGTCCTCCGAACACAACATCCTGATTGGTAGCTCAAGAAGTATGTCGTCCTGTGCAATCAAGTCCAGGTCCAAAATGCCGTCCTCGCAGACGATGTAATCATCGTCCTCCTGCTGGTTGAGCTTTCTGACCACAGTGTGGTCAAAGTCCTGACGGACCCTGCGCTCTACCGGGTCCAGGCAGCGGGCACAAGCTGTGGAAAGAAGGTAGCTGGCTGTGTAGTGTACCGTAACGATTCCCGCACGGTTCTGCACATAACCCTCAGCTGTACCGGCTCCGCAAACGGACGGTCACCCCATTGCTCTATCTGGCTTAAGTCCATCTGATGCACAAACGGCACCCTCTGGTCGTCGCCTTCGAACACTCTTCTCAGGTCAAGCAGCATAGTAACTTCCTTTCCGGTATACATGGTATACTCTGCGGCAGCATCGCTTCGGGCCTGCCGCAGCACCGATTGACCCCGTCCGCTCCGCCAGAAGCAGACCTTTCCGGGACAGACTTATCCCTCCGAATCAATCCGTAACAGAAAATATTATAGTATCTTGTGCCTTTTTGTCAACACTCAAAAGGCGTTTTTTCCCTGATGACGGCACTTTTTTTATACTTTCCCGCCTTTCCCACAACTTTGCTCTCTTCTGCCGGCGGGCAATTAGGGATTTTGTCGAAGGCTCTATGTCGCTTAATTTCCCAGCAGCAGCGGATACCACAGGACGGTGGTGGCAAACAGCACCAGCACCACTGCAAAAAGTTGAAGCTGGTTCTGAAAACATACGGATGACGGATTGGGTTTTTCTGCTGGACCACCATTTTCTGAATGGTTTCTTTACCGTTTGGAGAAAGAGTCAGCGCTGCCCAGCAGCCAACCAGCGCCGCTGCCAGCAGCAGGACCATCACAGCCGCAGAAAGCACCTGCTGCGGATTGGGTCCGTGCAGCAGCAGCGTCTGTGCCACCAGAAATCCCATGTGAAAGACGCTGGTCATCACAAGACAGCCGGTTACCTGGTAGACGGCTGCGGCACACAAGCCCAGCAGCAGCGCACCCGGCCACTGCGGCAGCGGGTCAGCAACATGGTGATGAGTCCGCTGCCGATGATTGCCGGCAAAATTCCATAGCGGCTCCACTCAAAAAAGAGGCAGCGGCGGAAGGCAAGCTCCATCACAAAGGCGGTCACCACCGCTACCAGCAGGTCCTGCCACAGAGCGTGTCCGGCACCCATCACAAAAAGGGTGCCCGGCAGCCGCTGTTCGAGCACCACCGCCAGTCCCTGGGTTGCCGACAGGGCAAAGGCGCCCAGCGCTGCACCGGAAAGCAGCAGCAAAGCAAGCTGCCCGAGTTTTTGCCGTTTATTTTGGTGGAAAAACCCTCCCCATCATCGGCAGTTCATATTGTTTGACCCAAAAGATTCCACGATTGCCGTCAGCGGAAGGGTCAGGATGTCAGGATGGTCAGCACACACAGCACCGACATCAGATAATCGACCCGGTCCGCCTGCGCTGTCGTGGAAGGTCGTTTTGAGTTGGCAAGAAAATCTCCCTTTCTTTTTTAACCTTTTGCAAAGACCTCCCTGCCAGTGCGGCAGAGAGGTCCTATGCTGAATATCACAATTCTATTTTAGTCTCTGAAGTAGCTGACTGCTCCGGCAAACATCTTCTGGTCCTTGTCGCCGTCCACATTCAGGTACAGTCCGTTGGTGTAACGCTCGGAATGACCCATCTTACCAAAGACTCTGCCGTCCGGGGAGGTGATACCCTCGATGGCGTCGATCGAGCCGTTTGGATTGAAGCGGTAGTCTTCGGTCGGGTTGCCTTCCAGATCGACATACTGGGTCGCAATCTGTCCGTTTTCTGCCAGCTGTTTGACCAGCTGCTCGCTGGCAACAAAGCGACCTTCGCCGTGGGAGATAGCGATGGTGTGGATGTCGCCCACGTTGGTGTGCATCAGCCATGGGGATTTGTTGGATGCAATTCTGGTGCGCACCAGACCCGACTGATGGCGGTCGATGACGTTGTAGGTCAGGGTCGGGCAGCTTGCATCGGTGGAGATGATCTCACCGTATGGCACCAGACCCAGTTTGACCAGTGCCTGGAAGCCGTTGCAGATACCGCACATCAGACCGTCGCGGTTCTTCAGCAGCTCCATCACTGCCTCGGTGATCTGTGGGTTGCGGAAGAAGGAAGCGATGAATTTTGCCGAGCCTTCCGGTTCGTCGCCGCCGGAGAAGCCGCCCGGGATGGCGATGATCTGGGGAGTTTGCAATCTTTTCTCTAATCAGCTCTACCGATTCTTTGATCTGCTCGGAAGTTTTATTGCGGATAACGACAATGTCTGCCTTGGCTCCTGCACGTTCAAACGCACGAGCGGTGTCATATTCGCAGTTGGTGCCCGGGAATACCGGAATCAGAACGCGCGGCTGTGCCAGCTTAATCGAGGAGGTTGTCCGCTCTACGCACTGATAGTTGTAGGTTGGAACGGTTTCCTGCGGAGCTTTGGTGATGCGCGGATAAACCGGCTCCGGGTTGCTTCCCACTTCTGCTGGATTTCCTGCAGGTCCACTGTTTCTCCGTTGATCTGGAGAGTATATTCCTCGGTGGTGCAGCCAATCAGTTTGGCAAAGGTGTCCAGTTCCTCGGATGCCTCAAATACAAATGCGCCGTAAACCGGTTTGAAGAGGTGATGCAGGTTTTCCTGTGCCGCAAAGCCGATGCGGTTACCGAACGACATCTTGCACAGCGCTTCACCCAGACCCTTCATGCCCAGTGTGTAGACTGCCTTGACCTTGCCGGAGGCAATCAGGCTTTCCATGTGGTCAAATACCTTGCGGATATTTTCGTAAACCGGCATTCCGTTTTCGTCGTATTCAGGAGCCAGCAGGTATACCTTATCGCCGGCAGCCTTAAACTCGTCGGTGACTACGTTGTTCACCTTGGCAGTGGAAACCGCAAAGGAGATCAATGTCGGTGGAACGTGGATGTCCTCGAAGGATCCGGACATCGAGTCCTTGCCGCCAATGGCAGCGCAACCCAGCTCGAGCTGTGCCTTCAGACCGCCCAGCAGCGACTGGAATGGTTTACCCCATTTTTCCGGGTCGGTGCCAATCTTCTCAAAGTATTCCTGGAAGCTCAGCCAGCATCTGCTTCTGGAACCGCCCGAAGCGATGATCTTGGCAATCGACTCGACAACTGCCAGCTGTGCGCCCTTGAACTGATCCTGATCGGAGATGTATGGGTTAAAGCCCCAGGACATGATCGAGCAGGTGTTGGTCTCGCCGTGCAGCATCGGAATCTTGGCTACCATTGCCTGAGAAGGAGTCAGCTGGGTCTTGCCGCCGTATGGCATCACAACGGTGTTCGCGCCGATGGTCGAGTCAAAACGGTCGGACAGACCACGCTGCGAGCAGACGTTGAGGTTTGCCATGATGGTTTCAAATTTTTCTTTGACGCTCAGGTCCTTATTTTTGCAGCAGTGTGCTTTCTGAGCAGGAGCCTTTGCGATGATCTTTGTATATTTTGCGGCGCCGTTGGAGCCGAGGAACTCACAGGGAGAGATCCACGATGCGTTTGCCTCTCCAGAACATCACCAGTCTTGGCTGCTCGGTCACCTTAGCCACAACGGTAGCCATCAAGTTTTCACGGTCGGCAGCATCCAGGAACTTCTGGGCATCTTCTTTTGCAACAACCACTGCCATTCTCTCCTGAGACTCGCTGATGGCAAGCTCGGTGCCGTCCAGACCGTCGTACTTTTTCGGTACCAAATCCAAATCAATTTCCAGTCCGTCTGCCAGCTCGCCGATGGCAACCGAAACGCCGCCTGCACCAAAGTCGTTGCATCGTTTGATCATGCGGGTAACGTCGCCGTTGCGGAACAGACGCTGAATCTTTCTTTTTTCTTCCGGTGGGTTGCCCTTCTGCACTTCTGCGCCGCAGCTGGACAACGACTCTACATTGTGGGACTTGGAAGAACCGGTTGCACCGCCGCAGCCGTCACGTCCGGTCTTGCCGCCGAGCAGAATGATGACATCGCCTGCGGCAGGCTCTTCACGAACTACGTTGCAGGCAGGTACTGCACCGACGACAGCGCCCACTTCCATCCTCTTTGCAACATAGCCCGGGTGATAAATCTCGTTGACCTGACCGGTTGCCAGACCGATCTGGTTGCCGTAGGAGCTGTATCCGGCTGCTGCGGTGGTCACAATCTTCTTCTGTGGCAGTTTGCCTTTGATGGTCTGTTCAAATGGGGTCAGCGGGTCGCCTGCACCGGTGACGCGCATTGCCTGATAGATGTAGGCTCTGCCGGACAGCGGGTCGCGGATGGCGCCGCCCAGACAGGTCGAAGCCCCGCCGAACGGTTCGATCTCGGTCGGATGGTTGTGGGTTTCGTTCTTGAACTGCAGCAGCCACTCCTCTTCCTTGCCGTCGATGTCCACCTTGATTTTTGACCGAGCAGGCGTTGATCTCTTCCGACTCGTCCAGCGCACTGAGCAGACCCTTCTTTTTTGAGTGCCTTTGCGCCGATGGTCGCCATATCCATCAGGGTCATCGGTTTGTTTTTGCCTGCGTGCAGGGTCTTTCTCAGCTCGAGGTATTCATTGTAAGCGTCCTTGACGTAATCGCTCTCGATGTCCACCTGCTCGATGTTGGTGGAGAAGGTGGTGTGACGGCAATGGTCGGACCAATAGGTGTCGATCATGCGAATCTCGGTGATGGTAGGAGTGCGCTTTTCGGTTTCTTTAAAGTATTTCTGACAGAAGGTGATGTCGCCCAAATCCATCGCCAAACCGTACTGGTCGATGAATTCCTGCAAGCCCTGCTGGTCCAGCTCGCAGAAGCCTTCCAGGACCGCTACGTCAGCCGGCACGTCAAATGGGGTATGCAAAGTCTTTGGCAGCTCCATGGAAGCCTCCATCGACTCTACCGGGTTGATCAGATGCGCTTTGATGCGGGCAAGTTCCTCATCGGAAACGCCGCTGATTACATAGACCTTTGCAGAAGCAACGGTCGGACGCTCATGCTGGGTTGCCAGCTGGATACACTGGACTGCGGAGTCTGCGCGCTGGTCGAACTGACCCGGCAAAAACTGGACAGCAAAACCCGGTCCTCTGCCGCAAAGGAAGGAAGCTCATCATAAACATCGTCCACCTGCGGCTCGGAGAAGATGGTTCCCTTAGCAAGCTCAAAATCTTCTTTGGAAATATCTTCCACATAATAACGGTTCAGGATGCGCACACAGGATGCACTGTGGATACCCAGCGAGCTGCGGATATCCGAAAGAACGCCCTGCGCTTCCACAGCGAAGGGAGCCTTCTTTTCGACATATACTCTGTAAACTGACATACTTCACACTCCTAAAAATTGTACTGTACTCTCTTTATTTTATCTTGCATCTTCCTGCATCAGGAAGGGTTTGACTTCATTATACCATAATCCGCAGGCGGTTTGTATATCGACATTGTCCGAAAGAAAGCAAAATTTGACCGCAACTTTCGGCAAAAGCGTGTACCTTTCTCCGCTGCGGGAGAATTTTGGACTTAATAGCGGATCGAAAATTCCCGCTCCTGCGGCACTGTGTCATTATCCGGGTACTGCACCGTCAGGTTCTCCACCTGAATCCACACCGTACCTTCCCGAATCCGCTGCAACAGCAGCTGCACCGCTTCCTCTTCTCCTTGCAGCAGCATCTGGACGGAGCCGTCCTCACAGTTGCGCACCCAGCCGCCGATGCCGCGTTGGGTTGCCTCCCGCAGCACAAAGTAGCGAAAGCCTACTCCCTGCACTCTGCCGGACGCCTGCGCATAGCAGCTAATTCTCATTCTGCCTGCTCCTGCTCGGTCAGCAGCTGACCGATGCAGTAATCATCCTTCGCCCCGGTAATGCACACCGAATGGATGCTGCCGCACAGCTCGCGGTCGCTTTGTACACAGACCGGTGTATAGTTTTTGGTGTAGCCATGCTGCATCCCATCGAGTTTCTCGGTTTCAAACAGCACGCTCTCCACCGTACCCACTGGCTTTGCAAAAAGCTCTTGCGGCTTTCCTCGGTCACCTGCGCCATCTGATGGCTGCGCTGCTCCTTCTGCTGACGGGTCAGCTGGTCGGGCATTTTGGCAGCGCGGGTGCCCGGTCGGATAGAATAGGCAAAAAACGTGCACCTTGGCAAAGCCAATTTCGCGGGCAAAGTCGAGCGACTGCTCAAATTCTTCCTGCGTTTCGCCGGGAAGCCGACCATCAGGTCGGTGGTGATGGAAGGATTATCGAACCGGCTGCGGATGCGCTGCACCAGATCGCGGTAAAAGCAGTGTCGTAGTGGCGGTTCATCCGCTTGAGGGTGGCATCGCATCCGCTTTGCAACGACAGATGGAACTGCGGGCAGAAGTTTGGCAGCCCTGCCAGGATGGAAAGATTTTGATCGGTGAGCATCAGCGGCTCCAGCGAGCCTAAGCGCACCCGCTCGATGCCCTCGGTGGTACACGCCATCGTCACCGCATCCACCAGATGGCAGCCGATGTCCTTGCCGTAGCTGGACAGGTCGATACCGACCAGAACCACCTCTTTGTAGCCTTTTGCGCTCAAATCGTACAGCTCCAGTTTGAGGTCCTCCAAGGATTTGGAGCGGTTAAAACCTCTGGCATACGGGATGATGCAGTAGGAGCAGTAATGCTCGCAGCCGTCCTGAATCTTGACAAATGCCCGGGTGCGCTCCAAAAAGCTGTCGGCGTGCATCGCCTCAAATCGCTCCTCCTTTGTGTGCGGAGTGATTTCTACAATGCGCTTGCCTTCCTTTAAGAAGCGGTTGACATATTCCAGCACCTTTTCTTTTCCCCTGCGCCCACCAGAATGTCCACCTCTTCGAGCTTTTCAGCTTCCTCCGGGAACGCCTGCGGGAAGCAGCCGGTCAGCGCGATGACGGCACCGGGACTGGTGCGCTTCATCCGATGGATGATCTGCCGTGTCTTTTTGTCACCGGATGCTGTGACCGTGCAGGAGTTGATGACATAAACATCCGCTGCATCACTGCTGTCCACAATGTCGTATCCATAAGCAGAAAACTGCTGAATCAGAATCTGTGTTTCATACTGGTTCACCTTGCAGCCCAAGGTGTAAAACGCTGCTCGCATAATACCTCTTTTCTCCGGCGGTGGCTCCGGTGCTTCGACTAAAATCCACCTTTTCTTCCCCGATGGGGAATTTATTGTGCAAATCCCGCATTTTTTGCAAAGAATCTTTGCACCGATGGCTATTGAAAATGTTATACAAATAAATTATAATGAATTTAAGCAATAAATACAACCGCCTTTCGACAAATTCTTGATGCGAAATTCGGTCCCATTCTGAAAATAGAAGGAGCGTTTATATGAAACGGGAAATGATTATGCTCAAAACCATCAATGATGTCAAAGCTTTTGTCAATTCGGTCGTCAAATGCGATTTTGATGTTGACCTCACCTCCGGCAGATATACCGTCGATGCCAAGTCCATCATGGGCATCTTTAGCCTGGACCTTTCCAAGCCTCTTACCATGGAGATTCGTTCGGACGATTGCGCAGACTTTTTGAACGAAATCAAACCTTTTCTTCAGCGCTAAATACAGCGCAGCTTCAATGTGAGGGAGGATACAGATGGCTGAATACTGGGATATTTTCGATATGGACCGCCGCAGCACAGGCAGACAGCATCTGCGCGGCACACCGATGGCGGACGGTGACTACCACCTGGTGGTCAACATCTGGGTTGTCAACAGCGCCGGGCAGGTCCTGCTGACCCAGCGCCATCCCGACATTCCCTTTGGTCTAAAATGGGCTTGCACCGGCGGGTCAGCAATCACCGGTGAAGACACCCTGACCGCCGCTCTGCGGGAGACCCGTGAGGAAATCGGTCTGGAAATCTTGCCGCAGCAGATGGTGCTGGTGGCACAGGAGCGCCGTCTGCACAGCTTTCTGGACACCTTTGTGGTGTGCATGGATGTCAAGGACAGCCAGATTGTGATGCAGCCGGAGGAGGTCGTTGATTTTTGCTGGGTGGATGAATCGCAGTACCGCAAAATGGAGCAGGATGGACTGCTTCACCCCGCTCTCAAAAACTTTTTTACCACCTATCGTGACAAGCTCCCGCGCACTTCTTTTTTAAAAAGTAAGGTTTATGTACAAAAACGACCGGATTTCCAAAAAGAAATCCGGTCGTTTTATCTTCGGTTTCTGCAAAAGCATTACACCAGACGTTTGATTTTTTCTTCCAGGGTACCCGGCAGCAGGTCCATCATCGGCAGCTGCGGCAGCACATAGCAGCCCGGTGCCTGTACAACACTTGCTCTTGCACAGGCAACCATCACCTGAGAGGTCAGGGCAGGGTTGTTGATTTTCATATTGAATTCAAACAACTGATTGTGGGTCGTACCCGAAACACCCTTGCGCACCAGATTGACTCCGTGACCTTTATCCATCAGCGCATCCACCGACGGAACCGCAAAGATATGGGTTTCATCGTGTTTAAAATAGTCATCCTCCAGAATCGAAGCCTTCACCTGCTCAAAGTCGTATCCATCCTCCAGCTCGATGTAGACATTTCTTCTGTGGATACCGGTTCCCAGCGGAATGGTCATCGACAGGGCGTTCTTGACACCCGGTTTTCCTTTGCCGCTACCGAATGACCCATGCTCATGCCGGGTCCAAAGTTGGTATCGGTGATGCCTTTTGGCGCACAAGCTTCCAGCAAAGCACGAACCACCGATATTGAAGCGGAAACAGGCATTAGCCAAGCTTTGCCTCCAGCTCCGCTTTGCGATCCTCATAACCAGGTTTGCCAAGCAGGGCAAACATGTTTTTTTGTAGCTTTCCACGCCGGGCTGGTCAAACGGATTGACGCTCAGCAGATAACCGGAAACAGCGCATGCTTTCCAGAAGAAGTAAATCAGGTAGCCAACATTATAAGCATCCAGAGAATCTACTTCAATCACGCCGATCGGCACGCCGCCATCATTATGGGCCAGAATGGTGCCTTCCACGGCCTTGCGGTTTACAACGCTCATGTTCTGGTCAGCTAGGAAATTCAGACCATCAAAGTTGCCTTCCAGCGGTTCAATGTAAAAATCCTCACGGGTATTCTTGATATCGACATAAGTCTCGAACATCGTGCGGCTACCATCCTGCAGGAACTGACCCATCGAGTGCAGGTCGGTGGAGAAAATGCAGGACGTGGGCATCAGACCCTTCTGGTCTTTGCCTTCGCTTTCGCCAAACAGCTGCTTGTACCATTCGTTCATCATGGTAAAGTCGGGCTCAAAAGCGGCCAGGGTTTCCACAACCTTGCCCTTGCGGTACAGGATGTTGCGGGTCATCGCATAACGATAAGCATCGTTATCCTTGCTGCAAACGCTGTAAGCTTCGCGGGCATCAGCAGCACCTTTCATCAAGGCATCAATGTCGATACCGGCACAGGCGATGGGCAGCAGACCAACGGCAGTCAGAACAGAGTAACGGCCGCCAACATCATCAGGAACAACAAAAGTCGGCCAGCCCTGTGCATCAGCCAGCTGCTTCAGGGTGCCTTTGGCACGGTCAGTGGTGGCATAAATGCG